>Ga0307427_1000063_pt1 | contig 88389 bp, 77 predicted proteins | sample SalMarWE160190MG_FD_202162 | JGI IMG/M metagenome (GOLD analysis project Ga0307427, IMG submission 202162) | Salt marsh sediment microbial communities from the Plum Island Ecosystem LTER, Massachusetts, United States - WE1603-190 | ecosystem: Environmental > Aquatic > Marine > Intertidal zone >...
TTGTTCATAGGTAAGCTGTGAGTAACTCATGAGTGCTCCTTCAACTCTGGACAGTGGAAAGAGCCTTATTCTACTTCAGCTTACCTTTCTACTACCAGCTTTGTTGCACTTATGAGTTGAATCCAAGATTCAATAAAGACTGCTGTTTATCAAATAACTTCATAATATGATATACGAAGACACAAATTCTACAAAGTATAGCATAATTTAATTTCTCTCAATGGAAGTTTACCCCGAAACACTATTAGCGTTCAAACGGTAATCGTGAAATTCTAAGCGCCCACCATCGTATCCAGATCATGCCAATAAATACAAAGACGGGTAAACCTATTGTCATTAATGGCAAAGACTGTTCTGCATCAAACGATATTCCAGTCCTGACCAGCAGCCATGAGGTGGTTGAAATAGTCATCAATAAAATCCAGGAAAATATACATCCAAACCTACCCCATCTCTCGGACCAAAATTTAAAAATCATAAACATTGCAGGTAGGAGGAGGGACAATTGGTAGGTGTTTACACTGACATGGAAAAAGTAGGCAATGACCAGCGTTGTAAGCACCTTCCATATAAATTCATCTCCCTTTTTTCCCAAGAGTGTGATCCAGAGGACCAATAAATAGATGGCAAAAGAAGCGTGTAAGAATATTGAGAGATAATTGGCAATTCCGGGCAATAATCCCGCCACATTCATCAAAGGTGTGCGAATCCATTCCCAATTTCCATACAAATCATAAACTACTCGCAGCCAATTCATTGGCCAGGGTGGAAGTAGCAAAAGAGTAACTGCAAGTAAAAAAGCAACGCCAGAGAGATAAGCCTTGAGAATCGACCACCGTCTTCGAGTGATACTCCAAATGATTAATAGCGTGATGATTAACCCCGTGGTCGGAAATGATCCAAAAGTGAGTGCCAGGACAAATCCAGCCATAGCGTCGTGTCCTTGCATAATCAAATAGATGCTTAGTAGCATCAAGAGAATAATTATCGGACTCAATAAACCCTTGATAACAGCATCTATCCCGGGCATCCATAGAATCACGAGGAGAAGAACGGTAATCCTCTCGAAGAGAGTTAATTCCCATCCGGATAACTTCAAACTCAGATAACCCATTAATCCTGAGGCGGTGAATAATAAAGTCACCCAAATGGCTCGACTAATTTCATAAGGTATCAGGCTAAAGGGCAAATAGAAAATAAGGTTGATAACAGGTTCAATCAGTGTTCGCGAATCAGACAATTCACCTAAAAATGAGGAATTATCTATGGTGTCTTCAGCCAAAGCGATCACAGCTTCATCATATGGGCTGACTCCTTCCAGTAACCACATACGTCCAGCCGCCCAGGGAAGCACAAAATGATCTGTAAACCGCATTCGCTGCATTATATAACTCGACAAGAAAACCAACGCGACAAGCGAAATGCCGATCAAGGCAATGAATAAATATTGTGGAGCTGATGTTCTACGATATCTTTTGACCATAATCTGGAGCCCGAGGTGATTTTACCAGTCTGTTCATATCTGGTCAATTAATAACAATTATCTATAATAATTTCTTTTTACTAAATTTCTTTCAATTACATATCATTTCGCCATTTTTTTTATTGAAAATCCATCAAGCTCATAAATAATGCCCCTGCCTTATTTATAAGGAAAGAATTTATCCAAGATTACTTATGAATAACCATTCGTTTTGTTGATTTTTTAGTTAAAAAATAGTATTCTCAAGAGAATGAGTTTTGGAAATAATTCTAAGTTTGAGGGAATTTTTATACTTTGTTCCCGATTGAGATCTGTCACGATCCAGATCCCTAACACAAAAGGATTCTATGGACACAAAGACAAAAACAACCGGTAAATCAAATGGTGGTAGAAAAGTATCCTCTATCGCACGTTTGATCCAAATAGGTAGAAAAAAGACCTTCGTAACCATCAATGATATCCTCCAATTCTTTCCTGATGCGGAACAAGATATTGAACAGTTGGAGGAAGCATTCGCCGCGCTCATCAGCGCTGGGATACCTTATATTGAAGAAGCCTATCTTCTGGAAGAACCTTCAGACGAGGATCTCATACAAGCAGAAAGAGAAGAAAAAGAAGAGGAAGAAGTAAAAGGATCAAAGGATGACCTGGCGAATATTGATACAGACGACACCATCGGATTGTATCTTAAAGAAGTCAGTCGTGTTCCTTTACTCACAGCCCTGGAAGAGGTTGAACTCGCCCAGCGTATTGAAAGCGGTAGGATGGCCCGTGAGGAGTTAGCTCGTGGGAATATCTCTCCCCGCCGACGCATCGAATTACGCCATCTCATTGAGGATGGCTGGGGAGCTCGTGAACATTTGATCACTGCTAATTCACGGTTGGTCATCAGCGTCGCCAAGAAATACATGGGCCGAGGTGTGCCTTTCCTTGATCTCATCCAGGAAGGTAATATCGGTCTTATCCGTGCTACAAAGAAATTTGAATACCGTCGCGGCCACAAATTCAGCACTTATGCTACCTGGTGGATCAGGCAAGCGGTGACACGCGCAATAGCCGATCAAGGCCGCACGATCCGGGTCCCTGTTCACATGGGTGATCAAATCAACAAATTACTTCGCATTCAACACCAATTAACACAGCGGTTGGGACGTGAACCTTCTGTCGAAGAATTAGCAGAGACACTAGAAGTGACACCAAAAAAAGTGGAAAATATGATTCAAGTTGCCAGGAGGCCGCTCTCATTGGAAACCCCAACAGATGATGAAGAAGACTCAATGTTGGGTGATTTCATTGAAGACGATGAAGCTCCACCACCAGATGACACGGCAACATATAATCTACTCAAAGAGCACCTGGGTTCCGTCCTGGACTCGCTGCCTCCCCGCGAGGTTCGTATTTTACAATTACGTTATGGTCTCCTGGATGGTCAAGCCTACACCCTTGAAGAAGTGGGTCGAAAAATGGGTGTAACCCGAGAACGTGTTCGGCAGATCGAAGCTCAAGCGCTCAGCCGCCTTCGTCATCCATCCATCAAGCGGCGCTTAAGGGATTATTTAGGAGAATAATCCAATAATCACATCTTAAAGATACAACACCGCCCTTCAGGGGGCGGTTTTTCTTGACCAGCAGCAAAGAAAAGCGTATCATATTTTATATAGGCAACATCTTTTAGGATACGTGAAAAATTGGTGACAGGATATGATGATGGATAATAATGATCAAGCGTTAACTGGAAATGACAAAGATCGACAAGAACACAAAGCAAAAGATGAAATCCCATCATGGCTTCAAGGATTGGATGAGCCTTATACAGAAGGGACATCATCCGAGGAAAAAGAAAACATCCAATCCGAGGATCATTGGGTCAAGGACGCAGCGGACAGCATAATCGAACCATCCAATCAGCAGGAAGAAGAAGATCAAACGAGATCTAACCACATCGAAGATCTAAATGTCAATGAGCAAGATTATCAACCCGAACAAGATGATTTTGTTGAAATTTCCGATCTTGTAACAAACACAGGTGATGATGAGTTACAAGGCTTAGAAGACGAAACACTTACAGATAATGAAGAATTGCCTAAATGGCTCCATGAAATGATCGCTGAAGAACCAGAGACACCATTTGAAGATACAATTCCATCCGTTGTAGAAGAACAAGAAGATGCACTCTCAGGACAACCCTCAATGGATGAAGCTGTAGAAGTTAAAGAGCAAACAGACGAACCCACCGAACCAATTGATATCACTCAAGAAACACCTGTCGAACAAGAAGAGCCACCCATTGAAATACCAACAATCACTTTTGAACGTGAAGAACCCTTCCCTGAAATCGACGAAGGTACAGACGATTTATCTGTCACAGTTGAGGAACAAGAAGAACAAGAACCAGAGACTCCAAAGACTCTGCGTTTTGCACAATTCCTGCTCAAGCAAGGCGATTACAATCAGGCAATAAATATTATTAATACCTATATTGATAAACCTGAATATTTGGAAGAAATCAATGACTTGCTAACTGATGCGGTCAATGATGGCGCTGATCAAAACAGCGCTGTATGGGAAACGCTTGGTGACATAGCTCTAAATAAAGGGGATTCAGAAAAAGCGATACGTGCCTATACGAAAGCTATTAATATTTTATTGGGTAGGGTTGAGGGAAACCATGAAACTGATTAATGTCTATATGACTGCCGGGCAGCTTGAAGGAGAGATGATTAAAGCTTTTCTTCGGGCGCAAGGCATCCGGGCAGAAATCAGTCAAGAAAGCGTTGCAAAAACCATCGGTCTCTCTGCCGGTAAATTAGGGGAGGTACAAATCCTGGTTCCCGAAGATCAAGCCGACGAGGCTATAATATGCCTAAGACGTATGGAAGCGGGAGAATATGAAAATTCTGATTTTGGAGATTTATCAGACTTAAATAACGCCGAGAACCTCAACGAATAATTTGGCTTGACGTGTTTGTTGGGTACAGGTATAATCTTCTGGCTAAAATGGCATAATATAGATTATTAAGGAGTGTAAGATGACCCCCCTTCCAAAACGAAGAGTTTCCTCTGGACGACGTGACCGCAGGCGTGCACATGATGCGCTAAAAGCGCGCAATGTCGTTATTTGCCCGAATTGTGGTGAACCCCGGTTACCCCATCGTGTCTGCCCCAACTGCGGACACTATCAAGGTCGAGAAATTCTTGATATTTCCGAAAATAAATAATCATCAACTATAAATAAAAACTAAAGCTGGGCTTAATTCCCAGCTTTTTCCTTTAATAGACTTCCTCTTCTTCAGGTTCAGAGGTATCCAGCGTGTTTACTAGATACGGTTCGAACTGATAAAGTATCCTGCGTGGGACTAAACCCTTGATAATGGCGCCATTTTCACCGTTAACAACCTCTTCCACCTGCCCATATTCATGGAATGAAGAAATAATCTTTCCATCCTGATAGGGAATCTCCACTTCTATTTCAATATAAGCCTCAAACAATTCCTCTTCGACCGCTGCCAAGAGTTCTTCTATGCCTTCCCCCGTAATCGCAGAAATAGGATGCATATTGGGGAATTTCTCCAATGTGCCGACAGCACTCTCTGGGTCCTTAAGCAGATCAATTTTATTGAATGCCGTGATGATCGGAATTTCCCCTGCATCAATTTCGACTAATGTTTCCTTGATAGATTTTTCCTGCGCGCTTGCATTGACATGTGTAATGTCAACCACATGCAATAATACATCAGCTTCGGCGATTTCTTCCAGCGTTGCTCGGAAGGCTGCGACAAGCTCGGTTGGGAGTTTCTGGATGAAACCAACCGTATCTGTAAACAAGACCGTCTGTCCTCCCGGCAAGTCCACACGTCGCGTGGTCGGATCAAGCGTCGCAAACAACTTATCAGCCACGTATACATCAGCATCTGAGAGTTTGTTAAGCAGCGTGGATTTTCCAGCATTGGTATACCCGACCAGTGAAACGACTGGAATACGTGACTTCTTGCGGCGTTCACGATATCGAGATCGATGTGCCCGAACTTTTTCCAACTCTTCTTTTAAAACTTCTATTCGGCGAGAGATCATCCGACGGTCAACCTCAAGCTGCGTTTCACCAGGTCCACGCAAACCCACACCACCCACTCCCCCAGCTCGCCCACCGCCACCCCCCGCCTGCCGAGCAAGGTGCGTCCAGGCTCTTGTCAGGCGAGGCAACCGGTATTCATACTGCGCCAATTCCACCTGTAGGCTGCCTTCTTTGGTATTAGCGTGCTGGGCAAAGATATCCAGGATCAATGCTGTACGGTCAATCACTCGGATTGAATCCCCAAACTCTTGTTCCAATTCACGCTGATGCCTAGGTGATAATTCATTGTCAAATATCACCATGTCAGCGTCCAATTCATTTGCAAGGATCTTAACCTCTTCCACCTTTCCCGAACCAATAAAAGTCTTCGGATTTGGATTGTCAAGTTTCTGTATCACCTGACCAACGACCTCAACACCAGCGGTGTCGGCCAAGAGCGATAATTCCTCCAACGAATCCTCTAACGGCAGTAATACATTCTCGTTAAATAAACTGACACCCACCAATAGAGCTTTTTCTTGTGCGCGTTCAATATTAATCAATTGGATTTTTGGCATATTTTTTATACTTTCTTCTTTATCCAGACGCTTAGTCGCTCCATTGCTTCAGATAAACGGTCAACTGGTGTAACCAACGATATGCGCACATATCCTTCTCCTGATTTGCCGTAGACAACACCCGGCGTAACGCTGACCCCAGTCTCTTCTAGCAGGGTTTCGCAAAAAGATATGCTGTCATCCCAAATTTCAGGTATTTTTGCCCAAACATATAAAGAGGCTTTAGGAGGTTCCAAGTAGAAACCTAACATTTGTAAAGTATCAACGATCAAATCACGTCGGCGTTGATATACTAGATTCCGTTCATATACCCATGATTGATCGCCATTGAGGGCAGTTTCAGCGGCTTGCATAATGGGTTTAAAGATAGAAGAATCGCTTTGGCTTTTATAAGTTTGAAGTAAGCGAATGACCTCCCTGTTCCCAACAGCCATACCAACTCGCCACCCAGCCATATTATAAACTTTCGAAAGCGAATTAAATTCAACAGTTGCCTCTTTTGCACCAGGTACCTGTAGAATGCTGGGCGCTTGATAACCATCGAAACACACATCCAGATAAGGTGCATCATGGGCTATTAGAATCTCATGCTTCCTGGCAAAATTGATTACATCTTCAAAATAAGAAAGGGATGCGATGGCTCCTGTGGGGTTATTGGGATAATTCAACCAAATTAATTTTGCCTTTTTTGCTACCTTTTCCGGAATATCGTCAAGATCAGGTAAAAAACCATTTTTTGACAACAGCGGCATGGAATATGTTTCTGCCTGGACGATCAAGGCGCCAACACCGTACACAGGATAACAGGGATCTGGCAACAACACGAGATCACCTTGATTAATATAAACATTATTTAAGTTGAAAACCCCTTCTTTTGAACCAATTAAAGCCAACACTTCTTCTTCGGTGTCAAGTTCCACTCCAAACCTTTTCATATAAAAATCTGCGATTGCCTTTTTGAGAGAAGCAGACCCCCCAGGTTGACCATAACCGTGCATATCAGGTCGCCTGGAAGCTTCCACCAGCGATTCAATGATGAAATCCTTAGGCGGAAGGTCTGGCGATCCAATATCAAGTCGAATGATATCCATCCCCTTTTTCTTGAGTCGCGCGATTTTTTTTGCTAAATCTGCAAAAAAGTAAGGTTTTATTTGTGAGATCCTATTGGCTGGTCTAATATTCATATATGGTTTATACCTCATGTTCAAAGTGGTCAGTAGATTGTATTATAAATCATCCTGGATAAAGGTGCCTAAAAACTCAAATTTATTTTTATAAAATACACAAAGGTTTATGTTATTACAAAAACGTGACTGAAATTTTCAGAAATTTCAATCAAACTTCAACACGTAGGTGGTAAGAAACTTGCATCCATACAATCCAGTCATCAAGCAACTAACCATAAGAATAGATAAATGGCATCACTTCAATATTACGTTGAATTCCCACTCAAGTCATAAAATTCGATAATCCGTTTTTTCCTGAACCGATCTGGCACAATACTTGCAACAATAGCAATGTCCCTATATAATAGGATCAGGAGATGAAATCATGAAACTGACTCACATGCAAGGTCAACATCAAACGCAAAGTCCAATGACGTCTGCGCATATCGCCCAGACGATGACCTTACTCTATATGACCTCCACCGAACTGCTCCAGACGATAGATGTCGAACTATCAAAAAATCCAGCACTGGAGCTCATCAACGAACGCCGCTGCCCCATGTGTGGCAGGAAACTGCCTCCTGAAGGCCCATGCCCTATTTGCAGTCAACCGAAAACAATGGACCCAGATGAGACAATAGTCTTTATCTCACCCAGGGATGATTTTTACTCCTACAGCGGGAAAGGCTCTTCTTATAGTAATGAAATTCCTGAAGACCCTTATGCCTCGATTGAACTCGATTTACCCACCTATGTTTTACGTCAGGTAGCACCGGAACTAGAGTCTGATGAACGGCAGATTGCAGCCATGATTCTGACCAATCTGAACGAAGATGGATTTTTGGATATCGAAATTCATGAGATCTGCCGTTTTCACCACACCACCCCACTAAAAGTTGAAGCTGTCCTGAGAAAGATTCAACGATGTGATCCTCTGGGAGTTTCCGCAAGAAATATTAAAGAAGCCCTTTTAGCCCAGGTGGATTTCCTGTCAGAATCGACCAGGGTTCCGGAATTTACCCACAGGGCAATTAATGAAACGTTGGATTTGTTATTAAAAAACAAATACAGCGAAGTTGCCAAGAAACTGAACACAAACACTCAAAAAATTGAACTGGTTTCTCGTTACATCGGCGATAATTTGAATCCTTTTCCTGCTCGAGCAAATTGGGGCAATTACCGACAACCCAATGACAATACACCAGAAGTATTCCATCAACCTGATGTGATGATTTATTATTTGAATAATAAATCAGGAAATCCCCTTGTGATTGAAATTATCACTCCCTCCCGCGGCTCCTTGCGAATAAACCCGATGTTCAAGAAAGCCTTGAAGGATCAGGCTGGGGAAAAACATGAGGAATGGAAAAAGGATATGGATAAAGCCTCCCTACTGATCAAATGCATCCAACAGCGCAACAATACCATGCGCCAATTGATGGAAAGATTGGTTGAGATTCAAAAATCATTTATAATTCATGGTGATAAATATCTTGAGCCGCTGACACGAGCGCAAATCGCAGAAGAACTGGATGTTCATGAATCGACTATTTCAAGGGCTGTGTCCAATAAAACGGTACAGCTTCCAAATAAAAAAATCATCCCTATGTCCAAGTTCTTCGACCGCAGCCTTGCAGTAAGGGCGATTATGCGGAACATCATCGAGAACGAAAGACACGCCATGAATGATACTGAGATCTTAAGGCACTTGGAAATTCAAGGCATCAGCATAGCTCGTCGGACAGTGGCAAAATATCGGGCAATGGAGGGCATCCTCCCCGCCCACATGAGACGAGTCGAAAAATTCGCAACAGCTTGAGCATAATGTGACCCAAAATATTCCTGATAACTTATCCGATCTGGAAATTACGAAATCCGAAGGGATTCAAACCATCCTGACATTGATTAATTTAATTCCAGATCCTGGAATTCTTTACTGCACGGCTAAAGACGAAATCCTCATTGCTAACAATCCCCTATTTTTATTGACGAAACTGGGTGAGAAAGACTTAATCAACCAACCAATCAAGTCCCTCCTGCCCAACCTATCGGATACAGACCCGATCAGCGGGCACAATAAACGGGCTTTATTAAGACATAAAACACAACCTTCAATCCCCGTTGACGTCCGAATTTTCGCATTAACCCACACAAAAGAATACGAGTTAATCATTCTCAAACCAGTAACCGATGCAGAGAATTCCAAAAGTGGAACTTCAAATCAGATGGAATTAATTGAACAACTGCATAGCCTCTTTAGTCATGAAGAAAACCGAGATATCAAGACTTCATTGATGCATGTCCTTAATTCATCACAACCTTTGTTAGAAGCGGATATTGTTTGTCTTTATAAAGCAAGTGGTTCTATGCCACAGTTGGTGCATTACTTGTCAAGCAATCCAGAATTGTCAGACGAACTCCCAAATCGGCTGACATCTGAAGAACTGGCTACCTACCAGGAACCTTCTTTATGGACGGTGGAAGAACCCCCTCACACATACCTCCAAAAGGCTGCTTCAAGTTCAGGTTACCAATTCCTGACGATGATTCCCTTGGGTCACAAGACGGCCAGGTTTGGTTTGTTTGTGGCTGGGGGAAAGAATCCAAATCAAAACCCCAACCAACTCTCGCTGGCAAACTTGATTGCGGCTTACACGGCTGGTTTGATGCAGGATCAAATTGCATTGAACAACGCCCAGAATTTATCCAACAAGATAAAGCAGGTCGTAAAAATTCAAAACGAGATCGTGTCCAATCTGGATGAAGGCGTCATCATCCTTTCACCCGACCGCACCGTTGCAGAGATCAATCCCGCTGCAGAAAATATCCTGGGCTATGCCAATATGGAAGCCTTACGTCAGCCCATAGATTCCATTCTAATCGGATCCGATTCGCTGGGTGCAGCATTTAATTCAGCCCAGCTAGGGATTCCCACCCTGACCTCCGGCGAATTCACCCTGCATCACCGCAACGGACATTCGTTTCCAGCCCAGATGATGACAACACCTGTGATGAGTAATGGCAAATTGCTTTCAATCATCATCTTAATTCGCGATATGAGTCAGGAAGAGCAAAGCCAGGCTGACAAGAAACAATTGGAACAACGGGCGATTCTGGGTGAAGTGACTGCTATTTTTGCACATGAAGTGCGCAATCCCATCAACGCCATCATCCTGTCATTGCAGGTCATGGAGGATAACCTTCCTGAGGATGATGAGAATCTCAAATGGATTGAGAACATACGCGATGAATGTAATAAATTGATGTATTTGATGGAGAGTGTATTATCCTTTGCGAAACCGCTCGAATATAAAATGTCAGGAGTTAACCTGGATACCATGCTGCCCAAGATACTCGAACGCTGGCACCCCCGATTGTTACGCTTGAATATTTCATCCTATTATGAATCCGAAGTAGAAGAACCCATCATTGAGGGAGACCTCAGGGCGCTTGAACAGGTATTCACCAATCTCATCAGCAATTCCGTCAATGCCATGAGTGAAGAAGGCGGTTCTCTAGGTATCAAAGTTGCTGAGCCGGAAGGTGAAGACGAAAACAATTTTTATTTGGTCACATTAACCGATTCGGGGCGCGGCATACCGGTTGAAGTGAAGGAGCATTTGTTCCAACCCTTCGTCACCGGATCTACACATGGTACTGGATTGGGGTTAGCGATTACTCAACGGATTGTGACCGCCCATAAAGGTAACATTGAGGTTGACACCTTCGCAGGAGGAACTATATTTAGAATTTATTTGGTTAAGAAGAAAGGGCTGAGTCATAAATGAGTGCAACGATTTTAGTCGTAGATGATGTAGATTCTGCACGTGAAGCGATTGCGGACAGCCTTCGCAAAGACGGAAAAGAAGTCCTTGAAGCTGGCACGCTAAAAAAAGCCAGACAATTTATAGAGGAAAGTAAAGCGGACATCTGTGTTTTGGACATTAAACTGCCTGATGGCAACGGCCTGTCTTTGCTGGATGAAGTTGTAAAAATGTCTTGGCAGCCAAAGTTCATTGTGATCACCGCCTACGGCGAGATTGATAATGCAGTAGAGGCAATGAAAAAAGGCGCCATTGACTTTTTCACCAAGCCGATTAATGATTTGAAGGCGCTAAAAAAATCCATCGAGCGCGCTGAAGAATTAATCGCCATGCAACGGGAACTGAATCACCTCAGAAGCGCACAGACTGCAACAGCCAAATTCATCATTGGAAAACACCCGCGCATGCAAGCTCTCGTAGAACTAGCACAACGGGCTGCGGAAGCCTCTGCCTCCGTTCTCATCACAGGAGAATCTGGCACCGGCAAAGAGGTCATGGCCACGTTCATACATCAAGTCGGACCTCGACAACAAAAACCATTGATCGCGGTAAACTGCGCTGCTATAGCCACCACCTTACTCGAATCGGAACTCTTCGGTCATGAAGCTAACGCCTTCACGGGAGCATCCAACAAGCGCAAGAACGGCTTGATGGAAGTTGCCGACGGCGGCATCCTCTTCCTCGATGAAATCTCATCTATGCCCCTAGATATGCAGGCAAAACTTCTGAGAGCAATTGAAGAACATGCCTTTCGCCGGGTCGGCGGAACGACACTCATCCGTGTGGATGTGCAGATCATTGCCGCTTCAAACCAGGACTTGAAGGAATTAATCAAGAAAGGTGAATTTCGAGAAGACCTTTATTACCGATTGAAGGTCGTTGATCTGGATATCCCCCCACTCCGCAAACGGAGAGAGGACATCCCGGAATTGGTCGGTCTCTTGCTGCGACAAAGCAATATGTCCATGGGGACAAATATTGAAGGCATTACCCCTCGTGCTATGGAAGCGTTAAAAACCTATGACTGGCCGGGGAACATCCGGGAATTGAGAAATACCATCGAGCGCGCCATTATCTTTTGCGATGATCCGGAAATTGATGTCAATCACCTTCCGATGGAGATAACAGAAAATTTCGCTAGCTAAAACAAAATTCTACTCAAAAACCACGTTGGCATAGAACTTGCTACAACACCTCCAGAGATCATTATCAGGAGGTGTTTATGTTTAGTACAGCTTTTGAGTTTCAAATCACGATGGCAACGGTCTTATTCCTGTTGGGATTGATCGTCATGGCCATCAGTATTTTTATCCTGACTCGGCAGGCGGTCGGACGCGGCATTCAAACCATTGCCGAACAGACCACAAAACTGGCAGAGAAGGGTATCACTGAAAATATCGCCGGTCTGGTTGGGAATGCATCAGCATTGATCAATGCTTTGCATGAACTTGCAAAATCCAATACAGGCATTGGTGTTTTCCTGGTATTCCTTGGCATTGCGTTATTGACAACCGCATATTTTATTTCAAGGAACCTGGGAATTACACCTTAATCAAACAAAACCCTGAGATTGGATTACCCCATGTCTACACAGGTCTTGCTCGATTTAATCAGGCAATGCTTTTCCCCTTCCGAAAGCCAGGTGCTTGCGATGAGTCTGCCTCAGGACCCTCTGGTCTGGCAGTTCGCTCAAGATGAGTCGCACATTCAGGATTATTTTGAAACTGCGCCGAATTCACTCAACTCTTTTTCACCTGGCAAGATTGCAAACTGGCTCATCCAGCAGGAAACGGGAATTACCCTACCGGACCTCAAGGATTTAGACACCCCTTTACCAAAAGCGTTGAAACAACGTGCAGCACAGGCTTTTGAAACGACCTTCAACACTGGTCTCCCCCCTGTTGACTTGTTCACAGCAGGCTTGTTAGCCCTTACGCTGCGTGAAAGACGTATACTAAAAAGCAGTTGGAAAGGGGTTTCTGAAGAAATCCTGGGAAGGCGTTCCAAACCTGATCTCCAAAAGAATTATTTCGTCTGGCGGACGCCGTTTGCCTGTTTATTACACTTCTGTCCAGATTATAACGATTTGATAACACAGGTACTGAAGACTGAATCTGAGGGGATTATCTCCTCCGCAATACCTCTATTCATTCATTCCTACCTCGCCAACCCCATTAATGGGCAGTCCCAATTAGAAAAACTGTCTTCTTTTGTGAAAGCCCTGCAGATTGACCATCAATTGGAAGCCCTGAAATGGATGGAGGCGTTTAACAGAAGTGAATTACGCAAGTCCTTGGCAAAACACCTGATCCAGACCAGGAACAACGTCGACTTCTTTGCCAGCGTCTTTTCAGAGCTTGAGGTTTTTCAGAATCATAATTCAGATCCATTAACTCGGCCAGTGCGCTTTACTTTGGCTGAGGACATCAATCGTATAGCGGCATTGAATTATTTCAGCGGAAACCCTGAAAAAGCTAAAGAGCTTTATAAAAAGTCCGGCGAAGTGCTCGATCTTGTAAAAAACCAAACTTTATATCAATCTCTTGTCAGTCATTCGTCAAGTTCAACACCATCGGAATGGCTGCCGCTGATAAAATCTTTTCCTGAGTCAACACAAACGCGCATCTCACATATTCGTGCTCTTATTGAGAATGAAGAATTTGATGAAGCAGCAAAACAACTTGATGCAATGCCGGATTCAATCGAAAAGAAATTATTTAAGCATCAAATCATGAGAGATGAAGAGAATAAGTTGAGTTTTCCCAGAGATATTGATAATCTACTGTCCCCATCTTCTGAACAACACGTTCTTTTAGCTGGGTATTTTGTCCACACACCACAGCTGGATCCAGTTTTGGATATCTTTACAGCATTGGAACAATCTGACGATCTCAATGAGTGTTTAATAATTGCAGACAGATACCTGGAAAGAAACACCTTTGATCCAAAAATAATTGGCGTAATTCGAGATATTTACATCAAAGCCAACCAAGTTGATAAAGCAATTACGCTGACTTCTTATCTAGACTTGATAGAGCCTGATGAAATCTCCCACAAGCGGACCTTGGCTGAATTGTATATTCAGGCTGAAAGATGGCAGGAGGCTTATACAACCTCTCAAAAAATCATCAAGATCAAAAACGAACCGGACATAGAGGATTTAGGCCGGTTTGCCAAATCAGCTATGAAAACCGATCGTGTTGATATCGCCATCTCCATTTGCCAGAATATCCTTCAACATGCTCCGAACAACACGAAAGCGCTGGTATTGCTTGGTGAAGGATATATGCTCAAAGGCGATCCCATCAAAGCCATACAACACATGGAACAAGTGGTTAATATGATCCCAGATGAGTCGGAGACCTGGCTGACTCTGGCGCACTTATGGGAAGAAAACGGCCAAACGGATCGGGCTTTTGAAATTTTGAATAAAGGTATTCTCGCCCTTCCTCAAGATTCTCAATTACTTCACGCGCTTGGAAAGGCTTATCTCGATAAGCAAGCTCCCTCAGATGCCCACAGTTGCTTAAAGAAAGCTTTTGAGGTCAATCCTGAAAACGTTGAGATCCAATTGGATCTAGCCCAAGCGGAATACGAGCTTGGTAAGTATAAACAAGCCAGGGAGCTATTAGAACCCTTCGTAGAAGATTATCAACAGAAGCCGTCTGTGGCGAAATTATTGGGACGTGTCCTGTTGGCGATGGATGAAAAACAAGAGGCGGGACCAATTTTATTGTTTGCCGCAGAGACCTTTCCCCAAGAAGTGGACACTGTCCTTGCAGCTGTTCGTCTCACCCTTGAACGGATCGAATCTTCTCATGAAAAAGCGTCAAACCAGGAATTAGAAAGATTGCAGGCACTTCTAGCAAATGCGATCGAGAAAAACCAGAACGATCAGTCGCTACAACTTCATCTCGCGGATGTATTGCGTCTGCAAGGCGAGCATCAAAAAGCCTTTGATGCCTACCTTGCGTTATCAGAAAAGGACTCACACCAGAAAACAACTGGTGACTGGCGTTTCTCCTACGGTCTAGGCAGGACAGCTCTTGCTCTTGGAGATAACGAGGTTGGTTTGGCCGCGCTACAAGAAGCACACACCAAGCAGCCCGTAAATCTGATCATCTTGCATGCTTTATCAGAAGCCTTTCAAACCGCAGATTTATTTGAAAAAGCCAACCAGACCGCAAAATCAGCTCTCAAAATAGCGCCGCAAGATATTCAAAACATCCTTTGGTATGCCCATTTCAAGAACGGCAACAACGAACCACAGGAATCTGTGAGAGCCCTCAAAGAGGCACTACAAATCACACCAGATCGTCCTGATCTGCAATACTGGCTCGCAAAATCTCACTATGCCAGCGGCAACATCCAAGAAGCAACAGACGTTATCACAGAGATGATTTCGAATTCTCAGAGTTCGCCTGAACAACTCCATCAGGCAGCCTATCTCGGCGTACAGCTCAACGAATTAGATCTGGCTGTAAAAACCCTTGAAAAAGCAAGTCGGATTAATCCGGAGGAAGACGCTACCCTGCTGATGGATTTATCTCTATGCCACACATTGCTCGGAGAGCGCAAAAAAGCCCTTGATGTTTTAGATTTGAGCGAAAGCACCCTTGAACAGTATCCCCAACTTTCAATGCTCAAATCGGACCTGCTGTCTGAATTGGGGCAATATCAATTGGCTTTCAACACCTTGAAGGTGATCGAAGAAAATGTTGAGGATGTTTTACAAGTTACTGATGAGGAAAAACAGTCCCCTCTCCTCTATCACTATGACTTCTCATTAAAAGGATATCACTATCGAATAGGACAGCTTCTTCGTGCGTTGGGAGAAATCAAAGATTCACAGGAACATCATTCCAAAGCGTTGGCATGCGACCCTAATGATGATCAAATCAGAAACGCCTGTGCTGAGTCTTTTGCAGCAGGAATCGACTTTGAAAAAGCCTTATCCGTTTGTACCGACGTGAACAAAGAACAACCTCTATCCTCGCGTTTCGCACCAGCACACTTTGATTTGACATGTACACAAGCAGAACTCCTTTTACTTCAAGGCAATTTTCAATATTCCCAAGAACTGATTGATGCAATACCAATATCCTCTACCAACCCAAGGATGCTTGCCATCCAGAGTCAACTCGCTTTTGCTCGGGGCGATCTTGAAACCGCAACCGAAAAATTAGATAAAGCAATTGATGCCTATACGAAGGAAGCGGACGAAGAGCAATCGCACGCACTTCAGATCGTTTTTCGAAAGTTTCGTATCCTTCTTAGCATCGCAAAGGCTGCATTAAACCTCGAAGATTATTCAAAAGCACACCATTACCATAATCTGGCAGCAGATATTTTTGATCATCAACCTCTTCAAAACTGGATGTATGCGACAACCTTGATTAAGGCAGCTGGAGCACAACAAATTACCTCTTTGTTACAAATCAAAGCACACGCCCCAGGTGAAAGGATGCACTCTGAAGAGCAATACGAAAAATGTCAGGTGCTTATCGATAAAGTCTCTCCCTATCTCTCAGAAGAACATGCCATTTGCTTAAAGTCCCAATGTGTCGCAGCTTTCACGGGAACATGGCCGATGAGTCTCAATATCGATTCCTGTCTGGAGAGATCGGAAGATGCGGCTCTTGTCCTGATCAATTGCAATGATGAAGAAATTGTCCATAATATCATGGACAGCTATTCCGATAACTACCGGGTGTGTCAAGCCTACGGGCTGCATGCACTGCGATTCGATAAAGAAGATGGTACAGCTGCAGTTGAAAAAGCGCTTGAACTGGATGTCTCCAATCCCATCAATCATGCCCTGCTTGCTTTCTTGAACAGGGACGATCCGGAGCTGGCACTTAAATCGCTCGAGACCGCCCTCAAATATTGGCCAAACGAATCCGGTTGGCATGCCCTCGCTGGTGAACTCTATTATCAAATTGGCGATACAGCCTCGGCATCCCAGCATATCGCCCGTGCACTGGAGACAGAGCCGGATAACGCTAATTACTGGCAGAAAAGTGCTGAGATCAATCTGAAAGATAACGCACTGCAAGAAGCAAAAGAAGACCTTGAAAAAAGCGTTTCTATCCAATCTAAAGATGCCCGGACCTGGACGAAAATGGCTGATGTCAATCGACGCCTCGGCAATTTCTCTGAAGCACTCCAGAACATTCAAGAAGCCAGCAGCCTCGCACCTGAGGATAAGGAGGTCATCGTTCAAGAGATCAACTATCTTCTTGAACAAAGACGCTTTACTGAGGCTGAAAACAAAGCCCAAAAAATGCTTGAAAGCGGGGATAGAGTTCAGGATTGGCAGATCCTCCTCGCCCGTGCGAGAGCAAAGCAGGGAAAATTTGACCTTGCTGTGAAAGGTCTGATCAATGCCGCAGGTGATGGTGCACAAAATCCCAAAATCGCTCTTGAAGTCATAAAGACAAAAAAAGAACGGGACGGGGTAGAAGCTGTTCTCCCTGAACTGATCACATTGGCGCAGAAATACCCTGAAGATCCCGATGTCCTGACCGCATTGACAGATTGGCTTATTCAAACCAACCGGCTGAAAGAAGCTGAAGAGGCGGCACAAACCATCCTGAGAATCCTTCCCGAACAAGCTGAAGTCCATTTAATGCTCGGCCGGCTGCAACGCAAATCTGGTCAGCTCGACCAGGCGATTTCGCATTTTTCAAATGCCATCAATTACAATCCCAACCTGATTGAAGCTTATCTGGAGTTGGGAAAAACATACCAGGACCGCCGAGATCTTGAAAAAGCCATTAAAGTCTTTCAGAAAGGCGCCGAATCGAATAGCTTTGATCCCCGCCCGTATTACCACGCTGGAATGGCACTCAAGGACTGTAAAGATTATGCGGGCGCTGAAGCTATGTTGAAACAAGCCAAAAAATATGCTCCCGATGATCCGCTCATCATCCGCCAATTAGGCGTGATTACAGCACTTAATTTAGTCAATAATTTACGAGAGACGAGATAACTATGTCACCATTACCGCTTCCCTTAGATTTTTTACATGCATTGGATCGCTATCGATTCCTCACACTGCTCAACACAGCGCATGAATGCGAGGAATACCAATTCGCCAAACAAGCGAGTATGTTATGGCTGGTCAATTACCCGGGTGATCTTTATGTCCAATATCACCAAGCTCTAACCAAAGCCTATCTCGATAATAAAGAGCAGGCTATCACCCAACTGGAAAGCATAATTGAACAAGACCCACTTTTTATTGAACCCATTCAATCGTTGCGAGACTTGAAACCTTATGGGGATCAACAAGAACTGTATCATTCTCTGAGCCTTTACCTTACGGAAAAGCAAGTGCCATCCGATTGGCCGGATAACTGGCTCAAACCAATGTGGCAGGCTCGGCTCTCTTTCAAGCAAGGCGATTACGAAGGGGCAACAGCCCTCATTCATCAAGCCCTGGTAAAAGATCCCCCTTCGCCCATCCCCGCCATTCTTCACCTCAAAGCCGCTTATAAGATAAACAACCAGGAAATGCTCAGCAATCTGAGTGAGATTTATTACGATCGATGGCCAAAATGCCTGCAAATCAACATCATTAAAGCCCTGGCTGATATAAATATTGGAAAGGAAGCGGAAGGTGTTGAACGCTTACATTGGGCAGCAGCCCATGACAGCGCTGGTCAGGTTATCCAGCAATTGCTGGGCAGCGATCATCGTTTCAGCAATCTATGGCCGGATCGCATGGAAATCTACTTCGACCTGCCCATCCCAGCCTCAATCAGCGCTGCTTTAGGATGGAATCAACTTCAATCCGGTCCTGCTGAAGAACCTGAGTTGAAAGAAATAAAACAGGTTCAGGCTAAAGAGAAGGGCGATTCAACTCAGGAAGTAACCTTTAATGACGCTGAAAAAGAGACTCAGTCTCCCAGTGTTGATGAGCACGAAGAGGATGTTACACTCGAAGACATCAATCCCAAATTCGCTGACAAGAAATGGGCAACAGAAGAGGACTTTGAAGAAATCCAACAAGTATTTTCAAGAATGGCGAAAAAGCTGAAGAATTCGGATCTTGAAAGGTCGGACAATAGATTTCCGGTTTATGTCATCCTCACATCAAAGAAACAACTTGAGACCATTTATGGCCCAAATACTGCTACGGTCATTGACGACCTGCTGAAGCAGTTCGTCAGCCACATCCGGAAACTGCCAGAATGGAACGGATTACTATTTTACCCCGACGACCCAGCGCAGATGTCACAAATGGGCCTCAAACCAACCACAGCAGCCGACCCCTGGAACATCAAACTTTCGCTAAAAGATCTTGATGAGTATTTAGCAAAACAAGGAGAAATGATCGGCGCACTCTTGATCGTTGGCGGGCCGGAAATCATTCCCTTCCATCACTTACCAAACCCCACCACAGATAACGATTTGGATGTACCCTCCGACAACCCCTACGGAACCATTGATGAGAATTACTTCATCCCTCAATGGCCTGTTGGGCGGCTGCCGGGTGAAAAGGGAACAGATGCTGGACTACTCTTATCTCAAATTCGACAACTGATCTACCAATACGAACAACGGTCAAAAAGCGCTAAGACCAGCTTCCTCAATTTGACATCCATATTCGATTGGGTTCGAAGCCTTTTTTCTTCACTCAGCGTACACATTAACCATCAACAGAGTCTGGGTTATTCTGCAGAAATATGGAAAGAAGCCTCATCCAGTGTATATGCTACAGTAGCAAGGGCGAAAGACCTGCGACTCTCCCCGCCTCTCAACTCTGGAACACTGCCATTGAACAATGGTACAGGACACAAACTGGGATACTTCAACCTCCACGGTGTGAAGGATGGACCGCATTGGTATGGTCAAAAGGACTTCTCCTCTGAATCAACTGGTCCCGATTACCCCATCGCCCTCAGCCCGGGGATATTCAGCGAAAAAGTGCCTTCCCCCAAGCTCGTCTTCACAGAGGCTTGTTACGGGGCTAATGTGAAAGATAAGGCACATGATGACGCCATATCCTTGAAATTCATGGACTCGGGCACCAAATCCTTCATCGGATCCACTTGCATCGCCTATGGCTCTGTCACCCTGCCGTTGGTAGCCGCCGATTACCTGGCAAACACCTTCTGGCAGCAAGTATTGAAAGGACAGCCAGCCGGCTACGCGCTGATGCAGGCTAAACTCAGCCTTGCAGAAGAAATGACAAGGTTACAGGGGTTCCTTGATGGCGAGGACCAAAAGACGATCCTTTCGTTTGTCCTGTTTGGTGATCCCCTTGCACTCCATGATGGATTGAAAGCTATGCCCAAGCCGCTCTTCAGAATGAAAACACGGCCCTCAGTCCGCACCCTCAGTGATTCTGATATGGACTCCTCCTCAGATACAAACCGAATGCCTAACAATGTCAGCCACCAGGTCAAAGAAATCGTGGAAAAATATCTGCCCGGCCTGCACAATGCACAGATGCACGTCAATAAATCTATCGATTACGAGCCTTTCGAGAAGAAAAGAGCAAGTAAGTCAGCCCATTCAGAGCGATATGTCGTCACCTTACAGAAATCATTTAATCCAGACCAGCAGATCACACATCATCACTATGCCAGGATGACATTCAATCAGAAAGGGAAACTCCTCAAATTCACAACATCGAGATAGGAATTTTGTGGCTTATGTTTTACATCTCCTGATGATTCCTCTCATGAGCCCGTCATTGAAAATGCTCCCGAATACTGACGGGGGCATTTTCGATTTCCCTTCCTCAAATTTTATCTATGAACTACATATAACCTCTATGACCTTAAGCACTTTGAAATTAATATCCCTTATGATAAAATCATTACGGTAACTTGAAATTCGATATCATCTTCGAGTCTCTCAGCCTAAAGCACTGCTATGGCTCTTAGACCGATAGGGTAAGAAGGGAAACGTTCTTGCCTCCCGCATTTGGAAAGGAGATGAGGTGTGTCTGAGCGATTATCTTCAATAATCGCGGTGATTTAAAAGCGCTCCTTTCCTGAATAGAAGGAGCTTTTTCTTTGTCTGAAGCAATTCCCCCTAAAAACCGTATCTACTTTTCCACTCGAGATTTATTAATCTCAGCCGTCCTGGCTGCGTTGGGCGGTGTTGCCAGCACATACATCAACACCCTCGGCGATGCCGTTCAGGCTTTCCTTGGTACTGCTGGCGGTTCACAATGGGCTGCTGGACTCCATGTGATCTGGATGGTATTGGCGATTGGTATCACCAGAAAACCCGGCACTGGCATCATCACAGGATTGTTAAAAGGCGGGGTTGAACTGTTAAGCGGTAACAGCCACGGTGTGATTATTCTGCTCGTAGACCTTGTGGCTGGATTACTGGTCGATTTTTGTTTCCTGTTATTCCGAAATAAGCGCTCCCTGCTGCCCTATTTACTTGCCGGCGGATTATCTGCAGGGTCTAATGTCTTGGTTTTTCAGATTTTCGCCACGCTTCCCTCCAATATTCTTGCCCTTGGCGCCATTTTCTTTCTCTTCTTTGTCGCGTTTGTCTCTGGTTTTCTTTTCGGAGGTGTTATCCCGAAGTTATTGATCAATGCATTGACAAAGGCAGATATCGTTAAAACAGCAGCTCCCCCCAAAAAAACACGGAGAATAGGTTGGATTATCGTCATTGCTTTTTTAATTCTCGCCTTCTTAATGACTGTATACCTGAAAACCACCTTGAAAGGATCGGCAAAGATCCAAATTTCTGGTGAATTGGAGAACCCTTATGCGTTCCCATCCGAGGAATACCATCCTGAAATGGTCACGCGTCAGATGGAATATAAGGGCACTATGACAGAATATACCGGCTATCCCCTGGCAGATATCATTGAGCATGCAGCGCCAATCGAAGGCGCAGATACTGTATTGATTGAAGCATCAGACGGTTATGCTTTCATGATCAGTTTTGAAGAATTAAATCGTAATCCAAATATCCTCGCCGTCAGGCAAGGACAGGGGCAAAGCGCCTCTTATGATGTCGTTGGGCCAGAAAGCAGCAAAGCCTGGGTGCGAAATGTCGTAAAAATCAACATAATCACGTCCCAGGGATTGAAGATTATTGATCCTGCTGGAGAAACTCATAAATTTGATCCTGACCAATGGGTTTCTGAAATGGACAGCACGCAAGTCGCACTGCCGGACGGATCTCAGAAATTGCAGGGGGTTCCCCTGTGGAAAGTAGTTGAGACATATATCGATAAGGGAACGCCTCAAGAAATAAGCCTGAGTTCGCCCGATAAGACGATCTCATACGACTGGTCAGATATAAACGGCGATGATAAACTGCGCCTATTCACTGTCATTGAGGAAAACGGGATCTCATTTGCTCTGGCTGAAATGTCTGGTGAAGTTCATTTGTTTCCTGTGACAGAACTCGAAATCCACTAACCAATGTCCTGGATTGATGTCCGTCACTTTTCTTATACTTACCCTGGAAAACAGGAACCGGTTTTGAGAGATATTTCACTCGCTATCGAACGCGGCTCATTCGTTGTCATCACCGGTGAATCTGGGGGGGGAAAATCCACATTTGGTAAGGCGTTGGCTGGCTTTCTATTTCAGGATGAAAAGCCAAATTGCGAAGGAAGAATCATCGTCAACGGTGTTGATATGACCCAGATTCCCCTCTACGATGCCAGCCAGCATGTAGCTTATGTCCAGCAGAATCCCGAAGACCAATTCTGCACATTATCGGTTTCGGACGAAATCGCTTTCGGGTTGGAAAACCTACGTGTTGAGCCGAAAGAGATTGAGCATCTCATTGATAAGTCTCTCGCTGTTGTCAAAGGCTTAGATCTGAAAGGGCGTCAATTAGCGACGCTTTCAGGCGGTGAGAAACAAAAAGTTGCCATTGCTTCCATGCTGGCGCTGTCACCTGATGTTCTCATTCTTGATGAACCCACCTCCAATCTGGACCCCGACGCAACCTTGCACGTTTTCAAAACCTTGTATGACATGCGGCAGAATCAGGACCTGACTGTCATCATCATTGAACATAAACTGGATCTTTTGCTAGCATTCAATCCGCAGATTTTTGTCCTCGAATCTGGTGAAATCCAACCCATCCACGATATCCAGGATTTCAAGGCGCATATATCTAGAAAAACGTATGCTCTTCCGAAAGCTAACACGGAACACACTATTCAGAAAGTACCCTTCCTCAAATTATCCGGCGTAAGTGTCCGCCTTGAAAGTTATCCAATTCTTCATGACATAAACCTCAACCTCTCGCAAGGAGAATTTGTTGCGTTGATGGGTCCTAATGGCAGCGGTAAATCAACACTCCTTCAAACCATGATGGGATTCTATACACCTGAAAACGGTAAAATTTCAGCGTTTGGTGAAGATCTGTCAAAATTAAAAACCTCCTCGCTTGTTAGAGAAATCGGGTTCATCTTCCAAAATCCAGATCACCAACTATTTACCCAATCCGTGTGGGACGAAGCCACACTGACATCCAAGAACTTGGACATCCTCACCCAGGATCAAAAAGAAAATGCAGAATCCTATCTAACCAGTATGAGGCTGGGTGACAGAAAAGATGAACACCCCCAACGGCTGAGCTATGGTGAAAAACGCCGGCTGAACCTCATCGCTGTGCTGCTGCACCATCCTAAACTGCTTCTGATTGATGAGTTTCTCATCGGGCAGGACATGGCCAATGCGCACGCCTGGATGAAATTCTTCCAGGATTATGTGCAGCAAGGCCATACCGTCTTGCTGGTCAATCATCATCCTGACCTCACAAATCAATATTGCGATCGGATCATCTTTCTTTCCGAGGGAAGAGTCCTCATTGACCAACACGTTGACAAAGCTCTAGACCAATTGGGAGCATTGGGTTTTTCTTCTTTTGTACCTGAAAACAAGGAGGGCTTTACTAATGCGTAAACTCTCCTTTCAACCAGGACAAACAATCCTTCATAGACTCTATCCAGTGACGAAATTTATCTGGTTGTTAGTGTGCTCTGTACTAGCCTTCATCCTGACTGAGGGTGCCTTATTGATAATATTCACCAGCCTCTGTCTGCTGACCCTTCATTTGATCTATCCAAAGATTTGGCAAATCCGGGGGTTCCGTTTAGCTCTTCTCACAGGGGCAGTACTATTCTTCCTCTATCTGCTCTTTGATAAAACAGGCTGGGTCGTCGTTGATCCTAAAGTTGAACTCCTCTCCATCACAACTGGCGGACTAGTAATGGGTGCACGCGTCGTTGGTCGCTTTCTCACCATCATCGCTTTGAGTTACATTTTCATTCTGACAACCGAACCCAGTGAGTTGGCGTATGGATTGATGAAAATTGGAATGCCTTACCGCTATGGGTTTATGTTGGTGACAGCACTGCGCCTAGCGCCCATTTTAGAAGAGGAAGGAAAAACCATTTACAAAGCCCAATTAGTGCGCGGAATCCGGTATGACAAAGGGGGGATCAAAAAGTGGGTCCTGCTTGTTCAACAATTCATGACCCCCCTTCTCATCAGTGCGTTACGACGTGCGGACAAACTCGTTTTCAGTATGGAAGGTCGCGGTTTTGGAAAATACCCGAACCGAACCTTTCGGAGTCAGAGGACGCCTTCTTCATTAGATCTAACCGTTTCAATCGTTCTGACACTCTTCTTTGCAATACTTATCCTTTTGAATTACGGAGAATTACCATGACCAAGAAAAAGAAAAGATGGGTCATCCCGTTAATCATCATCCTAGTGCTTATCATAGGATTAATTGCTGTGATGCTGATCACCCTAAAACCGATGCCCGTGGCTTTATTAAGTGAATACGGCTTTCATACCCTGTGGGAAGAGGGGCTGATGATGAACGAATGTGCCGAATGTCACAGCGGCGATGAATTCCATACCTGCGATACCTGTCATGATGAGCATGGCTCATCTGAATTAGCCAACATCGGTTTCTACGAAGTGATTGAGTTGACTGGCGATGTCCCCGACCCATCCTTCGTGCGCATTAACGAACTCTTGCCGAACCAGGATGAAAAGGGGACATTTGTTACTGTCAAGGATTTTCTGTCTCAATATGGTGTGGACAGATTTGAATCAGTCTCGTTCATAACAAGTGACGGCGGCATTGCTACGATTGAAGCGCAATATTTGGATGAAGAAGCCATGCTGCTGCCTTATGTTGATGGCATCCGCTTCGCTTCCGAATCTCTTCATGCTTCATCCTGGCTCAAAGGGATCAGCCGGATCATTGTCATCGGAGAGAATAAGCCTTTAGTGATTGACGGCGTAGCCACCTCAATTGGACGCCTTCTCATTGGCGACACAATGCGTATCGCCGTAGAGAGTACGGATGTCATGCTGGCAATCGAGGATGGTCATACCAGTCACGCGTTCGTAGGGAACTGGATTGAAGGTGCACCGCTGCTGCCACTGTTGAATAATTCCCAACCCGAAAGTATTACACTGACGGACTCCACAGGAGAAACCATTGAATTAAGTGGTGAAGAAATCGTCAACGCGATACTCGGCGTTGTCAGGGATGAAGTGACACTAATTCTGCCTGATCGCGGACGAAGCGCCTGGCCGACCGATATTTTAGAAATTAAATCGAATTAGGAATAAAAATGAAAAAAATCGCATTTACTACACTTATGCTGATACTGCTGACCATCTCACTCAGTGCTTGCCAATCTAATTGGCAAATTGAGCTGACAAAAGGTGGGAAAACGGCTGGTCAATTTAGCTATGAAGACTTTTCCTTCTACTTAGAAAGAATAGATGAGGGAACAGGAACCATACCCCTTGGACAAATGCTGTATATTGACGGATTCACCCTGATTGATGAAATCACCTTGATTGATGAGGAGGCCAACAGCTCCACCTTCGTGTGGGATGAGATCGCACTGAGTACTTCTCTGACAGAATCTGGCAAAGTGATGGTCGCAAATGAGGAATTCTCACCAGTGAAGATTAATATCACAGAATCACCGCTTGTATCAGAAATCCAATATGCCATCACGGACATCGGCCCTACCATGGCTGCCGCACTGGGATTACCAGAGCTTCCCCAGGCTTCAGGGAATGTGTTGAAAGAGGTAAATGCGGAATACGGCGTATTAATCCTGATGGACGGTTTTCAATTCCCAAAAATGACCTCATTAATTAATTCGGGTGACCTACCTTTCCTGGCATCCATCCAGGAACACATCCAACAGGGGCTGACGGTTTACCCGCCGGTTACTGTCGCAGCATCTGCAGCCCTTCTTACTGGGGCTTTACCGCAAGTTAACGGCGTCTATGGTCATGGTTTTCGCTCAACAGAGCTCACAACTTTATTTGACCTGGCTGTTCAAGAAGGAAAGACCGTCACCGCCATAGAAGGTGCCAGCTTGCCTTTCAACCTCCGCAACGCAGAAACGACCATCAGCGGTGATAAGGATGGGGACGGTTATTCAGATGACAATGTCATGACCAACAGCCTTGACATCATTCAAACAGAGATGCCCGATTTACTCTACATACACTTCCATGAGATTGATGACATGGGCCACAGTTACGGTCCAGAATCTAAAGAATACCAAGAAGCCGCTGTACGCGTCGACGAATACCTTTCCCGAATCTATGAAGCACTCCCCTCAGGCACTTTGCTCATCATTTTTGCAGACCACGGGATGCACGCTGAAGAAAACGGAGGAAATCACGGCAATTTAATCGCGTCCGATTTGATCATACCCATCATATTACTCAAGAAATAAAGGAGAACCTATGAACATTGCATTGACTAATAACAAGAAACGGTTAATCTGGCTGTCTCTGTTGATCCTGCCGCTCCTGTTGAGCGCTTGCGGAGCCCCTAATGTGGATTGGGAACTTTCCATAACTGGTGAGGTCAGCAATCCCATGGTATTCACATTCAAAGAACTTACAAAAATGCCCCAGGTCAATTTGAATGACGTTTATATGGAAAAATCTCGGGGTGAAGATGAGGTTCGCTCCTTCAGCGGTGTGGAATTATCCCTGCTGCTTGAGAAAGCCGGCGTCCCCGAAGATTTTAGTTCCATCACAGCTTTCGCGGCAGATGGATATGCCATTGATATCTCGAAGGACGAATTGGTTGACGGAATTATTGCATTGAAAGACAGCGGTGACTGGATGACAGACACGGATGAAGGTCCAATCCGTTTGGTTTTCCCCTCCACACCGGCCAATCGTTGGATTTACCAAGTCAATGAGATCGTTGTAAACCCATAATCATATTAGTAAAAAAGAAGGAAAAAGATGAAGAAAAGGACTATTTTTGTTGTAATGCTGCTAGCATTGACGCTCCTCTCAGCTTGTGTTGCACCCGCAACCGAAGCGACTGAAGCTGTTGAAGAAGTCAGCGAAGCTGCTGCCCTGACTGTCGGTGATAAGACATACACCAAAACAGACCTTGAGGCTTTAGGGACAATGGAAGCCGACTACACCGGTAAAGACGGCGAGACAATCACTTATTCAGGTGTTTCCCTTTCCACACTGTTGGAAGACGCCGGCCTGACCGAAGGTGAAAATGTAACATTCGTTGCCTCAGACGGCTTCGAGGGTGGCGTGACCCTGGCGGAGGCCATGGAATGTGCGAATTGCATTGTCGCCTTCGATGGTGATTCACTGCGAATGGTCATGCCAGATTTTGGCGGCAAAGCCAACGTAAAAGATGTAATTGAAATCCGAGTTAAGTAATAAAAACATCATACTGCATGGGCGGGTTTCTCAATCTTGACAGCCCGCCCTTTCCATTAATAATCATTTCTAGTAGTCATGGATTGATTTTTATTAGCCATTAACAAGGCCGATATCCTCAAGCAATTGATCCATGATAGTCATCTCAAAACATAATAAAAAAACACATTGACACATCCCTGTAGGTCAATTAGAATAAGAACAAGTTAATCAGCCATAAGGGGTGTACCTCCTGCCCGGATGCAGGGTGCACAATGGGGAAAGCTGGTGCAAGTCCAGCACTGTCCCGCAACGGTAACACCTTTGGTGAAGTCCGATGACCCGCCCTTTATGACCCAATCTACTTCGTGGAAAGGCAAGTTGGGTATCGGCTTCACCCCCTTAAGCCGACCTCACCCTGCCGCCCGTTTGGGCGGATTTGATTTAACGACCTTTTCACTTCATCGGTCGTTTTATAGTTTAAGTGAGGAGCAGCAAAATGAAATCTCGCAGCAAATATCGTATTTTCTCAATCCTCGTTAGTCTAGTTTTGATCATATCCAATGTATCAGCCGTAGATGCTGCATCACTGCCAGCGATATATTCTCAAAGTGATGCAGATGCTGTTATTAAGAACGGCTTTGATTACCTCGCAACGCAGATCAATGATGATGGAGGTATTCGCTGGGTGAATGATGCCTCAAATGTAGCAGCGACCATCCGTGTGGTTATTGCGCTTGCTGCCGTCCATTATCCGCAGGATTATCTGGTCAGTGACACAGGCAAACGCCCCATTGATTTCCTGGCGCAATCTGGATCAGCGTGGGTCAATCAACTAAATGCTGAGGAACCCATCTTCAGTGTGGCCAGGGCAGGTCTACTCTTAACAGCGGTCAGCGCAGCCAATGAAAATCCCCACCGTTTTGGTGAAGATTCCCTAGATCTAATCTATGACATCAAAACAGCCTTTGATCCAAATACAGGCATCTTTGGCGGGGCAACAACTGACAATGTGACCGACCAAGTCTGGGCTATTCTGGGCCTGGTATCGAGTAATGCATCTATTCCTGATGAAGCCGTGAACTGGCTGGTAAACGCCCAACTTGAAGATGGAAGCTGGAACGATGGTTATGACAGTTTCCTGGATACATCGCCCTTGGCACTCTTGGTACTTGCAGCCTCCAACAAAACAGAGATTTTTCCTTCTGCAGTTCAAGGGGCTTTGAGTTTCATGCAATCCAACCAGCAGGAAGAAGGAGGCTGGCTGACAGAATGGGATTCCACCACCAACGCAGATATTACTGCCATGATGCTCCAGACCATTTCTGCTTTAGGACAACTTCCAATGGACAAAAATTGGCAGCTGCAAACGGGTAACCCCTATACTGCTTTGCTGAAACTGCAACAAGAAAATGGCGCCATAGGCGGTGATTTCGCCAATGCTTTTTCGACGGCTGACGCAATTTTGGGTCTCTCAGGCCAACCCATGTATAACCTCAGCTCACTGAAAAGAATCAGCAATGCATTCGACTTCATCTTTAATTCCCAAAACGATGATGGCGGCTGGGGTTCTGTGGGACAGACGATTGATGTTGTGCTCGCATTAAAAGCTGCAGGATGGGATCCAAATTCCGTTCAGCAGAATGGGGAGACGCCCTTATCCTATATCACTCAAAACCTAGCTTCTTATATCGATACAGGCGCAGATGCCATCGGCAAAAGTATCATGGGGATCGTAGCCATGGGCGAGAACCCATCGAACGTCAACGGTATTGAGCTTATATCCAAATTGAAAGCAGCTTTTGATCAGGAACAGGGTGCCTTTGGCACAGCGAATAACACCTGGCATCAAGCCTTAGCCATCCTGGGGCTATATACCGCCTCAGAGCCAATCCCTGAGGATGCGATTAATACACTGGCCGATTTACAACAGGAAGACGGTGGATGGAAATTCAATCCGGGATCTGGCACGTCGCCGGACAATACTGCTTTAGCCCTCCAAGCCCTAGTCGCATCCGGAATGCCTACAGATGACCCCACTATACAATCAGCCATAGATTACTTAAGAACCACACAAACCGCTGATGGCGATTGGGGGGTTTCCAGCAACACTGCCTATGTGCTCATGGCAATGAATGCTCTAAATCTCTCATCGGAAGAATGGACGACAGAATCAGGGAAGGCGCCCTTAACATCCCTCTTCTCTTACCAAAAAGCCAATGGCTCATTCGTATACAACTGGGAATACGCAGATGACAACCTGCTATCCACAACAGCAGCCCTCATAGCCGCGCTATCCAGCGATTATTTAGTCACAGCACCCGCTGCAAGCGATACTCATTACGCTGCCCTGGTTATTGATCCTGGTGAAGGTGACGCAACCAGTGTATGCGTACACTTTGATAAGGAAGCTTTGACAGGTTTTGAACTTCTGGATGCATCTGGAATCGATTATGAATTAGAAGAGGGATTCCTGACAAGCATCATGGGAGAAGGCAATCCCGAAGGAGAGACCTTATACTGGTCCTATTGGTACTTCGATGGGCGGGAATGGAATTTCTATAATACCGGTGCTGGAGATACATTAGTAGCGCCAACAACCATTCAAGGATGGCACCTCACAAGCTGGGAACGCTTCCCATCCTTGCCACCAGATGTTGTCCCAAACCTGAGCAAGATTTGCGAAGCAGAAATATTAAAAGATATCTCCCTCCAGCCCTATCTTAATTACGAAGCGGTTACCAATCCCTTTGAAACACAGAAAGGACCCGCATCCCTGGTTTCCATTGAGGAATCAACGCCCTCAGAAAAGGCAGCTAGCATAACCGAAGAAACGTCAACCCCCACATCCCAGGAAGAACGTTCAAGCCTGCCCTTATACATCATTGGCGGCGTTGGCATCATATTACTAACGGCGATTGTTGTCTTTGTCCTGAAAAGGAAAGAATGAAAAATCGCTTATCTGGTTTTTTCATAAACATAATCATATTAACGCTTGGATTCCTGAGCCTTCTTTCGCCCTTCGTCTTTCCCCAAGCTAGGAATTCAAGCGCGACTTTTCCGATTATCGTCAGTTTGATGATCGGCCTGTGCTTGCTGATTGTATTCTATGAAATCCAGATTTCCATCCTTGATAGTAAAATTATCGCCTTCTTAGGCGTTCTAATCGCGATCAATGCAGGCTTGCGCTTCCTTGAAAACGCTGTTCCCGGTCCAGCAGGATTCAGCCCCACTTTTTTCCTAATCATCTTGACGGGGTACTACTTTGGCGGTCGCATTGGTTTCTTAATGGGGGCAATGACCATGTTGGTTTCCGGGCTGATTACTGGCGGTATCGGTCCTTGGCTGCCGGGGCAGATGATCACAGCCGGCTGGGTCGGTCAGACCAGTTCCCTCCTCCGCTTTCTCAACTCAAAATTCAATTGGCGGGAAAAACCCGCAGAAATCATCACCTTAGCCATTTTCAGCGCATTTTGGGGGATGCTTTATGGCGCCATCATGAACTTGTGGTTCTGGCCTTTCATCGGTACAGCGCCAAATCAATCCTGGTCGCAAAGCGCTGGTTTAATGAAAAACATCCAACAATACACAGCCTATTATCTGGCAACATCCCTTATTTGGGATATCACCCGAAGTGTGGGAAATGTATTGATGATATCTATATTAGCGAGGACGGTATTAACGGTTTTCATGCGCTTCCAGCGTCGGTTCAACTTTCGTTATGAACAGGGTATCAAACCATGAAAACGAGCGGCGTATGGATCCTCTGGTTAATTTTTAATTTACTCTTTCTCCTGTCAACCCGTAATCCTGTTTACCTATTGATTGTTTTGACCGGATTGCTTCTTTCCGGTTATCGCATGACCCGGAAAAATCAGCGTGCCTCCTGGTTAAAAAACAACCTGAGATTCTTGCTTACTATGGTGTTGCTCTCCGCCCTCATCAACGCACTGTTCACCCACAATGGTCGGACGGTATTGTTTAGTTTTCCTCAACATTGGCTTCTAATTGGCGGAAATATCACATTGGAAAGCGTGGTCTATGGAACAATTAACGGGTTGACCATCGGTGCGCTTTATCTCTTATTCACGATCATCAACCTTGCGCTGAGTGTCAAACAATTGACTCGGTTAATCCCTAGAGCGTTTCATCCAATTGCCATGACCGTTACCATCGCCTTGACATTTTTTCCCTCCATCCAGCAGCGCGCACGTGAGATAAAAGAGGCACAAATGATCCGGGGCAACCGCATGAAAAAAATCTCGGATTGGCTGCCTTTGTTCATCCCGTTGTTGGTGACAAGCCTTGAAAAATCCATTCTCTTATCCGAATCCATGACAGCTCGCGGTTTTCATATCCCTTCACGATTAAAAAATTCAGGGCTACCTTTCCTGGGATTGTTATCTGCCTTATTTTTCTCCTTTTCAGGTTGGATATTACATTTATTCTCATATCCTCTCTTGATAAGTGCGTTACTTTACTTTGTTGGCGGAGCCTTGGTGATGGCAACTTTTCTATTGTCCAGCCAACAAACCAGAATCACGCATTTCCAAAAGGAGGTATGGCATTCTGCAGATATTCTGATGGGTATATTCTTATCGGTTCTAATCCTTTTATGGATCCTGTTCACCATAAATAAATTGTTGCCCTCCCTGACCTACTCCCCATACCCCGCCCTATTATCTCCACCATTCCAGATCATCGGTTTGTTACTCAGCGCAGTTACTTTCATTCCTTTACTACTCTCAAAACATGATTAAGATATCCGCCTTATCCTTTTCATATCCCCAAACACCCCAACCGGTCCTATCGGATGTCAATCTAAAGATTGAAGCTGATTCATTAACTCTCGTAACCGGCGCGACTGGCAGTGGAAAATCAACGCTTTTACGCTGCATCAATGGTTTGGTCCCCCATTTCTCGGGAGGGGTGATCGAAGGTCAGATCCGCGTATTAGACAAAGATCCCATCCAAGAAGGCCCCAAAGTGATGGCAGAGCACGTGGGCTTTGTCTTCCAGGAGCCGGAATCGCAATTTGTGTTCGATGTTCTCGAAGATGAAATTGCTTTTGGTCTGGAGAATGCGGGCCTTTCTCGAGAAGCGATGCATAAGCGCGTGGATGAAATCATACAACAATTGCATCTCGAAGATATCCGTCATAAAAAAATCCAAGAAATTTCTGGCGGAGAGAAACAAAAGGTTGCCATTGCCAGCGCCCTCGTACAACTCCCGCATGTGCTCATCCTCGATGAACCGACATCTCAACTGGACCCGGTCTCTGCAGATGACCTCTTATCCTTCATCACGCAATTGAAGCGTGAACTACATTTAACCGTGTTGATCTCAGAGCACCGTCTTGAACGTTTATTGCCTTATGCAGATAGAATTGTTCATCTGAATAAGGAAGGCAAGGTCCTTTCTGGCAAGCCCCAAGAAATTCTCCAAAAAATGGAACAGGTTCCGCCTATTATTCAAATCGCAAGAAAGATGAAGTTCTCCCCATTGCCATTGACCATTGAGGACTTCCCCGAAATAGAATTACCTCGTCGCCCTGTGGAAAAAGAGCATCAATCGCGATTCTCTGATGAAAAACCTGCTCTTGAAGTGGTCAACCTATCAACAATATTGGGGAACAAAAAAGTATTAGACCAAATCAATCTTAAACTCTATCAAGGAGAAATCCTGACGCTTGTGGGATTAAACGGTGCAGGAAAGACAACTTTATTTCGCTCAATACTTGGATTGACACCCGCCAGCGGTCAAAGACGACTTCACGGCAAAGACATGGGTGAAATGGAATTATCCGAAATTATCTCACACATTGCCTACCTGCCGCAGAATCCTAATGACCTGCTATTCGCCGAATCTGTGGAAGAAGAGCTCAAGGTAACACTTGAAAACCATAATCTACAAACGGATGACTCAAAAATTTCGGATTACCTAAATTTCTTCCAATTAGACAGTGTAAAAAACCGCTATCCAAGAGACCTTTCTGTCGGCGAACGGCAGCGTACCGCATTGGCTGCGATTACAGTTCATAAACCAGAAATCATCTTCATGGACGAACCAACACGCGGGTTGGATTATGTTACAAAAAAGTCCCTATCACAGATCATCAATAAATGGCTCAAGGATAACCATGTCATCTTAATCGTCACCCACGATGTAGAGTTCGCTGCCCAGGTCGCTGACCGAGTTATCATTCTTGAAAACGGTAGAATCCGCTTTGATGGACCACCACAAAAGGCTTTTTCCACCTTTCCAGCTTATCGCACACAAACGTCTCGTCTCTTCCCCGGATGCGGATTAATTACTCCTAAAGATGTCTTATAGAAAGCAATGACACGGTTATTGACATCATACTATGGTAAAATAACCCCGTTCAGAGATCAAAAATAAATATTGATATTACTCATGATGAAAAGTTACTTCCCTCACTTTTGAAAGGGAGAAGGCATGAGTATAAATAGTGTCCATTTTTGGGTTTTTTCATTAATGCCTCACTAATTGAGGTGAAGAAAGTTCATTTCTTTCTATCGTTTAATTCAATTTATTCACAGATAAATTGACTTAGACCAAAATTAGGAGAGATCAAGAATGTATGGATATAGCGGTAAGATACTGCACATTGACCTCGAAGATCAGAAACACTGGGTCGAGGAAAAGCCGGAAGAATGGTACAAGATTTACATCGGCGGCGTTGCCATGGCAACACGCTTGTGCTGGGAGAACATTGAGGTCGGGTGTGATCCCTATGATCCAGGCAATCCCGTATGTTTCGCTAATGGCATATTCGCTGGAACGCCTGTGCCTGTCGGTGGAAAATATGGATTAGCGTCGAAATCCCCCTTAACGGGATTCATCGGTGACAGCCTCTCTGGCAGTTGGTTCACCATTGCTATGAAACGCGCTCAATGGGATGGTATCGTCATTCACAAAGCCAGTGAAGAATGGGTTCAGGTTTTTGTAGACGATGATCGGGTCGAATTCATCCCTGCTGAGCATCTCCTTGGCTTGGGCACCTACGAAACGGAAGAAACCATTCGAGAGATCTTCGGCGACGATCAGGTTCGTTCTGCAACCATCGGCCCATCCGGTGAGCACATGGTACGCTTTGCCAATGTGACCAATGACGGCCGCCAAGCAGGACGTACCGGACACGGCGCTGTTTGGGGTAGCAAAAAACTCAAAACAGTTTCAATAAGAGGCACTCACGGTGTCACTGTCGCTGATCCAGATACACTGCTTCAAATGTCATTTGATATCACCAAATCGGCTCAGGGACCCCACACTCAAAAATATCGTGTATACGGAACCGCCGCAAATATGCTCTCTATGAATAAGCTGGGATTGCTTCCCACCCGTAATTATCAAGAAGGTGTTTTTGAGTCCGTTGAATTGGTCAGCGGCGAATACCTGGACGAACATCATAAAGTGAAAATTATCGCCTGCGCACAATGTCCCATTGCCTGCGAACAGATGTCAATTGTCAAAGAAGGTCCTTTTGCCGGTGCCATGACGGGTATTGACTATGAATGTCTTCAATCGCTCAGCTCAAATTGCGGTATCAGCGATATGCGCTCAGCCATCCGCTTGATTGATGAAGCAGACCGAAGCGGTATGGATGCTATGACATTGGGTGTGACAATATCTTTCACAATGGAATGTTATGAGCGTGGAGTTTTAAAGAAACAAGACTTTAAATGCGAAAAAGCTCCAGACGGTCTCGAACTGAATTTCGGAAACGGTGAAGCTGCCGTCATCCTTGCCCAAATGATCCGAGACCGAGAAGGTATAGGCGCTGTTCTGTCAGAAGGCACACGACGGGCTTCACAATATCTTGACAATGAACGCGGCTCAGAATCTTATAAATGGGCCATGAACATCAAAGGCTTGGAAACCCCCGGGTATGACGCCCGCGGTCTGAAAACATTTGCTGTTGGCCTGGCTGTTGGTACTCGTGGTGGGTGTCATAACCGCACTGCCGCTTATGACCCGGATATCAAAGGTCAAACAAACCGCTTTACTGTTGATGAAACCCGAGGGAAAGTCGCGGCCCGTTCGGAAGAATATGCTGCTGTTTACGACACATTGCCGCTGTGCAAATTTATCCGACGCTGTTTCACCGGCAAGGCAGATCGGGCTGGCGCCTGGCCTGCCATCGCAAAACTGATCAATGCCACCACAGGTTGGAGTTTTGATTATGATGAGGTAGACCTGATCGGTGTGAGGGCACACAACATGAAAAAAGCCTTCAACATTCGGGAGGGTTGGACGGAAAAAGATGACGACCTGCCCTATCGCTGGAAACACGACCCCATGACCATCGGGCCTTCTGCTGGCCATGTGGTTACGGAAGAAGAACTCAAATACCTCAAAAAGATTTATTATGAGGCGAAGGGGTGGACAGAAGAAGGATTAATTCCGAAGGAATTGCTTATTGACCTCGGCATGGACGATGTCGCCGAAGAGATCGGCGTATAAGGAGACAAATAATGGTTGCTTCCACATCAAAGTTTAAATATATTGTTTGCGATCCCGAATTGTGCATTGGTTGCCAGCTATGTGAATATATCTGTTCGTATACAAAAACTGGAGAATTCAACTCCTATCGCAGCCGCATCCGAACAGTGCGGGTGGATGAGGTGTTGATCACTGCCGTTGCCTGCCTGACCTGTGAGAATGCACCCTGTGTGGCAGCTTGCACGAGAGATGCATTAACTCAGGATTCCGAAACCGGCATCATCCACATTGATCCTAAAAAGTGCGATGGTTGTGCTTGGTGTATTGAGGCATGCGACTTCGGTGCCATCTCCATCAACCACGAAACCAAACTGGCTGAGTTCTGCGATCAGTGCGAAACCGAGGAAGATGGTCCCCAATGTGTGAAGTGGTGCCCCAAAGACGCTTTGGAATTAACTACCCCTGACCAGCGCGCACAGCGGACACGCCACAAATTGGTCAAAAACAGTCTTGAATTTCCCTCCAAAGCGAAGGATCCTCGATGACAGATCAATCCAATGAAACAAACAATGCAGAATGCAGAATCGGCGTTTTTGTCTGCCACTGCGGCAACAATATCGCTGGTGTCATTGATCCTAAAGAAGTGGTCAAATTTGCTGAGACCTTGCCGAATGTGGTTCACGCAACAGACACCCTGTATGCCTGCGCCGATTCTGGACAGCGCTTGATCAAAGAGGAAATTAAAAAATACAACCTCAATCGAGTGGTTGTGGCTGCCTGTTCTGTACGCATGCACGAGCCCACATTCCGTGCAGCCGTTTCTGAGGCAGGTTTGAATCCCTTCCTGATGGAAATGGCCAACATTCGAGAACAATGCACCTGGGCGCACGGACATGATCCAGAAGGCGCTCTTGAAAAAGCCAAAGATATTACAGCAGCTGCCGTCGCCAAAGCACGCTTCCTGACATCGTTGGATATGATTCACGTGCCAGTAACACAAAAAGCAATGGTCATCGGCGCTGGCGTGGCAGGCATCAGCGCTGCTTTGGACCTGGCAGAACAAGGCATTGAGACTATCCTGGTGGAAAAACAACCGACAATCGGTGGGGTCATGGCGCAGCTCAACAAAACTTTCCCCACTTTGGACTGTAGTATATGAATACTCGCACCTAAAATGGTTGACGCGGCGCGCCAACCCCGGATTGATGTTAGATCATATACTGAAGTTGAAAAAGTTGAAGGTTTTGTAGGTAATTTTAAAGTTTCTCTTCGGGAAAAAGCGAAATACGTGATAGCCGATCGCTGCAATGGCTGCGGCGAATGTTCCCGCGTTTGCCCTATTGAAGTCCCCAATTATTTCGAAATGAACCTGGCCCCTCGTAAAGCCATTTACGTTCCAATGAGCCAATCCGTACCTCTGATCTACACCATTGATACCGATGCCTGCATCCATTGTTATAAATGTGTAGATGCCTGCGGCTCTCTTGAAGCGATTGATTTCAGCCAGGAAGACAAACTCGTTCAGGAAGATATTGGTGCTCTTGTTGTTGCCACAGGATTTGGCCACTTTGATCCTAGTGTCATGGAAGAATACGGTTACGGCCGTTTCCCCAATGTCATCACGTCCATGGAAATTGAGCGATTGAACAACTCTGCTGGCCCGACTGCTGGCAACCTCATCCGCCCCAGTGATCACAAGAACCCTGAAGAATTGGCGTTTATCAATTGTGTAGGTTCCCGGGATAAACGCTATAACCCCGGATGTTCTAATTTTTGCTGCATGTATTCCATTAAGAATGCAATTCTCCTCAAACAAGCGAATCCGAATGTGGATGTCACGATCTATTACATTGATATTCGTACCCCCTCTAAAGGCTATGAGGAATTTTATGATCGTGCAAGAGAGATGGGAATCCATTTCCAGCAAGGTCGCCCCAGCTTGATCACAGAAGACCCTGAAACCCATAATCTTTTTGTGCATGCTGAAGACATCGCCCTGGGTACAGTCACGGAGAAAGAGTATGACATGGTCATGCTCAACCAGGCTGCCATCCCACAGCCAGACCAGGACCATATGAGTTCTGTTCTGAACGTTGCACAAAGCCCAGGCGGTTGGTTTATGGAATACCATCCCAAATTGCGCCCAATGGATAGCCCAACGGACGGCATATTTTTTGCCGGCGCATGCCAGGGTCCCAAGGATATCCCCAGCAGCGTTGCCCAGGGTTCTGCAGCTGCAGCTCGTGCCAGCCGTATTCTCCATTCGAAGGAATGGGAAATCGAACCAACCATCGCGGTTGTCTGGCCTGATCGTTGTTCCGCAACTACCAGTGGGAAACCTTGCGGTATTTGTGAAAAAGCCTGCCCCTACGGTGCAATTACAATCACCGGCAATAACCCACCAGAGATTACCACAGCCAAATGTCACGGCTGTGGTGGTTGTGTAGCGGAATGCCCTGAAGACGCCATCACACAACTGCATTTCACTGATGCACAGATTTTAGCACAGATGCGCGCTGTGCTGGCGAAGGAACCGGAAAAGAAGATTATAGCTTTCCGTTGTCACTGGTGTTCATACGGCGGCGCAGACCTTGCAGGCACCAGCCATTTTGAATACACCGCCAATGAAAGAGGTCTCCGAGTGATGTGCTCTGCCCGTATGGATACCGATTTCATCTATGAGGCTTATCGCCTGGGCGCGGGCGCAGTGCTTTATTCCGGGTGTCACCCGCAGGACTGCCACTACATCACTGGCCAATTGCTCGGCGCAAGACGTGCAAAACGGCTGCAGAAAATCTTTGATCGGATGGGAATGTCCGAGGGACGCTTCCGTGTCGAGTGGATCAGCGCCGCCGAAGGTGATAAATACGCCCGTGTGCTCAATGAAATGCAAGCTGCTCTGGACGGCATGTCCAGCGAAGACCTTAAAAAAGAAATTGATGAGCTTAGACCTGAGATGGAAAAGCGGCTTAAGAAATTCCCGGGTGTACCTGGTGTCGCTGAAGCCATGGGCTATTCGGATCTGCTCTCCGATGCCATCAACGAACAAAAGGAGGCGGTCAGATGAGTCATGAAGCATCAGAACCGTCTTTTGCGGATGAAGTAAAAGCCATTCCCGGTGGTGAATATTTAGAGCTATGTTATTCCTGCGGGACATGCGTCAGCAAATGCATGATCCAGCATAAAGGTGAACCAGAATTCAATCCTCGTCGATTGCTTCGTATGGTTATGATGGAAATGAAAGACGAGGCATTTGACAGCCGAACAACCTGGTTGTGTTCAGCATGCGATCTTTGTTACGCTGCATGCCCTCAGAAAATTCACATATCTGGGGTTATCCATGCTGTTAAATCAATTGCTTCAAAAAACGGTAAGCATACGATGATTAAAACTGCAGTCGTAGACCAACAAACATGCGTCGCTTGCGGATTATGCGCTGAAGCATGCCCATATGATGCCATAAAAATCATCGAAACCAAAGTCCCCTACAGGGGTATGATACAGGTCGCCGATGTAGACTCCAGTCTTTGTATGGGCTGTGGACTATGCTCCGCCGTTTGCCGTTCAACTTCAATACGGGTGCCAGAGGAATATACAGACGAGTCGGTTGTTGAAAATATCTGGGACTGGCTGCAACCACAGGAAGTGAGAAGCTAATGGAAACCAGACCAAAAATTGCATTATTCCAATGCAAATGGTGTTTATACTCGGAGCCAGACCAATATTGGGTGGATAATGAACTCCCCCCTTCAATTCATTTAGTAAAACTTCCCTGTACAGGTCGCATCAATCCTTTATTTATATTAAATGCAATCCAGGGTGGCGCTGACGGCATTATGATCAGTGGTTGTTTGCCAGAAAAATGTCACTACAAGGAAGGAAATCTGAGCGCACTACGCCAACAAGACGAATTTTTAAATCTTCTTGATTATATTGGGTACGAAAGGGAACGAGTACGTTTTGTTTGGTTAGATTTACAAGATCGCAGTCGAATTCAGAAAGAATTGTCTGATTTTGAACTTGAAATTGCCAGACTTGGAGAAGCGAAGGTTTTAGCCACAAGAACCAAGCAACCCGTCGGAGGCCAATATGTCTGAAATCAAGGCTAAATTACGCTCCGAAATAGAACGGCTATTGAAAGACAGATTTGTTGATGTTTTCATTGCATTCAAAAAAGCAGACGCACCGCTTCGTCCTCAACCGGCTTTTTTTAGAAACACAAATGAACTGGATGATTTGGAATACAATGGGTTATGCCAAAATAACCTGGCAAATTACCTAACTCGATATCCAAAGGACACAAAAATCGGCATTGTAGTCCGTGGATGTGAAAGCAGATCTGTAAATGCTTTAGTTGTAGAAAAACAACATCCACGAGAAAACCTATACATGATCGGGATTCCTTGTCAGGGAATAGTTGATATTCGAAAAATTTTTAATAGGGTTGGTGAAGAAGTTGCTAACTACTCCGAATTTCAGGATGAGGTTTCGGTAGTATTTAAAGGTGAGCAAATCAAATTCCCCCGTAAGGAAGTGTTACACGACTCATGTCTGCGTTGCGTTCATCCAAACCCAATCAACCCTGACATCCTATTAGGTGATCCCGTACCAGAAGGAGATCCTTCTATCGTCCGCCAGTCAGTCGAGTCGTTCCAGGCGCTGGATAAGGAAAAACGCTACGCTCTTTTCCGTCAAGAAGCTGAACGATGTATAAGATGCTATGCCTGCCGTGAAGCGTGTCCGATGTGTTATTGTACAGAGTGTTTTGTCGACCATGCGACTCCACGCTGGACCGAAACCAGCATTTCACCAGCCGGCACGCAAGCTTGGCATCTTATCCGCGCTTTCCACATGGCTGGTCGCTGCACGAGTTGCGGAGCTTGTGAACGCGCTTGTCCAATGGATATAAAATTGACATACCTCACTGATAAACTCAACGAGGACATGCTTGCGACGTATCAATTTGAAGCAGGCATGGATGATACAACACAACCACCTTTTGCATCGTTCAACCTTGACGACAAAAACCGATTTGTAGTTTGAGGATGATCACATTATGATATATATTCTTGAAAAGAAAAAACTAGATCAAACTTTACAAGATTGGTCTTCAAAATACGAAGTGATAGCGCCACAATTCGTTGACGGGGTTTTACAATTTCATCCAGTGCATCCAAACAGCGAATTGGCTTTAAACGAATCAATCAATACCCGCTACCCACCTAAGTCTCTTTTTCTACCGCAATCTGAGGTAATGCTCAGGTACAATCCAAAAAGTAATCAATTAGAAGACGTTAAAGTATTGCCGGAAGAAAGAATAATCTTAGGTATCCGACCCTGTGACGCGTACGCCGTCACCTTATTAGACACGGTATTTATTACAGAAGAAAACTCTGACCCCTATTGGTTAGCCCGTCGTTCATCAACCATTATCGTTGGGCTGGGATGCAATAACCCACATTCAACCTGCTTTTGCACAACTGTGGGCAACGGACCATTTAACCACGAAGGCATGGATGCCTTAATGACAGAAATGGATGATGTTTATTTTATCGAACCATTCTCAGATAAAGGCGATGCACTGTTTTCAGGGTTGCCAATTGCTTCCGAAGAAGAACAATTGAAAGTCAAGCGTCATCAGACTCAGGTCACGGAAAGCATGACGATTGCATTTGAAACAGAAAATCTCAAACAGACTTTAGACAATCTTTTTGATACCGATTTTTGGGGAAAAATTTCTGAATCCTGTTTAGGGTGTGGTGTCTGCACCTTCCTGTGCCCAACATGTTTTTGCTTTGACATTGTTGATGAAGTTCAAAGAAATGAGCGCGTTCGCAATTGGGACACCTGTATGTTTCGAATCTACTCTCAGGAAGCATCTGGTCATAATCCTCGTCCAACTCGGGCAGAAAGAACACGCCAGAGGTTAATGCACAAATACAGCTACTTGCCTGACCAAATTGGGAAAATTGGTTGCACTGGGTGTGGCCGTTGTGTTCGTTATTGTCCAGTAGGCTTAGACATCCGTGCAATGCTAAGGGCTGCAAGCGACTTCGAAAGCGAGGTCATCCATGCCGGATAACGGACATAACCCCTACGAACCCACACCAATGCACATCATACGGGCTTATTTTGAATCAAATGACAATTCTTTAAAGACCTTTGAATTGACGTTCGATGATCATAAAGATTGTGAAGCATTCTTCAACAAGTATAATCCTGGACAGTTCTGTCAGCTATCCATTTTTGGCAAGGGAGAAGCCCCCTTTGGCATTGCTTCTGCTGCCTGGGAAGGCGATTTTGTACGATTTACGGTTCAAAAATTAGGTTCGTTCACCAAACATATTCACACATTCAAAGCTGGAGATCCAATTGGTATGCGAGGACCTCTGGGAAATGGTTTTCCTCTGAAAGATTGGAAAGGAAAAAACTTGGTCATTATCGGTGGTGGATGTGCCTTTTCAACGCTTTATGCATTGACCAAGCATGTTCATCACCCGGAAAACCGTCTAGATTTTGATCAATTAGTGGTAATTTATGGTGCCCGGACTTCTGGTTTATGCATGTACAAGCACGATATCCAAAGCTGGTATCAACGAGAAGACATAGAAATTCACCAGGCTATTGACGTGCCAGAAGAGGGCTGGTCTCATCATGTCGGCTATGTTCCCGACGTTGTAAAAGAAGTGGCACCATCTCCTATGAACGCGGTAGCTGTAGTTTGTGGTCCACCAATAATGACCAAATACACACTGCCTACGTTAGTTGATTTGGGGTTTGCACCAGAAGATATTTTTATATCATTGGAAAAACGAATGAAATGTGGAATCGGGAAATGTGGACGCTGCAATATCGGTTCAAAATATATTTGTAAAGATGGTCCGGTGTTTAGCCTTGCTGAATTGCAGGCGCTCCCTGCCGATATCTAACTGGAGAGATCATGAGTCAACATGGAAAATCAATAAAAACCAGAAACGAACATGAAATGACCCTGGAACGCCCCATGATCACCAGACATTATCTGATGACCTGGGATCTGGATAGGTGTGTTGGCTGCCAGATGGGGCCGACTGCCTGCCCTAAGGACGCCCTCACCTACATTGATGGTGAGATTGTGGATGGCCGCATGATCATTCCGCCTTCCGTAGATGTCGATCCTGAAAAATGTATAATGTGTGGGATATGTGCTGAAATTTGCCCCGTCCATGCCATCGAGATGACTATTAACGGCAAAAAAGAGAATCCAGTTGTAGAATACGAGGCTTTTCCAGAGGTCCGAGGGGACATTTCTTTCGATAAATCCAAATTTGATTTTTCCCTCAAGGATTTCGTAATTGATAACTGCCCGACAGGGGTTATCAGCTATGATGAACAAGAAGACACCATGCTGGTCGACGACGAAAACTGCATCCGTTGTCGCCAGTGCGAAGTTGCCAGTAATGGCGCTTTCAAAGTCACCCAGCCCTGGCAGGGCAGTGTCATATTGCGCCGTGAAAAATGCGTAGAAGGTTGTTTTGCATGTGCAGATGTCTGCCCGACACGGGCGTTGCATATCAACGACGAAGGGGAATTGGTACTGGCAGATTATTACTGCATAAAATGCGGTGCCTGCATGCATACATGCCCTATCCAGCCAGAGTATGCAGAGAAGGAATTCACCTTTGAATCACAGGGAATGACAATTACCCAAATCCGCCAGGAATTGATTAACGAAGATGATTTAGCTATTAAGGTCGAGCGATGGCGGGCTGTGCATGAACCTATAAAAAGTGCAGCTTGGATCGAAGCCTTACGAAAATTAGCTGATGATAAAGCTAGTGCGGTGGAAATTGACCGGAAACGTGCCCTCAAACGCCGGGATTTGTTGGTGGCATTACGGGGTTTTATTCTTCCAGATGTGCTAAAAGATAAAGAGAAATAGTTATAAATTCTGTAAAGTTAAGCTGGCCTCTCAACAGACAGAGTGGCCAGCTTTTTAGTTAAAGGACAAAACAATCAGCAGACAGCAATAGATGCACTTTTTCCTAACCATAAAATGCAATGTTTTGAAAGAGATAGTTATATATTGATAAAGAAATATCTAAAACGAAAAAGAGGTTGCCCCAGGGCGTCTAAACCGCCTTAGAAAGGATTCTGAGTATGTGATCAAAGGAAAATAATCTATGAACCCCTACTGGGTGTCCTCATCAGTGTCGAGGTTTTCCGAACTGTTTTTCTGGGCTTTCTTCGTTTCCATTTGCTCTTCAAGAGGCGGAGCAATGGTATATTCATCAGCGCCAGCAGGGATGAACCCAATTCTCAATATTCTATATTTGATCAGGATTAACAACACTCCTGCAATAATCATGAGAATAGCAACGAATCTCGAATAACTAAAGGCTGTACCCGGGAATGTCGGTTGATCTGGGCGGAATAATTCAATGAAATTTCGGCCTACGCCCGCCAGAATCAGCCAGATACCAAACGCCACACCAGGTTTCAGTCTATCTTCATACTTCCGGGTCAAATAGATCAGCAAACCCACCGCTAGAAAATTAAACAGCATTTCATAAGCAAAGGTCGGATGAAAACGCGTGGTTTCCACAGGATAACGCGACAAATCATTCCAGGGCGGCATTCGGTGCTGTGCATCAATTGTAATACCCCATGGTAAGTCTGTCGGCTGACCGTAAAGCTCCTGGTTGATAAAATTCGCCGGTCTGGCAATAGCTTGCCCAAGGAGTAATCCAGGAGCCACGGCATCAAGTGCCAACCAGATATCCAGTCCCATCTTCCTGGAATATAAATAAAACGCTAAAGCACCGAACAAGAGAGCACCAAAATAATGCAGCCCGCCTTCTTTCAGATTAAGAATAGAGAGTGGATTCTGAAAATACCGAAGATCGCCGCCAAGCGTCGCATTGAGGACATACCACAATCGGGAACCGATAACACCCGCGGGAAGAAGCCACAACAGGCTGTCCCAGATATAATCCGGGTCTTGGCCGCGTTTTTTGAACTCTTTTGAGGCCACCCAAGCCGCAATCGCCACGCCAAGCATTACCAGCACGCCATACCAGTACAAGGAAAAAGAAAAGTTTCCGATTTCTATGGTGAAAATAACAGGATCTATCATAAACACATTCTCCTTGTTGCTCCTTTATTCTAAATAACCTAAATCCCGCAAACGTTGTTGGATCAGATCATCTTTGAGGGATATTTTCTGTTTTGTAAATCCATTCCTGCGAGTTTCAGCTATTTCGAGATAAGCATCCAGGATCTTTGCCAATTCATTGATCCGGTGCTCATCTTGATAAGGACGCTCCTCATTTGGATCGCCTGCCAAATTATATAATACCCTCGACAACCCTTCAATGGCGATCATTTTTTTATCGCCTTGATAGACTGCCCGGTAAGTATGGTCAGCATGAAAACGATCCATCAATTCAGGTGCATGCTTATTAATAATTCTCAAGGCATTCTCTGGCGCAACAGCCTCTGCTACAACGGGCATTGATATGCACTCGCCTTGACCGCCGAGTCTTAATAAGCTCTTACAACTAACATCTACCTCATTAGCATAAGGCATGGATACCGAATTAAAACCGAAATAATCCATTACGGTGTAAAAAACCTGCGTTAAAGAGACACTTGTCTCAATACGGATACCGCCTGCCACACCCGGCACGCGTATGAACAATGGCACCCGAATCAGCTCTTCATGGACGCCAAAGCCATGTCCCATATACCCATGTTCGCCCAACATTTCACCATGATCCGCCAAAAAGATAACCATGGAGTTGTCGCGGTGATAATTTGAATTCAGAACCGAGAAAAGCTGCGCCAGCAAATGATCCTGATAAGCTACTTCCGCGTCGTACATGTCTGAAAGTGTTGCGGATTCGATCTTTTTAAATGGCTCAATCAAAGGAATGAGCCACTGCATGGCTCTCCGGTTGAAATCGCGCATAAATTGCTGAGCTTCCGGTGTTTCGTAAAAATACGGCACAAATTTACGAACAAATTCATCCGGCGGCGAATAGGGCAAATGGGTTTCCATTAAATTCAAGAAGACAAAATGTCCACCAGACCCTTGCTTTTCGATTTCTTCAATAAACGAGGTTGTCTCTCTGATTGACCTTTCTGTCATCCCTTTGAAATTTCCCGCCCGAGTCCACATAGGCACAAATAAAGGTCTCAAGGCTGCTAAGAAAAACTCATTGGGGGAAGCAAAGGTGTTTTGGATAGGGTAAGAAAGCCGCCGCAAGAGTTGAGTGTATTTCGACCATAATTTGCGAAGCGGTTTCCAAATATCCTCTTTTGCCTTCTGAGGTGTAGACGGAATCACGCCACAGTAATTATAAAAATGGTCAAATCCACGTTTGAAACCGTTTTGCAGCACACCCACCAGCGGGTTATTACAAAAGCCGGTGGTTTGTATCCCTTGGTCAGAGAGACGATCTGCAAGTGTTCGAAATTCTTTTGGCAGGGCATCGTCAGCTTGAACTGTTTTGTGGACTGCCGGGACCTCCCCGCTGAACATAGAAGCATGGGAAGGGATCGTCCACTGTCCCGGTGCAATCGCTTTTTCAAAGAACAAACACTCCGAGGCAAAGCTATCCAGGTTTGGAGATGTGGGTCTATCATAACCATATGACCCCAATCGGTCATAGCGATGGGTGTCTAGCACCACAAAAATCACATTTTTATTCCGGAGGTTAATCATAGAGCCTTTCATATTGACGGCTACCTCAGCTGCGTTCTCTATACAAATCTTGGTCGATGACACGAGTCATTTCTTCCGGATCAACATTATGATCCAGAAACGCTGACACCCTTTTGAACACCTGTAAAGGATGCTGCAAGGCTTCATTATAACTGACGAACAGGGTTTGAATCCAGTCCTTATCTCCCATCCAGGCTTTGACCTCAGCTAAGTGGTTTTCATAGGATTGGCGCATCTCGTCATCGGTTATTGGATGCTGATTCTCATTCCCGTCCCTCTCCAACATCCTTCCCTGGGATGCCAGTATCTCATCCATATCCCGTTCCATAAAGATGACTCGATAATTATGGGTTTCAGGCAAGTATTCAAGGAGTGCAGAGATAATTTTCACGGCTTTTCCACAAGCCCTAGGAAGCCACTGTACATCCCCTTTTTGCAGCTTTTTAACCCGTTCAAATTCGTAATAGCCTTTAGGGTTGTTCTTATCCGCCGATCTCGCATCATCCGTCAGCAGTGGTAACCCGCCGGCTCGCAGTGCCGACATCATCATAGAGGTGCCGGAACGCGGTAATCCCGATACGACTGTGATGGTGTTATGCTTCTGGAAAAGTTTGTTTAAATAAGATCGGATAGAGGTCATGTGTCCTGGATTCTAAAATTGCCGGTAATCTCCATAACTAAACCCGCTGAGATACTGAAATGACCACTGGGTCTCGTCATCAGAAATGACCTTTTCTTTCGGACGAAAGACAACCACCCGTGTCATTGAACTAAGCGTCCCAAATTCATCAAATTCCTTGGTGGCATGTATCAAATTTCGCCAGGTGCCGGTGTTAATATAATAGCGCTCATCCCCTTCCTCGGATGATATCAAGGATACTTCTGGAAAATGCGTATGGCCGCTGACCACACACTGACACCCAGAGGCCTTATTACGGATGAGTGCTTCGCGCTTTGCCCATCGTGATTGAGATTTTAGATTAATTGTCTTCGACACTCGCTTCATTACTTGTTTGATCAGCCAATATGGAATCCTGCTTGCGAACAATCCAGAATTAAGAAAGACCCTGAGCAGCAGCCGCTGCCCTGTTTTCAGGCTTGAGGAGTGTTTGAGAAAATGCTGAAATTGTTCGTTTTTGGATAAAACACTGATCGCTTTGATGAAACAAGGTGCCATCAACTCCCAGGTTTTTTTCTTTTCAACACTCGGCGTTGAAAAAAGATAAGCTAAAAGTGCGGTTGTTGGCCTGACATCATCAAAAGCCATTAATCGCTCATACAACGCCATCAGCGTGCGATCATTGAGAATCGCCTTTTCTCCATAAGTCTCTACGAAGTACCTGGGCAGGGCCGCTCCGTACTCAATAGTGAGAATATCACCCAAACAAGCTTCTCCATAAACCGCCTCAGAGAGATTGGTTGGGATTTCATCCATAAGATGTGTGTTAACCGAGAAGTTCATCGGATCATACTCATGCCCGTGACGTATCAGGCAGAATGGGCGATTCTTAGTGTCCCGTGCAATATAAGTATGTTCAAAAAGCCGCTCGCCACCCTCCAACCCTAAAATTTCCCGCACCTTATGACGTATTGTGGGCGTGGCATTTGCTAATCTGTCATGGTTGCCCAACAAATAATGCACCTTCACATCGCAATTAAATAAATCATTGACATTGCGCAATAGCGCCAGCGTTTCAGCTACCTTTTCTTCACAGCTGATCGCTTCAATGATATGGAGGATTGTTTTTTCGCAACTGGATCCCGCTGACACCTCCTGATTGTCGATATAAGGCCGGTCAGAGCCATCCAGCCAGATTGCGGAACGGGATAATTCTAGAATATCCCCAGCTAGGACAAGATTGATTTCTTGAATCTCGTTTTCAACTGCGGCTTGATTTAAATCATCAAAATATGCCTGATAAGTGTCAGCTGCCAGATTGCGATTAAATTCTAAATTTCCAATTTTTGTGGATTGCGCTTCGGAAAAATGTAAATCGGAAAGGATGATGATCATAATGGCTCGATTTTTAAATGATAATACCCCAAAACTATTGAAATTTTAGGGGTATATCATATTTTTGCATCGCTATTAAGGTTACGACCCACTGATTTCAGTTCTTAAATCATCAATCGCATCCTGAAAGCCTCTGACGATTTTTGGGATATCCTCATCCACTATCCAATAATGGCAGACCAGTCGGAAGTGCCGCAGCCCTGTTGTTCCCACAAGGATGCCCTTTCTCTTAAGCTCTTTGGCACAAGTTTCAGCGTCAACCCCCAAAGATGGGTCCAACTTGATATACACCATATTCGTGTTAGGCGATCCCTTATCCAGGAGAACGGAAGGGATCTCTGATAACCCTTCTGCCAGCGCTCTGGCATGGTCATGGTCTTCACCGAGACGGTCTACCATATCTTCCAATGCCACAATCCCTGCTGCTGCTAACACACCCGCCTGCCGCATGCCGCCGCCAAGCTGCTTGCGGATACGATTTGCCTCTTCAATAAATTCACGCGAGCCGCATAACACCGACCCTACGGGTGCGCACAATCCTTTACTCAAGCAGAAAGTGACCGAATCAACCATGTCGACCAGATCAACCGCTGACACGCCCTGATCCACAGCCGCATTGAATATCCACGCCCCGTCCAGATGTATGGCCAACCCAGCATCATGCGCTGCAGCAGCAGCTTCCAACATATACTCCCGCGAGATAGACATTCCACCGCATTTGTTTTGCGTATTCTCCAAGATTAACAGTTTAGACTTTGGAAAGTGGGGATCGTCTGCCCGAATGGCGTGGCGGATATCCTCAATTAACAAAGTCCCATCCGGCTGATTTGGAATAGTATGTGGGTGAACGCCGCCCAACGCTGCTACCCCACCTCCCTCATAAATGAATGTGTGCGCGCAATTCCCCATAATTACTTCATCCCCCCTGCCGCAATGGGTCAGGACTGCTACCAGGTTCCCCATTGTTCCCGAAGGAACAAACAATCCCGCTTCCTTTCCCATACGTTCTGCTGCCATTGTCTGCAGACGATTCACAGTGGGGTCCTCACCGTAGACGTCATCACCGAGCTCTGCATTCGCCATCGCTTTGCGCATCTTTTCTGTGGGTAACGTAACCGTATCTGATCGGAGGTCAATGTTCTTCATTTTATTTTCCTTCCGTTTCCCTTAAGCTTTTTAGAATAACAGCCAAATTCCTCGGCAGCGATGCTTCAAAGGTGCGCGGCACACGATCCCCGAACAGTTTAATGGATAAAGATTTTGCATGCAAAAATAAACTGTCCATGGGTAAGCTTGGATTGCGATGCCCATAAACCGTATCCCCAACCACAGGAACGCCGATATAACTAAGATGAAGTCGGATCTGATGCGTCCGGCCAGTGATGGGATGAACCTCCAATAAGGTGTGATCTTTAAACTTCTCCAACTGGAAATACTCACTAACAGCGGATTTCCCTGTGCCCTGAAGTCCCACTGCCATCTGTGTTCGAACTTTGGGATCACGGACAATGGGCGCTTCGATTCGGCCTGTGGTCGTCGGCGGATGGCCGTCCACCAGAGCATGATAGGTCTTTTGTGGTTCTCTGGATTTGAATTGACTGACCAGCCATTGATAGGCTTTATGCGTCTTGGCGAAAATCAACACACCGGATGTCTCTTTATCCAATCGATGTACAACGCCTGGGCGATCCTCCTCACCTACGGTGCGTATCGCGGGATAATAAGACAACAAAGCGTTAACCAGCGTACCGGATGGGTTTCCGGCACCAGGGTGCACCACCATGCCTGAGGGTTTGTTGAGGACAATGACATTTTCATCTTCGTAAATAATATCGAGTGGAATATTTTCTGGCAGGAGACCATCCACACTTTCATCAATAATTGTAATAAATAGGGAGTCCCCCGGCTTAACTTTCTCACCAGCTTTTGTGACAACCTCGCTGTTGAGCGTTACACCCCCCCTCTCGATCATTCTTTGAATACGAGACCGAGAAATATCCGGTAACTGTTCAGATAGATATTTATCCACCCGAACTTCATTACTTGATTCAACCTGAAAACGATGGTCCTCTTTTCTCATGAATTCTCTTCAATGGAATTGACTTCTTCTTGCTTTAGTTCATCCAATACCATGTTCTTATTCTTCTCGCGCTGCTCACTGATCCACATTGAAAGGATAAGAAGCCCTACTCCGATGGTGATACAGGAATCAGCAACGTTAAACACTGGAAATTCACCCACGGAAATAAAATCTGTGACCGGGCCAGAAAGAATCCGATCAATCAGATTGCCCAACGCGCCGCCTAACTGCAGGGCAATGGCAAAACGCATGAGTTTTTCCTCTCTGGATATTCTGGGATAATATATCACAATCGAAACTGAAATGATGACCGCCAGAATGGCAAAAACCATCCCGCCGGATTGAAACAAACCAAAGGCTGCACCCGTATTGTTCCAGTTAACAAAACGGAAGTAGAGCGCTAACCATTCCAAAGGCATCCACTGCTCACCAAATGGGATATTGGCGCGAACGATGGCTTTTGTGATTTGGTCAATAGTGATGACAATACCCGCGACAACCAGCAGAAATCCATATTCTTCGATAATTTTTTTCAAACGATTCTCCCAATGTGCTTAGATTTTCTCGATGCAGATCCGAACCGATTGACCATCGAATTCATCCTGAAGGAATGGCAGGTCTTCAGGGATAACGCCTTGCGTGATTTCCTTTGTTAATGTTTCTTCTTTGATGTAGCTTTCGAAAGCCTCAATGGCATTGGTCAGGCGTTCAGATGCTGAATAGTATAAATGAATTCTATCCGCGATATCTAGGTCTGCATCTTTCCGCAGTGATTGTACCCGCCTGACAAATTCTCTTACAAGCCCTTCATTGACCAACTCAGGACTTAGCTCCGTGACGAGCGCTGCCAGATAAGCCCCTTCAGAAGCAACAGCATATCCCTCTTTCGACTCAGCGCGCACTTCGACTTCTTCAGGTGTGATCTCATACGACTCTCCATCCACTTCAATAGTGAGGGATTCACCATCCAAGAGCTTACGTGCCGATTCATCCGCCGGCAGTTGGAGCAATGTCTGCCGCACCTTTGGGAACAGCGCTTGGAATCTCTGCCCCAATTGTTTGGGCAGCGGATTTAGACTGAAGCTGACCGCCTCACTGGCACTCCCCAGCAGGCTGACGGATTTGACGTTCAACTCATCCTCCAGCAGATCAGCGTACTCTGAGACCACTCCCTGCTCCTGCGCGTTGCCAACCACAAACGCCGCTTCCGCCAAGGGCTGACGCACTTTCAGGTTCTCAGCATTACGGGCTGAATGCCCCAGTGAAGCAAGTTTCATCACGGTTGCCATGTCTTGATTCAGCTTTTCATCAATTAAATCAGGATCATATTCCGGCCACTCTGCTAAATGCACAGATTCCACTGCATCGGAATTCACTTTAAGGACCAGGTTTTGATACATTTCTTCCGCCATAAAGGGCATCGTTGGTGCCAACAGGAAAGCCAGGGTCCTCAACGCCTCATACAGCGTTGCATAGGCAGCAGCCTTGTCTGAATCCGATTCTGTTTTCCAATATCGGCGGCGTGACCTTCGCAAGTACCAATTCGAAAGCTGGTCCACAAATTTCTCAATGGGTCGGGTCGCACCGGGGACATCATAATTTTCAAATGCCCCAGTCACATCCCTAACGAGGGTATGCAGAGAGGATAACAGCCATTTGTCCAAATCGCTGTATTTCGGTTCAGTCGTTTCATCCGGCGTCCACTCATCCAGATTGGCATAGGTCACGAAGAAAGAATAAGTGTTCCACAGGGTCAGGGTAAAGGTGCGGACGACCTCTCCTACAAGGTCACCAGAGAAACGTCGCTCTTGTCCGGGAGGACCGGCTGTGTACAGGTACCATCGTAGGGCATCTGCGCCGTGCTTGTCAATCACATCCCAGGGCTCGACAACGTTGCCGCGAGATTTGGACATCTTTTGACCATCTTTATCCAGTATCAGCCCCAGACAAATCACATTCTCAAAGCAGTGGCTATCAAACACTAGAGTGCTGATAGCGTGCAGGGTATAGAACCATCCTCGGGTTTGGTCCACAGCTTCACAAATGAAATCTGCTGGGAATTGTTGTTTAAACGTTTCAACATTTTCAAAGGGATAATGCCACTGCCCCACCGGCATGGAACCAGAATCAAACCACACATCAATCAACTCTGGGACACGATTCATACGCCCATGGCACTCAGGGCACTCAAAATGGATGTCATCCACATAAGGACGGTGCAGGTCCAAATCGCTCAGATCACGTCCAGCATACTTGCTCAGTTCTTCCACAGATCCAATACACACCTGGTTATGACAATTTTCGCATTCCCAGATTGGCAGCGGCGTCCCCCAATAACGCTCGCGGCCCAGCGCCCAATCAATATTATTTTCCAGCCAGTTACCAAAGCGCCCATGCTTAATATACTCTGGATACCAGTTGATATTCTCATTCAACGCCACCAACCGATCTTTCAGTTTGCTGGTGCGGATGTACCAGGTGGAGCGTGCGTAGTATAGCAAGGGTGTATCGCACCGCCAGCAGAAGGGATAGGTATGCTCATAAGTGCCTACAAAAAACATCAACCCGCGCTGTTCGAGGTCTTTGACAATTAACAGATCGGCATCCTTAACCCACATCCCAGCCCAGGGTCGGACATCGCTTGTGAAGCGCCCACTGTCATTGACCGTCATTAGGATAGGCATGTCATTCTCAATGGCCATTTGCATATCGTCTGCGCCGAAAGCTGGGGCAATGTGTACTAGCCCTGTGCCGTCTTCCGTAGTCACAAATTCCGCTAATATAATGTAGTGGGCATCCTTTTCCACTGGCATGAAAGTGAACAGGGGATGGTAGTGTTTCCCTTTAAGTTGCTTGCCTTTGAAAGTCTTGACGATCTCATATTCTCGATCACCCAAAACCTGCTCAAGGAGCGTCTTCGCCAAAATCAGATATTCCTCATCCGGTCCATCGCCTAACTTCACTTTAACGTATTCAACGTCTGTGTGCACAGCAACAGCAACATTACCCGGCAGCGTCCAAGGAGTAGTCGTCCATACCAATAAGGATGTGTTCTCCTCATCCGTTAAAGGTATACGCACAAATATTGAGGGGTCAGTCGTCTGTGCATACCCCTGCGCTACCTCATGATCCGAGAGCGGGGTCCCACAGCGCGGGCAGTATGGGACGACTTTAAAACCCTGGTAGAGCAACCCTTTATCCCAGATGGACTTAAGCAGCCACCAAACGGATTCAATGTAGGAATTCTTGTAGGTGATATAAGCATCATCCAAGTCAACCCAAAAGCCGATCCGGTCGGTGAGTTTTTCCCATTCCTTGATGTAGGTGAACACAGAATCTCGGCAGACTTCATTGAACTTAGCAATGCCGTAATCCTCAATGTCCTGTTTATTTGTGAAACCCAGGCGCTTCTCCACTTCGATCTCGACGGGCAATCCATGAGTATCCCAGCCACCCCGGCGAGAAATGTGGTAGCCGTTCATGCACTTATAGCGCGGGAACATGTCTTTGAAGACCCGCGCCAGCACATGATGCACACCCGGTTTACCGTTTGCGGACGGCGGGCCTTCGAAAAATACATACTCAGGGCCGCCCTCCCGGCTTTCCATGGATTGGTGGAAAATATCGTTCTTCTTCCAAAACCGTAAGATCTCTTCTTCCAGCAAATTAATATTAAGTCTTGATGATACAGGTTCGAACATTGATCCTCCAAAAATGATGACGCTTAAATTAAAAAATCGTCCCACTTCAGGGACGAGCATCTCACCCGCGGTACCACCCTGGTTTTCACAAACAATTGTGAACACCTCAACCGGTTTCATAGAATCTGAAAAACCGCATTTTGATAACAGAGTGTGACTCTGGCGCACTTACTTATCCCTTTGGGATGTTCAGATTGCTGCTCCGGAAGGATTTTCCGCAGTCATGGCTTCCCGGCTTACACCATATCCCTGGATCGCTCTCAGCCAGCGGGCTGCGTATTCGTTTCCATCATCGCCTATAATTTATTGTTTTTACTGCCTAAATTATGCCACAAGTCCGATGCCTGGTCAATGTGAGTGGTTTTTTGGTGTGTTGAATGACGTCTTCGCCGCTAGAGACCTCTCGCGTAGGTCATGCAGGCGGCTTCGCCGCCAGCATGACAAAATATTTCTTCAAATAGAGTAACGAATTATAAAGAGTTATTTATCAAATCCAGGCAAAAGCCTGTACTTCATAAGGTGTTTATCTATTCAATCAGCATTGCTTACAAGATCTTTGTCACCTGGACGGCTCTACCGAGCCGCCACAGGTGACCTACACCTTCAAATCAAATTTCCCTCCTCACACGCCGCAGTAACTGTGCGTTGACGGCTACGATCACCGTGCTGAGAGACATAATCAAGGCGCCCACCGCCGGCGGCAGTAGGATCCCTAACGGCGCTAACACGCCGGCTGCCAGCGGCAGAGCGATCACGTTATATCCGGTAGCCCAGATCAAGTTTTGCACCATCTTTTGATAGGTTGCCTTACTCAGCTTAATGATGTGTAGAATATCCCTGGGATCATTCTCCACCAGGATGATCCCCGCAGATTCAATCGCCACATCCGTGCCGCTCCCGATGGCAATACCCACATCCGCCCGGGTCAGCGCCGGGGCGTCATTCACCCCATCCCCCACCATGGCGACCCTTTTACCCTCCTCTTGCAGGCTTTGGATTTTCTTGTCCTTGTTTTCCGGCAGCACTTCTGCAAAGTAAACGTCAATACCCAATTCGTCAGCGACTGTCTTTGCCACAGCTTCGCTGTCCCCCGTCATCATCGCCACCTTGTAGCCTTGCTCGTGCAGAGAGTTTACTGTCTCAAAGCTTTCGTCACGAATTTGATCCGCGAGGGCAAAAGCAGCCATCACATCGTTTTCAAACAAGAGATAGACCACAGTCATACCCTTTTCATTGGCTTTTTGTGAAAAGTTGGCGATATCGCCTTCCAATGAAATATCCTGTTCCTCCAACAAGCGTCCACTCCCAACATAGTATTGCTTGCCGTCAATACTGGCTTTGATACCCTTCCCTTTGATGGCTTCAAAACCAGATGCGTCGGGAATATCCAGGCCGCGATCTTCACCAGCCATACGTATGGCTTTGGCAATCGGGTGTTCCGAATCGCGTTCAAGCGCAGCGGCCATGGCTAAAGCCCAGTCGTCATTCATATCTCCGGAAGTGATCATCTCTTCCAGGCCAAATTCACCCTTGGTCAATGTCCCAGTTTTATCGAAAACGAAGATATCCAGATTGCGGGCTGATTCCAGCGCCACTCGATCGCGAACCAATATGCCATTGGATGCACCAATCGACGTGGAGATCGCCACAACCAGCGGGATGGCCAAGCCTAATGCGTGTGGACAGGCTGTCACCAGCACAGATGTCACCCGATTCAGGACAGCCACATCCCAACCGATGGCAATCAACCAACCTATTGCTGTGAGAATGGCTACACCCAGGGCAATGTAAAACAACCACCCTGCGGCACGGTCTGCTAGTAATTGGGTTCGGGATTTAGACTGCTGCGCTTCCTCCACCAAGCGCATGATGCCCGCCAGCGTGGTCTCCTCCCCCACAGCGGTTACCTTCATTCGCAAACTGCCATCACCATTGATCGTTCCGCTGACGACTGTATCCCCATTTTCCTTTGGAACCGGCTTTGATTCGCCCGTAATCATCGACTCATCCATAGTCGATTCCCCTTCAACGACCTTGCCATCCACAGGTGCGCTCTCACCAGGACGAATCAAGACCAAATCGTCCACCTCAAGCTCAGTGACTTTTACAATTTCTATCTCACCCTCCTCATTAATGCGATTGGCTTCATCCGGCAGCAGTTTCGAGAGTTCACTCAAAGCCCCTGATGCCTGGCGCACACTGCGCATCTCGATCCAATGCCCCAACAACATCACATCAATCAGAGTGACCAATTCCCAATAGAACGAGCTGCCTAAATCAAAGAAGCTGGAAGCCAGGCTGTAAATAAAAGCAACCGCCAACGCCAAGGAGATCAATGTCATCATCCCTGGTTTTCTGTCCTTGAGCTCTCCTCGCGACATGCGGAAGAAGGGCAGTCCACCAATGTAGAAAACAATGATGGAAAAGACGGGCACAATTCAAGCTGAGAGAGGAAAATCAGGAATCGAATATCCGAGCCAGCCTTGCACGGTCTCACTAAAGACCAGAACGGGGATGCTTAATAGGGTTGAGATCCAGAATTTTCGACGGAACATACCTTCATGATGTGAAGGGCTGCCGTTTTTTGCTTGGTGAGTTTTTTCATGGTTAGCCATAGGACCATCCTTTAATTCTGTTTATTTTAGTACTCTATCACCTTAATTATGACCAATCTTGCAGTCAACGCCAAAAAAGAAAGCGATTTTAGGAATATGATACAATTACTATACGAAATATATGGTATTATATCGATAACAGAGCTGAAAAAGGTATCTCCCCTGAAGTTCGACTAATAAAAATGAGACTATTCAGACAATTTCTCACGCAATGCCCGATAAACAGCATCCAGGACAATCAAACCGTCACGACGATGAACGGCATAAGCAGCCTCTGTCAACTCCATTTGGGTATCTTCCAGCAAGCCCTGATTGGGCAAATCCTGCACACTGGCCCAAAAATTCCATACTGGCAATTCGTATTCAACAGCTAGCTTCGCCAAATTCTCATTCACACGTTCATCGAGTTCGCGGTTGTCTGCCTTAAAAACGATGATCGGTACTGAGCCCTGTTCTAAAAGCTGCTCAATGATCGTTCTAAAATATTCCATGCTGCGGGCCTCCCAATGCGTGCCAACATGGACAAAGGTGATGATAGGCTTTTGGTAACGCAGTTCACAATCAATGGGCATCTCCCCGTTCTCACAATACCCTTCCTCGTTCAGATTCCAGCGCCACCAGAGCAGCGCGCCCTCGGTTGCACCCTCTCGTACGGTCGGGCTGTAGCGGTCAAATGACCCCTGGAAATGGTCTACAGTCTTCTGCAAATCAGGATCCAACTCAGCAACAACCTCTGGATCTCGGTCATAGACCCCCATAAAGACATCCGGCAAGCTGTGGCAATCCCCAAGAATTGAGAATGCATGGTCGTCATTTCCCTGCGCTAAACCGCGCTGATAAACTTCAACCATCACATCTGAAATCTTTTGCGGGATAATTGGCCAATTTTTCCAATTCGCTGGATCACGGGATACGATTTCTGAGGTAGACGTAAGACCAGGAGGATCCGGCGTGCCTGTCATTGATGTTGATGTGGGCGCAGTTGTTTCTCCTTTTATGGGGGTAAACGGCTGAGAAGAAGTTGCTGAAGCTACCTCACTATTCCTGTTATCCTGAATTGTTGGCACAGGGATATTCTGACAAGCTGTTATTAGGAATAAGCTGAGCACTATTGTTGTGAGTATGTTGACAATCAAGGATTTCATCTTTAAATAGGTATCGATATTAAAAAACCTTACCATTTAATCACGGCAAGGACACTGTTCTAACTTTATTTTTCATTCTACCTGAACATATCAAATACAGGCATAATACATTCAACAAATCCTGTCCTGATAATCGCAATCGTTTAAACAAGGAATCCAAAATTTTAATCCTGAAGAAAAATATTTATTAAAAAGAAAAAGCCCCTTTGGGCTTTCCATAATATCCTTGGGGTGCCCGATGGGGGTCGAACCCACGGCCTCCGCATCCACAGTGCGGCGCTCCACCATTGAGCTACGGGCACCATAATCAAACAGAATTCTAACACATCCTCAACTGCAGGGCAAGTTAGCGATGTATGCTTGGCAATGACCTCCCTGCTAAAGAGTAAGCAAAATTCTATTCATTCCCTTAGCCATTGATGAGTATGGTGTTTGGATGATTTTCTCGACCTTTAGAGATGCTTTCTTCCCAGATATCCTAAACTGACAATGCCTATGAAATTTTTTTCACCACAGGATTTGCTTTTATGTTAAAGTGTTATAGACAATCTTGCCCTTAACCATCGCAAGCGACACGTTTATCGAGCTGTCAATCACAATCAGGCTGGCATCTTTCCCCTCCTCAATGCTCCCCAAACGATCATCAACACCTATTGCCCGAGAAGGATTAAGACTTGCAGTATTAACAGCTTCGGTCAGACTGAGCCCTACATGATTGATCAGATTTGCAACACAATAATCTAAAGTGGCAATACTGCCCGCCAGTGTGCCGTTCTCTAGAGTGGCACGGCCACCTTTGACGGTCACATCACTTCCTGCTAATTGATAAACGCCATCTTCAAATCCCGCACCGATCATGGCGTCAGTAATTGCGACGACACGATCGCTGCCTACGCATCGCACAAGTATTCGCATTGCTGCAGGATGAACATGAACGGTGTCCGCGATCAGTTCAGCAGTAATATCCTCCGAATCCAACACAGCACCAAAAACACCAGGCTCCCGATGGTTGAAACCTTTTTGCGCATTAAAGGTGTGGGTCACATGGCGAAAGCTACCTTTCAGAGCTTTTTTCGCTGTTTCGTAATCCGTGTTTGTATGACCCAAAGCCACCAGAATATTTGATTCCATGCACAATCGGGCAACTTCCTCTGCTCCAGGAAGTTCCGGCGCTAAGGTCATCTGACGGATCCAACCTTCACCAGCCTTAATATAGGCTTTCATTTCATCCAAATCTGGGCTGCGAAGCCATTTAGGATTAAAAGCTCCTTTCTTTTCAACATTCAGAAAGGGACCTTCAAGATGAAAACCGAGGGCTTCAGCCCCCTTATGAGGGTTTTTATATACATTGACATATTCCCCTATCGTCTCAATCAACAAGTCAGTTGTTGGTTGTGCAATTGACATCAAATATCCAGTGACACCAGTGGAAACAACCCATTTGGAATACTGCGCTGTTCCCTCTGCGAGGTCCCCATCGCCAAATGTGACGCCGTTACCACCGTGAACATGGATATCGATGAACCCTGGTGAAAGTATCCTCCCCCCCAGATTTAACACCTTTCCATCTTGGTCTGATAGATCTTCTTCTTTTCCTATAAATTCAATTTTTCCTTGATCGTTGACCACCACTGCGCCGTCAGATAATAATCTATCCGGAAGTGCTATGCTGCATTTTGTAAATATTGTTCTCATCTGAATGCTTTCTGATCTACTTTTCAAGTTAAAATAATAAAATTGCCCAACTCGAGTATTGATAACAATTGATAAGGTTACAATGTCTTCGTATTATAAAGTTGAATATTTTAAGCTCAAAAGATAGACTTTCAGATTATTCCTGATACCAAGCCCCTAAAATAAGACTATTTGTTTCCATTTCTAAAAAGTCTTTATTTTCTATTTCATAAACTTTTCTATTTGTTTTAATAGAAATTCGCGTGGTACCGTAATCTGTTCCCTCGTTCTCAAGTTTTTAACCGCAATCTTCCCTTTATCAATTTCATCTGGACCTAAAATGACTGCAACGGAGATATCCAGCTTATCAGCGTATTTGAACTGTTTTCCCAATTTATCTTCTTCCGGGTAGATCGCCACACGGTACCCCGCCTGCCTTAGTTCAGCTGCCACCGCCAGCGACTCGGTCAAGGTCGTCTCGTCAAACATGGTAACGATCAACTGAGGATTGTTCCCCAATCGCTCAGGAACTACGTTGGCATCTCGAAGGACCAACTCCATGACAACATCCCCCATGGCAAAACCCACACCGGGCATGCGCCTTCCCCCCACGTCCGCCACGAGGTTATCATAGCGTCCACCGCCCAGAATTGCCCGCGACTCGCCACCCAACTCAAAAGCTTCAAAGACTGTCCCAGTATAATAATCCAATCCGCGGATCACTTTAGGATTATAGGAAACATAATCCTCTACACCAAAGCTCTTGATCAAATCAAAGAATTTTACGAGCTCTTCTGAATCCTGCCAAAGGTTCTGGTTATTGAGCAGTTTCAACAAACCGTCTACTTGTATCTCACTCAATCCCACATCCAAGGCATAGGCGCGCCATTCGTTTTCGGAAAGTTTGCCCAGCTTATCAACCACCTTAAAGACAGTAGGGCGTAAATCCTTCTCGATCTCCAGGATTGAAAAAGCCTCATCCATCAGTCGGCGGTTATTGACGTATATAGAAACCTGATCTGGGGATAAACCAGCTTCTATGAAAAAGGTCGCAGCAACAGCTACAATCTCCGCGTCGGCAACAACAGACTCCGTACCCACAATATCGATGTTCCATTGAAAAAACTCGCGGGTTCTGCCACGCTGCGGATTCTCATATCGCCAAAAAGGTCCAATCGACCACCATCGCAGCGGCAGCGGTAGCTCATATTGCTGCTGGGCGACCATGCGCGCCAATGTGGGCGTCAATTCCGGACGCAGGGTGAGCAGGTCATCCCCGCGCGAGGAAAACACAAAAGCCTGCTCTTTTACCAATTCTTCCCCGGATTTAGCCGCGTAAAGGTCTATGAATTCCAGACAGGGGCCGTCGTATTCCTGATAACCAAAACGCGTAGAAACATCCCGAATAACATCAAACATCCAACGGCGAACTGCCATGTCCTCCGGATAAAAATCACGGGTGCCCTTCACACTGCGAATAATGTCTGCCATAAGAACCTCAAAATTATAGTTTTGTCATAGTATAATACCCTCCATTTTACCCCTTCTGTGAGAAAATTCGAATTGTGGTGAATTTAAAAAAACTGTTTTACGAAAAAATAAAAGCAACGTGGATTAAAATATGCACTGAGAGGGATTAAAAGACGCCGTTTTTCAATAAAAACCCGTATTTGACTATTCTCTACCTTAAATATGACATTTGTTTATTGACCAAATTCCAAAATAATAATAAACTCTATTGTGGTAATTTTCACAATTTGTTTTTCGATTCTGTGTTTAACTGCGAATATCAATACTAGAGATTGACATTTGATAGCAGATACAAATGAAAAAACCATTGAAAATGACCGTGGCATGAAAGAATTAGTCATTGAGTTATAGGAGAAAACTATGCCTACTATAAAATCACTCGAAGATCTCAAGCGTATTCGCGAAGAGGCGCTTAAAAAACAACAATTGATACAAACATCTGGAAAGACAGAGATCATCGTCGGTATGGGAACGGTCGGTATTGCAACTGGTGCCCGTGAGACGCTTAAAGCTATATTGGATATGATCGAAAAGGAAAATTTGGAAGACATCATCGTCCGTCAAACGGGCAACATTGGCCTCGATTCCTTTGAACCCATTATTCAAGTGGTTTTGCCTGGCAAAGAAAAAGTTACCTACGGCAAAGTCACCCCAGAAATGGCGCGCCAGATCATGAAAGAACACGTTATCGGCAGCAGCGTTGTCAAAAAGTATCAGATATAAAACTAAAGGACAGAATCAAAGAGATTCTGGAAGATTTTAAATGGTTTTTTTTCGTTCAAATGTCCTCGTCTCGATAGATCCCGTATGCATAGAAAAAGACGCATACAGCCTGATGGGCTCCCTGCAGGACGAATTGGTTAAGCAAGATCTCGTGGATGAGGTCCAGGTGCTTGATACTTCTCTTATTGGTAACCCCAAAACTGAAAGTCCAGACCTGATAGTTGATCCCGAAGCTGTGCATTATACAAATTTATCGGTAGAAGACGTGCCGTTCCTGGTTGAAGAGCACTTCCTCAAGGACAACGCTGATGAGGGCGACCCCCATTCTGTGATAGAGGGCATGATTATCGGTGCTTATGCTGCCGGTTCCTCACAAGGATATATCAATTGCCATGCAAAATACCCCATTTCTGTCCAGACAATGAAAACAGCTATCAACCAGGCCCGAAGCTTTGGTTTATTGGGCGAAAACATCATGGGCACGGATTTCTTGTTCGATCTGGAAGTCCGCATAGGTGCCGGGGCTTTTGTTTGCGATGAGGAAACGGCGTTGATGACCTCCATCGAGGGAACACGCGGCAAACCCAAATTATTGACCCTGATGTATGCATCAAGTACGGCATCTGTGAACAGCTATGCCCCTATGACGTCATAGAGATAAAGTAAACTGCAACGATAACCGCTATTGAGGAGGAACAATATGTCAGTTGAAGTTAAAGTAGATCAGAATGTTCGTGAAATCGTGCGAACCCTTGTTGAAGAGCAGGGAGATGAGAAGGCTGAACTCGTCCCCATCCTTCACGAGATCAATACCATGTTTGGCTATATCTCAGATGAAGCCATTAAAGAACTGAGTGAGCGGATGAATATCCCAACCAGTCACATCTATTCTGTGGCAACCTTTTATCGCATGCTCTCCACGGAACCCAGAGGCCGGCACGTGATTCAATTCTGTGAAAGCGCCCCCTGTCATGTGGCTGGCGGTCGGCTAGTCTGGCATAAACTCACAGATGAGCTGGGTTTGGCAAAAGGTGAAACCAGCGAAGATGACAAATGGACATTACTCACCACCAGCTGCCTTGGCATTTGCGGTGTCGGGCCAGTGATGGTGATTGATAACGATATCTACGGCAATGTCACACCCGATCAGGTACCTGAAATCCTGAGTAATTACGAATAGGAGACATCCCATGAAAGCATTTCGTTCAATGGTATTGGTATCCAGCGATCCTGACAGCATGGAACGTGGCGCGCTGGATGTCTTTAGCAAACTGCAGCAGCAAATCAAAGCCTATGATCTTGATGAAGAGATTTCCCTTTCGATGATCAGCGATGTCAGCAAGAAGGGAAGAGATCCTTTGGTCCTGGTCTATCCGGATGCCGTCATTTATGGTTCTGTGACACCTGCGGATGTCCCCCATATTGTAGAAGAGCATTTATACAAGGGACAGGTCGTCGAAGAAAAGCAAATTTCTCCCTATGACCTGTCAGGGAGTGTCGCCTGGCTCTCAGCGCGAAAAGGCACCCTCCCCGCTGAGAACCGAATCGTATTGAAAAATGTGGGCTTGATTGATCCAGAGATTATTGATGAATACATCATCAATGAGGGCTATCAAGCTCTAGGCAAAGTCCTCAATGAAATGACGCCTGAGGAAACCATATCCATCATCAAAGACTCCGGCCTGCGCGGTCGGGGTGGTGCCGGTTTCCCCACAGGCTTGAAATGGCAGTTTGTAAAGGGCGCGAAGGGCGAGAAAAAATATGTCATCTGTAACGCGGACGAGAGCGAGCCTGGCACTTTCAAAGATCGACTCGTGCTTGAAGGCGACCCCCACGCTATCATCGAAGCCATGACCATTGCTGCTTATGCTGTGGGAGCAAATGAGGGTTATATCTACATTCGAGGTGAATACGGCCTCGCCATCAGCCGGATGAAGAAAGCCATTCTACAGGCAAGGGATTACGGCTTATTAGGTGAGAACATCTTCGACACTAGCTTCTCTTTTGATTTGCATATCCATGCCGGCGCTGGGGCGTATATCTGCGGCGAGGAAACTGCGCTGATCGAATCAATTGAAGGCAATCGTGGTGAACCACGTTCCCGCCCCCCATATCCAACAACCAAAGGGCTGTGGCAGAAACCAACGTTGGTCAACAACGTCGAGACTTTGGCTAACATCCCCGCCATTATCCGCAACGGCGCGGAATGGTATAAGAGCATTGGCACACCTTCCAGCCCTGGCACAAAAGTCTATACCATTCTGGGCAATGTGAACGTCACCGGTTTGATTGAAGTCCCCATGGGCATCACGCTGCGCGAGGTCATCTCCATTTACGCCAAAGGCATGAAAGATGGAGCAACCTTCAAACTGGCACAAACGGGGGGTTCAAGCGGATCGATCATTCCCGCCAGCTTGCAGGATACACCCATGGATTTCGATTCCTTCAAAAATGCCGGTGTGTCCCTGGGATCAGGTGCACTCTTGATATGTAACGAAGATGTATGCGTGGTTGATCTGGCAAAGGTGTTGTTGAACTTCTTCCGTTTTGAAAGCTGCGGCAAATGCAACCCCTGCCGAATTGGGAACAAACGTGCTTATGAAATTCTATCGAATATCAGTGAAGGCGTGGGAACACTAAAAGACTTGGATGACCTGCTAATGTTGAATGACCAGCTTTACGAACTCTCCAACTGTGGCCTTGGTCAGACAGCTTGTTCCCCCCTGCATGATATTCTGACTCATTTCCGGGCCGAAGTGGAAGCTCATATTAAATTAAAAATTTGCCCCACAGATGTCTGTCCTATGAGCGGCCGATGGGCATATCAGATAGATGGATATAGATGCAATGGAGTATCGCTATTATGATAAATCTCAAAATTGACGGAAAAAACATCGAGGTTGAAGAAGGTACGACCGTACTGGAAGCCGCAGAGGCAGCAGGTGTATACGTTCCAACCTTATGCCACCATCCACAACTGACGCCCTACGGCGGCTGCCGGCTGTGCATGGTGGATGTTGAGGGCGCACGAACCCTGCAGCCCTCCTGTACCTTGCCTGCTTCAGATGGCATGGTCGTGAACACCAATTCGGAAAAAGTGCTCAATGCCAGGAAATTCGTCCTGACCCTGCTCTTCAGCGAACGTAATCACTTCTGCATGTATTGTCAGGTCAGCGGCGGTGACTGCGAACTGCAGAACCGTGCTTACGACGAGGACATGACCCACTGGGACCTGCAGCCAAATTGGCAGCCCTTCGAAGTGGACGCCTCTCACCCCTTTATGGTTCTGGACAACAACCGCTGTATCCTCTGCCGGCGCTGTGTACGTGCCTGCGGCGAACTGGTAGGCAACTTCACCCTTGGATTCGAGGAACGCGGTGCGGACAGTTTACTTGTGGCGGACTATGACGTTCCTCTAGGCGAAAGCTCCTGTATTTCCTGCGGCACCTGTGTTCAAATCTGCCCCACCGGCGCAATCATCGATCGTCAAAGCGCCTACAAGGGTAAGGAAATTGATGTGGAACATCATGTCGGCGTCTGCACCGAATGTTCTGTCGGCTGCCAGCGGGATGTCCTCACTCGGGATAACCACCTGGTGCGCATTGAAGGCGATTGGGATGCGCCGCTGAATCATGGATTGCTCTGCGATCAGGGCCGTTTCCTGCCGCTGGAAGAAGATCGCCCCCGCCTGCTGACACCCTTAGTCCGCAAAGACGGTAGTCTGAAAGCTGCCACCTGGGAAAAAGCGCTGGAAGCAATCGAAGCCGGTTTGGGCAAAGGTAAAGGATTAGCTGCTCTGGCATCAACCCGTCTGCCTATTGAAGACCTTGCGCTGTTCAAATCCCTCTTTGCAGATGGATTAGAAGCCGAATTGGTCACCAGTCTTGAGGAAGGCTTCCCCACGGCCTCGCTGGCAGCATTGGCAGACGCCACGAGCGACCCCTTTGAAGACAGTTTGGATGCCCTCAAAGACACCGATGCAGTACTTTCATTGGAACTTGACCTGGTCGAGGACCATCAAGTCGCCGGCTTCTTCATCAAGCGCCAGCTTCAAGATGGCACAAAGTTAATCGTTGCGGATTCCGATGAAAATAAGCTGGCTGACAAAGCAACTTTGAAACTAGATTTCAAATCTAAATTCCTAGATCAACTGCTGGACGCTGTTGAAAACGGTTCGGATGATGACGGCATCAATAAAGCAGCCTCCATACTCAAGGAAGCTGAAAAACCCTGTATCGTCTACGGGGAGGACTTTGCCGCTCAAGCAGACGAAAAGGAATTACAGGCCTTACTGGAACTCAAGCAAGCCCTCAATGCAACCTTGATCGGCGTTAAGGGCAATGCCAACAGCATGGCGGCATCCCAGCTTGGGCTGGATTCACCCTTCAAATCCAACGGATATCAATCCGCCTTTGTCATGCTGGGTGACGAAAAGCCCACACAAAAATTGGTCAAAGCCTTGGAAGAGGTACCATTCGTCGTTGCTCAAGCCGCTTACGGATCCCAATTGACCGGCAATGCGGACATTGTTTTGCCCATAACAATGTGGGCTGAGCAATCCGGCACCTACCTGAACATGGATGGACGGCTGCAAGAAGCTGTCAAAGCACTGGATGCACCGGACGGCGTTCTGACTTCGCAAGAAGCACTCCTCAAGATTGCAGAGCGTTTAGGGATTGAACCCGAAACAGATTGGGAAGCCAGTCTGAAATCAAGGGTGCCAACCATAGAAATTCAAAAAGCCTGATCGATAATCTTATCGATGAGTTGAAGCAACGAAAGGACCGAACTATGTCTAAACCTACAGTAGCATCGGATTGGCTGTGTGGATGCGCAGGATGCCATATGTCCATTCTCGATATTGATGAACGTATCTTACAATTGGTTGAGCTGGTCGATTTACGCGCAACCCCCATCACCGACCTAAAAGAACCGGACGAAGACGGCGTCACCGTTGGTATCCTTGAAGGTGGCATCAATAACACTTATAACGAAGAAGTGGCTAAGAAAATGAGGGAACGCTGCAAAATCCTGGTCGCCCTTGGCGATTGTGCAGTTTTCGGCGGTGTTCCCGCTATGCGGAACTTTTGCGGCGCAAAAGCCGCATTGCAGCGAGCCTATGTGGATGCGGAGAGCAACGATTCAGAGGGCAAGATCCCATCCGATCCTGAACTTGCTGAGATGACGCATGTCCGCGCCGTGCATGAAGTTGTCCCTGTAGATTTATTTATCCCAGGCTGTCCTCCGGATGCGGATATCATCTTCTACGCCCTAACTGAATTAGCTCAAGGGCGCATCCCAGAAATCAAAAACGATAAGTTGCACTGGCACTAGGAGCAAGAAATAATGGCTACTGAAAAAATTACAATAGAACCTGTAACCCGAATAGAAGGTCATGCCAAAGTCACCATTCATATGAGTGATGACGGCAGTGTTGATCATGCTTATTTCCATGTCAATGAATTCCGCGGTTTTGAGAAATTTTGCGAAGGGCGTATGTTCTTTGAAATGCCTCAAATTACTCCGCGTATTTGTGGTATTTGCCCCGTCAGCCACCACCTAGCATCAGCTAAGGTTGGTGATAGACTAATGGGCGTCGAACCCCCACGTCCTGCATCACTGCTGCGAGAGCTCATGCACATGGGACAGATCATTCAAAGCCACGGTATGCACTTGTTCGAATTGGCTGGCCCAGATTTGATCCTGGGCTTTGATGCTGACCCTGCCACCCGTAACGTTGTCGGCTTAATCGCCGCAGACCCCGACCTCACCGTACGCGCGGTGGAATTGCGCAAATATGGTCAAGATATCATCTATCAAGTCGGCGGACGCCGGATTCACCCCAATTTTGCTGTCCCCGGTGGGGTTAACCGTGCATTGACAGAAGAGCGGCGCGACCACATGCTTGAAGGGTTAGATCATTCCATCGAAACAACCCAAATCGGTATCCAACTAATCAAAGATTGGGCGGACGCCAATATTGAAGATATTGAAAAATTTGCTGTGTTCCACACCGGATATATGGGTCTGGTGAGCCCTGAAAATGGCCTGGAACTGTATGACGGCGATGTACGTCTGGTAGATAAAGACGGAAAAGAACTTGAATTGTTCAGCGCACAGAATTATCTCGACGTCGTCTCCGAACACGTTGAGGATTGGTCTTACCTCAAATTCCCCTATTATAAGAAAATGGGATGGCCGGACGGCGTCTATCGCGTTGGCCCTTTGGGACGACTGAATGCAGTTGATAAAATTGACACACCCCTGGCACAGGAAGAATTCGAGACCTACCGCCAAATCAACGACGGAAAACCCGTCTATCACACCCTCTACTATCACTATGCCCGTCTGATTGAGACTTTATTCGCATTGGAGAAGACCCATGAGCTCTTGGAAGATCCCGACCTGATGGGTAAAGATATTCTCAATAAGAGTCATGACTTTCAGAGTGAAGCTGTTGGCGTGATCGAAGCACCACGCGGCACATTGTTCCATCATTATCAAATAAACCCCAACGGGCAGCTTGAAAAAGTCAACCTGATCGTTTCAACGGGTCACAACAACTGGGCGATGAGCAAAGCCGTGGATTCTGTGGCAAAGACCTATGTCAAAGGCCCTGAGGTTCAGGAGGGTATGCTCAATCGGGTTGAGGCAGCTATCCGCGCTTATGACCCCTGCCTGTCCTGCTCCACCCATGCCATTGGACAAATGCCGATCAATATTGATGTTATGGATTCCAAAGGTGTTGTCACGCAGACTTTGAAACGGGATTAATGAAAACCCTAAACCAGCTTTAGATGATTGCACAGCCGGTCAGCAATCAAATGAATATAAATAAGTGATATGAAAGCAAAAACCCTCATCATTGGATACGGCAACGCTGACCGCCAGGACGACGGCGCTGGTTGGCACATCCTCAAAAAGCTTGCGGAACGAATGGGGCATGCTGTCCCTGATGAGCCTGGTGAGGATATTGAAGTGGATAGCGATCTCGCCGATCTGCTCTTCATCCTCCAAATTTATCCTGAACTGGCTGAGATGATTTCCCACTATGACCGGGTGTGTTTCATAGATGCCCATACCGCCGATTTCCCCGAGGAAGTTTCCTGGATGGAACTTGCACCTGAGTATGAGAAATCCCCCCTGACCCATCATATGTCCCCCAAAACGGTTCTTTCTATTGCGGCTGCGATTTATAAAATAGTGCCAGAGGCAATCCTGGTGTCAGTGCGTGGGTTCTCATTCCAGTTCGAACGTTCCCTGAGTCCAAAGACGGCTGCGTTGGCAGAAAAAGCTGAGAAGCACATTTGGGAGTGGATACAACAGGGAACATGAGTGCGTGACTGTTGTCACGCGGTCATAATGACATACTACAATTCATTAAATTTCACAAGAATAGTATCTTTAACCATAGAATAAGCACATTGTTTTCAGGGTAAAAATAAAGGTCATTATGCTTAATCAAGCAGAGATAACCACCACAATTAAATCAATCCCCTGGTTTTTAGAACTCTCCCCGGAGAGCATCCAGCGGTTGTGCACGGTTGCTGATGTGCGAGCTTTTAGCTCTAATGAGGTTATCTTTTCCGAGGGAGAACAACATCCCTATTTGTACGTAATCCTGGAGGGCAAGGTCTCCGTTGAAAGCTATGTGCCTGGCTACGGCTCCATGCCCATTTTCGCCGCTGAATCTCTGGATGTGATAGGCTGGTCGAGCATGACACCTGTTGTACGACAGAAGACCGGGACAGCCCGCGTTTTAGAACCAACCCGTCTCCTAGCCTTTAAGGCGGACGCGCTGATGGAACTTTGTGAAAATGACTGCGATCTTGGTTTTGTTATCATGTGCCGCCTGGCAAACATTGTCGCTTCCCGGCTGTTGACACATCGGCTGCACCTTCTCGAATTGATCTCTACTAAAGATAAATAATCGCAAAGACTACTATTTTTATCATAAAAGTACTATAATAACCTCATGCATGAACTCTCAGTGACTGAAAGCGTGCTTGAGATTGCCTGCAAGCATGCCGAAAAGGCCCAGGCAAAAAAAGTGACCGATATCTTTCTGGAGATCGGGCGGCTTTCCAGCATCATTGATGATTCCGTCCAATTCTATTGGGACATCATCAGCAAAGACACCTTGTGTGAGGATGCAAAACTGCATTTCAAACGTGTGCCGGCTCAATTAATTTGCACGGAATGCAGCCACGAATATACCCTGGAGGAGGAACTCATGCCCTGTCCCAATTGCGGCAGCGCCAGGATCAAAGTCCTCTCAGGTGATGAATTTAATCTTGACAGTATAGAAATTCAAAGGTAAACCATGACAGAAAAACGTATCAAAATCGTAGAAAAAATTATGAACGCCAATGACCAATTGGCAACCGTGAACCGTCAGCGCATTGAGGCGGTAAAGGCTTACTCCATTAACATTATGGCATCACCAGGCGCTGGTAAAACATCCTTTATCATCGCCACTATCCAAGCTCTCTTGAATGATGACGTTCATATGGGTGTAATCGAAGGGGATACCGCCCCCGTCACCATCGATTCAGACAAGGTCAGTGATGCCGGCGTGCCCGTCATTCAGATCAATACCGGCGGCGAGTGCCATCTGGACGCCCTAATGGTCAACAACGCCCTCGATCAAATGGACCTGGAACCCCTGGACTTGCTCATGGTTGAAAACGTTGGCAACTTGATTTGTCCAGCAGCATTCCAGCTTGGGACTCACAGCAATATCTTGATTGCCAGCGTCCCCGAAGGCGACGATAAACCCTATAAATATCCCAATATTTATCGCGGGTTGGAAGTTCTGATCATCAACAAGATAGACCTCCTTCCCTACCTTGATTTTGATATGGAATACTTTCAAAAAGGCGTTGAAATGCTTAACCCCGGGTTGAAAACCTTCCCCGTTTCCTGTAAAACCGGAGAGGGAATGGAAAAATGGCTGGAATGGTTGAAAGCCAAGATACCACAGAAGTAAAGTTTCTCTCCTCATGACTCAAATCAGCCGTCACATTCACATCAATGGTATTGTCCAGGGTGTTGGATTCCGCCCATTTATTTACAACCTGGCACTGGCTCATCAATTGAACGGCTGGGTGCGCAATTCTGCCAGCGGTGTGGATATTGAGGTGACGGGGGAAAAGGCCGATCTTGATGCGTTTCAATCAGACATTCCCCGTTCTGCCCCTCCCCTAGCCCAGATCGATTCCATAGAGGTGGAGGATATCCGACCCAAGACATTCGAAACCTTTAAAATCATCCCCAGCAAAGACAAGTCAACCGATTTCATCCCCGTATCGCCCGATGTTGCCATTTGTCATGATTGCCAGAGGGAACTTTTTGATCCTCAAGACCGCCGTTATCGTTATCCCTTCATCAACTGTACCAACTGCGGCCCCCGCTTTACGATCATCAGAGATATCCCCTATGATCGCCCCAAAACCACCATGGCCCGCTTTGAGATGTGTCAGGATTGCAGAGAAGAATATGAAAACCCACGGGATCGGCGCTTTCACGCCCAGCCGGTAGCCTGCCCCGTTTGTGGGCCGCAGGTCTGGCTTGAACTCATCCCCGGCATCTATCACACTGAAAAAGATGACGCTATAAAACAAGCAAGGGAGCTCCTTGCTAAAGGCAAGATCCTGGCGGTCAAAGGCTTGGGCGGCTTCCACCTGGTCTGCGATGCTACGAATCCACAAGCGATTGCCCAATTGAGGGAACGGAAGCAGCGTCCGCATAAGCCCTTTGCATTGATGGCTTTTGATATCGATACTATAAAAAAGTATGCTGAGGTCTCACCAACAGCAGAAGAGCTACTCCGCAGCCCACAAGCCCCAATCATTCTCATGCCTAAGAAACCAGGCACCTATATCGCTGAAGCTGTCGCACCAGGACAGGCAAATTTGGGATTCATGCTGCCCTATACCCCTCTGCACCTGCTCCTTTTAGAAAAGGAAACAGGCTATCCTGAGGTGTTGGTGATGACCAGCGGTAATCTGGCTGAGGAGCCTATTCTCAGAGAAAATGATGCTGCCCGAGATAAACTCTCTGAGATAGCAGACGTCTTCCTGATGCACAACCGCCCCATTCATCGGCGCATTGACGACTCGGTGTTGACCATCATGGACGATCAGCCCTATCTCATCCGTCGGGCTCGGGGATATGCGCCCAATCCAATACGGCTTAAAGAACCTCTTCCGCAAGTTCTGGCTGCCGGGCCGCAGATGAAGAACACCTTCTGCCTGACCCGAGACCGCTACGCTTTCCTAAGCCACTACATCGGTGAAATGGAAAACTGGGAAACCTATCAGGATTATCAACGAGCCATCCACCATTACGAATCCCTGTTCCGTATCCAGCCCAAAGCAATCGGTTATGATCTGCACCCAGATTATCTCAGCACCAAATATGCCCTGCAGAGAGCAGAAGCTGAAGGACTACCTGCTTTTGCCATCCAGCATCATCATGCCCATCTGGCAGCCGGCATGATGGAACATGGGATCGCCCCTGGTGAACAGACCGCTGGGTTGATCTTTGACGGCACCGGCTATGGCTCCGACGGCACCTTTTGGGGTGGAGAAGTCCTGATTGGAAACTGTGAAAATTTTCAGCGGCTCTACTACCTCAAACCCGTCCCGCTGCCCGGCGGCGAAGCCGCCATTCGAACACCCGCCCGCATGGCATTAAGCACACTTTGGGCCTATGGCCTGCCCTGGGGGGAGAGCCTGGCGCCAGTAAACGCCCTCTCAGCCAAGGAACGAAGTGCCCTAAGGGTGCAGCTCGAAAAGGGCATCAATTCACCGCTCACGTCCAGTATGGGGCGCTTGTTTGATGCTGTATCCGCTTTGATCGGCGTCAGGGAGCGTGTGACCTATGAAGCCCAAGCCGCCGTTGAACTGGAAGCGTTGGCTGATGAAGATGAATTGGGGTATTATCCATGGCGGATGGATGGCAACCAGATTGATGTAAAACCACTGCTGGAAGGGATATTGACAGACCTTTCAGAAGGAAGATCTCGATCGATCATCTCGGGGCGGTTTCACAATACTATCGTTGGTTTATGTCTGGAACTTGCCAGAAGAATTAAACGAAAATTCGAAATCCATCATCTCGTCCTTTCAGGCGGCGTTTGGCAAAATCAGCTTCTGCTTGAAAAGACAATCGATATACTAAATCAAAACGGTTATCATCCTCTGATCCATCGGCAGATGCCGCCCAATGATGGCTGCGTTGCCTTCGGCCAGGCGATGATCACCGCTTACCGATATATGAAGGACAAGGAGTAAACCATGTGTTTGGGTATTCCAGGAAAAATCCTCTCCATCTATGAAGATCACGGCACCAAAATGGCCAAGATTGATTTTGGCGGCGTGAGTCAGGAAGCCTGTATTGAGGTCATCCCTGATGCCAAGCCGGGGGACTGGACCATCGTCCACGCTGGCTTCGCCCTGAACAAGCTCAGCGAGGAAGAAGCCCAGGAAACCCTGGACATATTGCGGGAAATGTCGGAATTAGCTGAAGCAGAGGATCTTAAGCACAATGACGGATAAGGGAACGCCGGAGTTTCTATCCGGATACCGTGACGCCAAACTTGTTCATGGTGTGATCAAAGATATCAAAGCACAGGTCACCCAATCTTGGACCCTGATGGAGATCTGCGGGGGGCAAACACATGCGATTATGCAATACGGACTCGACCAGCTTCTGCCTGAGGAAATTGAGCTGGTGCATGGCCCGGGCTGCCCGGTTTGTGTCACCGCTTTGGAATTAATCGATCAAGCCTTGTGGATCGCCAGACAGCCGGATGTGATCTTCACCTCCTTTGGTGATATGCTGCGCGTCCCAGGATCAGAGGAAGACCTTTTCTCCGTCAGGGCAGCCGGCGGTGATGTGCGTGTCGTCTATTCACCGCTGAATGCTGTCAAAATTGCACAGGAAAACCTTGATAAAGAAGTTGTGTTTTTCGCCATCGGTTTTGAAACCACCGCCCCTGTTAATGCCATGGCCGTTATCCAGGCAGAAAAATTGGGATTAACCAACTTTTCCATCCTGCCGGCCAACGTCCTGGTTCCACCAGCCATGCACGCCATCCTCTCCAGCCCGGGAAACCGCATTCAGGGCTTTCTGGCTGCCGGGCATGTCTGTGCCGTCATGGGTTACTGGGAATATCCGCCCATTGCAGAACAATATCAAACACCCATCGTGGTCACAGGCTTTGAACCCCTCGACCTTGTCAACGGTATCCTTCAAACTGTGAATCTGCTGGAAGAACGGCGCTTTGAGGTTCAAAATGCGTATTCCCGCGCGGTGACCTATGAGGGGAATCAGTGTGCGCAAAATCTAATCAAACAGGTTTTCCAACTGGTGGATCGTAACTGGCGCGGCATTGGCACTATCCCTGCCAGCGGCCTGGGTTTGAGAGAAACTTATCAAAAGTTCGACGCCACAAAGCGCTTTGAAATAGGACAGATCAAGACCAGCGAATCAGAAATCTGCATTGCCGGACAAATCCTGCAAGGCTTGAAAAAGCCATCGGAGTGCCCCGCTTTCGGCACCCTATGCACCCCGCAAAACCCGCTGGGCGCCCCAATGGTCTCCTCAGAAGGGGCCTGCGCGGCTTACTATCGTTATGGGAGAAAGAACGAATAATGTCCGATAAAAATATTCCCGTAAACATGCAGGGACCCGTTTGCCCACTTCCCCACCAGCACACCGATACCGTGGTTATCGGCCACGGCAGCGGCGGACAGATGACGCAGGACTTGATCCGTAATATCTTCCAATCCCGCATTGGCAATCCCATCCTGGCGGAAGGCAATGATGCCGCCAGATTGTCGTTTGATGGGAAAAGCGGTCAACTCGCGGTCTCCACGGATTCCCATGTGGTCTCACCCTTGTTTTATCCCGGCGGGGATATCGGACGCCTGGCTGTCTGCGGTACAGTGAACGACGTCGCTATGCTGGGGGCAAAACCAGCCTTTCTGACGGCTGGCTTCATTCTTGAAGAGGGCTTCCTCATGGATGATCTCCATCACATCGTTGATTCGATGGCGGAGGCTTGCCAGGAAGCCGACGTTCAAATCGTCGCTGGTGATACCAAGGTTGTAGAAAAAGGAAAAGCTGATGGTATGTTCGTCAACACCGCTGGTTTCGGTCTGATTCCGGATGGACGCCAGATTGGCGGGCAGTTCGCCAAGCCCGGTGACGCTGTCCTTGTCTCAGGTTTCCTGGGCGATCACGGCATTGCCATTCTCCAAGCCCGGGGCGATTTGGGCTTTGACTCTCAGATCCAATCTGATGTCGCCCCCCTTAATCACATGATTGAAGCGCTGTTGCAAGCTGTTCCTGACGTGCATGTCCTGCGAGACCCCACCCGCGGCGGCTTAGCGACCTCGTTGAAGGAAATCGCCTGTCAGAGCCTTGTGAGCATTCATCTGGATGAAGAAGCACTCCCTATCAAAGACGATGTCCGTGTCGCCTGTGAAATGCTTGGATTCGACCCTCTCTACCTGGCAAATGAAGGTAAAGTCATTGTGATCTTACCTGAGCAATATGCCGAAAAAGCACTGCAAATCCTAAGAAAATCTCCTTATGGCACGTCGGCTACACGAATTGGAATGATTTCTTCAGAAGACCCCGGGGTGGTTTTGCTCAAAACGGCTTACGGCACCACGCGCATCCTGGATTTACTCGCCGGTGAAATCCTGCCTCGCATTTGTTAACTGCTTGACCGTTTCATTTTTTCTACTATACTTATCAACAATATTTATGCTTTATTATAAGGACACATATGAAAATCGATTACCAGGAAACAACGGACGATCTGCTCACCCGGATTAACATCCATGACGCCTTTGGTGCCAAGGACATAGACAAATGGATGCTGGAAGTGCTGCCCCTCAAACAGGGCATGAGCATTCTGGATGTCGGCTGTGGGGCTGGTAAGCAGTGCTTTTCCTACCTGGCCCATCTCAGCGGCAAGGCGAACATTACTGGCGGCGATGTATCTCAAGAGCTTCTAGCAAAAGCAGAAGAGGAAAATAAGAAGTTAGGTGATTGGATAAAATTTCAGACCCTAAATTTTAACGATTCTTTTCCCTTCTCAGATGACGCTTATGATCTAGTTTCTTGTTCTTTTGCGATTTATTATGCTGAGGATATCCCCTTTACCATAAAAGAGATGCACAGGGTGCTAAAACCTGGAGGGGTACTTTTTACCACCGGCCCAATGCCGGAAAATAAGCAGTTTTTTTACGAGATCATAAAAGAAGCGACCGGCAAAGAGATTCCGCCCATGCCCGGCAGCTCCCGTTATGCATCTGAGATAATAAATGCCATCAAAGCGCAGTTCTCGGATGTCGACGTGCACATCTTTGAGAATCCCCTCACCTTCCCGGATCCAGTGCCCTTCCTAGCTTATACCCGCGCCTCATTATCCGAAGACCGCTTATTGTGGAATGATATCTTCCAAACCAAAGAGGACTTCAAAAATACTATGTCTAAGATCGCAGAAGTTGCGGAAAAAAGATATAAAAAGGACGGGCAGTTGGTGATGACGAAAGTCGTGGGCGGCTTTCTGGCGACAAAGTAGGTACCTATGAATCACAATATGACTTTTTTTGGCGAGACGGTTTGTTTCATCGGCGCCCATCCCGATGACATCGAGTTAGGGTGCGGTGCATTTATTGCGGATATTGTGGACCAGACCAATGTCGTCTGTGTGACCCTGTCGGATAATCAAAAGAATCCAGCACTTCAAAACGTGGTTGAAGAACATCGCAATAGCATGTCCATCCTTGGCGTCAAACCTGAAAATGACATCCTCCATGACTTCACCACCCGCCGATTTCAGGCCGCTCGGCAGGAAATACTTGAGGTAATGATTGAACTAAAAAAACAGTATCACCCCGAAGTTGTCTTCGTGCATACCGATCAGGACATCCACCAGGACCACAAAACTGTCACTGAAGAAGCCTTACGCGCCTTCAGAGGGACAACTTTATTAGGCTTCGATGTACTGCGCTCAAGTTATGGATTCTTCCCTCATTTCCTGGTTGAAGTCTCTGAAGAAGGTGTTAAGACCAAGATTCGAGCTCTCAAAGCATATCAAACCTACTCGGATAAGTATTATTTTAATGAGAACATCATCCACGCCACTGCCATCCGGCACGGCGCCCTGGCAGAAAGGCCCTATGCAGAGGGCTTTGACATCCTGAGGATTGTCGGGCAGTTTGGCGATAAGATTTATTAAAACACAAAACAGCTGCCAACAAGCAGCTGTTTTGTAAAATAGAATTTATTATTCTTCCACCCCAATTTCCACCATACCCTCGTTAACCCTCACAGGAAAAGTCGAGACGTCCTGTACCGCTGGTAAAGAGAGAACTTCACCCGTCCTAATGTCAAAACGCGCACCATGACGCGGACAAATGATCTCATGACCCTCAACCTCCCCTTCTCCCAGCGGTCCCTGATCGTGAGTACAGGTATCTGCAATGGCATAATACTCGCCGTCCAGGTTGAAAATGACCACCTGCTCATCCCCCAATTCAATAAATAGGCGTTCGCCTTCAGGAAGCTCATCTGTAGGACAAACGGGATAGTAGATTAACTCAGTCATAATGTAATCTCCCTAAGCAAAAAGCGGTCATCATTAACATGACCGCATAAATATGGGCACATCTTGATCTATTCTAACTGGATTGGTATCCTGTTGGACGGGCTGAATCTTTTTTCGCGTGGCGAATAAGGCTGGAATTAAAGGGAAACCACAATATATGATCCGGCACCATCCAACCGTCCGTCAGATAAACGTTAGTCCGAAATTGAACAGCGACCATTTTTTCGTCCACCTGCACAACAATACCTTTCACCCAATCCCGTATCCTGTCACCATTTTTTTCATGGTCACAAAATACTTCAACGGCATCGCCGACTTGAAAGGTACTATCTTCTTCTGGTGGTCTCATAAATGGTGATCTTGCCATGGATCCTCCTAATAAAAGTATTTTCAATATTAATGTAATAAATCGTCAACTCATTTATTGTAGCAGAAATGACGCTTATTTTCTATTAATAGCGTATACAAAATATGAACAAATGCTTATCGGTTGTTCATTTTTTCTTGAATTGCGCTGATAAACCTCTCCTGCACACCTTCAAAAGGGATTCTTTCCATAATGGGTGTAAAGAAACCCATCACGATCAACTGTTCAGCATCTTTTTTAGGGATTCCCCGACTGACCAAATAAAAGAGCTGTTCTTCATCAATTTTCCCAACGGTGGCACCGTGGGTGCAGCGAACATCATCCGCCAGGATTTCCAGCCCGGGGATTGAATCCGCCCGAGCTCCCTTACTAAGGATCAGGTTGCGATTCGCCTGATAACCATCCGTTCCAATTGCACCGGGTGCGACATAGATCATCCCCTGCCAAACTGATCGGCTTTCATCCATCAAAGCACCTTTGTAGAGCAAATCGCTGGTGGTGTTCTGCGCCATGTGGTTTTGTTGCGTGTCATGGTCGAGATGTTGATTACCACTGGTAAAATAAAAACCCGACATGCGCCCTACCGCGCCAGGTTCCATCAAATCAATATCGGAAAAGTTCTTGGTCAGATGTGTACCCATCGCGCCAAAGATCCATTCAAGATGTCCATCCCCCATCACCCTGGCACGCTCTCGGGAAAAAGACCAAATATTCTTTCCCCACGATTGAAGTTCCACGAAATTCAACCTTGCGTTTTGACCAACGTAAATCTCAACGATCCCATCATGAAAGGATTGTGATTTCTTATCTTCATGAGGCGAGGCAGATTCATGAACAAAGGTCGCCTGAGCACCATCTTCAATCCACACCAGGATGTGATTAAAAAACGCTTTTTCCTCCCCAGCGCCCCAATACAGGCTGTGCAGCGGTTGTTCAATCAAGACATTCTTCGGTACATACAGGAAAGTCCCATCCAATGCCAGTGCTGCAGCTAAGGCTGTGAATTTATCTTCATCGGCTGAGACGATCTTTCCCAACATTCCATGAAGCAATTCTGGATGCTGTTTTTCCGCAGTGAGAAAATCTGTAAATATGACCCCTTTGTCCTCAAGCTCTTTATCCAGGAAATATACCTGGGCGCTTGTTCCACTCACAATTTGGCCGGCATGTTGTTCACCAGCAACAACAGATTCTACATAACGTTTAGGGGGAGGTCCCGATTCTTCAGATGGATTTGGAAGTGAAAAAGCCTCGGTATCTAGTCCGCGTATATCTGTCCTGCGCCAGGGTTCATCCTGTAAAGTCGGGAAAGGTAGAGATTCATACGCTTTCCAGGCTGCTTGACGATATTTTCGCAAACCTTCATCCTCGATTTCAGGGATCATATTCCTGGTGAATGTGAAATCCTCGAGCTTATTTCTTGCTGTCTTTTTCCGTGTAATGATCTTTGGTGCGTTTGTCATTTACTCTGATGCTTCTTTCGTCTTTAACCTACGGAACCAATCATCTGAAGCTGTATCAAACGGTTCATTTCAACCGCGTATTCCATGGGCAGCTCTTTTACCAGCGGCTCAATGAATCCCGAAACCACCATGGTTGTTGCCTCTTCTTCGCTTAAGCCCCGACTCATCAAGTAAAACAACTGCTCCTCTCCGACCTTGGAAACCGTTGCTTCATGCCCCAAGGTAACATCCTGAGCATCCACTTCAATATAAGGATAGGTGTCCGACCGGGATTGCGGATCCAGCAACAGTGCGTCACAAACGACATTGGATTTAGCTCCTTCCGCCTTTGGACTAACCTTCAGCAAGCCACGATAAGAGCAGCGCCCATCACCTCGGCTGATCGACTTCGATGTGATCTTGCTGCTTGTGTTAGGCGCAAAATGGAGCGCCTTACCTCCAGCGTCTTGATATTGTCCTGGACCAGCGAACGCGACCGACAATATTTCGCCATGAGCGCCTGGTTCCATCAAATAACAGGAGGGGTACTTCATTGTGATTTTCGACCCAAGATTGGCATCCACCCATTCCATCGTTCCATTTTCATAGACTTTAGCACGCTGAGTCACCAGGTTATAAACGTTGGTAGACCAATTTTGAATAGTTGTATATCGTACACGAGCATTCTTCTTCACAATAATCTCAATGACACCGCTGTGGAAGGAATGTGTAGAATACAAAGGGGCTGTACAGCCCTCGACATAATGGACCTGCGCGCCTTCATCAGCAATGATCAATGACCGCTCAAACTGTCCAATATTCGCTGAATTCAGTCGGAAATACGCCTGTAAAGGTAGATCAACTTTCACGCCAGGAGGAACATACACAAAGGAACCACCAGACCAGACAGCGCTGTTCAAAGCAGCGAATTTATTATCCTGGATGGGGATCACTGTAGAGAAATATTCCCGGAAATATTCCGGATGCTGCCGGAGACCTTCTTCAATGGAAAGAAAAATTACGCCCTGCTTTTCCATCTCTTCCCGCACGCTGTGATAGATCATTTCCGATTCGTATTGCGCTCCCACTCCAGCCAGATATTTCTGCTCTGCTTCGGGGATTCCCAGCTTGTCGAAGGTGTTTTTAATCGTCTCAGGCACTTCATCCCAGGTGCGTCCCTCGAACTCAGTGGGTTTGACATAATAATAGATATCATCTAAATTTAATTCTGAAAGATCCGCACCCCAGGTTGGCATTGGACGCTGCTGATAATGTTTGAGCGCTTTCAGCCTGAATTCAAGCATCCATTCCGGTTCTTCTTTCATGGCTGAAATTTGCCTGACAACTTCTTCTCTTAGCCCTTTACGACTCCTAAATACAGAAGTGTCGGGATCGCTAAATCCAAATTGATAGTCATCTAATTTGTTTAAAAAATCAGTCTCCTGTTTCTTACCCATGGAAGACCTCCATTAAGTGTCATTATGTGGGTTCTGCATTCCCATATTTTTCCCGCGCCCAATCATAACCTTGCTCCTCAAGTTTCAGAGCAAGCTCTTCCTCACCGGACTCAACAATACAACCATCAAACATCACATGCACAAAATCCGGTTTGATATAGTTGAGAATCCGCTGGTAATGCGTGATGATCACCACACCCATGTTAGGACCCTTGAGGGCGTTGACCCCCTCAGAAACAATCCGAATGGCATCAATGTCCAATCCCGAATCGGTTTCATCAAGGATGGCAAACGCCGGTTCAAGCACCGCCATCTGGAGCACTTCCGTTCGTTTCTGTTCTCCGCCTGAAAAACCCTCATTCAAGTACCGCCCTCCAAATGAATAATCCATCTCCAGCAAATCCATTTTTGATTTCAGGAGCTTACGGAAATCCAATACTGAAATATCATCTTGCTTAGGTTCAGATTGACGGCGGTGTGCATTGATCGCAGTGCGAAGAAAATTAGCAACAGTGACACCGGGAATAGATACTGGGTATTGAAATGCCAGAAAGAGCCCTGCCCTAGCTCGTTCGTCTGCTCCAAGCTCAATGAGGCTGTTTCCATCAATGAGGATATCCCCTTCCGTCACTTCATAACTGGGATGACCCATCACGGCATACGCCAGGGTTGACTTCCCTGTGCCGTTCGGCCCCATTATCGCGTGAACTTCACCCTGTCGGATGGAAAGGTTTACACCTTTTAGAATCTCGGAATCCTCTATGGAAACGTGAAGATTCTTTATTGTCAATTCTGACATCTATACTCCTCAATGATACTTGGATATATTATTCCAATATCATCCTAATTATCTTATTTTTATCAAACAACCGAATTATAGCATGCGCATTTTTCAATGTCAATATTTAGCATAAAAATCTAATAAATTATAGATATAGCCCGGATCATTTTGATCTATGAAATATTCATAAGAGGATAATCAATCACAAACAATCAAATAGCACTCCACAACCCAACCTGTGAAGTACTATTCTTGTTTGAAGAAAGACTACATCTTCAAAAGCGATGATATGCTGTTTAGTTTACTAGAAACCTTTGAGCGTTGCGAGGACTAACAAAACCCATGCCACAATGACCATCCAAACATTATAGGCTGGCAACATCTTCATAAAATGAAAGATGACGCCAACTAATCCTAGGATCAGCGAAATAAACCAAACAAGTTTTGTGGGGCATTTAATTTCATAATAACTCCTTATAAATTAGTGAGTATAACTTAATTATAAGTGGCGCAATTTAATAAATAGATATACCGCGATAATAGATAGCACCTCATCGGTAGACCTATATATTCTTACACTCGAGTGTGCTACAGTTAATTAATCAAATTCCATTCAATTATTTAGATGAAAGGATTTCAAATGGCAGAAGAAAAAGATAAAAAAGGATTTTTAGGAAAGGCGATGGACGCATTTTCATCCAAAGATGAAAAAGAAGAGATCTCCAAGCTAGAGGAGGAACTGGCAAAAGCTAAAAAAGAAGCTGAAGCCTCCAAAAAGGCTATAAAATCACTCCTGGACCAAAATGTTGAATCGAAGCAGGACAAGGCAGAGGCTGAGAAGAAAGCAAAAGAAGCCGAAAAGAGGGTCACTGACTTGAGGAGCCGGCTTGGCCAACACGAAATGAAGGAACGCGAAGAGAGAATTTCAAAAATAAAAGCAATCCGTGAGAATCTTGAAAAGCCCAAAATCATCACCGTCCATACGGTTGAATCCAATAACCAAACCCTGAGTCATATCGCATTGAAGTATTACAACCATGCCACACCTCCCTATTGGAAATACCTGGTGGAACACAATAAAGAAGTCCTTGACGGCAGTGAGAAAAATGTTCGCATGGGTATGAAGCTGGAAATCCCTGAACTGCCTGATGAACTGAAGGACTAACATGGCTGGGAACATTGATCTAGCTACGATCTTTCAAACAGTCACAGCACGCCTCTCAGAAAAGAAAGATACACTCAATGAAGCGGACACTTACAATCACGATCACGGCGATCATATGGTTCAAATCTTTGACTTGATCCAAAATGCTGTTTCAAAAAAAACTAACCAACCAGTGTCAGATCAGCTTAAATATGCCAGTAAAGTCGTGAAGGATAAAGCACACAGTGGCTCTGCTGAGCTCTATGCTCAGGGTCTTTCAAAAGCTGCCAGCAATCTTTCAGGCGCAGAACTGAACACCAACACCATGAGTACCCTAGTGAAAAGCCTCCTCAATGTTGAAGAACCACAACAAAAACAGCAGACAGGAGAGGGACTTGGGTCTCTACTTTCGGGATTGTTGGGTGGAGGTGAGGCTGATTCTAAAGAAAATGGATTTGGTGTTGACGACCTGCTGCAAGCTGGATTAGCATTTTATCAATCCAAACAGGAAGGTGATAGCAATACAGAGGCTATCATGGATGCCCTTCTGGCAGCCAGCCCGATGGGGCAATCCGCACATCGCACACAATCAGGATCGCTTGTAGCTTCAACAATCATGAGTTTCGTTCAAAACCTCAACAAATAGGTCCCTTTTTACCGACCAGAAAAACAAGATGCCCGAGATGGGCGTCTTGTCGTTTAAAACAATCGTTATCCCTCGAATTGGGATATTTAGGATAAAAATCTAATATATTGACAAAATCTATTTTAGCGTGCTAAAATCACAGACGTGAAGTGGAGTATTACAGTCTATATTCTAAGGTATATAAGATGAACAATACGCGTGAAAAAATCATGAAGACGCTCCTTGCTTTTCCGGGTTCGACTATCAATGACCTGGCTGAAGCTGTCGGTATCAATAGCATCTCCATCCGTCACCATCTAATGAGCCTTGAAGCTGAAAATTTTGTAGTGGCAAGTGAAGAAAGGCACGGCGTTGGAAGGCCCAGATTAAACTACACCCTGACAGACAAGGGTGTGGAAGAGTTCCCTACAAATTATCTTAACCTAACCCGGCGAATGCTGGACTATCTCAGGGCCAACATGAGTAAGGAAGAAGTCGAAGGCATATTTAAGGGTATTGGCAAAGAAATCGCCGGTTCATATAAGGAAGACCTGAAAGATAAAACTTATGAAGAAAAAGTTCGCCTTGTCAAATCTATCTTGACCAAGGAAGGCTTTATGATTGAATTGGAGAAAGGAGATGACTCCTATTCTTTTGTATCCCTTTCCTGTCCCTATTATCGCATCCGCCGGGACTATCCCGAAATCTGCACTTTGGATCACACATTGATCTCGGAGCTGCTGTCTCAGCCCGTGAAAATTGAATCTTGCATGTTTGAAGGTGACGACCATTGCGTTTGTCGAGTTCCAATCATCAAATCATAGGTTCCAAATGACCGAAGAAAGACCCGCAAACATCCCTTTCTGGGATATTGAATATTCACATCCTGATGTTGTTGACCTATTGGAAGAAAGCCTTAGCGAAATCATAGACCCAGAATTAGGTCTGAACATCATCCAACTTGGTTTAGTCAGAAATATTGAAATTGAAAATGACCACGCACTGGTGACGATGATATTAACCACCCCATTTTGTCCGTATGGGCCTTCCATGATGGAAAGAACAAGGAAACGGGTCGAAGACGCGTTGGATATGCCAACTAAGGTCAAATATGGAAGAGAGACCTGGGACCCCACGATGATGGAAGAAGGGCTCGCCGATGATTGGGGCTTGTTCTAATCATTATATTATTGACAAAAAAAGGCATTGGGAGTTTCCTATGCCTTTTTATTTTTATTAGCAAGCTGAATAAATCATCAGGAGATCAACCCGCATCAAACAAATTTGTTAATTTCATTCCCAAAGACAGATCGCCGAAAACCTTTACCTTCCCAAACATATACGCCCGCATAGCATCCAGCTTGCCAGTGAGGACATTGACGCCATCTTCTGCATCAGCTTTAATCGTCAAATTTGGATTATCGATTTTTCCTTCTTCAACTACGCAGGTTTGGTTCTCTATTCGTATCACCCAATTCGATGCCTGTTCACCTGAGAATATACATTGCACAACAACTGAAACGCCTTTGGCTTTTTCAGGGACAAAATGGTTTGGAATAGCATTCATAATCTCGCGAACATTCAAATCATTCATCCATTGCTCCTCTCATTACTGTCATTGCTTTTGGAAATTATAACCCAGGCAATGCCATTTTCCCGGATAAGTTCAACTTTCGCTGTTGGATCGAATTGACACATGGATGCTATTCTTTCTGGTTTGATAAAATGGCTTCGCATGAATAATAGCTTTTCTCCCAAGGCAATAAGTTTTACGGACCAATGATGGATATTGCCTTCCTCAATGATTATTTTCCCGCCTGGGGTTAATAACCGCCACATCTCATTCAAGGTCCGCTGCTGATCAACCACATGATGCAGAGCGTCTACAATAATGATCCTGTCAAAGGTACGGTCATCAAAAGGTAATTTTTCAGACAATGTCTGAACACAATCCACGCCTTTCTCCTGGGCTTCATAGAGCATTTTTCTGGCATAATCTGCATTGACGGTTTTCTGGGCGATCCGCGTAAACAAAACCGTAACACGACCCGTCCCGCCGCCCACATCCAAGACTTTGTGAATCGGTTTTACCGCTGCACGGTCAACAATTTCAAGATCTACCCTGCGTCCAAAAACCAGATCATAAATCGGACCAATCAAATTAAAATGATCAAAACCAGGCATGTAATTAGAAAACCATTTCAGCAACACCGCGCGCCAACAACCCCGCCAGTGTTGCAATAAGCGTAGTCATGCCTACGATCTGCCACATCATCTTGCCACCCAGCTCCTTGCGGATCACGACCATCGTCGCCAGGCAGGGAATATAAAAAACCACAAAAACAGCATATGTGATCATCTGGACAGGGGTTAGCACATCCCCGAATTCCATACTGCCCAAAGCCTGCCCCAGCATGACCAAGGACAATTCTTTGCGCAAGATTCCAAAAATCAGGGGGACACCAACCTCATTGGGCAACCCCAATATCCACGATAACGGTCGGACCAAAGCATTCATATATTGGGCGACATTGATATAATTCAATATCGCAAGCAGCACGCTGCCGACGATCAGTAGGGGCCATGCTTCAACAATAAATTCCCGAATTCGCCACCAGGCTTTATTAAATACAGTCCGCCCAGTAGGGATGCGATAAACCGGCATTTCAAGGATCAATCCTGGGGACTCGTCTGGGACAATTCTTGATAAAATGCGAGCAGTCAGAGCAATGACGAACATATTAAAAAGGTAAATGGCTAAAGCAACAACTGGACCTAAATAAAAAGCGACCAGACCGAATACAACCGACAACCGCGCTGCACAGGGCACCATCGTCGATAGGGCGGCCGAAATAAAACGTTCGCGTTTGTCTTCCAAAATTCTCGTGGACATTATTGCTGGCACATTGCAGCCAAAGCCAAGGATAAAGGGGACAATTGATTTGCCATGTAAGCCGATCTTGTGCATGAACGCATCCATTAGAAAAGCTACACGCGGCAGATACCCCACATCCTCTAATATACCTAGACCGATCAAAAATGGAACCAGGTAAGGCAATACGATTGCAACACCGCCTGAAACGCCCTGGATAAGAGCGACGGTAATCTGTGGGAAAAAACCTGTTGCATTATCAAAAAATGAGAGCAGCCAGGTTTCCACCTGTGTAAACAAACCCATCAGCGGTGTTTCCAACAATCCGCCAAAGCTGTAAACGAGTTCAAAAAAGATGTAAAGAATCAGGATCAGGAAGATATAGCCGAAGAAAGGATGTAATAAGATATCGTCCAATTTATCACGGAAAGTAATATGCCGTTTTCCTTGCTGAATCACCGCTTTGGCAAGATTGTCCGCCAAACCACTGCGTTCACCATTGATCACCCACTCTGGGGTTTGCCCACGTTCATGCTTGAGTGAGTCATGGAGTGTTTTAAGAGTTGAGAGCACTTTCGGCTCTTGCTTCGCGACATCCTGCAAGATTTCTTTATCACCTTCCAACAGTTTTATCGCTAAAGCGCGAGGCTTTAAATGACTGTTCACATGTTCAAGATCATGTCTTAATATTTCCAGATATCGTTCCAGGTCGTAGCTGTACTTTGGCTGGCTGGGAAGTCTTTTCTGCTGACCGATTTGATAAGCTTTGATAAATAAAGGCTGGATGCCCCGTCCCTTTGAAGCGATCATAGGGACAATGGGAGTCCCCAGCATTCCCTCCAATCTCTCAACATTGATCCTGATTCCTGTCCGGTCCGCTTCATCCATCATATTCAAAGCAATCACCATTGGAATATTAAGCTCTAAGAGCTCAACAGTCATCGTTAAACCGTAAGACAGGTGGGATGCATCCAGAACATTGATGACAACATCAACATCATTGGAGGTCAAATACTTGATGACCTCCCTCTCCGCCGGATTTGTGCCAGCTAATGAATAGGTGCCGGGCAAGTCCACCACAACAACCACTTCCCCCATCACCCGTACTTTGCTTTCCGTATAGGTAACAGTCGTCCCTGGGAAATTGCCTGTTTCTGCCTTATAACCTGCAACCTGATTAAATAAGGTGCTCTTTCCGCAATTTGGTTGTCCAATCAGTGCAATGCGCATTAAACGACCTCGACATCAACCCGTGATGCAATGCCGCGTCCAATAGCAACAGACCTTCCTTCAGCATCAACCATCACTGGTCCGCCGAGAGGAGCATATCGTAAAATTTTTACCTCCCTACCAGGGCACAATCCCAATTGGCGTAATTTACTACCCACGCCTTTTCCCCCTCGATAACGTATAATGCGAACTAATCTATTTTTAGGTGCGTCTAATAATAACATTTAGCCTCGTAAAATCAATTTCACCAATTCTAACGTTTGACATCAATTCAGTCAAGCATATCCACTGATTTGTTACTGTCAAGATTTTCCATATTTATAAACAAATCAAAGAACTCCTTGGGGATGAATAAAATTCTTTAAAACCCTAGCCCATGGTCTATTTGAATGACACAGGTGAAGTGAGGGAACAC
>Ga0307427_1000066_pt1 | contig 86699 bp, 63 predicted proteins | sample SalMarWE160190MG_FD_202162 | JGI IMG/M metagenome (GOLD analysis project Ga0307427, IMG submission 202162) | Salt marsh sediment microbial communities from the Plum Island Ecosystem LTER, Massachusetts, United States - WE1603-190 | ecosystem: Environmental > Aquatic > Marine > Intertidal zone >...
CTAACGGGGTCAATGAATACATTTATTATATACCAGCTAACAAAAACTCAGCCACTTTTAGCCCCCAGGCTCCCTTGCCTGAAAAACTTGTCCTGAGCTTGTCGAAGGATTGGCTTTGATTGGCTTTGTTTTTCGATGCCCCGGAAACGGCAAATTTCTCATATTATTTTTATTTCAAAGAGCTTATGTAAATTATAGCCTTACAAAAATTGGCTTTGTTTTGCATAAAAATAGGTCGATTTGTAGAAAGTTCTCGACAATTGTAGAGCAATGCAGGTTTGCACAAAACTTGTGCCATAAGTATTGGTAATATGCGCAAATAAAGGAGCGTAGCACTCCCATAAGGGATGGCCAAGTCCACATTTCCATATCTAATTTCCTGCATCTAACGGGGTGAATCCCGTGAGATAGTCACAGCCGCCATCTAACGGGGTGAATCCCGTGAGGTAGGCTGTAAATAATAGAAGTGACATTATCTCATGGGGTGAACTTCTGAGTTCTGTCCTTCCGTCTTCGCCAAGGCTACGCCGGACAGGCTGTCTTCTGTCCTCCGTCTTCTGGCTTCTGACTTCTGACTTCTGACTTCTGACTTCTGACGGGTATTATACCCGAAAACGGCTTAATTTTCAAGTGAAATCTTTTCTCGATCCTCGATTCTTGCCTGTCCTGAGTTCCAGTCGAAGGGATACTGGATGCTTGATTCTTAATGCTGGCCTGCACTGAGCGTAGTCGAAGTGTCGAAGGGATACTTGCCTGCCCTCTGCCTTATACTCTTACGCGCTCTCGCTTTTGCGCACTTGCTTGTGCTGCCTTCTGCTCGGATACTTATTTTTTCGTATTCCTTCGCATACTCACTGTACGTTTCCTTGTTGCGGCCTCCGGCAGCACTGCGCAACCCCATACCACCGACCCCCGTCGGCGGCGTATATAGCCCAGGGTTTCACCCTGGGTTGCAGGCGTGAGGTCCGCTTCCTCCGTCCTTAATTCGAGAGAGTTACCGTTTCCAATCTATCCACAAAATCCTCTTGACTTCTCCCCTCTTTCCACCTATTTTATTAATACTTACCCCGCTGTTTTGCGGGTTTCTTATCGTGTCAGCGGGGCGGCGTTACAAAATACTTAATCCGATACTTACTGCGGAATCAACACAAGATATGCTTTTTATTAACCGCGAAAATATCGAGGCAATTGGCGAAAGGCTTAATCGCCAATATTGAATCTATTCGAAGTGTATCATAAACTGACTTGCTTAGAAGTGTTAGGGCTTATATAATGCACAAGGGAAAAAAGCAATATCTGTAGAATATAAAGCATGTTTGCATTTAAGACCGAAATGACGCAAGCTCTAGAAGCCAGATTTGAGAGCGACACACTCAGTACTGATGCCTACTTAGGTAAAATCACAGCAATAGACCGCTATCTACATAAGGACTTCAATCAGTCTCTTCGGGATGAGAAATCACTTACACGCCGAGTAGTTAGTTTTCAAGCCAACAAGACCAGAAGCGTCCATAGATGGTACAAGTATAAGGAGGCATTTTCCGCCGAGCTCGTCGAATACCTCCTGCGAAAGTACAATATCCCTAAGGGTAAGATACTAGATCCTTTTGCTGGCATTGGTACAACTCTATTCGCTGCGGCACAACTGGGTTATTCTGCCGATGGAATAGAATTACTTCCAGTCGGGCAAGAAGTGATCAATGCTAGGGTATATGCGGACAAAATAAAACCGGCGGAGGTGAATAAGTTAAAGCGATGGAGAGACGAGCAACCATGGAGAAGCTGTACTCATTCGATGGATTTTAACAAGTTGAGGATAACAGAGGGAGCTTATCCACCTCAAACTGAGGTAGAAATAGGCAAGTATCTTTATCAACTAAAAAAAGAACACCCACCAGTATCTAATCTCCTGAAGTTCGCATTTCTTTGTGTCTTGGAATCCGTCAGCTTCACTAGAAAAGACGGGCAGTACTTGAGATGGGATTCAAGGTCGGGAAGAAAGAATGGTCATAAGCCTTTTAGTAAAGGTGAAATATACACGTTTAGGGAAGCAATAGTTAAGAAACTGGATGAGATAATTTTCGACCTTGTGAACAGTAAAAAATCACACGGTATGTTCGCTCAGCCAAAAATTTCTTCTGGGGAAATACGGCTGTTTAGAGAGTCTTCTCTTGATATCCTGCCAACTTTGAAAACAGATTCATACACGTCTATAATTACCTCCCCACCTTACTGCAACCGCTACGATTATACAAGGACGTATGCACTTGAACTTGCAATGCTCGGCATTACAGAATCCCAATTAGTCGAATTAAGACAAAATATGCTTAGTTGTACTGTCGAGAATCGACCCAAAGACCTTCTGAGAACAAATCCAAACTGGCAAAAGGCCGTTGAGGTTACAGATAAGCAAGAATTATTACAAACAATCATTGAATATCTTGAATACCAGAAGCGCGAGCAAAAATTAAACAACCCTGGAATTGCCCGGATGGTTAAAGGATATTTCTACGAAATGGCTTGTGTTATTTTTGAGTGTCATAGAATTTTGTGCCCCAACGGCTTGATGTTTATGGTAAACGACAATGTAAGATACGCCGGCGCAAGCATCTCTGTTGATCTCATACTCTCCTCTATCGCCGAAGGTCTGGGTTTTGCTGTTGACGAAATACTTATCGTACCTCAGGGTAAAGGCAATAGCAGCCAGCAAATGGGCAAATACGGCAGGGATGCGTTAAGAAAGTGCGTTTATGTTTGGAGGAAATCTGCTTGAGCAAGGTCATCAGTTACAAAACTCATCTTAATTCAAGCGACTCACTTGTTACTCCCTATGAGGAGACACGTGCAGGCTTCATATCTCTGGCGTTGGAAAAGAACAGGAAAGCAACGCCTTTTGTAGAAGAAGCAAAGGCGTTGAAAGTCATAGCGTCAAAAGCCAAAAATCCGAAAGACCTCCTAAAGATGAAAGAGATACGCGGCTCGATACTAACAGCAGCGGGAATATCCGACAAAGCAAATGGCTATCTTACCGAAGGTAACAGAATCGAGGCAATCAAAGGCTTAATCCACAAGTTTCTCGAACCGGCCGGAAATCAATTCGTTGATGAACTTGTTTATAGATTCCTGCTTACCAGAGGTGACTCGCTTGGCGGCAGTATCAGGAATCTTGCCGGTTCAGTAGGCGAGCAGAAATTTTCAAGGGCACTGATTGCAACCTTATCCGTTAAGGGTAAAAACTATCGTTGGTTTCACTCAAAATCCAAAAAGTGGATAGAGCAGTCCGCCGATGATTCCGATATTGAGCTTAACCTCAAAGGGTTGAACTGGCAATCCAAAGGACCGAGGACATTGATTTATAATTTAACTGTGCCAATGGTCCAGAAGAATGTTGACCTATCCCTTTTTGCTGTTGCCCACGACGCAATTAGCATAGGAAACAACGAAAAATCCGCTCTTAACAACCCAAAGAAGTATCTTGCTCTGGGTGAGCTAAAAGGCGGTATAGACCCTGCAGGCGCAGATGAGCACTGGAAGACAGCAAATTCGGCGCTCGAGCGTATCAGGAAAGGGTTTGCGAAATTGCATTTTACTCCGAAGACTTTTTTTGTTGGCGCAGCAATTGAAAAGTCAATGGCTCAAGAGATATATCGACAACTCCAGGAAGGCCTCCTCTCAAATGCCGCGAACCTTACAAACGAAAGCCAGACCATATCCATTTGTAAATGGCTGATTAATCTTTGACCGCTGCCATTGTTACCAACCCAAATTTCTTGTTGCTCTTATCACAATGCCAGCATAAAATCATCGGAAACCCTGCTATACATTATTATGTTATTGCCTAATCAACTATGGCAGAGAAAAAAACAGAACGTGAATATCTATTAGAAACAAGGGTATTTGCGACGAACATTTTCGCTTCTCTTCCCCACAACGTTGAAGCCGTTGCGCTTACCTGGAAATCTAAAGTCCCTTTTAAGGCGCTCTCCCTAAGGGAAGTTCTGATACATCGAATAGCAGAATTATCAATGGTTGCTGTAGATCTATTTGAATGTAATAAATTAGTACCAGCATTTATCATAACAAGAGCCGTTGTTGAGACAGTAGCAATGACATACTTGTTCAGTCAAAAGAATAGCGAGTTTCTCGGCTCTAAGGATGTTAAAAAACTTGATGAATTTCTAATGAAAGCAATGTTTGGGAGTCGTGACAGTTCTACTCCGCTGGACTCATACAATGTCCTTACAGCAGTGGATAAAATGGACAAAGAGTATAACGGCTTCAGGAAAATGTATGATTGGCTCTGTGAATTCACACATCCAAATTGGTCAGGTGTATTAGGTGCCTACGGACAACTCGACCGTGAGAAGTATTCACTATCCTTGGGGAGCGAGAATAGTCGCATACCTATTATTTTAGGTTTAGCACCTTTCAATGCTTCTCTAAAGTTATTCGAGCATTACTATAACGATTTGGCTGAGCAATTAAGTAACCTAAATGAGTTTTTCGAAAACCAAAATGACTCAAAGTGACATAAACACTGCTATAAAGTTTGACAATAACATCAAACTGCAGGGGATACTGCTAACACGCTTGATCCATGATGTTCCACATTGAATTGGGATAGACTTTCCCACTACTGCTTTTGCTTTTTCTCTTTTACCTTTTGCCTTTTGAATTGACTTATTATTCTCCCCCAAAATCGCCAATCCCTCTCTTGCAGAAGGTTGTTGATCTTAATTCTCGCTTTTGCCTCTTTCGCTGTAGTTTATTCTGTACATTGCTCTGGCCTTTTCTCCGCCATTTTGCTGTTTCCTATACTATTTCTGTATTATATCAGCCGCACAAAAACATATATTAGCTCTAATATCGTAGTTTGCAATATTAATCTATAGGCCGCAGGCTTACAGGCTTACAAGTTTTGCCTATCCGGAAGGCTTTTTCCCCCTACCTGCTGCGCCGAGTGCGTAGCACGGCGAGTAAATTAGTTCGACAGGCTCACCACTTATGACACGCACCCCAATAAATACGTTTGCCGGGTATTGTGATTGACCTGAAATCAGCGAAAAACTATAATTATCCGGATTGCACATTCAAAGAAGTTGTATAACCGGAGTTGCTATGGGTTCGGTTCCTGGCCGAGCAAAACATCTCGAATCTGCTGTAAGCTTTTGCTTATTAGCGGTCTTATTTATTATTGGGATTGTCATATTTATAAAGCAATCCGATTATGATATGAGCCGGCTTGGCGTAAGTAGTACCCCTATTGAGCTGCCATCTCAACCACCGACATTAACCAGAGAAGAAAAGCCGGCCTTAAATTCATTAAAACCTCAAGGATTTGACGCGCTCTCGGAAACCGAGGTGTATGAGCCAGAGAACCTCTACGAAAAGATTAACGGCAAGGCCCCTCTTTATATCGACTCCGGCTTTGTAAAATTGTTTACACAGCGTTTCATAAGTGAAAGCGATGAAGACCTGTGGATGGAACTATTTGTTTTTGATATGGCCGATATTGGAAATGCCTTTTCCATTTATAGTCTGCAAAAAAGGCCCGACTCTGAGGACCTGGCGGATATGCAATTCGGATACAAGACCAGCAATAGTCTATATTTTGTGCACGGCAAATATTATATTGAATTGCTGGGCTCTTCTGAATCGGCTGAACTGCTCTATACAATGGAGCAGGTTGCGGACAAAATTATTGACATTTTTCCTTTTGATAAAAATACAAAAATAGATGAGCTGGCGTTACTGCCCCAGGAAAATCTCGTTCCCGGCAGCACCAAACTTTATCTGGCCAATGCCTTTGGCTTTGAAGGTCTGTCTGATACTTTTACTGCGCAATACAAAATTGATGGTGAAACTATAATGGCATTTTTAAGCGAACAGGCAGGCATCACAGAAGCTAAGACAATGGCGGAGAATTACCGTAAGTTTTTGATTGAAAATGGTGCAATACCCAAGAAAGCGATAGACCAAAGCCTCGAAGGTAAAACGTTCGATTTTTACGGCACGACGGAAATTGTCTTTAGTGTCGGCCCATTTGTGGCAGGGATACATGAGGCAGAAAATCAGCAGACCGCTGAGAAAGCAGCGAGGTTGCTTGCTAATAAGTTCAGAATGTTTACAGAAGCGGTGAGTGATGAGTAACAAAGAAAATAATCCGCCTCGGCGGAGCCGAAGGCGGTTTCTGGCTCGGGCGGGCAAGGCGACAGTTGCGATTGCCGGCTGCGGTATAGCTTCATATCTACTTTATGACCCAACGGGGCCAAGGCCGGGCGTCGACGCCGAAGACCTCGTGACACTACCTGATTTTTCTGTGCCGCTCAAACCAGGCCAAACGATGTGCGTTGTTCAAGGGCCCGATAGGACAAAAACAGTAAATAAGGCGATAGAGATGCTCGGTGGTATAGAAAGATTCGTCAACTCGGGCGATACGGTAGCTATAAAACCCAATGTTGCATTTGCAACACCGGCTATGCTTGGTGCTACGGCTAATCCCCAGCTTGTAGCTGAGATAGTCCGGCTGTGCTACAAAGGCGGAGCAAAAAAAGTAATTGTTACCGACAATCCAATTAACGACCCTGCAAGCTGTTTTACATTAAGTGGCGTGGGTAAAGCCACAAGCCAAGCCGGCGGCAAAGTTGTTTTACCAAAAACTCATCTTTTCAAACATACCACCCTAATAGACGGCAGGCTTATTAAAAATTGGCCTATTTTCTATGAGCCGTTCGAGAAGGCCGACAAATTGATCGGCATTTCGCCGATTAAGCACCACCACAGAGCCGGCGCATCGATGTCGATGAAAAACTGGTACGGACTTTTAGGGGGACGGCGTAACGTTTTCCACCAGGATATTAATACTATCATTGCCGAGTTAGCGATGATGGTAAAACCAACATTAGTGATATTAGACGGCACCGAAGTGATGGTAACCAACGGCCCAACGGGGGGCTCTGTCTCTGATTTGAAGCGGGCCAATACGATGATTGCAAGCACGGACTGCGTAGCGGCTGATTCGTACGGCTGCGGCCTTTTAAATCTAAAAATCTCAGACTTACCTTACTTAGCACAAGCCGAAAAAGCTGGCGCTGGAGCCACTGATGTAAAATCACTGAATCCGATTGTCACTACAGTAACTTAAAAGCAGAAGTTGCTCTTTAGAAAAGACTTACTGTCATTTCGACCGAAGTCCCCTGGGGACGAAGTGGAGAAATCTACTTTGTATCCAGATTTCTCGACTCGCCTTCGGCTCGCTCGAAATGACAAATACTGTGTTTTCTACAAAGAAAGTAGGTAAGCGTTCACGGGAAAACCGCATTTTTGTCATTGCGAGCGAAGCGAAGCAATCTAAAATCGTACGTTTTTGAGATTGCTTCGGCCTAAAGGCCTCGCAATGACACAAAAACGCCTTATTTTATGCGTGAACGGTTACGAAAGTAGAAATATGAAAATTGTAAATGCCAGACGGATAAGCCAGATTTTCTTTTTCTTACTATTTGTTTGGTTCTGCATCGTCTCCACGGTCGGCGAGCGGTTCTGGCAGCTACGCGGCTGGCCGATTAACTGGTTCTTGCAGCTCGATCCGCTGGTGGCCGTCGGGACAATTCTTTCCACCCATACCCTTTATTGGCCCCTTTTGTGGGCATTGGCTACGGTAATATTGACAATAATATTTGGTAGATTCTTTTGCGGCTGGGTCTGTCCCTTCGGCTCCTTGCACCATTTTGTCGGCTTTTTGGGCAAACGCGGAAAGAAAGTGTCCCAGAAAATCCAGCTCAATAAGTACCGCAAGGCCCAGGGTATAAAATATCTGATTCTCGTAGTCTTTCTTGCTATAGCTGCATTTCCCTCGCTTGGGGCAACTTTGCAAACCGGGCTGCTTGATCCGATACCGTTAGTGACTCGTTCCTTCAATCTGGTTGTGCTAACTATTGTTGATAGGCCTGCGAGTCTCATTTCGGTACCGCAGCGCTTCTATGAAGGTGCCTGGCTGATTTTTACGGTATTCTTAACAGCGATTTTGCTTAACTTAGCTATCCCGCGTTTCTACTGCAGATTTCTCTGCCCATTGGGGGCGCTGTTCGGCGTAATCGACAGATTTGCTATATGGCGAATCGGCAAGAAACCAACCGAGTGTGTCAATTGCAGACTGTGCGAGCGTGATTGTGAAGGCGGCTGCGAACCGGCCGGCAATATAAGGATAAGCGAATGTGTTCTCTGCTTTAACTGCCTCGACGGTTGCAGGCACAATGTAATCGGCTATCAGACCAAACCATCTGTAGCCGGTGAAATCATCGAGCCGGACATATCGCGAAGAGGATTTGCCCTGTCGCTGGTTAGCGGTTTATTTGCGCTCGGAGCAGTCAGGCTGAGTAATAAACTGGGCAGTAATTGGCATCATAGAGTCATTCGTCCGCCCGGAGCGCTGCCGGAAGAAGAATTCTTAAAGAGGTGCATTAAGTGCGGCCAATGTATGCGGGTATGTCCTACCAATGTCATTCAGCCGGCTGGAATCGAAGGGGGATTGGAAAATCTCTGGACGCCTGTGCTGAATAATAGCATAGGCTCAAGCGGCTGTCAACTGAACTGCGTGGCCTGCGGACAGGTCTGCCCCACTTCAGCTATCAGGCCTATTTCACTGGCCGAGAAACACGGAGTTAATGAATTTGCCGAGGCTGGGCCAATCAAGATGGGTACGGCCTTTATTGATCGCAACAGATGTCTTCCATGGGCAATGGACAAACCCTGTATAGTCTGTGAGGAAAACTGCCCGGTCAGTCCGAAAGCTATCTTTACGCGAGAGTATTTCAGCACAATAAGAGATGGAATTCTGACGGTAAAAGAAATCAGAGAGCAAACCGGCCCGCCCCAGCGGGTCGGATTAACCGTTGAAGATAACCTGATGCCGGACAAATTTGCCACCGGCGATTACTATTGCGCTGTTGAGGACGGCCGGCGATGGAAAATAACTGCAAATACGCAAAATTCCATAGAAATTTCTTCGGAAAATATTTCTGGAAAAATACCTGCTGAAGGTAGTAAAATTAAGATTCAAATTCGGCTGCAGCGGCCTTATGTTGATATTGACAGGTGTATCGGCTGCGGAGTTTGCGAGCACGAATGTCCTGTAAGCGGTAAAAAGGCTATAAGAGTCTCTGCTGTTGGTGAGACAAGAAGCGCTAATAGAAGATTACTGATAAAAGGATAACAGCTACTTTAGGAGTTTAATGATGATAGAAAAACAGAACAAAGTCAATAGAAGGAAGTTTTTGAAAACCGTAGGGGCGACAGGATTAGGTTCTGTCCTGGCTTCCGCCGGAACAGCCGCAAGTCAAAGCGAGCCGAATGCTGTGGCCAAAGAACAGCAAGACAAGCTTCCACAGGTTCCAAAACGAAAGTTGGGTAAAACAGGTGTAGAAGTTCCCTGTTTGGCTATTGGGACTATGTTCAACCTCGTTGACAACCAGATCATTTTGAGAAGCACCCTTAAGTACGGCGTCACCTATTGGGATACAGCCAACAGCTATGGTGGGGGAAACAGTGAGCTTGGCATAGGTAAATTCCTCGAAAATAATCCGGAAGTCCGGAAGAATTTGTTCATTGTTTCCAAAGCATCAAGGGCAAGAACCGCAGCCGAAATCGAAGAACGTTTGCAGTTATCTCTAAAGAGAATGAATATCGATTACGTTGATGCGTATTATGCTCCGCACGGATTATCTAATCCTGCTCAGCTCACAGATGAGCTGAGGCAGTGGGTCGAAAGTGCAAAGAAGCGAAAGCTAATACGTTATTTCGGCTTTAGCACCCATTCCAATATGGCCAAATGCCTGGCTGCCGCGGCCAAGCTCGGCTGGATAGATATGATAATGACGACCTACAATTTCCGCTTCTTTGGCAGTGACGAGATGCAGGCAGCTCTTGACGACTGCCATAAAGCGAAGATCGGTCTTGTCGCTATGAAGACTGCCGGCAGGACAAGCCGGCCCAGAGGCGGCCAGGCAGCCGAGGAGGAAAAAGGACAAAAACTGATGGAGCAGCTCCAACAGCGCGGTTTTACGCAGGAACAAGCAGCGATAAAACTCACATTGGATGATAAGAGGATAAGCTGCGCTTGTGTTGGTATGCAGAATGTCCCCATATTAACTGCAAACGTCGCTGCCGTGCTGGATAAAACCGAACTAACCCAGGCCGACAGAGAAGCTTTCAAGCAATACGCTGATGCGACGTGCACTGGTTACTGTGCCGGCTGCGCCGAGATATGCGACTCAGCTTTAACAGACATGCCGTACATCAGTGACGTTATGCGGTATTTGATGTATTACAACGGCTACGGGGATAAAGATAGGGCACGGGAGCTTTTCGCTCAAATTCCGAGCGACGTCAGAAGCAGACTGCTCAGCACCGATTACAGCCTTGCGGAGGCTCGCTGTCCGCAACGTATGCCGATAGGCAGACTGGTCGCCGAAGCGGTCAGAAAGCTGGCATAATTTGACATCACCGGTTAATTGGTTAAATGGTCAATTCAATTACCAATTAACTACTCAGTTGGGCGTCTTTCTTTGTAGATACATGGATGATTCTGATGCCCAATATAGATAAAAAATCTGTCGATTTCTCATAACATAAACGCTTTATTTGCAAACAGTTATACTTTTAGGAAGGCGATTTTTATTGCTTTTTAACAGCCCTTTTGGTTTAATAACTATGTAGAACAACAGGAAATTTGTCCACAGGACGCCTTGCGGCGCAACCTTGCGTGGAAGCAAGGGGCAATGGGGGAATACAAAAGGGCGATGAAGACTTTTTATATTCAAACTTGGCTTCCATTTACGCTTAACAAAAAGAGAATTTTGTTTTTAGCTATTATGAGCTATATCGCTTTGTGCTAAGCAAAGTAATAACTCTACATTCAAGTTTTTTATCGGCCGCTCAGTTTTGAGCGTTTTTTTTTACACCTCTACCACGACTCAACTAAACTCGCCGAAATCAGGCGGATTAAATATTTGACACATTCAAAACCGCAAATTATGCTGCTGGATACTGGTAACTGTGCTCTGTTGAAAAGCCTCACCGTCGTTTCGACCGAAGCGACGCGAAGTGGAGAAATCTGCTCAAAAATAGATTTCTCGACTCGCCTGCGGCTCGCTCGAAATGACATTCTGAGCTCTTTTCAACAGAGCATTGTAACTGGTGATTGGTAACTGGTAACTGGTGATTGGTAGTTGGTAGTTGAATTAACCATTTAACCAATAACCATGTTATAGGAGTTAGAACATTGATAATTGTAACCGGCGGAGCAGGATTTATCGGCTCAGCACTAATTGCAGCACTTAACAATCCCCAGTCAAGTCGGGGACCAATTACCGACATCCTTGTTGTTGACGAGCTGAGCAGTGATGAAAAATGGAGGAATCTGTCCGCCCTTGGCGACTCTTTTGCGGATTATGTTGAGAAAGACGATTTTTTAGAGATGGTAGTTGAAGATAAGCTGCCCAACCGTGTCGAAGCCGTTATCCATCTTGGAGCCTGTACCAGCACTACTGAAACAAATGCTTCGTACCTCATAAAAAACAACTACGAATACAGCAAACTCTTAGCTCAGTGGGCCACCGATAACAACATCCGTTTCATCTATGCTTCCAGTGCTGCAACTTACGGTGACGGCTCGGCAGGTTTTAGTGATGACGAAGAAAAAATTGAAGGCCTTAGGCCCTTGAATATGTACGGCTACTCCAAGCACTTGTTTGACCTCTGGGCGCATAAAGCGGGACTGCTACGAAAACCTGTCCCTCCACAGGATGTGGCGCCAGCCATCCCAGCGGCCTCACGGCAGAGCGCAGCCGAGGGAATCGTGGGCCTAAAATATTTTAATGTCTTCGGGCCAAACGAGTATCACAAAGGCGATATGCGAAGTTTTGTGCTAAAGGCCTTTGAGCAGATTAAGACTACGGGTAAGGTCCGGCTGTTCAAATCATACAAAGACGAATACGCCGATGGACAGCAGGTGCGCGATTTTATTTACGTCAAAGACGCGGTCGATATGACGTTGTTCTTTCTGGATAATCCGAAAACAAATGGATTATTTAATATCGGCACAGGCAAGGCCCGCACATGGAACGACCTGGCTAAAGCGGTCTTTACCGCCATGGGTTCACCCCGTGAGATAAACTTGAATAAGCAGAGTCATAAGGCCTCAGTTGAGAGTAGTATCTCACGGGGTAAAAAGCCGAGCATCGAGTATATCGATATGCCCGAATCAATTCGCAACCAATACCAGTATTTCACTCAAGCCGAGATGAACAAACTCCGTAAAGCCGGCTACAAAAAGCAAACAACCTCTCTCGAAGATGCGATTAAAGATTATGTCCAAAATTATCTGCAAAAGGACAAATACCTGTTTACCAATTAACCAGTTACAAATTTACCGTTCTGGGGCAAATGATTGCCCATAACTTGATTGAGGGAATACTTATGAAACGTACTATTCTTATTTTTTTACTAATGGTCAATGTGGCTTGCAGCACCGAAATCCCTTTCAAACGTGGTGTTAACCTCACCGGTTGGCTGCAAACCTCAAGCGCCGGAAATATTCAGTTCACTAAATTCACCAAGCAGGATCTTATCAACATCAAAAGTTTAGGCTGCGATGTCATTCGATTACCCATTAACTTACACTTTATGACCAACGGCGCGCCGGACTATACGATTGACCCTTTATTCTATTACTTTTTAGGTCAAATCATCGACTGGGCTGAAGAGATGGAAATGCAGTTGATTCTTGACAATCACACATTTGATCCGGCGGCCAATACCGATCCAAACATAGGCGATGTTCTGGTACCTGTGTGGACGCAAATGGCTGAGCATTACAAAGATCGCTCAATTTATCTTTATTACGAAGTGCTCAACGAACCACATGGCATATCGGATACAAAGTGGAACGAGATCCAGCAAAAAGTCATCGATGCAATTCGCGCGGTCGATCAAAAACACACTATCATTATTGGCCCGGCTGGATGGAACAGCTACAACAACCTCAAGTTTATGCCCGCGTACGAAGATGATAACTTAATTTACACTTTTCACTTTTATGATCCGTTCTTATTCACTCATCAAGGTGCCAGTTGGACTAATCCATCACTCGTATCGCTCGCCGGGGTACCGTTTCCATACGATTCCCCCTGCATGCCTGGCTGTCCATCGGAGCTGGAGAATACCTGGGTAAGGGGCAATCTTGCAAACTATAGAAATGAAGGAACGGTGGAACGCGTTAAAGAATTACTTGATATTGCCGTGGATTTTCAAACTAAACGTAATGTTCCTTTATTCTGTGGAGAATTTGGCGTTTACATACCCAATAGCAATAACGAGAACCGCGTCTATTGGTATAATGTTGTGCGAAGCTATCTTGAAGAAAAAGGTATCTCCTGGACAATTTGGGATTATACCGGCGGCTTTGGACTTTTTGAGCAGGGAACCAACGAGTTATTCGACTACGATTTAAATATTCCTCTCGTTGAAGCGTTGGGATTTACTGCTCCGCCGCAGAAAGAATTTATCCTCGAACCGGATACAACCGGATTTGATCTTTACATGGATTATATTGCACCAAAAATCGTTGAATCCAGTTGGAGCGAAGGAATCCTGGATTACTACTCTGAAGACAATCCAGCTTCCGGCGTTTACTGCATTCACTGGACGGGGATAAATCAATATAACAATATCTCATTTCGTTTTTCCCCTATCAAAGACCTTTCCGTGCTGGTGAATAATGGTTTTGCAATTGATTTTTTGATTCGATGTAATAATCCAAATGCAAAAATTGACATCCGGTTTATGGATACCAAAACAGACGATCCCAATGATCATCCCTGGCGCATGCGATATACAATTAGTCAAAGTGCTGCCGATTGGGATGGCAAATGGAACCATCTGCAAATTCCACTTAACGCATTCTCTGAACAAGGGTCATGGGATAATAGCTGGTTCAATCCGGTTGGCGATTTTGACTGGTCTGCCATTGAACGTTTCGAGATCGTATCGGAATACAGCGAATTGAAGGGAATACATTTTTATTTTGATAATATCCGCGTGATGGATCCTAAAGTGGTGAACGTTCAAATCGATAAGTGAACGCAGTAAACATTTGAGCAAAAAATACCCACGGCACGGGTCCAGGGGCTAATCGTTGTGTTTATTAACGTACTGAGTTTTCCGTGTTAAATCCTCTTCGGAGAAACAGAAACGTTTGTCGTAACCTTTTGTCCAAATGCGCCCTTTATGGCCAAGTTTCCATAGAGTGCGTGTGGTCGTACTTTTATATCGGCCAACAATATCTTCTATAAGTTTGTCATTGGTTCTTGCTGCAAGATGGACATGATTTGTACAGACTGCCAAAGCTTCGATTTCGTGGCCGATTCTTTCTGCTTCGTTTAAGATTACTTGTCGAACGAGTTGTACTTCTTTCTTGTTGAGTTTTACGGTCGGTGATTTTAATCGTTTTTTATTTCTTTCCAGAGTTTTTAAGTCACCCTGCAGAATTTGGCCGTTTGCGACATATCTTCGTTCATCGCCCGGCAGCCAACTGCCGTAGGTTGTCCATGTCACCATATACCCAATGATTTTCGACATGATTCAAATGTTAATGGTGTGTTTGTTTTGCAATTCCTTTTTGTTTAGCCCCACCACCTGTGTGTGGGGCTGGCTGTGGGTGGGGCAATAATTGTTTCGCCCACGGACCTGTGCCGTGGGCATTTATGTATACCCCGGCCACAGGTGCCGGGGCTAACCTTTTCGGTGCAATTGAACCAACAATTTTTTACCCTTTTGCCTTTTTTATTTTTCTTTTATTATTTGTCTTCTGTCATTGTCATCATATCATGTGAAACAGAGCGGCTCTGTACTTTCACTAATAAGGCTCCATTGGAATGCAAAATCGGCGCAAAATCCATAAGAAATATTATGCAGGAAATAACACATACTATTGGTTAGCCCTGCCTACTGAGGGCAGGACGTAAAAATGCCTATGTTACAAGTCCCCGGGACAATATATCAAGAACAGTGAATTATTTAGCCCCCGAATTTATTCGAGGATTCTTTGTTCCTCGGATGGCGGAACAAAGAGATAACAAGTGTTTTGATTTGGCTTTATTTTTTCGATATGTAAGTTAAGGTGACCGGCCGGCTGGTGAGCAGAAGTGATAGTCAGATGTGAATATGGAGAATGGATATGACAAAGTTGCATTTGAGAAATAGCCGGACGAGACCCGTGAGACAAACAATTGAAAATTTGCCCTGGTTACAAAATTTGTTGTCTCACGGGTCGAGCCGGCGTGATTTTCTCAAAACAACCGCTACTGCAGGCCTGACGATTTCTTCCATCCTGACTTCCTCCGGTTATTCCAACACCTTGCTAAGCTCTAAAAATCGAGAGCCTTATAGATTGACCGAGAAGAATAATCGTCTTTTATTCCAGGGTGATTCAATTACAGACGCAGGTCGTAGTAGAGGCAGGTTGAATAAAGCAAATGAGCCGAGGGCTCTGGGCACTGGTTTCGTATTTCTTGCTGCTTGCCAGTTGTTGGCAGAACATTCCGAGGCCAAGCCAAAAATTTTTAATCGCGGGATCAGCGGAAACAAGGTATATCAGCTTGCCGAACGCTGGGACAAAGATTGTATTGCCTTAAAGCCTGATGTTGTCAGTATCCTCATTGGTGTTAATGATTACTGGCACACATTGAAACATGGATATGACGGCACAGTAGAAAAGTATGAAACAGATTACCGTACTCTTCTCGAACGTACACGTCGTGAGCTGCCGACGGTGACACTTGTAATTTGTGAGCCGTTTGTGCTTCGCTGCGGCGAAGTAAATGAGAAGTGGATCGGCGAATTTGACCGTTATCGCTCTGCTGCGAAAAAGATTTCCGCCGAGTTCAACACGATATTCGTTCCATTTCAGCACGTTTTCGATGAAGCAGTCAAAAAAGCACCGCCAAGTTATTGGGCGGCAGATGGCGTTCATCCTACTATGGCCGGTGCTTATCTGATGGCACAAGCCTGGCTAAAGGTCGTTTTGGGAAAAGCGTAATATCAACGCAAATAAAGTGGTGATTATGTTTTACTCGAATTGGATGTCGGCCAGGACAAATTCAACATTGCTCAGGCCGTTATAATTGTTTATCTGTGCCTGATAGACAACGTTGAAAAAATCGTGCTCAAGCAGCTTTTTCTCGAATTTTCCCATCCTAAAGCCGATGCAGCGGACGGAGTTTCTATTGTCTGTTATCGCAAGCTGCAGATGGTCGTTTCTTGTGCCAACTCTTCTGGGCGGACAGGCCAGGCGGACGCCCTTCGTGGCGAAGATAGGAGCAGGATTGCCTGGGCCGAAAGGACCAAGCATTCGCAACTGGCCAACGACGTCCTTGTTGAATTGGTCCAAGGAGGCCAATGCGTCAATATTAAGTTTGGCAATTATGTCCTCCTCGCTTAGATTCTTTCTTGCGTATGCCTCGAAATCAGTAGCGAATTGGTTTATTTTTTCGGCTTTGATAGTCATGCCTGCTGCCATCTTATGGCCGCCAAAGCTAATTAAGTTGTGTCCGCAGGCTTTAATCGCGGTGAGCAAGCAGAAGCCCGGAATCGACCGGCCGGAGCCTTGGGCGGCCCCCACCCCGTCAGGAGCATTAAACATAATCGTCGGACGGTAAAAAGCCTCCGCTATTCTTGAGGCCACAATGCCTAATACACCCGCGTGCCAGTTTTCGCCTGCAAGCACGATACTCTTTTGATCAGGCCGGTTAAGGCCATATTCTACTATCATTTCGCAGGCATGCTCGAATATCTTTCGCTCACATCGCTGCCGTTGATTATTCTGCTCTTTGAGGTACTCAGCTATCTGCATAGAGTGACTCTGGCTATCACTTATTAGAAGCTCCACTGCTAATCGTGCGTGTCCCATTCGCCCCGCTGCGTTGAGCATAGGAGCAAGTCTAAATCCGACGTCGAAGCTATCGAGGTCTTGCCCCGTCAGTCCGGCGGTTTCAATCAGGGCTTGTATGCCGGGTAGTTTACACTCCGGCAGGGCTTTAAGCCCGTAGCTGGTCAGGACTCTATTTTCGCCCCGCAGGTCCATGACGTCAGCAACCGTTCCCAATGCCGCCAGTCCCGTCGCATTGAGCATAAATTCTCGCATTCTCGGTTCAAGCCGAGGCCCTCGACAGAACTGATTGGCGATAGCCCATGCCAATTTAAATGCAACCATTGAGCCGGATGAATCCTGATTAGAGTAAGATTTCTCAAGCGCCGGATGCACAATTGCAACAGCCTTCGGCAGTGCTGCACTTGAGTCCTTTGTCTTGGATTTTTTACCTCGGCTCTTTGAGTAATCCCCAACCGTCGCCGTGTCGGCGACGGCTAAACTTGAGTCGTGAGTTATCTCGTGATGGTCGGTTATTATCAGGTCAAGGCCCAGTTGCTCGGCCAATTCGGCGGAGCTAAACGCAGTGATCCCACAATCAATAGTCACTATGACTTTACTGCCGGATTTCGCCAAAGACCGGATGGCTTCAGTATTTAGTCCGTAGCCTTCATCGATACGGTGGGGGATATAATAGTCAACATCGGCACCGAGCAGTGTTAGAGCCTGCAATAGAATTGAGACACCGGTGATGCCGTCCACATCGTAGTCGCCGTATAGGGTGATTTTATCTTTGTTCTCGACAGCCTGCTTTAACCGCTGGACCGCCGGTTCGATTCCCGGCATCTGCTCTGGGCTGATAAGCTCGGTCAGCTTGGGCCTAAGAAAAACGGCGCCGGCCTGGGCGTCGGTTATTGAGCGATTGATTAAAACCTGGGCCAAAAGATGTGAAATTTTCAAAGATTTGGCAAGTTGTGCAGAACGGTCGTCCTGGGGGTGGATGACCCATTGTTTTTGTCGCGTCCGTGCGGAAAGCAGCCTCATTTTCGTACTTTGCGTTTATGCGTAAATAAAAAGATTCTGAACTTTCGGTAAGTCCACAGTCATTTATATTTAGCCCCGCGTTTTACGCGGGGTTATGTACTTATAATTATATACAAGAGAAAATATGCCGTTTGCAAGTATTTTTTGCCTTATATACAAAGCATATTAGAGATAAAACCGGAATTTCTAACGGGACAAGGTTTGACAGGTTAGTTGACTATTATGTAAAATGCCGTGTAGTTAGTTATCAACCGTGATTTGCGACTAAAGAACCCAGCCGTGAATCGCAAAATAAATATAAAGGAGCGAAGTAGCTATGGCAGTTGAGCAAAGAAGCCGGACAGTTGAATTAGCAGCAAAGACCGGGCTTAAGTTCAAGGCCACGGGGAACCTGACGGCGAATCGCAGTATGCCCGAATCGTTGGCGGCTGAGGCGGCAGTGCTCGGCTCCATGATAATCGACCCTTTCTGTATCGGCCAGGTTGTCGAGCAGATAGACCGGCAGGCTTTTTACCGAATCGAGCACCAGATAATTTTCGATGCTCTTATTACTCTCTACGAGAAAAAAAGACCCGAAGCGATAGATGCGGTGCTGCTCCGCGATGAGCTGGAGAAACACAAGCAGCTTGAAGCTGTCGGCGGAGTGGAATATCTTGGCAAGATTATGGAATCGGTACCTTCCGCTGCTAATGTCATGTATTATACCGTCATCGTTAAAGACAAGATGCTTTTGCGCGAGACCATCGCTGTTGCCAGCGAGATTTTAGAGGATGCGTACGACGAAAGCGGCGAGACGAATGAAAAACTTGACGAAGCAGAGCGAAAGATTTTTGCCATCACGGATCAAAAAATAAGCGGTTCTGCTGTTGCGATAAAGGATTTGGTAACTCGCGCTTATGAGCTTATCGAAAAGCGTGAGGGCAGTCATGTTACAGGTTTGGCGACCGGATACTACGAGCTGGACGAAAAAACCTGCGGCCTGCAAGATGATGAGATGATAATCATTGCCGGCCGGCCGAGTATGGGTAAAACCAGTCTTGCTTTGAATATGGCTGAGCAAATCGGCCTGGTAGAAAACGAATCCATTGCCATATTTTCTTTAGAGACGAGCAGACAGCAGTTGGCCGAACGCTTTTTGTGCAGTCGCAGCGCAATTGACGCCCAACAGGTAAGAAAGGGGATGCTCAGCACAGAGGACTATCAGAAGCTGGTCGAGGCATGTGGAGAATTATCTGAAGCACCGATTTATATTGATGATACGGCTGGACTGACTCCATTGGAACTTCGCGCTAAAGCAAGGAGGCTGAAAAGCACACATAATATACGGTGTATTATAGTAGATTATCTGCAGTTAATGCACCTGGGTTCGAGTAAGGTCGAATCGCGTCAGCAGGAAATTGCCACCATCTCAAGATATATCAAAGCCCTGGCCAGGGAGCTGAGCGTCCCGGTTGTTGTTCTCAGCCAGTTGAATCGCTCTCCTGAGGGCAGGGAAGGCCATCGGCCCCGGATGAGCGACCTGCGTGAAAGTGGCAGTATTGAGCAGGATGCCGACGTGGTAATGCTTCTGCACCGCGAGGATTATTATCATCGTGACACGCCGGATTACGAGCCGACAAACAAAGCAGAGTTGATTATTGCCAAGCAGCGTAACGGCCCGACAGGTAGTGTCGAGCTGATATTTAGGGACAAATTTACACGGTTTGAGAATGCCGCCCAACTGGACCGACAGTCCGTTCTCCGTAGTGCCTACTCCGCCGAAGCGGCTGCGAAGGCTGGAACTACGAAGGATGAAGCAGTACCATTTTAGTCCGCCTTTGGCTGGTCAGGGGCAGCTCAACTTAAATCACAGTTAACAAGTGATGAGATACGGAATGCAGGATGTGCTTCTTATAGTTTCCATATCGCTTATGCTTTTGATTTCAGGTTGTGCGTTTATGGATACTGCTGAGACTCCAATTTATAATGATTTGCAAAATGGAAAGCTCGCCACGGAGGATAAAGAGATAGACCAGCCAGCTTTGGACAACGATCGGATGAATACTGTTAGAACAATTACTTTCGAAGGTAACAAAGCGTTTAAAGAAAAGGTTCTGCGCCAGAGAATAGGCTTTAAGGAAGATGACTACCTTTATTCTGGTCTGGCTAAGGACGGCGGAGAAATCATAGCTAAAATTTATCGTGAAATAGGTTTCGCCTTTGCCAATGTGACATGGGATGAAGAGAAGTTGTCGGAGGGCAACGTAGTTTATACGATTACAGAGCACAAAAGGATTAGGATCCACTCGGTGGAGTTTAGAAGCAAAGATCCTAACAAACCCAGAGAGCTTACTATAAAACCCAGCTCGCTTAAAAAGGTGATAAAGACAAAGCAAAAGAAGTGGTTTTATTGGCCGTTCTACTACACTAAAAAGATGGTGGATGAGGATAAAAATAAGCTGGAAAACCTCTATTATGAAAGAGGTTTTCTCGATTGCAGCATATCAGCCAAGCCAGATTTCACAGATAGCAACAGCGCAGCGGACGTCACCTTCATAATTGATGAGGGGCCGATCTATCGGCTGAGCAAGATCGTTGTTATAGGTAATGAGTATTTTGGCGAGGAAGCATTGCGGTCAAAGTTGCAATTAGAGCCAGGCCAAGTCTATATTAAGCGAAAAGTCGAGTCAGATGTTAAGGAACTGCTCAAACTTTACCGTGAGCGTGGCTTTATCAATGCGAAAATTCGGCAGGAGCCTATACTTGCCGAGCAGAAACCCAAGGACGTTTTAGAAGTTAACATTCCTGTTGAGTTTGAGATTGCTGAGGGCGAACAGTTTCGGATCGGTCGAATCGATATAATGAGCACCAAGTTTATGCCAGATAAGGCTGTCTCCTCGATCGATATAAGCGACAGCGAATTTATAGAGGAATTTATACAAGATAAAGCTGTTCGACGGGTTCTGAATGAGTACGGCTTTAGACCCGGTCAATTGTACAATGCTGATATTGCGCCTCAGCAAGGCGGCGGAAAGCTTGAAGAATACGTACAGAGGAAGATGTACGCTGAGCAGGTGAATATCAGGCCCGAGGGTAAGCCTGAGCCATATACAGGCGATTTTAATGAGCCGAATGTCCTGGGCCAGGATGTAGCGGTGGGCATAGAAGAGGTTAGAACAGGCTCGTTACAACCGGGAATCGGAGTAAGTAGTGACAGTGGCTTTATCGGCAGTTTGGTTTTTGACCAGCGCAATTTCGACATCAACGATTGGCCCGAAAGCTTCAAGGAATTTATTATTATGAATGCTTTCAAGGGCGCAGGCCAGAGGATGAGAATTTCGCTGGCGCCGGGGACCGAAGTCAGCGTGTATTCGGTTGATTTCAGCAACCCCTACTGGAGAGATAGGCCAACAAAGTTTGACTTGCAAGGCTCAAAATACAAGAGGTTTAGAGAAAGCTTTGATGAGGGCAGACTGAGAAGTTTTATCGGATTCGAGCAACGACGTAAAAATCGCTGGCGAAGAAGTGTGACTTTTAGAGCGGAAAACGTTAATGTCGGCAGTATTGATTTAGATGCGCCCCAGGAGATCAGAGATGTAAAGGGTGACAATAGCCTTTTCGGAGTAGAGCTTGGTATCGCAAGAGACATGACCGACGATGAGTTTAGGCCGAGCCGGGGTTATACTTTTAATATTGATTACGAACAAGTTGCCGGTGACCATACATTTGGGAAAACAGGCGGTAAATACATTTGGTATAAAACACTCTATGAGGATTTGCTTGAGCGAAAAACTGTTCTGGCTACCAAGCTACAAGTATCGACTACGGTGGGTGATGCACCGCCTTTTGAAAAGTATTACGCCGGCGGCTCATACAGCATCAGAGGCTTTGAGTATCGTGGTGTAAGTACGAGGGGACTACAAACATATGTCACTAATCCGCAGCGCAAAGACCCCATCGGCAGCGACTGGTTGTTCCTGGCCAATACCGAGGTAACCGTACCTTTGATAGGCGACAATATCGCAGCGTTATTTTTCGTTGACAGCGGCGCAATTGACTCGGGAACCTATCGTGCTGCGGCGGGCGTAGGAATACAGATAATGATACCCTGGTTAGGACAGGTACCGATGAGATTCGAGTTAGCCACACCGATTATGAAAGAAGATGATGACGAGATACAGGTCTTCAGCTTCTCTATTGGAGGAAGACTGTTTTGAAAAGAGGAAAGCCCCCAAATGAACCCGTCCCCTCGGCCTTGCTCGGGACGGGCCTGAGCCGTGGACTAAGCCATCCCTTACGGGAGATAGAAGGATTTGGGGGCTAAATATTTAGCCCCGTAATTTACTCGCCTTTGCGTAGCCGCTTCGGCGGAGCGAGGTTGTGGGGTTCACGCTCGGTAGTAAATAAAGGGAAAGGTTATAATTATGAAGATTAGGTCAATTATCATTTTGAGTTGCTTGATAGGAGTGATTTTGTTGACTATAGGGCACGAGTGCAGCCGAGCTGAGCTAAAAGCGGATACGCTGGGCCTGAAGATTGGAGTGGTCAGCATTCGGAAAGTTTTGCGTGACTGCAAAAGAAGTGCAAGATACAAAGTTGGTATCTTAGCTGATCAGGGCAGAGCAAATGCAAAGCTGCGAGAGCTTTCCAGACAAATAGAAACGCAAGAAGCCGGGCTCAAGGCGCTAAGGCCCGGCAGTAGTGATTACCTGGCTCAGTTAAAAGAGTTGTTGGAAAAACGTTACCAACTGGAAGCTCAGCAGGAGTTTAATCAACAGCAAAACGCATTAAAACATCATAAATGGACAGAAGAGCTTTATAAAGAAATCCTGCAAATCACCAAGGAATTGGCCGAACAGAAAGGCTTGGATTTGGTGTTTGAAAAGGATGAGCCTGAATTTCCAGTGACAAGCTCAGAGGAGCTTGTGATGGCCATTAGTACTCATAAGCTACTATATAGTGCTGGTTGTTTGGATTTGACTGAAGAGGTAGTAGCCCGGCTGGATGCAGAAAAATAATTTGTCAAAGATGGATGCTCGATCCCGCCTGCCCAGAGTGTACGGCGGGCAGGACTCGGCGAGCGTCAAGGAGCGAGTATCGAGAATCAAACTAAAATGAGATTGACGATTGCACAATTGGCTGAGCGTCTCGGGGCCGAGTTAATCAGTCCGCCTTCGGCGGATGGTGCGGATGACAGACTTGACAGATGGATAAGCTCTGTGGCGCCGGTGGAAGCTGCATCGGGAAGTGACGTTACTTTTATAATCGATGAGCGGCATGTGTCTGCACTTAAAAGCTCCGAAGCAGGGGCGGTTATTGTTAGCAGGCATCTTAGCGGAGTGACCCCGCCACAATTGATGGTTAAGAATGTGGATGAGGCTTTGATAAAAGCCTTGAATATCTTTGCTCCCCAATTGAAGCAACCGGTCGAAGGGATTAATCCGAGCGCTCAGATTGGACGGAATGTTCAGATAGCTAAGGGTGTCGCCATAGGTGCGGCTGTGGTTATCGACGATGGAGTTAAAATTGGGCCGAGCAGCGTGGTTGGTAGCGGTTGCAAAATAGGCCAGAACTCAATAATAGGCAAAAATTGTCGTCTTGATAGCAACGTCGTTGTTTATCACAATTGCCGGTTGGGCAACAATGTTATCGTCCAGGCAAATAGCACGATTGGTTCTGTTGGTTTTGGGTATTTGTTTATTGATGGTGCTCATAAGCTCATTCCACATAATGGCGGAGTAGTAATCGAAGACTTTGTCGAGATAGGAACCAACTGCTGCATTGACAGGGCGAAGTTCGGAAATACTATTATTGGAGCTGGTACGAAGATAGATAACCTTGTGCAAATCGCACATAATGTAGTAATCGGCAAATGTTGCCTAATAGTAGCACAGGTCGGTATTTCCGGCAGTTGCAAGCTGGGCGATGGCGTTGTATTGGCCGGGCAGGTTGGGCTGGTGGATAATATAGAGATAGGGGAGGGCACTATGATTGGCGCTCAGGCTGGCGTTATGAGCGGTAGCGCAGCCGGCGCAAAATTGCTTGGTTCACCGGCAATGAACATCAGAGATGCGATGAAGATATTTGGTTTGATGAAGCGCTTGCCGGAGATGGCTAAGTCGCTCAAGGAACTACGTAAGAGGATAGAAGGACTTGAAGCTGCAAAAGACCATAAAAGGTGAGGGCAAGATTACCGGTAAAGGTATGTTTTGCGGAAAGGAGGCGATGGTTGTTTTTCGTCCCGCTGCCGTAGATACGGGGATAGTTTTTGTACGGATGGATGTCCCAGAGGCAGTGCGGATAGCTGCTGTTGCTCCGAATATAGCTGAGCGTAGTCGTCGCACAACTATAAAGAAAGGTTCTGTCAGCATAGAAACCGTGGAGCATTGTCTGGCTGCTGTCAACGCGCTGGAGATTGACAACGTGACCATAGAAGTTAACAGCTCGGAATTGCCGGCTCCGGATTACAGTTGCAGTGAATATTTCAAAGTTCTCAAGCGTATAGGAGTTGTCGAGCAGCAGGTAAAACGCAAAGAGTTTGTTATTAATGAGCCGATCAGTATCACCGCCGGTGACGCATCGATATATGCTCTGCCATACGCTGATGACGGATTGAATATCACCTACGATCTGGATTACGGCGGCTTCACAGGTATTGGAAGACAGATTTTCAGTTGTCGGCTTACGCCGGACGGCTTTGAAAAGAACTTAGCACCTGCCAGGACCTTTTTGCTTGAAGCTGAGGCCAAGCAGTTTCAGGCCCGCGGTATGGGAACACATATCAGTCCTCGCGATATTTTAGTTATTAACTCGGACGGCCCAATTAAGAACAGCTTCAGGTATCCTAACGAGTGTGCCAGGCATAAGATTGTTGACCTGATTGGCGATCTCGCATTGGTCGGCCGGGCAATTAAAGGACGAATTGTGGCCTATAAGAGCGGCCATTCGCTGAATCAGCAATTGGCAAGAAGATTGTATGAAGCAGCCCAGCAGGCCGAGCGCATCCGGAAGTTCGGCACGGACGCGGTCCTGGACATACGCAGGATTCAGAAGATTCTGCCACACAGGTATCCGTTTTTGTTAGTGGATAAAATTACCGAAGTGGAAGGCGACACGTGGATAAAAGGAATAAAAAATGTTAGCTTTAACGAACAGTTTTTCCAGGGTCATTTTCCAGGTACGCCTATTATGCCCGGCGTCCTTATTGTAGAAGCAATGGCGCAGGTCTCGGGATTACTGTTTGCGCAAAGACTCGAGCATACCGGCAAATTAGCTGTGCTGCTGAGCATGGATGGCGTAAAATTGCGTAAATCTGTTGTCCCGGGTGATCAGCTTGTCCTTACGGCTGAGACAGTTAAGATAAGAAAAAGAACCGCTCAATGTCAGTGCAAAGCTATGGTGGGTGAAACGGTGGTTGCCGAAGCACAAATCAAGTTTATGCTGCTCGATGATGAGAGAGTATAGAACGTGATTCGTGTCTCGTGACTCAGCCCCCTGAGCAACGAGCGACGAAAGACGGGAGACGAAGGTGACACGGGTACATCCCAGTGCAGTTATTAATAAAGATGCTCAGTTGGCTGATAGTGTTATAGTTGGGCCCAATTGTGTTATTGAAAGCAGCGTGTCGATCGGTGCCGGCACAAAACTCGATGCCAACGTGGTGATTAATGAGAATGTCAAAATAGGAAAAAACAACCACTTTTCTGCCAACTGTGTGATTGGAGGTAGACCTCAGATACTGGCTTTGGAGCCAGATGCTAAAATTGGGGGGCTTGTGATAGGCGATAATAATACTATTCGCGAGCAGGCGACTATTCATCCAAGTATTTATCCTGACAAGATGACGACAATAGGAAACGATAATTTGATTATGATCGGAGCGCATATCGGACACGATTGTACACTTGAAGACAAAATTGTTATGAGTAACTACGTGCAGATAAGCGGGCATTGCAGGATACAGACAGGAGTTTGGCTTAGCGGCATGGTTCTGCTTCATCAATTTGTTACTATCGGCAAATGGTGTTACGCCACGGGACTTGCCGGTATAAATAAAGATGTACCGCCGTTTCTCACTGTAAGTGGACATTATCCGCCGAGAGTGAGGGGAGTTAACAAACGGGGCCTAAAGCGAGCCGGTCTGAGTGAGCAGCAACAACAACGAATAATAGATGCCTACAAAAAACTCTATCGCCAGGGAGCATCACTGCTGGCCAATGCAAAGGCTCTGGCTCAGGAAGACAAGCTTGATGAAAATGTTCGTGCTATGATTGATATGATACTAAAGAGCAGCCAGCATCAGTTTGGCAGATACCTCGAGAAATTCAGAGAATAAAGGATAGAAGGCAGAGCACAGACGACAGAGGACGGAAGACAGAGGACAGAGCCACGAGCGTAAGCGAGTGGATGATTATGAAGTTATCAGGACATCAGAAAATCAGGCAGATTAAAAATAGATAACAAAGAACAGAAGACAGAGGACAGAAGACAGAACCACGAGCGTAAGCGAGTGGATGATTATGAGGTTACCAGCGGTGATGGTTTAGCACATCTTATGATGTGAGACAAGAAATGTTGAATGCTCGAATACGAACAGCCGTTATAGGCGCAGGCAAAATGGGGACAATACACGCCAAGGTCTATACACAGCTTGCTCAAAGCGAATTAGTCGCCGTTGTCGATATAGTTCCTGAAAAGGCACAACGCTTAGCCAGTGAGTATCACTGTATAGCCGCCACCCATTGCGAGGATATTTTAGACAAGGTCGAGGCAGTAACGATAGCTGCTCCGACCGTGGAGCATCTGAAGCTGGCGAAAATCTTCATCCAAAATGGAATTGCGGTGCTGATTGAAAAGCCCTTGGCAGCCAGTGTTAAAGAGGGTAGAAAGATTGTGTCACTGGCCAAAAAGAATAACACAGTTGTAGCTGTAGGGCATTCTGAACGCTGCAATCCGGTTGTTCAGGCGATTAAGAGACTGAACATCGAGCCCAAGTTTATCGAGGCTAACCGCATTAGCCCTTATCCGTTCCGCTCAACTGACATTGGGGTTGTTTTGGATGTTATGATCCATGATATAGATATTATTCTGTCTCTGGCTGCAAGTAAAATAAGAAAAGTTAATGCTGTGGGCGTTAGCGTTATCGACCAAACTGAGGATATTTGCAACGCCAGGATTGTTTTTGACAACGGCTGTATCGCTAACATTACTGCTTCCAGACTGGCTCTGAAAACCCAAAGAAAGGTAAGGCTGTTCAGTCGGCAGGCATATTTAAGTGCCGATTTCGTTAAAAAGAACGGGATTGTTATCAAAGCTGACCCAAACACAAATGTAGTAGAGTGGATAAAGCGGCATCAGGCGTCGGGAGATTTTGACCTAACAAAAGTGAACTGGCCGGATTTATTACACATTGAACAGCTTGAGGTAGATGATAAGGAGCCGTTGCGTCTTGAGCAGGAGGCATTTCTCAGAGCTGTTAGGGATAGAACACTTACACCTGAGGTCAGTGCCGAAGAGGGTTTGGCGGCTCTGAAATGTGCTAATAAAATTCTGGCCTCTCTCAAAAAACATAAGTGGGACTGAGCTTGATGCTCGTGACTCGTACATACACCAGGTCAGGATTCACGCTTCAAGTTTTAATTTACTGACTAATTGATGAGCGATACGGGTTGGTTCAGGCAGACGATATTTCGTGGTACAGGCGAGGGTGATTTCAATAGCATCTTTTAGCCGACACTTATTGCCAACCGAAACAAAAATCGGTTTTACGCTTGTCCGTGTTCTAACTACCGCCCCGATAACCTCTTCGTTATCTTTCAACGGACTATATGCGCCTTTTTCTGGTGCCGGTTCTTCAAAAGTACCGGTCAATCTGCTTTTTGCGCAGCCGACCGTTGGCTTATCGAAAAATAGACCCAGATGTGCTGCCAGTCCGAATCGGCGGGGATGAGCTATCCCTTGTCCGTCAATAACGAATGCATCCGGCTCTTTTTTGAGCTTCTGTACAGCGTCGAGGCAGACAGGAGATTCGCGAAAAGAAAGCAGACCCGGAATATAGGGGAAAGTAAGTTGTTGCGAAGCGGTTGCTGTCTCAATAACCTCAAAGCTCGTGCTACGTATCGAAGAAGCGCTACTTCGCAGAGTAGCATCCGTTTGTTCTGTGGTTTCCCAAAGGCCCCGTATGGCTTGAGGGATTGCTAAAACAACAGCAACCGCAATAATTCTTTTTTTATCTGGGCTAAGGGCACAATCCAGACCGGCTATGGTCTTAGGCCGAGTTTTTAGCTCAATTTGCTGTACTTGTTCGGCGAGCTGTTTCTGCAGAGCTATCGCCTGCGAGTAAGACAAGTTCCAGTTGTGTAACTTTTTTACCTGCATAATTTACGGCGTGTCAAAACTACGGGTTATTATCCTAAAAAATATTGTATCTCCTTGTGCCATTGTGTTACAATCAGCAATTTGGATAATTCTGGGTTTTTACAAAGTTATTACCATACAACTATAACAGCCTCATGGCCCAGCGAATGGAAAAATATATTAGAATAACAGGTGCCGCGGAGCACAATCTCAAAAATATCAACCTGAGTATTCCGCGTGATAAGCTGGTAGTCATTACCGGTATAAGCGGCTCCGGCAAAAGCTCTCTTGCCTTTGATACCATTTACGCCGAAGGACGGAGAAAATATGTAGAATCGCTAAGCGCTTACGCTCGGCAATTCCTCGAACAGATGCAAAAACCTGCGGTGGCGAATATCTCAGGTTTGCCGCCCACCATCGCCATTGAGCAACGAAGCGCCAGCGGCAATCCGCGCTCGACAGTCGCTACTACAACCGAAATCTATGATTATTTCAGGCTGCTTTTTGCCCGTGTGGGTCAGCCGCACTGCTGGGTATGCGGTAAAGAAATTACCAGTCAACACTCAACACAGATTGTAGATTCTATTCTTGCTAATCCAGAGGGCACAAAAATTCAGGTCTGTGCCCCATTAGTTCGCGGTAAAAAAGGCGAGCATAAAGACATTTTTGCCGGTGTGCAACGCGAAGGCTTTGTTCGTGTACGCGTTGATGGTGCTATCTATGACGTACGTAATGTCCCCGCTTTGAACAAGAACAAAAAGCATGATATCGCAGCGGTGGTTGATAGATTAATAATCAAGGATGAGGTTCGCGTTCGGTTAGCTGATTCGGTAGAGACGGCACTGAAATTGGCTGATGGAGTACTCATGGTACTACTACAGCAACCGGAGAGCGAAGAACAGAGCTCTGAGCGTGAGCGAAGGGTAAAAAAGACGAATGAGGAACGTAAAACGGGATGGAAAGAGATTATATATAGTGAAAAGTTTGCTTGTCCTGAGCATCCACAGGCCAGTCTTGAAGAGCTATCGCCGAGGCTTTTTAGCTTTAACAGTCCGTATGGAGCCTGCAAAAGCTGCGACGGACTGGGCAGGATTCTGGAATTCGACCCCGACCTGATCGTTCCTGATAAAAGTATATCGCTGGAACACGGCGCAATCGAGGCCTGGCGCAAGGGCGGCAAGAGAATGAATATCTTCTACAACAGGCTCTTAAAGCGGTTCTGTAGAAACATAGGCATTAGCAGATCGATACCGTTTGAGCGGATACCGGCTGAAATAAAAAGAATTTTAATGTACGGCACGACTGCAGCTGATGAGCAAAAATACGGTTTGTGGTTTGAAGGAGTCATTCCAAACCTGCAGCGGCGATGGGATAATACAACCAGTGAGTATGTTAAGACGAGGCTGCACAGCTATCTTTCGGAACAGCCCTGTAGAAGCTGCGGCGGCGCACGGCTTCGACCGGAAGCTGTGGCGGTTACCGTTGCAGGTAAAAACATACACCAATTGACCAACCTCTCTATCGAAAAGGTACAGCAGTTCTTTAAAAAGCTGAAATTGGACAAAGAGAAAACTGTGATTGCCGCACAGGTACTAAAAGAAATAAGAGCACGGTTAAGGTTTATGATCAATGTTGGACTTGAGTATTTGACACTGGACCGTATGAGCAGCACTCTCTCCGGCGGCGAAGCTCAGCGAATCCGCCTGGCTACGCAGGTTGGCAGCAGTTTGGTGGGGGTCTGCTATGTGCTTGACGAGCCAACCATTGGGCTGCACAAGCGCGACAATAGCCGGTTATTGGGATTATTGAAACAATTAGTCAAGCTCGGCAATACGGTCATCGTGGTAGAGCACGATGAAGATGTTATTAAAAGCTCAGACCATATTATTGATATTGGACCGGCAGCCGGTGCTGACGGCGGCCAAGTCGTTGTTCAGGGAAGTCCGCAGGTTATAGTCGATTGTCCAAACTCGCTGACAGCAGAGTATCTCAGCGGCAAAAAAAGTATAGCTCTGCCGTTAAAAAGAAGAAAATATAGTCTTAAAAAGTGCATCGAAGTGAAAGCGGCTGCCGAGAATAATCTCAAAAAGATCGACGTTAAATTTCCACTTGGTATATTTATCTGCGTCACCGGCGTTTCGGGCTCCGGCAAGAGCACTTTAGTCAGCCAGACCTTGTTGAGAGCACTACGGCGTCGGCTCTATACGTCTCGTGAAAAGCCCGGCAAGCACCAGAACATCCTCGGCACTTCACAAATCGACAAGGTTATCGAGATAGACCAATCTCCTATCGGCAAAACACCGCGCAGCAATCCGGCGACATACACAGGCGCGTTTGACGAGATTAGAAGACTGTTTAGCTTAACGCGAGAGGCGAAGATTCGCGGTTATAAGCCCGGAAGGTTTTCCTTCAACGTCAAAGGTGGGCGGTGTGAAGCTTGCCGGGGACAGGGAACAAAAAAAATCGAGATGCACTTTTTGCCCGATGTATATGTCACCTGCCAGGCATGCAAAGGGCGCAGATATAATCCGGAGACGCTGCAGGTCACTTATAAAGGCAAAAATATCGCTGATGTGCTCGATATGAGGATTGAACAGGCCCTTAATTTCTTTGCCAATTTCCCGACGATTGTCAGGTTTTTACAGACGCTTAACGACGTCGGCCTGGGCTATATTCAATTGGGCCAGGCCTCAACGACACTTTCCGGCGGTGAAGCTCAGCGAGTAAAACTATCATCAGAATTAGGAAAGAGCGCTACCGGCCACACTTTTTATGTGCTTGATGAGCCGACTACCGGACTGCACTTTGCGGACATCCATAACCTTCTTGCCGTGCTTTCACGACTGGTAGATAACGGCAATACCGTTGTGGTCATCGAGCACAACCTTGACGTCGTCAAGATGGCTGATTATATAATAGACCTGGGTCCCGAAGGCGGAGACGCCGGTGGCAGAATTGTAGCTGAAGGACCGCCTGAAGAGATTATCAAAAACAAAAAGAGTTTCACCGGCAAGTACTTATCAGAAAAGCTTAGAGCCGATGTGCCCGCCATAGATTTGCAGACGTCAATAAAGCGGCGCAAACGAAAACTTGCAGCAGGTTAGGGTAATGACCTTGCGAAAGGGTTTCCGCAAAACGGGATTACAAATGTAAACTTTCATAACCTTCGCCGTGACGGCGAAGGCTAAACAACATGATATTTAGCCCCCCAATTTATTGGGACCGAACGAATTTATGGAAGAAAAAAGATGTGGGAATTTAAACTAAGTTCAATTGACGATTTGAAACAGTTAAGCAGACAGCTAAAGGTTTCTGTTGAGGCAATAGAAGACATTTCGATTTTAGCTGCACCTGTGCAGGCTGGAGTGTTGACGATACCTAATTCGCTTGCGGTCCACCCTATGGAAGGCTGTGACGGTGATTCGCAGAGCAGGCCGGGAAAACTGACATTACGGCGATACAAAAGATTCGCCGCCGGCGGAGCAGGTCTGCTCTGGGCAGAGGCGACGGCAGTTGTCCCTGAAGGCAGAGCCAATCCGAGACAGTTATGGATAAACAAGAAAAGTAAGGACAGTTTCGCTGCAATGGTCAAAATGATACGACAGACAGCCGCCGATAGTATGGGGCCGGGCCATAAGCCGGTAATCGTACTGCAGTTGACCCATTCGGGCAGGTACAGTAAGCCCAAAGGTGTTGCATATCCGATGATTCCTCAGCGCGACCCATACCGCGATCCTCTTATCCCGCAGCAGCAGCCCAATCTAAATGGAAAAAGCAAAATACCTAACAATTGGCCTATCGTAACCGATGAATACCTCGATCAGCTTCAACAAGCCTATGTTAACGCAGCTAAGATTGCGTTTGAAGTCGGCTTCGACGCTGTGGATGTAAAATCTTGTCACGGTTATCTTATAAATGAGCTTCTCACCAGCCGTGACAGGAAAGGAAAATATGGCGGCTCATTTGAGAACCGAACACGGTTTTTATTAGAGGTTGTTGATAAAATTCATAAAGAGCTTGGTGATGATAAGCCCGTAGTCACCAGGCTCGGCATCTATGACGCAATTCCATATCCCTACGGCTGGGGTGTTGATAAAAATGACTATACCAAGCCGGATTTGACTGAGCCGAAGAAGTTAATTGCTCTTTTAAAGAAACGAGCAGTTAAGCTCATCAACATCACAATTGCAAATCCATATTACAATCCACATATAGGCCGGCCCTTCAATGAACCGATTGTGGGCGGATACGAAGAGCCTGAGCATCCGCTTGTCGGCGTGGCCAGGCTTATCAACCTAACGGGCGAAATACAAAAAGAATTTCCGGATATGGCTTTCGTCGGTACCGGCTATAGCTGGCTGAGAACGTTGTTTGCCAATGTGGCCGCAGCAAATAAAACCAACGGCCTGGTTACTTTGGCTGGCGGCGGACGAATGTCGTTTGCATATCCGGATTTTGCAAAAGATATTATCACGACCAGAAAGATGTATCCGGAAAAGGTTTGTGTGGGCTGTAGTGCCTGCACGCAGATAATGCGTGACGATGGAATGACGGGCTGTGTGGTGCGGGACAACAAGGTATATGGCCCGATATTCGAGCATGGCAGAATGAGTGACAGAGACAACTTAGCAAGACTCGCACAGGCCTGTCGCAAGTGCCAGGAGCCTACCTGCCAGTTGGCGTGCCCCGCCGGTGTCGAAATACCGAAATTTATTAGTTTGTTCCTGGATGGTAAAGACCAGGCTGCTTATCAGGTCTTGAGGCAAGCAAATATCTTTCCCGAAGTTTGTGCATGGCTGTGTCCTGTCGAGCAGCAATGCGAAGGTAACTGCCTGCAAAGATTCATCGGTGATGGGCCTTTGCCGATTGCCGATATACAGAGGTATTTAGCTGAGCAGGCCAACAAGAAAGGCTGGTCGAAACTACAAATACCTGAAAAAGCAACCGGCAAAAATATTGCGGTAATTGGTGCAGGGCCGGCAGGCCTGTCTTGCGCTGTTAAACTGCTTGAGGCAGGTCATACAGTAAGAATCTTTGATAGACATGCGGAGTTCGGCGGAATGGTCGAATCGGTGATCCCGCCGGACAGGTGTTATGACTCGCTAAAGAATGAGATTGAAGCTGTGTTTAAAGATGTCCCCGAGGACAAGCTGGTTTTACGCATGGGAAAAGAATTAACCGCTGATTTCAACCTCGATGCTATTATGACCAAGAGGTTTGATGCCGTCTTCATCGGCATGGGTCTGCCGAATTCGGTTGGTATCAGTAATGAGAAAATCGACGGCTTGTGGGACGCGATGAAGTTCCTTTCAGTGTCCAAGAAACCCGGTGCTTTGGAACTCAAGGACAAATCCGTGGCGGTGATAGGAGGCGGCAATACAGCAATGGATGTAGCACTTACTGCTAGAGGCTTTGACGCTAAAGATGTCTATGTGATATATCGTCGGTCATTTACAGAGATGCCTGCCTGGAGTGCAGAGCGCGACCGGGCTATGAATGAAGGCGTACACTTTCTGATATTGACTCAGCCGTTAAGATATAATCACACTAACGGCAAGCTAACGTCGGTAACAGTTTGTCCGACCAGATTAGGCGAGCCTGATGCTTCGGGGCGGCGTAGGCCGGAAAATGTTGAGTCGAGCGCTTACGACCTTGATATGGATATTGTAGTAGAGGCTATCGGTCAGAATTCGCCGCAGGACATTAAAGAAATTCTGCCGGGTGTGGAATTAAAAGATGGTCTTATTCAAACAAAAGAAGGTTCCTCGGCGACCTCACGAAAGAAAGTTTTTGCAGGCGGCGACTTAGTAAGAGGTGCATCGACGGTCGTGGCAGCCGTTGCCGACGGAATGAAGGCGGCAAAAGAAATCGATGAGTTTGTAAAACGGGTTTAGCCCCCAAATTTATTTGGGGGTTTAAGGTGTGAAAGGAGATTTCAAAATGACGGAACGACCTGTGGCGATTGTTACAGGAGCAAGTCGTGGTATCGGCAGAGCCATTGCGCTGGAGCTGGCATCGTTAGGTTATGATTTGATTCTTAATCGTGTCCAGAATACACCTGCTGAAACGAAAAAAGAAGCTGAGCAGATAGGTGCAAAGTGCGAATTCGTGCCGGGCGATATTAGTAAGGCCGAGACGAGAAAGCGGATTATCGATTCCTGCAAAAGCAAATTCGGCAGAGTGGATTTTTTGGTAAATAACGCTGGCGTGGCACCGCTAAAGCGAATCGATATTCTCCAAGCCACGGAGGAAAGCTACGATAGGGTAATGAGCATAAACCTTAAAGGTCCTTACTTTTTGACTCAGCTCGTAGCTAATTGGATGATTGAGCAAAAAAGCAAATTCCCCGACAGAGCGTTTCAGATTGTAAGCACAGGCTCGATCTCGGCATATACCAGCTCGCCATCGCGAGGCGAATATTGTATCAGCAAGGCTGGCATTAGTATGATGACCAAACTTTACGCCGACAGGCTTGCCGAATTCGGTATCGGAGTTTTCGAGGTTAGAGCTGGTATTATAGCAACCGATATGACCAGCGCAGTAAAAGATAAATATGATAAACTCATAGCTGGGGGACTGACGCCGATAAAGCGCTGGGGCCAGCCGGAAGACGTCGCCAAGGCTGTGGGCGCAATCGCTGAGGGTAGGCTTGATTTCTCCACAGGTCAGGTTATAAATGTCGATGGTGGTTTCCATCTGAGAAGACTTTAAGAAAAATCCTAATTTCTAAATCTGTAACCGTTCACGGGAAAACCGCATTTTTGTCATTGCGAGCGAAGCGAAGCAATCTAAAATCGTACGTTTTTGAGATTGCTTCGGCCTAAAGGCCTCGCAATGACACAAAAACGCCTTATTTTCTGCGTGAACGGTTACCTAAATCTTAATTTCTAAACAATATCAAATTATCAAAATACAAATGATCAAAACATTTGGAATTTCGGATTTTGATCATTTGGATCCTTCGGCTTAGCTCAGGACAGGTTTGTTTAGGATTTAGGTATTAGAATTTAGAATTTTGTGGAGCAAGGAATTATGGATATAAAAAGTACGCTAACAACACTTCTCAGAGATGGTCTTATTCTTGTATTTAATCAGGATAAGCTCGATGTTGTCAAGACAGCCGAGGCACTTATTAAAGCGGGTGTAAATAATGTGGAAGTAACCTGCCGGATAAAAAAACCTCTGGAAAAGCTGACGACTTTGTGCAAGGAGCTTCCGGACTTTGTAGCCGGTGCTGCGAGCTTAATCGACTCACCTGAAATGCTCGATGTTTATAATAAAGCTAATCCGGATGATCCGCTGCCGTCGCTTCAGCAGGTGGCCGATGCCGGTGCTAAATTCCTTGTTTCCGCTGCGAACTTCCGTAACGAAAGCTACAAAAAATTTGCCGGCAAGCTTCCCATGATACCCGGCTGCGGTACGGTTACGGAAATTATTGACCAGTTTTCCAAGGGAGCAAATCTGTGTAAGGTATTCCCAGCTAAACAGCTTGGTGGGCCGGCTTTTGTTAAGGCAGTCGAGCCGGCTATTCACAAGATGATTAGTCTGGTGCCGACCGGCGGGACAAACGCCGATAACATACCTGACTACATTGACGCAGGGGTTCTGGTCCTGGGCGGTTCATTCAGCATGGTTGAAAAGGTAACGATGAAGAAAATCATCGACGAGCAGGACTACGACCTCTTAGCCAAAGAGCTTACACGGATTAAACAATTGATAGACAAGCTGCGGGCGGAAAAATATCCCGACGTCGATTTTGCCGGAGCGTCCCTCGAACAGATAAGTAAAGTAACAGGCAGAAACTTTAATATTAATTGATGAGTATTTGGATTACGAAAACGAAAAAAATAAACAATCAGACCGTTACCTTTCATCGTTTCAACACGGTAGTTGTCGGGGCAGGGGCGGCAGGAATGAACTGTGCCGTGCACCTGTATGAGTTTATGGAGCAAAAAGGCGTTGACAATCCTCAGGACAAAATTGCCGTAGTAACCGCCGGGCTGGGACTGGGCGCATCGCGGATGAGCGGCTCCGATAAGCAAACCTACTATAAGATAGGTACAAGTCCGGATGTCCCTGACAGCGCCGAAGATTTCGCCAAGAGTCTAACGGCAGGCGGGTGCTGCCACGGCGATTTGGCCTTAGCAGAAGGCATTGGCTCTCTTCGGGAGTTTTATCACCTCGTTCAGGTTGGTGTCCCCTTCCCTCATGATTCGATGGGCACATATATTGGCTACAAAACCGATAATGACCCAAACGAACGAGCTACGTCAGCCGGTCCCAAAACGAGCAAATTCATGAGCGAGTGTCTGCAGAAAGAACTTGAGCGTTACGGCGTTAAGATTCAGGACCAGCAGGAAGTCGCACATCTACTGGCGGTTGGCACTGGCAAATCCAAACGGCTTGTAGGCGTTGTCACCATAGATAAGAAAAACATCAGCAAATCAAATTACGCTATAAATGTTTTCTTAGGATCAAATATTGTTTTAGCTGCTGGTGGGCCAGGCGAGCTTTATAAAACTACTGTCTATCCGAGGGGTCAATTAGGTATCCATGGGCTTGCGTTTAAGACAGGTCTGATTGGAGCAAACCTGACCGAATCACAATTCGGATTGGCCAGCACAAAGTTCCGCTGGAACGTCTCCGGCACATATATGCAGGCGATACCGCGAATCTTCAGCACAGACGCCGACGGCAAAGACGAAAAAGAATTTCTGGCCGACATATTCGGCTCAATGAGCAAGATGGCTACGAATATCTTTCTTAAGGGTTATCAATGGCCCTTCGACCCGCAGCGAATCGAGAACCTGCAATCATCATTGATTGATATTCTGGTATTCAACGAAACACAAAAAGGAAGACGCGTCTTTATGGATTTTCTACATAATCCGCCCGGCAGTGACACAATTGAAGAGTTTGACATCAATGCACTTGAGCCGGAAGCCAAGGAGTATCTGCAAAAGGCCGGCGCTCTGCAGAAAACGCCCATCGAAAGATTGGCTCACATGAATACTCCTGCCATCGAGATTTACAAGGAAAATGGCATAGATTTATATTTGGAATCCCTTGAAATCGCTGTCTGCGCCCAGCATAACAACGGCGGTTTTGCCGTGAACAACTGGTGGCAGTCCAATATAGTGCAGACTTTTATAATCGGCGAGATGGCCGGCACTCACGGAGTCAAACGCCCGGGCGGCTCCGCCCTCAATGCCGGCCAAGTGGGCGGTCTGCGAGCGGCGGAATATATTGTAAATGTCTATGGCTATAAGATGGCGGATTATTCGGACAAACAATCCGAGATTGACCGGCAGCTAAGTGACTTTATAGCCGGCTTTGAGCGGTATAAAAGCTCGACCGGCTTTGATCCTGAGCAGGTGTTGGAAGAAATCCGAAGCCGAATGACCTTGTCGTCGGGACATATAAGAGAATTGAACGACGCTCAAAAGGCACTTACAGAAGCAGTACAGCTTTACAAAGATATAGGTCAAAAAGGTTTCAATACAAAAATTCCCGAAGATATAATCACAGCGATACAGGCGGAGCATCTTGCTTTGACCAGCGTTGCATATCTAAAGGCTGTTGTGGAATTACTCCGGCGGGGCAGCGGCTCACATGGTTCTCATCTTGTCCTGTCTGAAGACGGCGTTGAGATACATCCCGATGTGATTGATAAAGCCACAGAGAAACCTCTGAAATTTAAATCAGAGAATAAATCGTTAAGAAGTTCTATTTTACAGATTGAATACGATGAAGGCGCGCCCGATTTGTTCCGAAGCAGCAGCGCAGGATTAAGGCCGGCACCGAGCGACAGAAAAGCTTTTGAGCCGGCCTGGCAGGATTATAGAGAAGGAAAAATATACTAAAATCCTAAGCACTAAATCCTAAATTCTGAACAAATTCAAATGACTAAAATTCAAAATTCTAAACACCTTATTTATTTGAACATTTGGATTTAAATATTATTTAGTGCTTAGAATTTAGATATTAGGATTTACTTAACTATGATGATTAAGGCGGTCAAATGGATTGGTGGTGTTGACGGCTTTTTAGAGCTTATAGACCAGCGTCGTCTGCCCATTGAGTTTGCAAAGATTCGGTGCCGCGATATCGAGCAGCTCTATGAAGCGATAAAAACGCTTGCCGTTCGTGGCGCTCCTGCTATAGGCGTTTCGGCAGCATACGGTCCGGTGTTGGCCCTACAACAATTGAAAACCGAAAGCACCATTCAGCAGGGTCGTGACGCTGTAGTCAAGGCATGTAAGTATTTAGCATCGGCTCGTCCAACTGCCGTCAATTTGTTCTGGGCACTTGAGCGAGTTCGGCAAGGAGCTGATAGATTCATTGCTAATCAGCCCAATGCAGCTTTACAGCAATTGCGCGAGATTGTCTTGAAAGAGGCCAATGCTATTTATCAGGAAGATGTGGACATGTGCCGACGCATCGGCCAAAATGGTGAAAGATTTATTAAGGACGGCTTTGCTGTTTTGACGCATTGTAACGCAGGCGCACTTGCGACCGCAGGGCAGGGAACAGCACTATCGGTATTGTTTGAGGCACATAAAAGGGGCAAAAAATTCAAGGTTTATGTAGATGAGACTCGGCCACTATTGCAGGGTGCCCGGCTGACAACCTGGGAGCTAAAACAAGCCGACATAGGGACGGTGCTTATCTGTGACAATATGGCGGGATGGCTGATGAAACAGGGTAAAATCAATGCGGTTATAACCGGCGCCGACCGAATCGCAGCGAATGGTGACACGGCAAATAAGGTCGGCACATATAGCCTGAGTATCCTTGCCTGGCAACATGGTTTGCCTTTTTATGTCGCGGCTCCAACAAGCACTTTTGATTTTGGTATAAAAAGCGGCGACGAGATTCCTATTGAGCAAAGGGCAGCCGATGAGGTGACAATGTTTGCCGGGACATCCGTCGCTGCGGATGGAGTTGGTGTATATAATCCGGCTTTTGATGTTACAGAGGCAAAAAATATTACCGCCATAATTACCGATAAAGGCGTAATTGAAAATCCCAATATTAATAATATCCGTGAACAATTTAAGTAATTGAAAACCCCCCAGTGAAACTGGGGGGCTGAATATTTAGCCCCGCAATTTATTGCGGGGTTTTCAGGTTGGCGGTTTTATGGTTATGGTTGAAGCTGCACAAAATTCGAAATTCACCGCCGAATCAGAGCCTTTGCTTCGCTGGCGGAAACGCAATTCGTATTACTACAAATGGCTGGATAAAATTTATCAATTTGTTGTTCAGCCGAACAGCAGGGTTTTGCACGTCGGCTGTGAATGCGGCGACCTCTTGGCTGCTGTAAAACCGGCTTATGGAGTTGGTGTTGATGATGACCCGCAGGCCGTTGAATCGGCTAAATCGCGATTCCCGCATCTTAACTTTTATGTCGCAGACCCGCATGAATTACATTTGAAGGAGAAATTCGATTATGTCCTTATTTGTAATTCGTTAGGCAGATGGCGTGACATACAGCAGGTGCTGGAGCGGATTCGTCCGGCAACCGACGAAAACACGCGCATCGTGATAACCTACTACAATTATCTTTGGGAAGGTATCTTGCGGTTAGGCTCGATGCTGCGAATTCGACAGCCTTATTCATATCAAAACTGGCTTCCGTCAGAAGACATTGTGAACTTACTGAAGTTGACCGACTTTGATGTTATTCGGACCGATTCTTTTTTGCTGATGCCCAAGCGGATTCCGCCGTTAACGACTTTGTGCAATTATTTTCTTTCTCTGCTGCCGGGCTTTCGTTTCTTTAATTTAGTATATCTTGTGGTAGCTCGTCCCGCTCCTGTTGCCCAGCGTGATGAGGATTTGTCCGTTTCGGTTGTTGTTCCGTGCCGAAATGAGCGTGGCAATGTTGAAGATGCGATAAGACGGATTCCACAGATGGGCCGGCAGACGGAGATAATCTTTGTTGACGGCAATAGCACAGACGGCACGGCTGAAGAGATAGAATCGCAGATAATAAGACATCCACAGCGCAATATTCGTTTGGTTCGACAGGGCAGCGGCTTCGGTAAGGCTGATGCAGTGAGAAAAGGCTTCGCAGCAGCCGAAGGTGACGTGCTGGTTATCCAGGATGCCGACCTGACGGCTCAGCCTGAGAATTTGCCGAAATTTTTCAGGGCTCTGCGCGACGGCAAGGGCGAGTTTATAAACGGCTCCCGACTTGTCTATCCGATGGAAAAACAGGCCATGCGGTTTTTGAATCTCCTTGGAAATAAGTTTTTTGGGGTGCTGTTTAGCTGGCTGCTGGGACAGAGATTCAGAGACACACTCTGCGGAACAAAAATGATTCGCAAAAAAGACTACGAAAAAATTGAGGCCAACCGTTCTTATTTTGATGATTTCGATCCCTTTGGTGATTTCGACCTTATTTTCGGAGCAGTCAAGCTTAACCTCAAGGTAGTTGAGGTGCCTGTGACTTATCATGCGAGAACCTATGGCAAAACAAACATCAGCCGATTCAGACACGGCTGGCTGCTGCTGAAGATGAGCTGGATAGCGTTTAAAAAAATCAAGTGGCTGGGAACCCCCAGTAAAACTGGGGGCTAAATAATATTTAGCCCCGCGTTTTACGCGGGGTACTTTCATACATATGTCAATGACAGATTGCCTACCCAAATTGAAACTGTTGCCATACCGAGAATATGCCGGCGTGGACCGCGACAATCCGCTTCGATTCTATTTCTGGCCTGTCATTGGCAGGATGTATCGCAGAAGGATAGAGCTGTGTTTGGCTGAATGCACCGGTGGGCAGCGCGTCTTGGAGGTGGGCTTCGGTGCCGGCGTGACATTTCTGAATCTTCACGAAAGGTATAAAGAAATCTATGGGTTGGACCTGAATGCCTCGGTTGAAGATGTCGCATTCGTATTCAGAGCAAGACAGATTGAGACGCATTTGCAAAATGGTAGTGTGCTTGCAATGCCTTATCCCGATAATTTTTTTGACACAGTTTTATTGATTAGTGTCCTTGAGCATTTAAGGCCTTCTGAGCAGGCTCAGGCCTTTGGCGAGGTTCGCCGGGTTCTAAGACCCGCAGGCCAGGCGATATATGGCGTGCCCATCGAACGCCGCTTTATGGTGGCGATGTTCCGGCTGTTGGGTTTTAACATTCGTGAGCATCACTTCTCCACACAGAAGGATGTGTTCAATGCCGCCAACGGTGTCTTGGAAAAAGTAAAAGTTATCCGGATGCAAAGTATCCCTTCGTTCTTCGGACAGGTCTATGAAGTCGGACATTTTATCAAAAACCGTCGATAAAATAGTAATGAAGAAAACCCCCAAATAAATTTGGGGGCTAAATATTTTATATGAATATCCTTGAATGGCTCAAACAACCTGAAACCAAATATATCAGAGACCTTGACGACCTGGTTGCTACTTTGCTACATGCCAAGATTATACAGAAAAAGCCGTTTCTCAAAAAATTATATATTGATTTTTACAAGCAATTTGAGCGGGCTATACCTGACTTTGAGAAGAAGGTTCTTGTTGAGCTTGGCAGCGGTGGTGGCTTTATTAAAGAAGTTATACCCAATGTTATTACATCTGACATCCTTGAGCTGCCGAATGTCGATAAGGTCTTCTCGGTTTTGGATATGCCATTTGAAAAGGAAAATGTGGATGCTTTTTTTATGATCGATGTCCTTCATCACGTTACTGAGCCAAGGGCGTTTTTTACAGAAGCCTTGCGCTGCCTGAAAACAAGTGGTAAAATAATTATGATTGAGCCGGCAAATACGTTATGGTCGAGGTTCATTTATAAGAACTTCCATCATGAGCTTTTCGATACGCAGGCCCAATGGGAGATGAAAGAGCATGGGCCGCTTTCACATGGAAATGGTGCACTGCCGTGGATAATCTTTAGTCGTGACCGTCAGATATTTGAAGAAGAGTTTCCTAAATTGCGAATTGTAAGTATGCGCAACCACACACCAATTCGATATCTGCTCAGCGGCGGTTTGACACTGCGACAATTGGTTCCATCATTTACTTATTCGGCTGTTAAAGCTGTTGAATATTTATTGTCCCCGCTTGATAATTTGTTGGGCATGTTTCAAACGATAGAAATGCAAAAGCGATGAGTAAACGGAAGATAAAAAAGTCGAGAAGGACAGGGATGAAACACATACGGGTTATGTCCATTAACCAGGTTGAAGCTGAAGAGCTTGCGCGGTGGGAAAGATACTTGGAGCTTTTTTTGATAGGAGCTTTTCTTGCTTTCGGCATATATCAATCGGCTCTTTATTTCGGCCATAAGGTTGTTCCCATATCGGATTTTCCCGACATTGTCGGAGTCGGTCACGACCTTTTATCTTTCAGACTTCCGGCACGCTTCAAGCAGGCGCCGGTAGTCGGCATTCTGCAGGCCTTGCTTTCATACGTTGTCGGCGGACAGCATCCCGACCTTACAGCCGGCTGGCTTCTCAACGCGATTTTACATCCGCTCAATCTGATTTTGTTTTATCTTCTCGGCAGACAAATAATCGGCAGGTCCGCCGTCTGGTTTGCCGTCATCGCCATACTTAATCACTGGCTGATATGTATGCTGATCGAGCCTATTATGGAGACGTCGCTGCTGTTTTTCTCGCTGCTGACGTTTTATTTGATTTTTAAACGCTCGAACTGGTGTTATGTTTTTGCCTCTATAGCCACAATGGTGCGTTATGAAGGAGCGGCTCTGATTTTGGCTGCCTTTGTGATGGATATGATTTACCGCAAAAGCAAACAGGAGCGAATTCGTGCCTTTTTATATTCGGCTCTGGCGACCATTCCTCTTATACTTTGGATGCTTGGCACAATTCTGACCTGGGAGCCGGGGACAAGCCATTATCTAAACGTGCTGTTTACTAAAAAATATTCTGAGGCGTTCGCTTCTTCTGCCCAGAGCAGAACCGGCATCTTGCTGCACATGAGGCTGTTGTGGACGGTGGCTTTTTGTCCTTTGTTTATGCCATATCCCGGAGCTGGTGATGGTTTTGCCGGGATGCTCTTTATGCTAAGTAAAATCCTTGCAGTTGTTAGCTTTTTCTTTGGTGCTGTTTATGGATTGTATAAGCGCCGGTGGGAAATACTGGCTTTACTTATATTTTTTGTGCCGTATTTTTTACTTCATGCGTTCTATCCGTATCCTCTGCAAAGATTTCACACCAACATTTTCTGGATAGCATTACTAATATGTTTGTTTGGTATGCAGAGCATTTGGAGGATTATAGATAGAAACGGTCGGTTACCTAAGGCAGTTGTAATAATACTGCAGAGCTTGGTGGTTATAGTATCAATAATTTGGCTCATCCCACTCATTAGTTATTTGCCGGGGATAAATTCGCTCAGCCCCCGCTCAGCTTCCGTGCCTTATGCGGCAATGATGTTAGTGATGCTTATTTTTGCCGGACGGATTTATATTTATAATTTCAGGTGCTTTCTGCGTGAGTTTTCCATATTAGCGCTATTATGCCTGATCATTGTGTCCAATCACTTTACGCTGGTTCAGTTTGTCGGCGACGGGCAACAGGATGCGGAATTCAAACTTTTAGCAGACTGGTATATAGAAAATGCTCAGCCCGGCGAGAAGATGGGCGTCTATATGGCTGCTATAGTAAGGATATTTGCTCCAAAGTATGCAGAGAATATCGTCCGTTTGCCGGAGGCTGACAGTCCTTCTGAGTTTGTTAAAGTCTGTCGTGACCAGGGCATTACTTACGTTGTATGGGCAACAAGGGAGGGCTTGACAGATAAGCATACCGGCTATAGACAGCTCGGTCTCTACGAGAACATAGCGCATTTGCTATACTCGGAAGACACGGAGGATTATCAATTTGTTACACAGGTTGGCGTAGATAGTGGCTATGTCAATATTTTCCGCCTCCGGTAAAGTCTGAAGACGGAGGACGAATAACAGAAGACAGAAACGCAGAATTCAGAAATCTGTCCTCTGTCATCCGTCTTCTGTCCTCTGGGGTCAGACCGCGATAACCTCTTTGACTTCGGGCACTTTTTCCTTCAGGATTCTTTCGATGCCCATTTTCATAGTCATCGTAGCGCCTGGGCAGCCCTGGCAGGCTCCCTGAAGTTGTACCTTGACAGTATTATCGTCATCGGTTCCTACCAGTTCGACGTCGCCGCCATGGCCCTGCAGGGCCGGCCGAACCGACTCGATTACCTCTTTGACTTTTTCCTCGAATGTTTTTTCAGCTTCAATTTCACCGCAACCGCATTGATCACACATTTGAAATCTCCTAAGATCGATTCTGTCGATTAATTATAGCAGCAGTTTGGCTGGAGACCAAGTTATTTTTGTGTATTTACGACTTGCCTGTGTCTTTGTTTGCTTAAAAAGGGCCAAAAAAATTATTGTTGGTACAGCAAAATTGCCGAAAACTATTTGACAGTAGGTGTTTTGTTTTGTATAATTATTCCGTATTTGTATGAAAACATGCAAATACAGTCCTGAGATCCGCCGTGTGCGGAATTACGGGATTATAGTAGGGCTTAAATCTTCGAGTGGTTAGATCGTTCTTGTGGTAAGAATGATTGAATCATCGGAGCAGCCTGGAAAGCTGTAATTGGAGTTCCCTAAAAGTGGGTTCCTCCGGAATAACGATTAATGTTTATCAGGAAAGGAACACAAATGGCGTCCAAAACTCGCACACAGACCTCACATGCTGACAAATCATCCCTAAAAACCGGCGCACAAATTATAGTTGATACCCTTATCGAGCAGGGTGTTGATAGACTGTTCTGCTATCCCGGCGGTGTGGTACTTCCTTTGTTCGACAGATTGTACGATGCGCCAATCAGATTCATAAATCCCCGGCATGAGCAGGGCGGCTGTCACATGGCCGATGCATACGCTCGTGCCAGCGGCAAAGTCGGTGTGGTTATCGTAACCAGTGGGCCTGGAGCCTGCAATTTGGTTACCGGCTTGGCTACGGCCATGATGGACTCGGTGCCGATAGTTGCCCTTACAGGCCAGGTCCGCACAGAGCTTATCGGAAATGATGCGTTTCAGGAGGCGGATACTACCGGCATAACCCGTCCGGTCACAAAATACAATTGCATTGTAAAGAGAATTGAAGACCTCGCCCGTACCATTCGGGAAGCATTTTATATTGCTTCGACGGGTCGGCCAGGTCCGGTAGTGGTTGATATACCTGTTGACATTGAAGTTGACAAATGTAGTGTAAACGGACAGGCTGGGATGAATCTGCCCGGCTACAAGATTCGCACCAAAGGCAACGCCAGACAGATATCAACAGTGGCTCGTGCGATAAACAATTCCGAGCGGCCGGTACTTTATATCGGCGGCGGTATCATTACCGCTAACGCAAGTGAAGAAGTACGAACCTTGGCTGAAAAAGCACAACTGCCGGTTACTACCACTCTTTTAGGACTCGGTGCTTTCGATCAAAGAAGGCCGGAATCACTGGATATGCTCGGAATGCACGGATCGGCGTATGCTAATTACGCCGTTCAGGAATGCGATTTGCTAATCGCAATCGGAGCTCGTTTTGATGATAGAGTTACGGGTAAGGTAAAGACCTTTGCTTCCGGCGCAAAGATAGTCCATATAGATATTGATCCGTCCAGCATATCCAAAAACGTGCGTGTAGATATTCCTGTTGTGGGCGATGCTAAAGAGATACTAATCGAATTGATTAAAGAAGTGGAATTTCGCGAGAGGAAGCAATGGTTTAAGAAGATTGCCGACTGGAAGAAGAAATATCCCTTTAGTTACGACCGACAGGCAACGACGGTTAAGCCACAGTATGTTATTGAGGAGCTTTGTCGTCAGACTAAAAGTGAGGCAATTATTACTACAGGCGTTGGCCAGAACCAGATGTGGGCTGCTCAGTTCTATCGCTATATCAAGCCGAGGCAGTTTATCAGCTCCGGCGGTTTGGGTACTATGGGTTACGGCCTGCCTGCTGCTATAGGTGCGCAGGTGGCAAAGCCGGAAGATACGGTTATAGATATCGATGGAGACAGCGGCTTTAATATGACTATGACTGAATTATCCACAGCCGTTCAGTACAATTTGCCCGTAAAGGTTTGTATCTTAAACAACGGATATATGGGGATGGTTCGGCAGTGGCAAGAACTGTTTTACAATAAACGCTACTCCAATAGCTCGCTGGTTAATCCTGATTATGCCACGGTTGCGCAGGCGATTGGCGCGGTCGGTATTACCGTCGATAAAAAAGAGGATGTTGCCAAGGCCATCAAGAAAATGCTGGCTGAGAAGAAACCTTGCGTTGTTGACTTTAGGATTGACCGAGAGGAAAATGTCTGGCCGATGGTGGCGGCGGGCAAAAGCCTAAATGAAATGGATGGCCTTGATATATTGGAAAGTCTGGCATGAAAAGGAAAACCCCCAGTGAAACTGGGGGCTAAATAACAGATATGTTTAGCCCCCCAATCCTTCGACCTGGCTCAGGACAGGTTTATTGGAGGGTTCTTGCTACGGGGTTCAAAAATTCGATAATTGGGGTACAGAAGATGAAACATATAATCAGTGCATTAGTCGAAAATAAACCCGGCGTTCTGGCCCACGTTGCGGGTATGTTTGCCGCTCGTGGATTCAATATTGACTCATTGGTTGTCGGCAGAACCGAAGACACGGGTCTCAGCCGAATGACTCTTGTTGTAGTCGGCGATGACCGGGTCGTTGAGCAGGTCCGAAAGCAGTTAGCTAAGATTATTCCAGTTGTTAAGGTTCAGGATTTTGCGGGCGAGCCGGTTGTATCTCGCGATTTGATGCTGATAACAGTTTCGACCCCGCCGGATAAACGGCCCGAAATTTTCTCGATGATAGAAATGTTCAGAGGTAAAGTCGTAGATATTAGCCAAAAGTCACTTATGATCGAGGTAAGCGGGCCCGAGTCCAAGATTGAAGCATTCATCGAGGTGTGCAGGCCATACGGCATCAAAAACGTAGCCAGAACCGGAACAATCGCCATGCCGAGACAGGCAAAGACCGAGATGTAAATGATTTTGTGCGTCAAAAGATTGTGAACCCCGCAGTAAATCCTTCGACCCGGCTAAGGACAAGTTTATTGGAGGGTTCTATTTTATACGGCTTTTTATTCCTTGCCTGATAGGGGGCTTTGCATATAATATGCACTTTGCGCGCAATTGTATTATTGAAAGAAGCGTAGTTAGAAAATAAGGAGAGTTAAAGCTATGGCAGCAAAAATTCATTATGAAAAAGATGCTCCGATAGATCCGTTAAAGGATAAGAAAGTAGCGGTTATCGGCTATGGTAGTCAAGGACACGCGCATAGTCTGAATTTGCGGGATAGTGGCATCGAAGTTGAAGTGGCTGAGCTGGAAGGAACCGACAACTTTAAACTCGCCGTTGAGCATGATTTTAAACCAGGAGATATAAAAACAGCTATGGACAATGCGACGCTGATTATTGTAACTGTCCCTGATGAAATTCAGGCGAAGGTGTACAAAGAGGCAATCGAGCCGAATCTGGTAGCGTCTCAAACGCTCGGTTTTTGCCACGGCTTTAATATTCATTTCAAATACATCGTACCGCCGAAGGATGTGAACGTAATTATGATCGCTCCGAAGGGGCCGGGACATCTGGTCCGAAGTGAGTTTAAAAAAGGCGGCGGCGTAGCAAACTTGATAGCTATTCAGCAGGATGCCACCGGTAACGCAAAGGAGATTGCATTAGCCTGGGCAAATGGAATCGGTGGTGCACGTGCAGGCGTTATTGAAACAACATTTAAAGAAGAGACAGAGACAGACCTGTTCGGCGAGCAGTGCGTGCTCTGCGGCGGACTTACATCGCTTATTAAAGCCGGCTTTGAAACCTTAGTGGAAGCAGGTTATCAGCCTGAGATTGCATACTTTGAATGTATGCACGAGGTAAAGCTCATAGTTGACCTTATGTATCAGGGCGGCCTAAGTTATATGCGATACAGTATATCCAACACTGCTGAGTACGGTGACCTAACCCGTGGGCCGAGAATTATCAACGACCAAACCAAAGCTGAAATGAAAAAAATCCTGTCGGAGGTGACATCAGGCCAGTTTGCCAAAGAGTGGGTGGACGAATACCAAGGGGGATTGAAAAAATTTAAGCAGTTGTATGACAAAGACTACAATTGCCAGCTCGAAAAAGTCGGCAAAACTCTGCGCAAAATGATGAAGTGGATCGAGGCGAAAGAGGTCTAACTATTAGCAAATAACTGCTATATCACTATCAGTGCGAAGGAAATTATTATCAAGGCGGCAGAGTCACTGGATGTGTAAGAAACACCTAATCACTTGCGAAACACAACCCACAGTTAAACCGGGGGCTAAATATTTAGCCCCACGTTTCACGTGGGATCTTTTGGGAGTTCTTCGATTTTCTATTTTCCGGCTTCTACTTCTTGTTGTTTTGTGCTGTGCATTATATGGTTGTTCTATCGATCAGTATTTCAAGCCGAAAGAGATTTCTTATGAGGAGCTTTCCGCCTGCTACGGCAGAATAAAGCTAAAGGCCACGAGCAGTCTTGATGTGCTGGAGATGCTTCATAAGCCGGGATATGAGCTTGAACCGGGCTCTGTCGAGCTGCTTAGTCAAAGTGACACCGCCGCAGCATCGTTAGGACAGAGCAAAAGCGGTTATAAAACCTGGTTTACTATGGTTGTCTTCAACGAACAAAGTATGACCGCAGAAAGAAAGTATTTTTATTTGGTGGATGAAAAAGCCAAGACTTCGCTGATTTCGCCAGGTGAGGGCCTTATTTTTGACGGCCAAATCATATTGCCTGTGGAAGTGCTTGAGAAGCCATACATGACCGAAGAAGCAAAGCAAATAGCGATACTAAAGTGGATTGCCGATAGCATTAGAAAAGACACCGATGAGCTTAGCAAAGCTGCAGCAAATGAAGCAAGCCAGAGTTACCAAAAGCTTGCTGTCTCCGGCATGTTCATGAATCAGGTATTTAAAACAGTTTTGCTTGAATTAGACAAATCTCCTGCACTGGCAAAGAACCTAAGTGACAAAAGCGGCATTCAGTTTGATCATTTGAATTTCGACAAGGGCAAAATCCAAATGACTGTTGATGACAGCATCGTTACCATTAAAATCACGTTAGGCAGCTTTATTGATATGTTTGAAAATGAGGAAGAAATCGTCACCACGGCTCGACTGAGCTCGCCGAAGTCAGGTCTGACGGCTAAACAGAATATTTAGCCCCCAAATCCCCGCCTTCGCGGGAACAAGTTTATTTGGTTTTTTTTATATCGGATTATATATCCACAACAAAAGAGTGGGTCTGTAAGCCGAGTTCTGTATCCTGCCGAAAGTGACAGGCGACAGTCATTTATCTTGACCAACTGTTACCAGTTGGCTCTCCCGAAGAATCGAGAAGCGACCTACCCACTGGTCGAACCCGCCTTTGGCAGATTCACACTCGGGCCGAGTAACCAGCTACTTGGTCTTGCAGGCGGTGGGGTTTACCCTGCCGAAGCCGTCACCGGCTCCGCGGTGCGCTCTTACCGCACCATTTCACCATTACCTGTTTCCGCCGGAGGCGGACCATCGGCTGTGTATTTTCTGTGGCACTTTCCCTGGTCCACCGAAGGTGGACCGGTGGCTGTTAGCCACCACCGTTGCCCTATCCTGCTCGGACTTTCCTCCCCCGCAGCTTCGTCCCTAAGGGACAAAACGGCGGGGGCGACTGCCCGACCCACTCTTTTCAATCGCTTCAGTTATCGTAAATAATTATAATATAAATATGCTTTGTTTTCCACCTTTATTTTGGATCTATGATCAGGTGGATACCACCTGATCCCCGCAACTTCACTCCGCCGAAGAGGCTACGCAAAGGCGAGTAAATTGCGGGGCTGTACATTTGCGGTTACACATCTTTCGATATTTCGATGTGTTTTTTGGAGTGCGCATCATCGGTTTCGGGGAAATCGCTTCTGAAATGCACGCCTCGGCTCTCCTGACGCTGTTGAGCAGCGTGTGCCATAAGCAAGGAAACAGTGAGCATATTTTGGCACTCCCACCCTGCAGGCGAGTCAAAGACTTTGTCCATTACATAACGCTGCCAGAACCTGATAATCTCCTCAGCCTCTTTGAGCGGCTGAGCCTTTCGGGTGATGCCGACGTTTCGCCACATAAGGGCTCGAAGCGAGTTCCTAACATCAATAGTATCTAAACGGGTACGATCTGAATGTGGGATTTGGTATTTTATTAGTGGGTGTCTGAGATGGGTAGCGACAACCTTTGTGCTTTGCGACACGACTTGGCCGGCTATTTTGCCGAAGACCAGACCTTCAAGCAGAGAGTTGCTGCCGAGCCGATTTGCGCCGTGCAGGCCAGTAGATGCTACCTCGCCGCAGGCATAAAGATTTTTGATACTTGTCGCAGCTTTCATGTCGGTTTTCACACCGCCTATCATGTAATGTGCGCTTGGCCGGACAGGAATTAAATCGTGTGTGACATCTATGTTGAAACTTTTACATAACTCGAAAATCCGCGGAAATCTTTTTGCGAAATACCCCTTTCTGAAGTGCTGAACATCCAGATAGACATGAGTGGAGTTTGTTTTCAGCATTTGGGCTAAGATAGCTCGGCTTACAATGTCACGTGGTGCAAGCTCTGCTGCTTCGTGATACTCTTTCATAAAGCGGTGGCCGTTGCTGTCTAAAAGCACCGCTCCTTCGCCGCGAAGTGTTTCTGTTATTAAGGCTCGTGAGGCGCCTGCCACATATAGAGTCGTTGGATGGAACTGCATGAACTCTAAGTCCCACAATACAGCTCCTGCACGGTAAGCCATAGCGATGCCATTACCGGTTGCAACCTCCGGATTGGTGGTTTCGCGATACAATTGGCCTGCTCCGCCGGTGGCCAGGATGGTATTTGCCGCCCAGATTATTTGGAGCCTTCCGTGTTTGTCGTAGCCGATTATTCCTGTACACTTATTGTCCTCGGTAAGCAAATCGATGGCGAAGAAATTTTCTATTATTTTTATGCTGGGATTCTGTCTTACTTTGTTAATAAGGGTCTGAGCGATTATGCGACCTGTTTCATCGCCGTGAGCGTGAGCAATGCGAGGGTGGCTGTGGCCGCCTTCGAGGGTCATAGCAATATGGCCGTTGATTTTATCGAAGTCGGTGCCCCAGCGAAGCAGTTGCTCTATCAGTTCCGGTCCCCGGCGGACAACTAATTCGACAACTTTCTTATCGCTTATACCACAGCCGGTATTAAGTGTATCAGCTATGTGTGATTCAAACGAGTCTTTCTTACCAAGCACAGAGGCAATACCGCCCTGTGCCTGCCAAGTATTGCTGTCCTGGACGGCAGCCTTGCAGACGATGATGACGTTGCATCCCCGACCTAATTGAGGGTCGGCTGCTTCGATAGCGGCCCGAAGACCCGCGATGCCGGCTCCTATCACCAGACAATCGGTGAACAGTTGATTCATAGAAATAGAGTCAATATTCACTAAATAGCGTCGAGGCTCGGATGATATATTTTCTTGCTTATGGGACAACTGATTAAACGGTGCTTGATTAGTCATATCGCTGTTATCCAAAACCCCCAGTGAAACTGGGGGCTAAATATTCTGTTTAGCCGTCGCCGGTAATTCGTCCTTCGTAGTAACTACTACGAAGAAGGACGGCGACGGCATAAAACCCCTAAATATTTTTAAACCGTCACCACCGGGATGACGGCTAAAACGAATTATTTTATAGCAGCTTTTGAGCGGGTCAAAATAGTCTGTTCGGGAAATACCCTTTCGTCATCGGCATATTTCATTACAAACTTCTGAAGCTGCTCAGTCAATGCTGTTAAGACGATACTGTCTTCGACCAATTCATGCTTAACCGCGTTGGGCTCTTCTTTAAGTAATTTTTTCATTTCTTCCTGGTTAGTCCAACGTAGCTTTAACTGGGGTTCAATGGAGTCTATTATCACAAATGAGTGGCCCGGCATTAGAAAGAACGCATTGAGTAACCAGTCTTCATTTGGGTCCGGCTGAGCACAAGGAAGCCGGCTTGGATAAACGTCAAGAAATAGCCGACTTTCGAGTTTTACTAAATGCGCGAAAAATGAGCCTTTTGTATTGTCTTCGTTGTTGAGAAGGATAAGTTTGTAAGCGATTTCCGGCTTTTTAGGTGGATCAAATTCTCCGTCTTTGCTCGTGCTGTCTTCGACTCGCTTGAACTGCCAGGTGCTTTTCGGATTGTTGGGATCGTCCACCCAGGTGCCGAGCAGTTTTTCCTCAAAGACAATATCTTTTTCCGCGACAAGCGGATGTAGCGACATAACAGGTAAGCAGCCACCCAAAAGGACAGCTAACAAATAGAAAAGAATCTTCTTGATTTTCATTTTGTTTCCTTTCTAAACTCTGAAAATTGTTTATTGTTCATCTTATTATAACGGCCTCGACCAGAGAGTCAATTTAAAGGGCCGTAGAAAACCCCCAAATAAATCCTTCGACTGGGCTCAGGACAGGTTTGGGGGCTAAATATAGGTGATGTATGTTTGACCTGAACATGATTGGCTGGATTGTTATTGTATTATGCTCGGTTTTAGTGGGAATTGCCAAGACAGGTGTTCCCGGTGTTGGAATTCTTGTAGTGCCTTTGATGGCCACTGTTCTGCCGGCTCGCGGCTCGGTGGGCGTGCTGTTGGGTATTTTGATATTGGCAGATCTGTTTGCCGCTGGTTATTATCGACGCAATGCCGAGTGGCATCACGTGCTTCGGCTGCTACCAGCTGCTTTTGCCGGCATCATAGCCGGATATTTTGGGCTGAAGGTGGTTACTAGTGAGCAGCTAAAGCCCATAATAGGAATTATCGTCCTGGCAATGTTAGGTATCAATTACTGGCGCACAAAGATTAAAGGTGAGGATGCACCGATTCCGACGCAATGGTGGTTTGCTGTGGGGCTTGGATTGTTGGCTGGCGTTACCACAATGATGGCCAACGCAGCAGGGCCCGCTATGATTATTTATTTACTGGCTATGAGACTGCCAAAAATTGAATTTGTGGGGACAAGCGCGTGGTTCTTTTTTATCATTAACTGGCTGAAGGTTCCGTTCAGCGCATCTTTAGAATTGATGACGGCAGAATCTTTGAAACTTGATTTAATGATGCTGCCGTTTATTGCGATTGGAGCAGCAACAGGGATATTGGTACTGAAACGAATCCCACAAAAAGTGTTTAATACTGTGGTACAGATTTTGGCAGCGGCTGCGGCTATCAAACTTTTATTTTGATTAGGAGCTATGCAACTGAACCGGCTGGATGGCATTGTAATTGCTGCTATCGAGATCTTTTGATAAGATTATCGCTAAATAGCCAAAAATTCTGTTATATTATCAGAATACCAGGCTATCAGGTAGTGGGCATCAGGTCAACTTTATTTTCCCTGGTGTTCTGATTTCCAGGTATTCTATACCCTGGTTTTCTGATAACCTGGTTTCCTGATAATGGCGTCAGTAGAAGAAAAACGACAGACTAATTTTAGTCTTTCTATGCCGGTTCAGTATCTCAAGGGTGTAGGCCCGGCCAGAGCCAGGGCCTTTGCGCAATTAGGTGTGCATACGGTTGCAGATATATTGGAATATTATCCACGCGACTGGAGTTTTGCACCTGCGGTAAGAAAGATACGCCAGATTCAGCCCGGCCAGACTGCTGCCATTATCGGTATGGTTGAGTCAATAGACTACCAAAGCTATCGCAGGCGGCCCATATTCGAAGCGATAGTCAGTGACGAGACCGGCGTCTGCAGAATTGTGTGGTTTCACGGCGGCTATCTCCGTGATAAATTAAAACCTGGTCAGGTAATAACGGCTTCGGGCAAGGTCACTTTATACAAACATCAGTTACAATTAACCAATCCGAAGTTTATCCTGAGCGAAGCCGAAGGACTTGCTCCCACTGAGGCAGCGGGAAGAGGGACGAGGGATGAGAGAGGAAAGACGAGGGATGAATCGTTTATCGTCCATCGTCCATCATCCAGCATCCAGCATTTTAGTGGTGGTGTATACCCTGCAAGCAATCAATTGAGCAGTCCACAAATTAAACGTATAATCAGACCTTTGCTTGACAATTTGAACGAGCTTGTTTCCGAGTTTTACGAACAAAGCTTTCTTAAAGAATCAAACCTGATAAGAAGAAACGACGCTTTTGCCTGGATACATTCACCGCCCGACAAGGAAAAACTTGCTCAGGCAAAACACAGATTAAAATATGATGAATTGTTTCTAATGCAGCTTGGATTGGCTCTTCGTCGATACAAAGTGCAACATTTTTCAACCGCGACTGCCTGTAATTACACTGAAGAAATCGACCGACGTATAAGAAAGCGATTTCCATTCCTACTTACCGAGGACCAAGACGCTTGCATCACTGAAATTGTGTCCGACATGAAAAGCTCAAAGCCGATGAATCGGCTCCTGCAGGGTGATGTCGGCTCGGGCAAAACGGTAGTAGCGCTTTATGCAGCTTTATTGGCTGTGGCCAACAAGACTCAAGTGGCTATTATGGCGCCTACCGAGATTTTGGCAGGTCAGCATTTTCTAAGTATCGAAAGATATCTAAAAAACAGCAAAGTAAAAAGAGTCCTTCTAACGCGTGGATTGACCGGCAAAAAGAGAATACAGCTTCTAAACCAAATAAGACAAGGTGAAATTAATATTATTGTAGGAACGGCGGCCTTACTGCAAAAAGACGTGGAATTTCAAAAGCTCGGCTTAGTAGTGATTGACGAGCAGCACAAATTCGGCGTACATCAAAGAGCCAAACTACGAAAGCAAGCTACGCCGCACTGTCTTGTTATGACAGCTACACCTATTCCACGAACGTTGGCGATGACCGCATTTGGCGATTTAGATGTTTCTGTTATCAAACATTCGCCGCCGGGTAGAGGTACAGTAATTACCCGCTGGGTCGATCGGCAAAATCGCAGAAAGGCATACGAGTTTATCCGCGAACGGCTCAGGGCAAAAAAACAAGTGTATTTTGTTTATCCACGAATTGCAGCTATTGTTGATAATGGTGACATTAAGGCGGCAACAGAAGGATGGAAGATGCTTTCTAAAGAAGTCTTTCCGGAGTTTACCGTCGAGCTTTTACACGGCCAGATGCCGTCCGCAAAGAAACATCAAATTATGGCTGAGTTCAGAAAAGGCCAAATTGATGTGCTTGTTTCTACCATAGTTATAGAGGTGGGGGTGGATGTTCCGAATGCAACAATAATGGTGGTAGAAGGAGCGGACAGGTTCGGCCTGGCGCAGTTGCATCAGTTAAGGGGACGCATCGGCAGAGGTACGGCTAAATCGTATTGTCTGCTGTTTGCCGAGACGGATAGCGAAGTAGCCAAAAGCAGACTTGAGGTAATGACCAGGTGCAATGATGGTTTCCAGATAGCCGAGCAGGACTTACGGCTGCGTGGGCCGGGAGAGCTTTTCAGCACCCGCCAGCATGGGCTGCCGGACTTAAAAATTGCAAACATCATTGACGACTTTGACCTGCTGGTCATGGCAAGAAAAAAAGCGTTCCAGTTAGCTTCACAGGACCCTATGTTAACAAAAGCCGAACACAAAAACATCCGTCGAGCACTTCTGGCTAAGTTTGGTGATGCGCTGGGTCTTGCTGATGTCGCTTGATCCCGCTCCGGCCGGCTCGGCCGGGACAAGTTGTCAATTGACAAAGCCCTTTTTACAAATGATAATTGTTTTATGAAGATAACCTACAAAAACAACCGCCTGGAGCAGATTCTGGTCGGCATCAAAGCTGTAACCTCAGCACTGGTGGTGGCATCTTTTGTGATACTCTTTGGCTTTTATGAGCCGTTGCTGCCGGTTCGTGTTCTGTTTGCAATCCAGGTTGGTATGTTGTTCATTTTTCTCACCGGCAAAGTAATTCGGTTTCAAAACGCGGTGTCAAAGAGGGATTATTTGATCGCCAATTGGTTTGAAATACCACTTCTTATAATTTTTTTAATAGTCATTTTAGGTTCCGGACGCTGGTTTGGTGAGGTTGAGCCGGGCAAGGTCAGGTATTTGGCGGTGGGCGTTTATCTTATTATCGAGGTGGTTATCAAGATTTGTATCGCCTCGGTAGGTTTGGCTGCAACGGGCAAGAATCCGACACGGGCATTGATAGCCAGTTTTTTGATTTTAATTGTCGCAGGTGCGGGCCTGCTTATGCTGCCAAGGGCGTCCACCCAACAAAGAGCCGGCTTCATCGACGCTCTGTTTACAGCAACCAGCGCTACCTGCGTCACCGGCCTTATCGTAAGAGACACGGGCAAGGACTTCAGCCTGATGGGGCAGATAATTATTTTGGTATTGATTCAGCTCGGCGGTTTAGGAATAGTGATTTTTGGCGTTGTTTTTGCACTGCTGCTGGGTCAGGCTTTGAGCCTGCGCGGCTCAGTAGCGATGCAGGACCTGCTTAGTGCGCGGACGCTCGGCCGGATTGGAAATATGATAGTGTTTATCTTTGCCGGCACAATTCTTATCGAAGCCGTCGGAGCTGTTAGCCTTTTCAGAATGTGGCATGATGTGCCAGGCTGGGCCGGTAACGTACACCAGCAGTGGTTTTGCAGTATATTTCATTCGATAAGTGCGTTTTGCAACGCGGGCTTTAGCTTGTTTAATAGCAGCCTTATTGGTTTCAACAGATATTGGCAGGTTTATTTAGTGCTTTGTCCGCTCATAGTCCTGGGAGGGCTCGGCTTCGGCGTGCTATATAATATGGCTAACATCATTGCCGACCGAGTAAAACGCTTTTTTAAGAGACTATTCCATAGGCGCTATAGTATGATGATGGAAGCTCCAAAAAGAATGCAGCTTCAGACCAAGATAGTTCTTAGCATAAGTGCCGTGCTAATAATAGGAGGGATGCTGGCTATACTTTTATTTGAGCGTTATGCCGCACAAGGCGATTCTTCTCAAAAGGTAGGTATTCTGGGTGCACTTTTCCAGTCGATTACCGCCAGAACCGCCGGCTTTAATACGGTTGATATTAAGACGCTATCTCCGTCGAGCAAGTTCATTCTCATTTTGCTTATGTTCATTGGAGGCTCGCCTGGCTCCACAGCCGGTGGTATCAAAACCGTAACTCTTGCGGTAATTGCTATGACTGCTGTCGCAGCCCTACGAAAACGCCAGGATGTTGAAATGTTTCAACGCTCCATCCGGATAGTTGTTGTGGGAAGGGCAATTACCATAGCGCTGCTTTTTGTGGTGGTTCTGTTCTGTGCTGCGCTTGCCTTGAGTATAACAGAGAGCCAGAATCAAAGCAGCTTTACTATGTTGGACACTCTTTTCGAGACAAGCTCAGCGTTAGGCACTGTTGGCTTGACGACCGGCATAACACCTTTTTTGACAGACGCAGGTAAACTTATTATCATAGCGGTCATGCTTATTGGCAGATTGGGCCCGTTGACGTTACTGGCAGCGGTGACTTTCAATTTGAAGACGGCTCGATACAATTATCCGGAAGAGGCTATAATTGTTGGATAATTTTGTCGTGCGTATTGCGTATCGCGTAAAACAAGAACGCAATACGCGATACGATATACGCAATACGATATACGAGGGACGAGTTATGAGGCGGTTTGTAGTCATAGGATTGGGCAGATTCGGACAGAAGTTAGCTGTTGCTTTGGCGATGAGTGGTGCTGAGGTTATAGCTATTGACAGAGATAGAGAAGAGGTTGAGCTTATTCGCGACCAGGTTAGTCACGCGGTCCGCCTCGACAGCACCGACGAAGAGGCTCTAAAGGCTCAGGGTATCGATAAGGTTGACGTGGCTATTATGGGCATCGGCCAGGGCACAGGGCAGGGATTTGAATCTGCCGTGTTGACGGTAGTTAATTTAAAGCAAATAGGGGTAAAACAAATCTATGCCAGAGCGGAAAGCCTGCTTGCCGGCGAGGTCTTTTCCAAGGTTGGTGCTACCGATGTCATTTATCCTGAAATCGAGTCTGCTCAAAGGTGGGCCTATAAACTCATTGCACCGCAAATCGGAGAAAAAATAGATTTTTCACCGGGCTATAGTCTGGCCAGAATAAAGGCGCCCGCCAGCTTTGACGGCAAAACAGTTATGGATTTACAGTTGCGGCAGAAATATAGCATAAACATGGTCTTGATTAAGCGGGGCGAAGACAGTAAAGCCAAGAAAAGTGAAAAAGGCTCAATTATCAATGTCCCCATGCCCGGCACTGTTATTTATGAAAATGATATTCTGATGGTCGCCGGCTCGGATGAAGACTTAGCCAAACTGCCTCAGGAATAAATATTTAGCCCCACAATGCCTCGACTTGGCTCGGGACGGGTTTATTGCGGGGTTATACCTTTCGGTATTTTCTGAGCATATCGAGCAGGTTCTGCATATCTTCCGGCAATGGGGCTTCAAATTTCACAATTTTGCCGGTCGTTGGGTGTTTGAATTGCAGCGTCCAGGCGTGAAGTGCACAACGGCTGATAATAGGCTCCTCCGGCACCGGCTCGGCGTCGGCTAACTGGCATTCGTAGATTAGCTTTCCGCCATACATATCATCCGCAACTATAGGGTGCTTTATATACGATAGATGCACCCGTATCTGATGGGTTCTGCCGGTCTTGGGCGTGAGCTTAAGCAATGAAAAACCACGAAAAGATTCTACGACCTCGTAGAATGTGATGGCTTCTCTGCCGATTTCCGGCCTGATTGCGTACTTTTCTCTTCTCTTCGGATGGATACCCAGCGGCGCGCTTATACGGTCGGCGGCTAGTTCCGGCGTACCATGCACAATAGCCAAATAAGCTTTTTCAACCTGTCGGCGTTCGAATTGTTTGGCCACCTTCCATTGAGCGGTATCATTTTTGGTGACGACCATAATGCCGGTAGTATTCCTATCGAGCCGATGAACGATGCCTGGCCTGAACTGGCCGAGGCCGCTCGACAGCTCATTTGAATAATACGTAAGCGCATTTACGAGCGTGCCGTGAGTGTTGCCGCGGGCGGGATGGACAATCATATCTGCTTGTTTGTTCAGGACGATTAAATCCGAATCTTCGTATATAATATCCAAAGGGATATCTTCGGGCAAAATATCTTTAGGCGGTGGCTCCGGAAACGTCAAGTCGATCTTGTCATCGGGACTTAACTTAAAACTTGGTTTGACAATTTTATCATTGACCCTTACGTTGCCACTTTTTATTGCATCTTGAATGAAACGTCGGCTGAGGTTTTGGAATCGGCTGTGCAGGTATTTATCGAGCCTGCGTTCTTTGATTGTATGTCCCACGTTCAACGTCAGAACAGAGGACAGAGGACGGAAGGCAGAAGACAGTTGTTTTGACATCTGTTTTCTGTTTTCTGTTTTCTGATATCTGACATCTGCCCCTTCGACTTCGCTCAGGGCAGGCTTCTGTCTTCTGATTTTCGGCGACTCGCACATATTGTTTTGTAGATGAATCCCGTGTAAAACACGGGGCTAAACCTGTCTCTCCACAGGATGTGGCGCCAGCCATCCCAGCGACCTTGCGGCAGAGCCAGGTCGAGAGATATTTAGTCCGCCGATGGCTGATTCGGTTCGAGGTTGATGACAGGAGCTTTTGGGGCCGACAGCTTCTGCTTTATTTCAATCGGCAGATCGTTAATGTCGATGGGTGTTGCTTTTACCTTCGGTTTGGCGGATGGTTGAAAGGCAACCTTTGTTTTATAATCGGCCATTGTCTTGAGACGCTGCTTTGCAGCAGCTTTAGCGACCGTGCCTTCAAAATCGGGATTTGTGGCGACATCTTGATATATCTGTTGCGCCTTTTCAAAATTGCCCAGCTCTTCCTCACATAGTCCTATGCCGAATTTAGCCGCAGCCATTAGAGAAGGATAGGAAGAGGCTTTTTCGATTGCTTCGTTGTAGCTGTCTTTCGCCAGGTTTATCTGGGTTGTAAAATCCTGCTCACTTACGGGTCCAGGGCGGTAATGCATCTCCGTCCGGAGGGCATCTGCTCGTTTAATTAGCGCAAAAGCAGCCATCCGGTCATCTTTTACAGTCTGAGCAAAGCTCTTGAGACTATTTGCGGGCTGCAGGAGTATGTATGAAAGGTCCTTGCCCTGTGCTTGGGCGCTGACAATTTGTGCTTTGGCGCCCAGGAGCTGACTCATATAGTTTGTTAGCTCGATTTGTTCTTGAATGGATATGTTTTTGCTATGTATGTTCCAGATGTATAGGAATCCCGCCACGGCAATAACTAATAATACGACGATAATCATTATGCGATTTTCTTTGGCCCATTGCGGAAAATTTGCTATCCATTCAGCTAATTCATTTGTTTTCAGTTCGTGACGATGATCGGATTTCATTCCATTCTCCGTTTCTTATTTTGGTTATTGTCTATATTTAGCCATGTTATGCTCGGCTGAAACGATGACATATTAGCAAAATTTCTTTTGCCTTGCAATGGGCATATCCAGCCGTTAAAATTTTGTGTTAAAAATCAATTGAAAGGGTTTAGATGTTCACAATAGGGACAAAACGCAGGATTTTCTGCTTTTTAGTTTATCTTTACTGTTTATTATTTTTATCTGTCTCTTTCTGCAAAGCCGACCAGCCCGCCATGGCGGGTTCCCGTAGTTCAACCTTGGCAGTGCCTGCTACGGAGAATGATACTACGAAGGATGAATTGGAACAAGCTGCTACATCGAGTGCAACCCCGCCTTACGACAGCCCAGTAGAAGACATTTGGGACCCGGCCAAATATATAAGCATTGATGAGATTTCGCCTGGCATGGAGGCGTACTGCCTTACCTGTTATGGCGGTACCGAGATAGAGAAATTTGATTTAGATGTTTTAAGCGTGGTGCGAAATATAGAGCCGGGCCACGACGCGATTCTGGTTCAAGGTACGGATGAGCGTTTTATCCACACAGGTCCTGTAGCCGGGTGCAGTGGCTCGCCCGTCTATATAGACGGGCGATTGGCGGGGGCAATGGCCTTCGCCTGGGTACTCAGCAAAGACCCGCTTTATGGTGTCACGCCAATCAAGGAGATGCTCAGAGTAGGCCGGACAGAAGGCAAAAAGCAGGATGCCGAAATCTCGTCCCTAAGCGACGAGATGCGTGGTACAGGATATGTGTTTGATTTTTCCAGGCCGATCGATTTTGCTGAAATCGACAGGCAGGTTGCCCTTCAACGGCCTTCTTTAACCAACCGCCTGACCGGCGCTACCAGCCTGCCTTGTCCGTTGATTATTTCCGGCTTGCCGGCCGAGGCTTGTAGAAAATTCGAGGTTTTGCTTGAGCCTTACGGACTTATGGCTGTCCCCGGCGTCGGCGGTACCGCGGATGTCGGCAAAGATGAAGATGTACAGTTGGCTCCAGGTGCGGTTCTTACAGTACCACTGGTCATGGGTGATATAGCAATGACCGTGCTCGGAACCGCGACCGAAGTTGTGGATGATAAGGTCTATGGTTTCGGACATAGCCTGCTTGGTTATGGAGCAATAGATTTGCCTATGGCCACGGGACAGGTGCACACCGTGGTATCAAATCTGTCTCGTTCTTTTAAGCTCGGAAGCGCTCTCGAAATAGTCGGCGCACTGACCATGGATGAGTCGGCAGCAATCTTTGGACAAATCGGTGCACAGCCGAAGATGATACCGCTGACGATAAAAGTGGACCGCTTTAACGCCGAGCCGCAAGTTTTTAACTGCCGGCTCGCCAACAATCAACTGCTCACTCCTGATATGCTTCATGCGGCTGTGTACGGCGCAACTGTTTCCCTCGGTAGTTTTCCGCCGGACCATACGATTGAATATAAGGTGGCTATCAATTTAGAGGACGCCGATTCGATTAGCTTTGAAAATGTATCAACAGAAGTAACCGTGGCTGAAATGATAGCTGAGAGTAAAGGTTCGGTGTTACTGCTTATGAATAATCCATTCAAGAAAGTTGATATAAAATCACTTGATTTTGGTATTCGCATCTTGCCGAAAAATATCCTTTCTCATATATGGTCTGTTGATTTATCCGATTCAACCGTTAAAGCCGGTCAGCAAATCCAGGTTGAAGTGGTTCTCGAATCGTACCTTTCGGAAAAGAAAAAATACCAGTTCAGCTTAGAGATACCCAAAGAATTGAAACGTGGGAAATATGAATTGGTTGTATCAGGCTCTTTTGAGTATGAAAAGCATCTCAGGAAAACCGTACCATACAGGTTCTTGGCGCAGGACATAACCAGTTTGATTAAGGCATTGAATGAGGCTTTGAGCTTCGAGAGAGATAAGTTATATTGCTTTTTGGTCTTGCCACCCAGTGGTATCGCGATAGACAGGGCTGAGCTTCCTGATTTGCCGGCGACAAAAACTATGGTCCTGCAGGATGCCACGAGATCGCTGAGAGTCCAGCCTTATCCGCGGTGGCTTGAAAAAAGCTTGAGAACCGGTACCGTAGTAATCGACAAAGAAACTATGCATATAATAGTGGAGAAATAATGAAAGAGTGCCTAAAGTGAGCTAAAGTGCCTAAAGTGAGCTAAAAGTATAGTTCATAACTTTAGGCACTTTAGTCACTCCGAATTTTAGGCACTTCTGGGAGTTACTATGAAAGATACAAAAACGTTTGTGATTGGCGTACTTAGTATTGCGGTCTTTATGGCCTTTCTGCCTGCGGCTGATCGGGCTTGGGCGGTCAGCACCAAAATTGTTCGTCATGAAAGCGGTGCTGATTTGCTGAAAGGCAAGGCTGAAAATGTTGTTATTGACTTACAGCGGGGGACTATCCAGCTTGGACGCGCCTCACAAGTTCTGGTTGAGGAGTTTGAGAATGTCTGGTCGATAAACAGTATTGTTGTCAGCGGCGGGACGGTTTACATAGGCACCAGTCCTAATGGAGGTATTTATAAATACAGCCTTGGTGAATTGACCAAGATTTATCCGCTTCAGAGTGACCAAACCTCGCTGAAGCATTCTAAGACAGAAGCCCTCTTAGAGGAAGGGCTAAGCGCTAAGCAAAATAACGAGCCTAACGATGCAAACGAATCCAGCGATGCGGATAAAGCTAAGCAAGAGCAGTCCGGCAGTCCTGTCGGCTCGAACGAGCATATTTTTGCGATGACAACTGATTTATCAGGCAGGATTTTAGCCAGTATTAGCGGCGACAAATGCAGACTGTGCCGGCTTGAAGGTGGCAAATTGGAGGTGATTTTTGAGCCGAACGACGCTAAATATATATTCGCCATAGCTACCGACAATGCGGGTAATATCTATTTAGGCACAGGGCCGCAAGGCAATATATATCAACTTGATTCACTTGGCAAAACAGCGCAGATTATTTACAGCAGCACTGACAAGAACATACTTTCAATAGCCACTGCAAAAGATGATTTTATCTATGCGGGAAGTGACAGCCGGGGCCTTGTATATAAGATAAATCCACGCACGAAATCGGCGATGGTTTTATATGACAGTGAACAGCCCGAGATTACGGCGCTGCTGTCCGCATCGACTTTGCCCTCGGCAGAGGGGAATTTGTACGCAACAGCAACGTCGGCTAAGGCTGTCCAGTCTGAAACGGGTTTTGCAGCGGATCTGCCCAAGGCAGGTCGGCCCGAAGCGCCCAAGCAAAACTCCGAAAGTGCCGCCGGCAACGATGTACGCAAATTGCAAATCCCGAATACAAAAAATCAGGATGATGATAAATCGGCAAAAAGAAAGGTACCATCCCGTCGTCCTGCCAAGCCTGAAAAAGCCAGTCATATATACAAAATAAACAAAGAAGGTTTTGTAACTGATATATTCAGCGAAACTGCGGTTTTCTTCTGTTTAGCCGAGCAGGATTCAAAACTGCTTGTAGGAACCGGAAACAGTGCCCAGCTTTTTGCTGTTGATCCGGTCTCAGAGCAGCAGTTAATTGTTTATGAGGATGAACAGGCGTCACAGATAACATCTTTGGCTGTGGCTGATGATGTAGTGTATCTTGGGACCGCGAATCCGCCGAAGCTAACAAAGCTAAACAAAACTTTTTCTTCTGAGGGGACTTACATTTCCGATCTTATTGATGCTGATCAACCGGCTAAGTGGGGCAAGCTGCAAATTGAAGCTGATATTCCGCAAGGATGTAAGATTTTGGTGGCTTCCCGTAGTGGGAATATTGAAGATGTAAACGACCCGACTTTTTCCGACTGGACTGAGCCGGTGGAGGTGACAGGGCCGGTACAGCTTGACTGTCCTATCGGCAGGTTCTGCCAGTATAAGCTACTGCTAAAAAGCGAGGATGGTCTTAAAAGTCCCATTATAAGGGAGGTTGCAGTTGCCAGCACCGTACCAAATTTGGCACCGAAAGTCGAATCCGTAAGTGTCAGCCGGATAGAAGCGGACAGCAAAAAACCTCCAGGCGGATTCAAAATCAGCTATAAGGCCAAAGACGATAACGGTGACAAGCTGATTTACCAAATAGACTTCAGAAAAATCGGAAGAACAAACTGGATTAATCTGGAAGATGACATCGAGGCAGACAGCTTCGATTGGGATGGAAAGACTGTTGAGGATGGCCGGTATGAGGTCAGGGTAATCGCAAGCGATGAAAGAAGTAATACGACTGCCACTAAACTAACGGGTAGCAGAATAAGTGATCCGGTGATAGTCGATAATACCGGGCCGGTCATCAGTGAATACTCCATTAAGAAAGCCGGCAATACCGTGACGCTAAAGCTAAAGGTAACAGACAGGCTAAGCATAATCGGCGAATTGCAATATACCGTTGACAGCAATGCTGAATGGATGGGCGCTATTCCGGACGACCTTGTATATGATACTACAGATGAGAGCTTCGCTATTGTGATAGAAGATTTGCAAGCCGGTGAGCATATACTTACGATAAGAGTCAAAGATGACGTTGAAAATACAACGTATAAAACCTTCGAGGTCAATTAATAGGGTAAGTAAGGGCTTAAACCTACAGTAAAAATTACTTGTGAATTCTATAATAAATCGCGATTGTAAACCCGTCTCGAGCAGGGTCGAGAGATATATTTTTATTTAGCCCCCAAACCTGTCCTGAGCCCAGTCGAAGGATTTATTTGGGGGTTTTTGCCTTAATTGTTGTGCGATATATCGAGTTTGAAAAGGTAGTTAAAACGGTTGAATCCCTCTGTGTAGTGGCTAATTATGAACTGCCTGACGATGTTTTAACAGCTCTTGAAAAAGCCGCACAAAAAGAATCTAATCCCGGCGCGGCAAAAATACTAAATCAGCTCATTGAAAACGCCCACATTGCATCTCAGCAAAAAATACCGCTGTGTCAGGATACCGGCCTTGCCGTTGTCTTTGTAGAGCAGGGAGCCAAAGTTGTTATGAAACCTCCTGCTGGTCAGAGACAGGCTACGCTATATGATGCTATCAATGATGGTGTTAGAGCTGGTTACGAAAAAGGTTATTTGCGAGAAAGTGTTGTCGCCGACCCGTTAAATAAGCGGGTGAATACTAATACCAATAACCCTGCTATAATTCATCATACGATTGTTCCGGGCGATAAGCTAAAGCTGACCGTTATGGCCAAGGGCGGCGGATGTGAGAATAAAAGCCAATTTAGAATGTTTAAGCCCACAGCGGATAAAAACCAGATTATCGATTGGGTGGTTGATGTTGTAAGATCGGCTGGAGCGGATGCGTGTCCACCGTTTGTTGTGGGTGTGGGTATCGGCGGCGATTTTGAATCGAGCTGCTTGATGAGCAAAAAGGCCTTGTTGCGGAATCTAACAACACCAAATGAGGATGAGTTTTATGCTGAGCTTGAGGCAGATTTGCTTTCCAAGATTAACGCACTCGGCATAGGTCCACAGGGACTCGGTGGTGATACTACCGCTTTAGCGGTTTCAGTTGAAACGGCTCCCTGCCATATTGCTTCGCTGCCGGTGGCAGTGAATATTGAATGCCATAGTCATAGACACGAGACCGCAAATATATAATTACTTTCTGTCTGTAGCGGTTTTTGGGTCCTGCGAAAAATGCCAGCTTATTATTGAAACGGCTGTTTGTGTGGCCAGGAATATTTTTCGAATTGACCGTATTCCATTTCTGAAATATCGTCAGGGTCTTCTTTCAGAGCTGAACGTATCTCATCAACGTGGGCGTCCACAAACACTGCATTGCATGTACCGCTGTTTAAGTCTCCGCTTGCCGTGCTATGGAAAGTGCCAAACCAATCGCGATTATCGCCACACAGTGCATTGTCGTTGAGTACATTGGGACAGCCCGGCCTGGTCCACATATTCTCCTCAGCAAAGAAAAATACCTGGTCTTTGCTTCTGGTTACCTCTGATAACTTATAAACCCCGTCGCGTCCACTGGCGTCTTGGGCACCTGAGCCGGAAGAGTCGCCGGCCTTCGAGCCTAAGTAGGCGTTCATGCTATAACTGTATTGAGGAACAATAGGTATGGATGGGTCGTGTTGGGGATGTCTTTGGCCTTCGGACTTAGACAGGATTCTGAACGTCGGACATATATGAGCCTTTGGGTTTTTCAAGTATGGCCAGAACGGACCATCAGGTGGATATCTTGGGTCGTGCCAACGGCAGTAACGCGGGTATCCGGAATAAGGATATTCTGTCCCCATAATAGAGCTCCATGCGGATGGATACCGGTAGTCATTATCGTCTAAGTAAAGCGCCTGCGCTATTCCATATTGACGAAGGTTGGCTCTGCAAGTCATTTCCCTTGCCTGCTCCTTTACCCGCTGTAGCGCCGGCATCAAAATTGCCATCAATATCGCAATGATGGCTATTACCACTAACAGTTCTATTAGCGTAAAACCTCTTTGTTTATCCATGATTTACAACCTCAACTTTTCAAAATTTTAAAAAAGTCTTTTTTTTGATTATTTTGCGTCTTGTTCTTTTTTAACAATTAATGTTGATTATATTGTAAACAATTTCCTCCCTAAAGAAAAGTTATTTTTCGCTAAATTAACGTTATTTTGCGTTAAATTAACGTTTATTTTTATATCAGATGCGCGAAATTAGCCTTCTGTTTGGTAAAATTTGCATCTCCGAGTAGTTTAGCTACTAATTTATTATATATCAAGTCAGATTTTTCTGCAATACTAAAGCTAAAAAAAATATGGATACGGCGAAAATATTCTGCTCTTGCGAACAAAATTAATCCCATTATAATACCCCGCAAGCAGCAGAGAACAGACGATGGTTTAGCCGTTGCCGGTACGGCAACGGACGACAGAGACAGATAAATTCTGACTTCTTTATGTTGCCCAATAGAAATCAAAGCCAGGTTCCCATAGCCGCAAATCACGAGCAGAAAGTGCCAAATATAATCCCGCTGACGAGAATTCAGAAGCTAATCGGCGAAAGGATGGCCAAATCCAAGCTGAGCAAGGCTTGCTTTTACCTTGAGTCAAAGGCAAATGTGACCGAATTGATGGCTCTTCGGCCAAAGCTCAGTAAATCTCTGGGCATCAAAATCACAAGCAATGCTTTTTTAATTCGTGCATTGGCTTTGGCTGCACAAAAGTATCCTATTATGGTCGGAAAACTCTTACCTTGTGAAACAGAGGACAAATCCCGTGTGAAACACAGGGCTGAATATTTAGCCTGCGGTTTCACTGCAGGTTCTTTGATTAAAATCGCTGATGCGATTAATATTGGTTTTCCGGTACATGCACCACAGGGTCTTATGGTGCCGGTGATAAAAAATGCCCACCTAAAAACGTTAGCCCAGATTGCTCGATTAGAGAAGCTGCTTACCGAAAAGGCCCGCAGCAATACATTGACCCTTGAGCAGATGCAGGGCCAGACGATAGGATTGAGCAATCTCGGCGTTTATGGCATTGATTCTTTTTTTGCAATCCCTGCTCCTGTAACAAGCACAATTTTGGCAGTCGGCAATGTCGTCAGGGAGGTTTGTCCCAACGGTGGCCAAATAGCCGTTCAAAAAATGATGAACCTGTCTCTTGCTGTTGATCGGATTGTTTCGGATGAAATCTACGCAGCTAAATTTTTAAATTTCATTATAGACCAGCTACAAAATTCGCAACAATTAATTTAAATAGAAATTCGCCTACAAGGTTTCTATGAGCGCTTCAGCTCGGCTGAGGATTTTCTTGGCTGATTCATTCGGCTCGATGTCCAGCCAATTAATCCGCCGGGGCGGAAAGGTCTTAAACCACGTCCGCTGGTGCTTGGCTAATCGGCGGGTGTTCTTCTTTATAAGCTCTACCGCATCCTCCAGGCTCTGACGGCTGTTTAAGTAATCTATTATCTCCGCGTATCCGATAGCACTTCGAGCCTGCGGACTCAACGGTTTTTCTTCGGCCAGCAGAGATTTGACCTCATCGACCAGTCCGGCGGCAATCATCTTTTTTACCCTAACGTTGATTGACTTATTCTCTTCGGTCTTTTCTCTTCGCAGACCGATTATCGTCCAATCGTTTTTCGTCCCTCGTCCGTTTACTACCGGCACCACAGGGGTGCCGGCTAAACTATCCCATTGTTTCTGAAAGCTTGAGATGGGCTTTCCTGTGAGCTTATACACTTCCAGAGCGCGTATGATGCGTTTGGCATCCTTAGGGCTGATGCGTTCGGCTGCTATCGGATCAACCTGTGTTAATTCTCTGTATAGAAGAATTAATCCTTTGGTTTCAGCGCGTTTCTTCAACTCGGTGCGGAGGTGCTCATCGGCTGAGGGGCCTTCAAACAAGCCATACAGCAGGACCTTTATGTACAAAGCGGTTCCGCCGACCGCGATAATGGGCTTATTTCGGCTGTTTATCTGCACTATCGCAAGGTGGGCTAAATCCAGAAATTTGCCGACACTGAATGATTCGCTCGGCTCGACTACGTCGATTAAATGATATTTAACTTGCTGGCGGGCCTCTCCTTCGATGCTGCTCAGGACATGTTTAGGCGGCTTAGCTGTGCCGATATCCATCCGCCTATAGACCTTCATCGAGTCGATGCTGATTATCTCCGCACCCAGACTCTCGGCCAGCTCAAAGGCTAACCGGCCCTTACCCGATGCCGTAACGCCAAGAATTAAAATCATTCCAGATGCCATAATTTGTTTATAAAGCCCGTAAAAGAAGATATAATACAAAATCGGGCTGAAGATATAAAGCCTTTGATTTTCGGGAATAACATTTGTAATGTCCGCTGAAGCAATCAATTCAGATTTTTATGCACTGTTGCAACGACAGGCTCAGTTTGTTAATTACGCTCTGCAGAGACTTCTATCTTTTCAGCAAATAAACAAGGATTTGAAGGAGGCGATTTGGTACACGATATTTGCGCCAGGTAAGCGAATCCGCTCGGTGCTGGTGCTTTGGTCTTGCGAGCTGGTCAGCGGACAGATAAACCACAATGCCGAGATTGCAGCAGCGGCGATTGAAATGGTGCATACCTATTCGCTGGTACATGATGATTTGCCGGCTATGGATAACGATGACTTTCGACGAGGTAGGCCAACGTGTCACAAGGCCTTTGACGAGGCGACGGCTATCTTGGTCGGCGATGCTTTATTGACATTAGCGTTTGAGATTTTAGCTGAAAAGATTGACGAACCATCCATTGCTGTCAGGCTAATCAGCAAATTGGCCGAGGCGGCTGGACCCGCCGGCATGATTGCAGGCCAAATGGCTGACTTGAAGGCTGAGAATACTACTGGCACCCAAGAAATTCTTGAATACATTCATAATAACAAAACCGCGAAGATGTTTCGATCCGCCGCAGCCATGGGAGCTATCTGTGGCCGAGCAAACCAGCAGCAGTTGAGCAGTTTGTGTGAATATGGGTCAAAAATTGGCTTAGGATTTCAAGTAGCTGATGATATTCTCGATGTAAAAGCGTCCAGTGGGCAGTTAGGCAAGACCGCGGGCAAAGATGAAAAGGTAGGTAAGGCAACTTACCCCGCTATTGTAGGGATGGGAAAATCAATGCAATTTGCGAAAAAATTAGCTGATGAGGCGGTTGGAGTATTGGAGCCTTTCGGCGAAAAAGCTGATAATCTACGGCAATTGGCGATGGCCCTGCTGAAAAGGACAAAATAAAATCATTTGTAACCGTTCACGCAGAAAATAAGGCGTTTTTGTGTCATTGCGAGGCCTTTAGGCCGAAGCAATCTCAAAAACGTACGATTTTAGATTGCTTCGCTTCGCTCGCAATGACACAAATGCGGTTTTCCCGTGAACGCTTACAATCATTTTTCCTCAAGCCGTAATAAAACCACCAAATAAACCCGTCCTGAGCCGTGGACTAAGCCATCCCTTACGGGAGGTCGAAGGATTTGGCGGCTAAATATTTATTTACCCCGCAATTTTTCGCCCCTATTCAGGCCCGCCCCGAGCATGGCCGAGGGGATAGGTTTGTTGCGGCATCCTCCGTTGACCCATATCAGTATTGAAAATTGGATTTTCATCGTTTTTTACACCGGCTTTAGAATGCACATCTAATATAAATAAGCGTGGATCGAGCATCGATAATGATTAAGGAAGAAATTGGAGGTGAGCCGATATATAAAGTATTGACTAGAGGACAAGCCATGGAAGAAAGAATTTTCTGTCCAATTGGATTAATGTTGTTTTTTGTGGCTGTGCATACTCAACTTCTTGAGGTGCCGCAAGTAATTGTATTTGAGCCCGCCGATGGCGGGATAAACTTGGATAATTTTTTAAATCAGCAACATTGGCCAATTCAGGTTCGGCCTCCGCCTATGGTTACCATAGTTCAGACAACATATTAGGATATGCATTTCAGTTACGAACTTTTGGGCCATAAGCTTAACGCTTACGGCCTTTTTTATTTTCTACGTTTAACTGTCGTTACCCTGAATTATAAGCCGCTCCATAATTGGGGAGAACCTGCTCATTTAATGCGAAAAAAAAGGCTTTACAGACGTTTATCTTTGAGGTAAGGTACTGTTATAAAAGTAGCAAAAATTTTTTGAAAAATTCTGATTTTTCCTCTCAACTACATGATCATTTGGTTGAAATAACGAGATTTTCAATGGGTAAATTGTTAGAACAAATCAATAATCCCGATGATTTGAAGAAGCTGTCGGTACAGCAGCTAAATGTTCTGGCGGATGAAGTACGGCAGTTGATTCTCACTACAGTCAGCAGAACCGGTGGGCATTTAGCCAGCAATCTCGGCGTAGTGGAATTGACCCTGGCCTTGCACTATGTCTTTGATTTTAAGAAAGATAAGCTGCTCTGGGATGTCGGCCACCAATGCTATACGCATAAAATCGTTACAGGAAGAAAAAGCCAATTTGCTCTTCTACGCCAGGCTGGCGGCATAAGCGGCTTTCCCAATCCGCAAGAGAGCGTTTATGACCAATTTGTCGTCGGGCACGCCGGGAGCTCGATAGCGACGGCAATTGGTATGGCACTTGGCTCGATGCTTGATAGTCGATACTCGATAACCGACGAGAATCGAGCATCCGGAATCAAGAATCGAGAAGATAAAATCGTGGCGGTAGTCGGCGATGCCAGTATTGTTAACGGCATTTCTTTCGAGGCCCTTAATAACCTCGAATTGGCCAAAGGGCAGCTACTAATCGTACTTAACGATAACTCCATGGCTATAGATATGACCGTGGGGGCAATGGCAAAATACTTCTCCAGAATTCGTCTGAGCCAGACTTACGAAGACCTGCGAAAGACCACCAGAAATATTCTTGAGCATATGCCTGTTATAGGCAAAAGTGTTGAGGAAGCAATTGAGAGGATCAAAAAGAGTATCCGGATGGTTCTGCCAGCCAGTCAGATGTTTGAAAGTATGAATATTCCCTACTTCGGCCCTGTTGACGGCCACGATGTGGACTCACTTATTCAACTGTTCAGAGAGTTGGCTGAGCTAAATCATCCGGTTGTTCTGCACGTTTATACGCAGAAAGGTAAAGGCTTTAAACCAGCCGATGCTCAGCCCAGCAAGTTCCATTCGACCGGCCCATTTAAGATAAATGGCGATGTGGTTGAGACCGTCTCGACTAAAGCCAAAACAGGGCGGTCAACAGCGGGCGAGGGTATGCCCAGCTTTACCAGTGTTTTTGGTAAGTATTTGACGAAATTAGCGGAAAAAGACCATAGGATAGTTGCTATAACTTCAGCTATGTGTGACGGAACAGGGCTGATGGATTTCCGTGAAAAGTTCAAGGATAGATTTTACGATGTCGGCATAGCAGAAGGTGTTGCTGTGGACGTAGCAGCAGGGCTGGCCAAGACCGGCCTAAAGCCGGTGGTTTGCATCTATTCGACCTTTTTACAGAGGAGTTTTGACCAGATATTTCAGGAGGTAGCTCTGCAGAATCTACCGGTCATTTTCTGTATTGATAGAGCCGGTTTTGTCGGTTCAGACGGTCCTACGCATCATGGATTGATGGATATCGGCTTTCTAAGGATGCTGCCGAACATAGTGCTGACGGCACCTGCGAACGAGGTTGAAATGAAATTAGCCCTTGAATTTGCGCTGGCTGAAGATAAGCCGGTTGTTATACGGTATCCTAAAGACCTTGTTCCGCCGCCGGGTTCTGTCAGAGCTGCTTGTAAAAGGCCGTTTAAATTAGGTAAAAGTGTCGTCGTCCGAAAGGCTACAGATTCGGTTATTGCTATTGTCTGCTACGGCAGTATTCTAACCGAGGGGCTCAGGGCAGCTAATTTATTAGCCAAAGAGGGCATTATGGTTGATGTCATTAATGCCCGGTTTGCTGCTCCTGTTGATGAGACAATTTACACCCTCCTAAAATCGGGCAAAAGCATAATAACGGTTGAGGACCACCATTTAGCCTGTGGATTCGGCTCAGCAATTCTCGAGCTCGTCTCGGCGAAGTGCGGCGTAGCTGAAAAGGTCGAAGCCGAAGCGGAATTAGCACCAGACGAACTAAAAAATAATAGAATAGCTGATATTCGAGTGCTTGGTGTGCCGAGAAAATTTATCGGACATAATACACGCAATTCTCAACTTATGCAGGCCTGCATAAATGCCGAAAAAATAGTTAAGACGGCCAAGGAAATGGTGTACTCGATGCTTGATGCCCAATGCTTGTAGCTCGCCCGACAGCAATTTGCAGCGGGCCTCGTCGAGTAACGAGGATCGAGATGCAGGATAAGAAGTTACCCAGATTAGCAATATTCGGCCATTTGAAAAGGCGGAAGGTTTCTGAAGTTATCAGCGAGTTTATGGATTTTACCGAAGATAAGGCTGAGATAGTAGCTAATTGCGGTATTGAGAGTTGTTCAGTCGATGTATTGAACAATTGCGATTTCGCAGTGGTTTTCGGTGGAGACGGCAGTATTATATCTGCTGCAAGAAACCTAAGCAAGGCTGATGTGCCAATGATAGGTGTTAATCTGGGGAAATTGGGTTTTTTGGCGGAATTTGGCGTTAGCGAACTTGAACAATATTTCAATGATATAGTTAGTGGCAAGGCAGCCATTGAAAAACGCATGATGCTCGAATGTAAAGTCTTTGATAGCCATAATAGCAGTTCGGCAAGATTCAGCTCATCGGCGATTAATGATGTTTTTATTACTTCGGGGCAGCTTCATCGAATGATTGAGCTAAAGATTGCGGTTGATGGTCAGCCTGTTGCTTCCTGCGTTGGTGATGGTCTTATAATCTCTACACCGACCGGCTCGACAGCCTATAATCTGTCAGCGGGTGGGCCTATATTAGACAGCTCGATGCAAGCGATGGTTATTACTCCTATTTGTCCACATTCACTCAGTTTTCGCCCCATCGTTATCGGTGCTGATAGCAGGGTTGAGGTATTTTGCGTACGCTTAAGCGACGGCACGACTATTTCTATCGACGGCCAGGATTCATTACTTCTGCAGGCCGGTGATGTGGTCAGGATTGACAGGGCAACAAAGGCTTTTCTGGTTGTTAATAATCCGTTGCGAACCCGCTGGGATACGTTAGCTGCTAAATTAAGCTGGGCTGAAACGCCGAAATACGAGAAAGAAAATCCCGCTTAAAAACATGGAGCTAAGTAGCTCGTTTAGCTGTCAGCTCCTTCGACCTCCCGTAAGGGATGGCTTAGTCCACGGCTCAGGACGGGCCTGTGGTGACGATTTCTATACGAAGGACGATGGACGAAAGATGTATGAAGAAGTCATTATCTATAATAACAGTATTGATATTAATTATTTTATCGGAACTTGGATGGGCGTTTGAGAATCCATCGGTACGTAGTCCGGTTATTTCAGGCACGGTTCCGCCGAGCAGAATCTCCAGTGGGCTGATTCCAACTCCTAATCCAATAGATGACAGCGGCAACTTAGTGATAACCGGCAATGTCACAGGCGGCAAGCATTTCCGGGGTCAGATACCGTATGGCTCGACTACAAATTTCCGGGCGTCGCTTGGCTCATCATCGCTCGATTCCTTTTTAAGGTACTCGGCTGACTTAGCGGACTTTGACCGTTATCGACCGGCTACTGCCGGCACCTCTTATCCGTCTATAGGACGATACAGACCATTTTTTTCTCCATCGGCAACGGTGGCTACCACAAGGGTCGGCCAGCCGTACGTTTTAGCTCAGGACAAAGGCCTATATGGAGTCAAGCAAGACTTAGTTAGGCCAGCTAAAGGAACCAGCCAAGGACAAGGTGGCTTACTAAATATCTATCCTGATTATAGTAGCTCGGCCTGGTCAGTCTTATCGAGGTCGCCGCAGGAGTTGGAGAAAATTATTTCTAACGAGCTTGGCAGGGAGCCGCTTCGACTTGGTAATCTTCGTTATTTAAGAAGCGAAGCGGCGACATCTGAGCAAAACTATTCCGCCGTACTATCGGCGGATGATTCTATGCCTCCGCTCTTTTCCAACGAGCCTTCGTCGGATTCGAAGCGGGATATTATAGCTTCGCCTCAGATAGGTCCATCAGCGCGTAGTCAGCTTCCGGGAGTTTTCCCATCAAATGCAGCGGAATTAGACCGATTGATATCGCAGGTAGAAAACAGAGAGAAAACAAGACCCAGGCTGAAAGGTAAGCAATCCAATGTTTATGAGCAGGTTCAAAATAGGCTTGATGATTTAGTAAGACCCAAAAGCCTGGACGGAATAACTAAAGCTCAAGACTCGGACCAGCTTACGACAATGCAACAGGATGAGTCTGTCGCTGCTCAAGCGGATGCCGGTAGGCATAAAAATCTCGATTCTTTTACAACCGGTAGGTTTGAATGGTATATGCAGGCTGCGGAACTGTACTTGAAACAAGGAAGATTCTACCGCGCTGCAGATTCTTACACTATGGCTTCTGTTTATAAGCCGGGCGAACCCTCTGCGTATATCGGCAAAAGTCACGCCTTATTTGCCGCCGGCGAATATATGACAAGCGCTCTGTTTCTTTCCAGAGCAATCGAGGCTGTTCCTGAATATGCCCGCCTTAAGGTTGACCTTGTTAATCTTTTAGGCAATCAGGATAAATTTAACAAAAGAGTGGCTGATGTTGAGCAGCACCTAAAGATAAGCGGCGTGGCTGAATTACAATTCCTGCTCGGCTATGTTTATTATCAATCCTTTCTCCGTGATGGCATTGTAGAGGATGAATGGGACAGACTCGATGCTGCTAAAAGGTTGATAGATGCAGCCCATCAGAACCTGCCGGGTTCCAAGGCTATCGGCACGCTCAGAAAGGCTGTCGATCAAGCAATGGACAGATGAGCTTAGAATTTGCGTTCGGCAAATCTCGTTTACTACGCCGCTAATATTATCCTCCCTATTACAACCCAATTAGTGCCGCTGATGCAACAAACCTGTGGATGATATCTAATGAGCTTGACATAAATGGATGTGTGAAATATACTGCATCGCCCTGATGGTAAAATGATAATTGGTTAATTTGTTAAATCCGCCTATGGCGGACTCACCAGCAAAAGGAGAATATAATAATGACAGCAAAGCAATTGTATTTTTTCGGTGGCGGTAAGGCAGAGGGCAGTGCGAAAATGAAAGAGCTTCTGGGCGGCAAGGGTGCTAACTTGGCCGAGATGTCCAGAATTGGCATTCCAGTTCCTGCCGGGTTCACGATTACAACCGAAGTTTGTACCTATTTTATGACTAACGGCGGCAAATACCCCAACGGGCTAAAAGAACAAGTCAATACTGCTTTGAAAAAAGTGGAGAAAATTATAGGCAGCCGTTTTGGCGACCCTCAAAATCCGCTTCTTTTCTCCGTTCGCAGCGGCGCTCGTATTTCGATGCCGGGAATGATGGAAACCATTCTCAACATTGGTTTAACTTCCGCTACGATACCAGGTCTTATAGCAAAAAGCGGCAACGAACGATTCGTTTATGATGCCTATAGACGCCTGATTATGATGTACTCCGATGTGGTTATGGAAAAAGCAGCGGGGATAGAGCCGAAGGAAGGCAAAGGCATCCGACAACAGCTCGAGCACGAAATGCAAAAAATGAAGGATGCTAAAGGCGTTAAGTTCGATATGGAGCTCGATGCAAAAGACTTGAAAAGATTGGTTGATGTTTTCAAGAAGAAAGTCAAACAAGTCCTCAAAAAAGATTTTCCGGATGACCCGCAGTCACAACTCTGGGGTGCCGTCTCTGCTGTTTTTAGGTCATGGAACGGCAAGCGGGCTAAGGCATATCGCAGGATAGAAAACATTCCTGGCGACTGGGGAACAGCGGTAAATGTTCAGGCCATGGTCTTCGGCAACATGGGTGACAATAGCGCCACCGGCGTTGCATTTACTCGCGATCCCGCAACCGGCGAAAATAAATTCTACGGCGAGTTTCTTGTAGATGCTCAGGGGGAAGACGTGGTAGCGGGCATTCGGACACCTCAGGCAATCAATAAAGTCTCAAAATCAGTTACCTCGAAGCACCTGCCTTCTCTGGAAGAGCTAATGCCCAAACTTTACAACCAATTAGCTAAGACTCGCACGAAACTGGAAAAGCACTACCGTGATATGCAGGACATTGAATTCACCATTCAGGACGGCAAACTGTATATGCTCCAGACGCGGGTGGGTAAGCGCAACGGCTTAGCTGCGGTGAGAATGGCTGTTGAAATGTGTAAGGAGGGTCTAATCTCTGGAAAAGAAGCTCTGCTGCGGGTAAAGCCGGAACAGCTCGATGAGCTTCTGCATCCGATGCTGGACCCCAAGGCCGAAAGCAAGGCTGACAAGCTTGCCGGCGGCTTGCCTGCCGGGCCTGGTGGTGGAGTCGGCCAGATAGTTTTCACCGCCGATGATGCTGAAGCACAGGCCGAGCAGGGCAAAGATGTCATCCTTGTTCGCGACGAGACCAGCCCGGAAGATGTTCACGGCATGCGCGCCGCCCAGGCAATTCTCACAGCCAAGGGTGGTATGACAAGTCACGCCGCTTTGGTTGCAAGAGGCTGGGGTAAATGCTGCATTGTCGGCTGTGGTGCATTGAATATCAATGCCTCAAAGAAAGTAATGTCCGTGAATGGAAAGAAGCTGGGCGAAGGGGACTGGATTTCTCTAAATGGTACCAAAGGTGTTGTTTACGATGGCAAACTCGGCCTTATACCAACCGACCCTGAAAAGAACGTGCACTATAAAAAATTGATGTCGTGGGCAGACAAACGCCGAAAGTTAGGCATTCGAACAAACGCTGACAATCCGCATGACGCTCAAACAGCCAGAAAATTCGGGGCTGAGGGTATCGGCCTATGCAGGACCGAACACATGTTCTTCGGCCCGGACCGCATCACAGCCATGCGGCAGATGATCCTGGCGGATGATGAGGCGGGTCGCAAAAAAGCCTTAAAAAAGCTGCTTCCGCTACAGAGAAAAGACTTCATCGGCATCTTCAAGGCTATGGCCGGCCTGCCTGTTACGATTCGTACGTTGGACCCGCCTTTGCATGAGTTTTTACCTAACGACCAAGCAAGCCAAAAAGAGATGGCCAAACAGATGGGCGTCACGGTAGAGGCTATCAAGAACAAAGTACAATCATTGCATGAGCTTAATCCCATGTTAGGCCACAGAGGATGCCGTCTGGGCACTACCTATCCTGAAATTACCGCTATGCAGGTGCAGGCGATTATAGAAGCGGCTTGTCAGGTCGCAAAAAAAGGCGTGAAGGTCCATCCGGAAATTATGATTCCGCTAGTGGGGACAAAGGCCGAGCTGGAAAACCAGAGGAAGGTTGCAGTTGAAACTGCTGAAAAGGTCTTACAAAAAAATGGCGTTCGTATCAAGTATCTTGTCGGCACGATGATTGAGATTCCCAGAGCAGCACTTATGGCGGATGAGGTGGCTCAGGTCGCAGAATTCTTCTCGTTTGGAACAAATGATTTGACGCAGATGACCTTCGGCTACAGTCGTGATGACGCCGGCAAATTCCTACCGTACTATCTTGTGGAAAAAATCCTTCCTGCCGATCCATTCCAAACGCTTGATCAAGAAGGAGTGGGTCAATTGGTCGAGATGGGCATCCAGCGTGGAAGGGCTACTCGAAAAGATTTAAAGGTTGGAATCTGCGGTGAGCACGGCGGCGACCCCAAGTCTGTCGAATTTTGTCACCGTGTTGGCATGAATTATGTCTCTTGCTCACCGTTTAGAGTGCCGATTGCAAGATTAGCAGCCGCTCAAGCAGCAGTTAGATAGTCGTTAGTCGTTAGTGAATAGTTAATAGTTTAGCCCCCCAGTTTACTGGGTGGGTTTCATTGTTGTGATATAATTGGTGGGTGGAAAACACCATACCATTAATAAGATTATTGGGGAGAACCGTCAGATAGCCCGGCGGATAGCGGTTAACCGGTAAACAGATGGGTGTAGTAGCACGAGTGCACACCGTGACATTACTGGTGTGCACTCATACACCTAAATTTGTGTGGGTGCTCTACCCTGCATGTACTTTCCTCCATCGGTCTGGGCGGAACCGTCATTGCGAGCGAAGCGCGGCAATCCCTATACGCTTCACGTTTTTTTTGCGTAGCAATCCCACCACTGTCATTCAGAGTCCCGATTTATCAGCACGATGAATCAATCTCTGATTTAGCATTTCAACAATTAATCAAGAAAAAGACCATATACGTAAAGCGCGTACGCTCTGCCGGTGCCGGTGGCAAAGGTTGAGAAGCAACAATTGTCACATCTGGGCTGGGCCAGCCTGTGGATTTTTTCGCGAGTCATAAGATATGCTCAATGGAGCAAAGTCAAGTGTGTTGAAGTAACGTGCAGAAATGTATTATTAACTTATATACCCATTTTCCTATATTATACCATAAAATGCGGAGTTTGTCCAGATAATCTTTGCGAGTTTAGGTTCAATGGCAATTGTCATTGACGGCGATGTGTTTTTGTATAAAATGTTTATTGAAAGGCTGGGGCAGATTACTTGGACTGCCTAAAATTTATAGTGGTGAAAGTAGCTCAGCGGTAGAGCACTGGACTGTGGATCCAGGGGTCGCGGGTTCAAATCCCGTCTTTCACCCTTTTCGTCAATGTTTAGCCGACTCCGGTACGGCGAGCGCAGCCGAGTCGCGGCGGATTGCCCATGGAGAAGGATTGCTGCCTCGATTACCCGAAATGCAATTCCACGATGTCTTTGTCGTGCAAGACGTGGGTCAACTGGACGTTTTGGCCGTCATAGAAGCCGGTGCCCCATATCCGAGCGGACTGTAATTTTTCAGCTAACTGCCGATGGATAGAGACGGCCAAATCCATCACGGTCGAGCCGGCAGACATCGTGAACGGCTCATTCATATCTGCGGGTTTGCCCGGCGGCTTGGCATAAATGCGAATAAGTCCCAACTGGCTAAAAAGAACACTCGGCAGTTTGTCAAGGCCGGTGCCGGTCTGAACTGAGACTTCAAAAAATTCAAACGGGTATTTACACAATTTTACTAATTTTTCAAAGGCGCCGGCAGCGGCGATATCCGACTTTGTACAGATGCAAAAAGCCTTCTTGCCGAGCGCATTACCTTGTTGGTCGAGAGCCAGCGTCTCGGCATCGGTTATCAGATTTCTGGATTCAAGGAAGTCCAGACAGACGCTTAGCTGCTCCTCGGTGTCGGCGGAAAGATTAATGACAATAGCTATCAAGTCACAATGTCGGTACGTCCCTACCTGGCCGGGCGCGATGTAGTCAGCGGTAATAGGCGGCATATCGATCAGTTGAATCTGAATGTCCTCGAACTCAACCATTCCCGGCACCGGCCCACTCGTTGCGAATGGGAAATCCGCCACATTGACCTTCGCGTTTGTTAGAGCCGCGACTATGGAGCTTTTGCCGCAGTTGGGCGTCCCTAAAAGAACAACTTGGCCGGAGCCGGTTCGCGGGACGTAGAAAATATCAATGCGCTTTGCGCGTCCCTTCTGCGTGGCTACTTCTTTGAGCTTACTGAGCTTACGCCGAAGGTCGGCTTTTAAATGGTCGGTGCCCTTGTGCTTGGGCATAACCGCCAGCATACGCTCAAGCGCAAGGATTTTCTCCTCGTTCGTTGAGGCGGTTCTGTACCACTGCTCAGCCTTAAAATATTCCGGTGTCAAATTCGCAGGCATCGTCAAAAAATCAAATATCAAAAATCAAAAATTAAAATGCAAAACTATATGGCAAAATTCAAAGGAAGCGTTTCAGCATTTTATATTTTAACAGGTAATTTTGATATATGGTAGCATCTTGTTTGGTGACCATAACCTATTGTGTCCCTGAGGGTTTTACTTGGCGGTCAAGCATTAACGGGCCGGAAGGTGCTTTCCACACGCGGCAAATCGGCTTGGGTACAGCCGTTGATTTTTCTTTGTGCAGGTTGGAGTCCGACCGGTAAAGAAGCTCACCGGTTTCCTCACTGCGATATTCGTAGAGCAGAACTGTGATGGGCGATTGGGCAGCGGCGCTATTATCCTCCGCTGCCAGAGCATAGAATATGGGCTTTTGAGACTTTGCCCGGGGACTTGTCATCAAGCAGACAGTGCTGCCGGCTGCCGTGCTCAATTGGCCGGCGTATATCGGTATAAGGCCATCGTAGCTCCTATTGGGCGGGATAACAAAGAAAGAGATTGCCTCGACCATTGGCCACTTATTTTGGGCATCAACATCCTCACGCAATAAGTAATCAATTCGGCCGATGGCATCGCGCACTTGATACACAGGTACAGGCAAAGAGAGGCGGGGGTCATCAAGTTTTAGTCGATACATGATTTGATTGTAGTCGTAGCGAGGTGTTGCGTTTGCTGGGTCGCCGGAGAAGCTGTGCGAGTATGTCCCCTCAAAATATATTAACCTGCCCCCATCCTGGTCAAAGTATGGATGGTGCTTGGGGTTGTAGAACGAATACTTGTTATGGGTAACAATTTTTCTGGCATAAGCCCAAGGGCCTACAGGAGTATCGGCCTGTGCGTACCAGACTTCTCCGAGGAAAGAAGGCTCGCCATACTGCTGCACGGCTATCATCACCCACCGCTGGCAAAAGCAATTCCAATAGACCGTCCCAGCATGTGGAGATACTACTTTGCCTGTTTCGATGTCGTACAAAGGTGCAGCCTCCTTTTCTTTACGCAAGGCTTCTATTACAACCTTTTTAGGATATTGTTTACCGGCAACTAAGTCGCGTGTGGCAATCCATCGGAAGCATTTGTCGGTCTTCAGGTCTCGGCTTTCAATATTGTCAGCCAGGCGATCTAAGCTGAGGCTCGTGTATAGCTCGTAAGCATTGGGATCAGTGATGTGCTGCCAATCGGCTTTAACGCGCAACCTAACAGCTAAAGGAAATGGCGTAGCGAAGTAGTAGTACGGCTGGCCATCAACCTCAACGTAAAAAGGATGCCCCACGTCTGGAAAGAGCAAAAGATCCGGACCACCTTTGACCAGCCGCTCAAAACAATCTGTCTTGTCATTGAAGACAACCAGCCCTCTTTCATAAGCCTCGCCAAGGCTCTTCATCCGCGCATACTTTGCTACAAGCCTTTCGTTACCTTGTTTATCGTGAACTGTAAAAAGCCCGTCAAGCCAGACCATTCCAGGCTCCGGTAGCGGGCAAATTCTCTTAGCGAAGCCCCTATCGTCAACAAAATACTCAAGGTCTATTCCGACACTTGGGTCGAGGCCGCCGCGACCAGGCAAAGCGGAGATTGCACCTGACGTAGCAAAATTGCCCAGCGGATATGAGGGTTTGTTTGTATCCCCCCAGAACCAGAAAAGCCGTCCGCGATAGATACACGTTTGGACTGAGTCCTGTCCCATGACCAGGCCGTTCAAGATGGGTTCTTTCAGAGGGACCGGCTGGCCAGTGAGAATACTGTCGCGATAAATGCCTTGGCCTGTTATGCGATAGAGTCGTTCTGCGATGTTGATTCTTTTAATTTTGAGTATGGCACTACCACCGGTTTTGACATGGAGAGTCGTTCCTGCAAAACCAAAGCCATTTTTAGGAAATTCATATCCGTAGCCTTCAACATAGAAAAACACGTTAAGGTCCATGAGTCCCGGCTCATAGAAAGCAACAGTCCCGTTGCTGTCGGTCAAGTGACGGATGTTGTTAATTGTTCGTAGCTCCACCAGCGGCACGCCCCTGCCTGTCTGTTCATCTACGACTTGAACTCTGAAGTATTTGCCACAAGACTCGCCGGCAACACTAATCAGACCCAAATAGCGGGCATTGATAAGCAGGACTGCGAGAACACACATAAGGTGTCGATTGTAAAACTGTTTCAGATGCACCGCATGCCTCCCTCGCTAACTTGTTGTGCGTCTTGCATTATACACTATACGCAATACGATTCAAACTTTTTCTGCAACAATATCACCGACTTGGCTGGTTGAGTATCCCATCCGTCCGGCCTGAAGCGACTTTACTTTATTCGCGGTGACATACATTACAGCTTTTTCCACCGCATCGGCTGCCTTTTCTTCGCCGAGTGTAGCCAGCATCATCTGCGCAGCACATATTGCGGCCAGCGGGTTGATGACGCCTTTACCGGTATATTTGGGGGCGCTACCGCCTATAGGCTCAAACATGCTGACGCCGTCAGGATTGATATTTCCGCCGGCTGCGATACCCATACCGCCCTGCACCATTGCACCAAGGTCGGTAATGATGTCACCGAACATATTGCCGGTGACAATCACATCGAACCACTCCGGATTTTTAACCATCCACATACAGGTCGCATCAACGTGATGATATTCTCTTGCGATGTCAGGATATTCAGCCTTGCCCATTTCGTGAAATGCCCGCTCCCACAGGTCGTAGATATAGGTCAGCACGTTAGTTTTGCCGCATAAAGCGAGTGTGTTTTTGTCGCCTTTGCCGCGTGTTTTTTTTCCGTATTTGCGGGTATATTCAAATGCGTACTTCAGGCAGCGGTCCACCTGAAAGCGGTTATACACCGCCGACTGCACAGCTACCTCGTTTGGCGTTCCTTTCATAGTGAAGCCGCCGGTGCCGGTATAAAGGTCGCCGGTATTCTCGCGGACAACCGTAAAGTCGATATCCTCCGGCCCTTTGTCTTTCAGTGGTGTCTCTACGCCGGGATACAGTTTGACCGGCCTGAGGTTTATATACTGGTCCAGCTCGAAACGAGCCTTTAGGAGTATTCCCTTTTCCAGGATTCCCGGCGGCACATCGGGATGGCCAATAGCGCCGAGCAGGATTGCATCGAATTTGCGCAGCTCTTTGATGGCACTATCCGGCAGGGTCTCACCGGTCCTTTTGAATCTTTCGCCGCCGAAATCAAACTCGGTTAGGTCAACTATGAAATTGAATTTGCTCGCAGCGACTTTTAATACCTTTACCGCTTCAGCCGTCACTTCCGGCCCGGTGCCGTCACCAGGTATTACCGCAATCTTGTAAGTCTTACCCATCTAACCTTTTCCTTTCTCCATCTTCAAACCACGGATTAAATCAGAGTAGAAAATATTTATAACCACGGATTAACGCGGATTTTCACGGATTATTGTTCATATCAATTCTTCACTTCCATTTGCACAACTGCTTGATATGTCTTTCATATTGGCTCCAGCAATTTTCCAGTTTCGTAATGTTCCCTTTCCTTACCCAAGGTTTTTCAAAATGCTCAAATTTATTGCCCCCATAACTTGGCAAGAAATTAGTCCATCCGGTTGGTTCATCGAGTAGATACCGACCTATATATACAGCTATCTTGACAATCCGGCCGTGGCCCTTGTGAATCTTCGCCCGAGAAATCCTTAGGTCTTTCTCAGGGACCTTTCCTCTACTTTCCTCGGTTGCTGAATGAGCAACAATTTTATTAACAAAGTTGACAATCGGTTTGCATTTGTCCAACCATTTATTTAACCGGTCAAACATGCTATTACGAACGGTGTCGTTTGGTTGTCTCTGGGCAGGTTCGACTCCGGCAAGTAAGTCTATATTTTTATGAACATACTCAGAACGTGCACTTTTAACTATCAAATTTGACTTTATCGCTTTCCCGTAATCGTATGGTAATCCAATAGCAAAAAGGATATTTTCTCTTGTTATGAGAGCATTGTTCTCTTTCAGGTCATTTATAAGTCTACGTAATGAGATTACATCTTTTTGTTTTTTCCGCTCTTCATATAACCTTCTAATCGACAAGCTTTGTGTTTTTAGAAAGCTCCGATTAATTAAGTCATGAACTAGCTTATTTAATTCTGGTTTTTCTTGGTTGTCAGTTTTTGTATATTTCCTTGCCTCATATATTACATAAAAGATGGCGTCATCAAATAACATATCTCGAATTTGTGCACAGACCGAATTATCATCCTCTGAGTACCATTTTTCCCACTCTTTAAACTTTTCATTTAGTTTGCACATACGCTTATCCAACAATTAAGTAATCCGTGCAAATCCGTGTTAATCCGTGGTTACATTACTAATCTCTTGTACTTCAATGATTGCTCGCCAAAGTTTATTAACAGCCCAACTTCCAGCCCTGTTGCCTTCAGATAATTCAAAACCTGTGCTTCTTCGACACCTGTGGTAGTTTTTAACGCCTTAAGTTCCACCAACACTTTCCCATCGACGAGGAAATCACAAAAGAAATCCTTGGCTTTTTCTCCTTTATACATTACAGGTATCGCTTTCTGACGTTCGTATGTAACATTACGAAGGTCGAATTCAATTGCCATAGCTGCTTCATAAACACTCTCTAAGAAACCCGGTCCGAGATTTGAATGCACTTCCATAGCCGCACCAATAATCTCTCTTGTCAAATCGGAGTACAATAAATCTGATTCAGCCACTTTTTTATCTTTATTAAAATCCGTGTAAATCCGCGTTAATCCGCGGTTGTTTTTTTTATGTGTTCCAACAGTCCGCCGTCGTTGATTATTTCCAGTGCAAAGTCCGGCAGTGGATTAAATTTAATATCAATACCGGTAGTTTCATTTTTAATCAAGCCAGCTTTGTAATCAATTTTCACTTCGTCGACGTCATTGATTTTTTCAAGTGCATCCGGCGATTCAATGACATAAAAGCCGTTATTGATGGCGTTGCGATAGAAGATTCGGGCAAATGTCTTGGCGATTACAGCCTGTACGCCTGCTCCGCGGATAGCCCAAACAGCGTGCTCTCTGGATGAGCCGCAGCCAAAATCCTCGCCGGCGACAATTACGTCACCTTTCTTAACCTTCTTTACAAACTCTGCATCCAAATCTTCCATACAGTGTTTTGCCAACTCAGCTTCATCATCGGTATTTAAATACCGGGCCGGTATGATTTCATCCGTATTTATATGACCTCGTTTGTAAACGTGTGCTTTAGACATAATCATCCTCACATAATTCAAATCCTAAATCCTAATTTCTAAATTCTAAACAAGCACGAATTTCCAAATATCAAATTATTAAACATCATGGTTAATCATTTTTTCGTCCATACACCAATCGCCTATAACTGGTAGGGTGGGGCTTGCCCCACCAAGACTAAATACATCTTTCTTTTTGGTGGGCGTAAACTCACCCTACGTGATTTTTTCCAGGTCATATTGTTTAGTATTTTGTTTTTTGGTCATTTGAATCCTTCGGCTCCGCTCAGGACAAGTTTGTTTAGAATCCATTCGACTTCGCTCAGGACAGGTTTAGGATTTAGATATTAGGATTTCATCACAAAAACTTACGTGGGTCGGTTATTTCTCCTTCTACCGCGCTTGCTGCGGCTGTAGCTGGACTTGCCAGATAAACTTCGCTTTTCGGATGTCCCATTCGGCCAACAAAGTTGCGATTCGTTGTGCTAACACACTTCTCGCCTTCAGCTAATACGCCCATAAAGCCGCCAAGGCAAGCCCCACAGGTCGGCGCAGAAATTACACAGCCTGCGTCGTAGAATATATCGAACAGGCCTTCGTCTTTAGCCTGTTTCCAAATTGTCGGCGTAGCCGGCACAATTATTGTCCGGATGGCAACCTGTTTTCCCTTGAGAATTTTCGCTGCGATTCGCAGGTCCTCGATTCTGCCGTTAGTGCA
>Ga0307427_1000068_pt1 | contig 86488 bp, 71 predicted proteins | sample SalMarWE160190MG_FD_202162 | JGI IMG/M metagenome (GOLD analysis project Ga0307427, IMG submission 202162) | Salt marsh sediment microbial communities from the Plum Island Ecosystem LTER, Massachusetts, United States - WE1603-190 | ecosystem: Environmental > Aquatic > Marine > Intertidal zone >...
TGTTCCCTCACTTCACCTGTGTCATTCAAATAGACCATGGGCTAGGGTTTTAAAGAATTTTATTCATCCCCAAGGAGTTCTTTGATTTGTTTATAAATATGGAAAATCTTGACAGTAACAGACTTTTATTTGATGAGAACCGTTATGAAGAATTTGTTATAATTATCTGTGCTATTGTAATTTTGGTCTGGTTGTGATGAATATGAAAAAATCTTCAATACATGAAAGATAGTACCTATTCTATTATATATTTGTGTTATGTGGAACTGAAATTTCTGTGTCCAAGATAGGATACGTTCCAATTCATCAGTATGATTTTAATGACTGCTGCACTCAAACCCAATTAATTTCAGTAATAATTTCTAAGGAGTCTTAATGGCAGGCTTAGTTCAAATTCTTGGTGGTTTAGCCTTATTCCTCTTTGGGATGAACTACCTGAGTTCAGGGATTGAGAAGCTGGCTGGTGACCAGATTCAAATTTGGCTGGAAAAAGTGACCAACAGTCGCTTAAAGAGCGCTGTATTTGGTGCGGCGGTGACATCCCTCGTTCAGAGCAGCAGCTTATTGATGGTGACCATGATCGGCTTGATCAACGCGAATTTGATGTCGGTTGAGCAGGCGATCGGCGTGATGCTGGGGCAGGAAATTGGCACCACCATGACCGCCCAGATCGTTTCATTCGATATTGGTGATTTTCGCCTGATCCTCGTTATTGTCGGGTTTATCTTCCTCGAATTCTTTAAAAAACAGGATTGGAGAAAATACGGCGAAATCTTAATGGGTATGGGTCTGATCTTTGTGGGTATGGGATTTATGTCCAGCGCGCTGGATTGCCTGATCACTATCCCGTGGGTTTGTGATCTGTTGTTCCTATTGGGGGAACATATCTGGTTTGGTGTATTGGCGGGCATCGTCTTGACTGCGCTCGCACAGAGCAGTTCCGCCGTGACAAGCCTGGTGATTGCCATGGGAATCAGCCAGGTGATTACCCTGGACGGCGCAATCGGCATCATCTTGGGCGCCAATATCGGCACCTGCATCACGGGGCTGGTGGCATCTTTGAGATTGTCGCCTACCGCTCGGCAGGCTTCATTGGCTCAGATCATTATCAATATTACCGGCGTAATGCTGTTTCTCCCCTTTATTGTTCCCTTTGCTGATCTTGTCCATCGAACATCCAACATTCTATCACGCCAGATTGCCAATGCGCACACTATCTTTAACGTCGCTGTCAGCGTTGTCCTTTTTCCTTTTGTCAAACCGATTGCCAGGGCTGTGGAGTGGTTGGTACCCGCAAAGCCTGAAAAAGAAAAGAAAAAAGTGACCGCTTTTATCGATGAAAAACAATTTGGGGTGCCCTCCGTTGCCATCAACCAGGCCCGTCGGGAATTATATCGGCTGGGAGAGGTCAGCGCTGAGATGATTGCCCTCTGCTGCCAGGCGTTGATTGAAAAGGACATGGAGACCGCAAACCGGGTATTGGAAATGGAAGATACCATCGTTGACCCAGTCACAGATGAATTAGAGACCTTTGTGAACACGTTGATGCGCGGGGATTTGAGCCATGAGCAGCAGCGGCGCAGCTTTCAGATCAAGAACCTGCTGGTTGATGTGGAGCGGGTGGGCGATATGGCGGAGGACATCGCCCAGTTCGCCCAGGACAGAGCGATGAATGATACACCTTTCTCCGATGAGGCTACTGAGGAATTTGAACGATTGTGGCGTTATGCTCATAAGACCTATACCATGGCGCTGCAGGCCTTCAAGGAAAAAGACCGTGATCTAGCCCAAAAAGTTTGTGATGTGGAGAGCGAATTCGACAGCATGTACCTGAAAGCCCGGCAGAAGCATATCCGCCGGCTGGAGACGGGGTTGTGCAACGCGCAGGCGGATATCATCTTCACGGAATCTCTACGTTTGCTGGAGCGGATCAGCGATCACGCGGATAATATTGGTGTGAGTGTGATGCGGAATTAAAAGTTGTTATTTACCCTCATGATGAATGGAATTTCTGTTCCATGTGCCATGCCAGCAGGTACATCACGGCTGGCGGAATGAATGCCAGCCAGATGAGTAAAAAATTCAAAATCCAACTGCCGTAAAACATAAAATACAGGACTTCACGCAGTACCAAGGCAATGATGGCGACCAATGCGCCCAGGCGCTCCCACAGCCAGGCTATTAATAAGCCAACTGCACTCAAACCCCATAAGCCTAGCACGACATAGGCTTCTGTGGAGATTGGCTCGCCTGTGGCGTAAGGATCAGGCGAAAAAGCCATCACGACAGCAAAGATGAAAATCGACAGACTCCAGATGCGTGCGATCCAGCGTAGGATTCGGATTTTCAGTGGAAGAGGGGGTTTATTATTCATTTCTGTTCTCCTAAATATTGAATCAAATTTTTATTATTGTTAGGTTATCGACAATGGCAGGTTGAGATGGGTAGGGCGAAGGTACTAATAATTATTATAAACCAATTGTGTCTCGGGAAATCAAAAGACTCGATGGTGTAAAAAATCGTTTTTCAGTATCCTTTTCATCGCCCTGTTTTTATACTAGATTCTTTATGAGAAGTGAGGTGCGCGAAATTTCACTACGCACCTCTGACGGATTAGGGCTGGCACTCACCCCTGAAGTAAGCCCATTCCTCGCATTCGCTGCCGCCTTCGAAGATGCAGTAGCCCACCTGTCCGCCGGATTCGTCCTCGCGAATCTCCAGTGTTCCACCGTTTTCCTCGCAGTAAGCCGACGCGGGGTTGGGCAAACCGGCATTGGTGGATAGGCTGTCATCGGGCTGGCAGTCGCCATTATAGTAATCCCATTCCTCGCATTCGCTGCCGTCTGGGAAGATGCAATAGCCCACCTGACCGCCTGATTCGTCCTCGCGAATCTCCAGTGTTCCGCCGTTTTCCTCGCAATAGACGGACGCAGGATTGGCCATACCTGTGTTGTCATTGCAAGACGCAATCAGCAGTGTTAAAACTACAAAAAATGTGATTAAGCTAAATTTTCTATACATTTCATCCTCCTACATTTTTGTTATCAGGATCATCGTTTTTTACTTGTTTTCTCACTTCTGATATCAAGGACGATTAAGCTGTCAATAAAGTTCCACGCGATGAGGGAAGGAAGATGGTGGGGCTTTATTTCAATGAAGATGTTCCAGATTGGTGGAGAATTTTCGGTTAACAACTATTATATAAATTGCTCAGAAAAATACAATAGGGTGCATATGTGGGCACACATTTGCAAGAAGGCTTTTTGAGCTCGTGTCAGGGCATCAACGAGCAGTGTTGTGCAATTCACTAAAGTCTTTTGGCTTTATCTGTGGTTATTTACAATAGATAATCTATCGTCATGAAGCATATTAATTTCTATAATTGTATTAAAGAAAGAATATTCACACTGAGTTAGGAGTGAACGATGTCTCAAATTAGTCAAGAAAAAGTACGTGAAGGGTTTTCTAATCACCTGTTGCCAGAAGAAAAACTGGTTTGCATCGGGGCATTACAAAAAGTGCCCACAACGAGTTATCTATTGTTGACCAAGGGTTTAGCCTGGTTCATTTCCCAGCAATTCTATGTGGCCGTGACGGATCGTCGGTTAATGATCCTGCCAGCATCAAGCGTTAAGCACTATCAAAATAACAGGGAAGATGTGATTTTTTTGAATTTCGACGAGGTTGAGTTTACAACTCTATTGAGTAACATCATCCTCAATGTAGAATTGATACATAAAGACAGCCCATTGAAATTGCGATTTAGATCAGGGTTTGAATTCAATGGGCTGGATCAGTTCGATTTCATCGCGGCAGTCAAACAGGGTAAGCAGTCGTAGGGTGGGTTGCTAACCCATCAAAATTTTCTCTTCTCCCTCAGATCGCCACGTCACTACTTTCGTGATGATTAAATGCTACGACTGACAGGATGACAGTTTCCCACAAGTTCCTATAAAACAAATCCCGCCTTAATCGCCAATAAAGGGTGTTCGGGTTTCCCGTTCAATCAGATATTTTTCCCAAGCCCTGACAAATTGCAGCTTGCCTCTATCCAAAATCGATCCAATCGGATAGGATTATATCCATGCAGGATAACGTCGGCCTGATTGGCCGATGTTTTTTTATGGAACAAATCAATATTCTCATTTGTCGGGACTTGTAGATTTATGCTTACAGAACGAACTGATCTAAGAAATATCGCCATCATTGCTCACGTTGACCATGGCAAAACCACGCTGGTGGATGGCTTGCTCAGACAGGCTCATGTTTTTCGCGCGAATCAACACGTGGCCGAACGTGTGATGGACTCAAATGATTTAGAACGCGAACGCGGCATCACCATTTTGGCCAAGAACACCGCTATCGAAATTTGGGATCAAGATACGAAGCGAAAAGTTAAAATCAACATCGTCGATACGCCAGGGCATGCCGATTTTGGTGGAGAAGTGGAACGGGTCATGAATATGGTTGATGGCGTGCTGCTCCTGGTGGATGCAGCTGAAGGCCCCATGCCGCAGACACGTTTCGTGCTCAAGAAAGCCCTCGAAATGAATCACCGTGCCATCGTCGTCATTAATAAAGTAGATCGCAAAGGTGCCGATCCAGAGCGAGTGCTCAACCAAACCTTTGATTTATTCATCGAGTTGGGTGCCAGTGAGGAGCAGGCTTATTTCCCGGTGATTTACACCAATGCCGTCAGCGCACAGGCTGGTCGAAGCCCGGATTTGGGTCCCGACCTGCAACCTCTCTTTGATGCCATCTTAACGCAGATCCCCTGTCCACAAGTGGATCTCGAAGCGCCTCTGAAAATGTTGGTTACCAATCTGGGTTACGATCAATACCGCGGCGTTACGGCGATTGGTCGAATCCATGCCGGTCAGATGCAAGTCGACATGCCGTTGGCCCGCATCCGCGTTGACGGTGAGATATTGCCTGAAAGTGTTCGTTATTTGAACATCCATGAAGGACTGGCCCAGGTCGCAGTTGACTCCGCTCAGGCGGGGGATATCGTCGTCCTGGCAGGGTTGGAGGGGATTGCCATTGGTGAGACGCTGACCGATCCGGAGCACCCTCAACCTTTGCCTCCTATCCAGGTTGAGGAACCTACCGTGCATATGACCTTTGGAGTCAACGCGTCACCATTTTCTGGACGTGAGGGCCGATGGGGCACCTCCCGAAAATTACGCCAGCGTCTCTTTGATGAACTGCGTACGAACGTCGCCCTAAAAGTGGTCGAAGGCGATAGCCCAGACTCCTTCCGAGTCTCTGGCAGGGGGGAGCTGCATCTGGCTATTCTGATTGAAACCTTACGTCGGGAAGGGTATGAATTCCAGGTGTCGAGGCCAGATGTGATCCTAAAGCAGAATGATGAGGGCAAAACGTTGGAGCCTTTCGAGGATGTATATATCGAGACCAGCCCGGATACGGTTGGCGTGGTCGTTGAAATGTTGGGGACACGGCATGGTGTCATGAAGAATATGGTTAACACCACTTCAGGCAACATACGTTTAGAATTCTTGGTGCCAACCCGTGGTTTACTAGGCTTTCGATCTCACTTTCTTTCTGCCACGCGCGGCGATGGTGTAATCCATACGCTCTTTCATGGCTATTTACCGCATGCAGGGGAAATCGGCGAGCGCTCATCTGGCTCCCTGGTATCCTGCGAGACCGGTTTGACAACCACTTTTGGCTTGAAGAACGCTGAAGAACGGGGAATTTTGTTCTGCGAGCCAGGCACACCAGTCTATGCCGGTATGGTGGTTGGGAAACACCAGCGTCCCGGGGACTTGGAAATGAATGTTTGCAAGAAAAAAGAACTCACCAATATGCGAGCAGCCAATACGGATAACGAAACACGATTAACAACCCCCAGTCACATGAGTCTTGAAGAAGCCATTGAGTATCTGGGCAAGGATGAGCTTTTAGAAGTTACGCCGCTCGCTTATCGTATCCGCAAACAATTGCTTTCCGCTCGCGAGCGTGGACGACGAAACAAGGCAGCCAGAAAAGCAGCGGTTGAAGCGTAGGGCGGGTTGCCAACCCACTAAAATTTTCTCTTATCTCATAGATCGCCACATTAATACTTTCGGTGGTGCCTCGCAAAGGCAAAGGTATAGTGGGCAGAAAAGCGCTGCCCACCCTTGTATATTAAATATGATGTATCCTGGAGAGGTAAAAGGCACTGTGCGCGCTACAAAACTTTTACTCTTAGTTAATATTACAATTTATATTTTCCACACTCGCATTGCATGTGATAATTTCCATCTTTTAGATTCCAGATTTTTTTATTGCAAGAAGGACATATGAAAGTTTTCTCTAGTTCTATCAATCTTTCTAAAGCAAATTCGACATCTCCTATTACTAAACCAACTGGGGCAGGAGGACGATCATGGCTTCCATAATTTGCTATAAAAATAGATGCTTCTAATTCGTCAAAGCTTGTTTGATCAGCAAAATCAAAAAATCTTCTCTCAGAAAGATATCTTTTCAATTCGAACAGTAATTCACCGGATGATCTCTCGTCATTTGCTGAACCTTCTCTGAATCTTACTCGACCCCCAACATTTTTCAGAATTGTCTTTAACCGGTTCTCTATGTAAGTTCTTACTCTTGGTGCAGATACCTCTACTTTCCCTGTATCTAGAGCCTCCCAGCATCCAGCCAACCCAAGAGCCTGAGGGGTTTCGATCTCAACTCCATTCTCATAAGTCCACCTTAAAATTCTTTTATGTTGCCAACCTCTCTTGGCAAGACGCCGGAAAAGATCGAACCAAACACCATCATGAGTTAAAACAATGAGTTGATGATCTGGAAGTTCATTGACAAGTAATCTCGCTAGATCAGCTCTATGTTCTGCATCAAAGCTATTGACAATATCATCCAAAATAACAAAACCGTTTTCTTTGTTGAATGCACGCACTGTTGCGAGAAACAAACATACACCTAATCCATTTAAATAGGATTCACTAAGGAATCTTCTAGGAGGGGTAATTTCTTCACCTTTGTAGTAAATATGAAATTCGACACCATCCTCGTCGGGTAAAAACTTCAAACAGATATCATCGAAGCCTTCATTAGGATGAAGAGCTAGGAAGTATCTTGATACATCATCTGATATAGCTTCTAATACACTGCCCATGGTATCGCGCCTCAATTTTTGAAAGGCGGCTGTGAATGCTGCAAGAGATGCAACCTGTTTTTCAAGTGGAATCATTTCATCATCCATCGAAGAAATTCTAGTAACATGTGCACTTAGAGTACCTAAGTTTTGAAATGCTTCAATTTTTGCGGTTTCTTCTTTGGTAGGCGCTAGTTCCTTTTGCTTTTTACTTATTGTATCAATTATTAGTTTTGCTTGATCTTGTAATGATGTCAGTTTCTCTCCTATCTCAAATTTCTGGAATGAGATAGTACTTCTTGTTTTCAAGGGCTGTTCTATAAGTGCTTGAGCTGAACCCACTGCTAGAGCAATTTTTGTGCTTACTTCTTTCAATTCTTCCATACCTTTTATTTTGTCAGTTTTCAACTCATTTATCTGCTCTACTACACCGATTACTTTTCTTAATTCCTTTCTTAAATGATTTCTTGTCGCAACCAACTGGTTGACTTCTTCAATAGTCTCCTTGCTTTTCTTTTGATGATCTTGTATATGGGAGATTAAATCATCTCTTGGAATATCTGCATTGCAAAGCGGACAAGTATCTTCTGTCCACTTCCCACTTTCAAGCAATGATTTTGCTAGTTCATATAGTTCATTCAAAAGAACGCAAAGAACTTTTTCAGGATTTTCAGATAATGAATTATATTGGTTTTCAAATATTCTCAATTTTGTTAGGTCAACAGGATTATTCTCAAAACTACTTAGAACATTTTCTGTAGTTTTAAGTTCAGTGAGTATTTGAGATCTGTTAGATACTTTTGTAGCTTTTTTGGCTTCTTCATCCAATTTTCGCAAATCATCTAAACTTGATATCGAAACGTGAAAACCTAACACTTCTGCTTGTTTTTCTGCAAAGCTCCAGCAATGCTCATAAGAAAAATCTGATCCGATTATCTCTGCAACTTCTTCCTGACGATCACTTAATGTTTTTTTCTTTTGTGCAAGCAATGTGTTAAGTCGATTCTCAACTGCCAACATATCATTTCGTAGGGTTTCCCAACCTTCCATTCCGATTAATTGGGCAATTTGTTTTCTCTTTTCGCCTTTAGTTTCATCCACGAATTGCTTAAGGTCTTTATGACGGAGAATCAATAATTCATCCTTGCTTGTTCGAATATATTCATTAAATTTTTCTGTCTCGTTGGTTTGGTTTTGTCTTCGAGATGAGTGAAGCCTGAATTCACTATTTAAATCTGCATCAGATAGCTCAAGGCCAACAATGGTATCTTCGTAATCACTTAATAAACGATGCCGGTAGTCTTCCCTTGTGCATCCTTCTTTTGTCAGCTCTTTAACTTCCTCATTAAAGAACCACTCAAAGGCATCAGCAATGCTAGATTTGCCTTTGGCATTTGCTCCATAAATTAAAACGCTTTGATTATTATGAGTGAAGTCAATCGTAAGTGTATGCCTTATACCTCTAAAACCGGTTATCGATAGCTTTCTAAGCTTCTTCTTCGCCATGCTGTCCCTCCTTATCCCTTATAGCGTCCAGCTTGGATAATAATTCATCTCTACCTAGATTATTCTCATTCCAGAGTTTTTGGATAACTTTTGCAGTTTCATTATCCATGCCATCTATCGTCTCAAGATTTGAGAAAAATTGGTTTATTGCTTCTCTAGCGGTGTTTAAGTTCTCAGTATTGGTCATATAACCTCACACTTTCCCTCCAGCGTGTCGAATTGGCGCATATTATTAGTTTGTAAAAATAAACTATTCAAGTTAAATTATATCAATAACTTAAAATATAATTCCGGGTATGATAATATCGGAAAACATATTTATATAAACCACAATCTAGTATACTTTTATAACTAATCGATTTAGAGATTCTCTGTTATGTAGAGCGGTACTTACTTTATTGAAGATTTCCCCACCGATTTCCTAGTAACTCTTTTGGTACATTATCTAAAAATAATTTGAAAATTTCCATTACCTCATGGACAACGCGTATGAATTCCCAGGGCTTATCTTCCGGTGTAACCTTTTGTCGATCATAGCTCAAATGTGAGACCTCTTTATTCGCACGACGTTCGGCCTTTTGTAAAAACTCTGATTTTTCAGGGCATAGTTCTTCCCATTTAGTAATAAAGTCACATGCTACAACATGGTCATTTTTTGGTTTTTCGGCATAAAGGAAATGAATCAAGTTTCTAGTGTGAACAATAAAAGCTTCTAACGCTGAATTATTAATTGGGCCTGTCCCTAAGATATTTGAAGCCATGGCGTTTGCTAAAGATTGAAACATCCAAACCTCATAATGAAGATGATCTGATGATTTTATCAGCTCTTCTTTTGTTCTTTTCTTTCTTGCCATCAAAAAATATTCCTTAAATTAAACAAAAGCGTCAATCGATTTTACAATATAATTTTGAATGTCATCTTGTTGGAACAACACATTACATGCTTCCCACTCTTCCCTATTCATCGTGCGTTTGTTGGGGTATTTTCCAGTGAGCGTGGGGAGGCTCGAACTCCCAACCAATGGCTTAAAAGGCCACTGCTCTACCATTGAGCTACACGCCCATCATCAGGTCATTATTGTAGCACGCCGTATCCTAAGCGTCAACAACTGTTATACAAAAGTTTAGGGTTTTTCAACTCGGATTACTCGGGTTCACCCATCGATTGTTTCCAGGGTCTCGATCATCAGATCGAAATTCTTGGCTACATCATCTTGGCGTTCATCGTAGGGGACTTCGGCGATGAAGTAATAATAGGCGTTCTCCGTCTCGAAGAAGATGAAGGAAAGCTGCACTTCCTCATCCTCCACGAGCATTTTATGATCATGGCGCTGCAGGTCAATCCCGTTCACCTTGAAGTCCTCTTGATTGATGAGCGTCGTCTGCTCGTCCTCGGTGTCTTTGATGGGGATGCTCTCGCTGATGAGGGAGAGAAAGCCGGCTTTGTCAAATTCAGTCTGGTCCTTAAGTGCGATGGTCAGGCTGATGCAATTATTGGAATAGGGCGTCTCCTGGTCGGATGAACATTTGGGCGGTATGAGGGCAACGCCCCACTGCCCGCCTTTATCCGCCCGGGGTGCGTATTCGACATACCAATCCGGCGGCACTCTGAATTGAACATCAATAGCAGGTACTTCATTGATGGCAAACACCTCCCAATCACCCGTGCGTGTTTTGGCATTGCAGGCGGCGAGGAATGAAAGAGCTAAAAGTGTGATGAGGCTTATCTTTTTGAATGTTTTTTGCATGTTCTTATCAATCCTTTTTGATATTTCCGTGTCAGCTTGAATAGTATAATAATAGCATAGGCGTTACCGGGTAACAGACACAGTCCTTTGATAGGCAAATTGAACATCATTATTCTAACAGGAAGTAATCATGAGTGAAAAAAAAGAAGCGAATAAGGTCGAAAAAGCTTTTGGCTTATGGAAGAGCCAGATAACGCCAGAGTTGATCGCCGCGGCGATTCGCCTGGGCGACTCACAGTGGGATACGGACAGCAGGATGCTGGTCTGGTGGGAAGAGCGTTCGGGGGAGGGCGTGATCCTGGCGCAGCCTCTGGGAGAAGCCCCCTATGAGGTCTCCGGCGAGAAGAATGTGCGCGGGGGCGTGGGCTACGGCGGCGGGGATTTCGCCGTGCGTCATGGCTTGGTGATCTTCGCGGCGAAGGACGGCAGGCTCTACCGGCGTCCCCTGGGAAAGGGCTTCCCCGAGGCGATCACGCCTGCATTCGGAAGCCTGGCCGCGCCGCAGCTCTCACCCGATAACCGCTGGATCGTCTTCGTCCACTCCTACGAGGGGCGGGACGTGCTGGCGCTGGTCGATTCAGCGGGGAAGGACTGGCCGAGCAAGCTGGCGGAAGGCGCTGATTTCTACATGCAGCCGGTCTGGCATCCCTCAGGGGAAGCACTGGCGTGGATCGAGTGGGACCATCCCAACATGCCCTGGGACGGCACCCGGTTAATGTATGCAGTTTTGGAAGGCGATCGGCTGCGCATACAGGCGGCGCAGAACCTGGCTGGCGGGGTGGATATTCCCATCCTGCAGCCTGCCTTTTCACCGAATGGGCGTTATTTGAGCTATATTCAAAACCAGGATGAATGGGATCAACTGATCCTGCGCGATTTGCAGGAGGGCACAGAGCGGGTATTGGTGGAGGGCGCAGCGCTGTTGAAGCCCGCCTGGATTCAGGGTGTGGTTGTGCAGGCCTGGTCACCGGAGAGCGATTCGATCTTCTTCCTGCAGAAGGAGACAGGGATCACCACGCTAAATCAGGTGGATGTTGAGTCTGGCGAGGTGTCGCCGGTAGATCTGAGCCCATACACCTCGCTGAGCCAGCCGTCGGTCAGCGTGGATGGGCGGCTGTCGCTGGCAGCCAGCGCGCCGACCATCTCACCCCGGATCATCAGCAAGAAGGACGATCACATCACGATACATCAACGCAGCACGAGCGAGGCGATCCCGCCGGAAGACCTGCCCACGCCGTATGAGATCAGTTGGACATCAAGCGATGGGGAGACGGTCTACGGCATCTACTCGCCGCCGACCAGCAGCCGTTTTGAGGGGCGGGGGCTGCCGCCGGCGATCGTGTTGATCCACGGCGGGCCGACCAGCAGTGTTTCCATCGGCTACGATCTGGAAGCAGCGTTCTTCACCAGCCGGGGGTACGGTTATCTGCAGGTGAACTACCGAGGCAGCACAGGCTACGGCCGCGATTACCGCGAGGCGCTGCGGGGGAACTGGGGCAATTTGGATGTGATTGATGCGGCGGGAGGGGCACAGGCGCTGATCGACCAGGATCTGGCTGACCCAAGCCGGCTGGTGATCAAGGGCGGCAGCGCTGGGGGGTACACGGTGCTGAATACCCTGATCCGTTTCCCCGGGCTGTATAAAGCCGGCATCTGCTCCTACGGCGTGACGAACCTGTTCACCCTGGCGATGGACACCCATAAATTTGAAGAACGCTACACTGATTCGATGGTGGGACCGCTGCCGGAAGCGGCGGAGAAATACCGAGAGTGGTCGCCCGTCTTCCACGCGGATAAGATCCAGGACCCGGTGGCGATCTTCCAGGGGGAGGAGGATAAAGTGGTGCCGCCCAGCCAGTCGGAGGAGATCGTGAAAGCACTGAAGGCGAACGGCGTTCCCCATGAATATCACCTCTACCCTGGCGAGGGTCACGGCTTCCGCAAGTCGGAGACGCGCCAGAAGTATTACGAAGCGATCGAGCGGTTCTTAATGCAGTATGTGATATTTGGGTAGGATAGGTATTGGGTACTAGGTATTAGGTATTAGGAAGTAGGTATTGGGTATTAGGTATTGGGTATCAGGTGACCCGTCATAAGAATTTCCAAAGAAAATATTAAAAAACCCGTAGGGGCGACCCGTGGGTCGCCCGCTTGCTTTGTATTGAATTGAATATCGGAATTTATTCGATACCGAGGGGTTCAACGTGAACGTAAGCACGGTCAACCTCAGGCATAGCTTCCAGAGCTTCGATGACGGCGTCTTCAATATCATGCACGTGAATGAGGGATGCATCCCCGGGCAGGTTGATATGCATATCCACAACCAGCTTGGGCCCGACATATTCGCTCATCATGTGATGAATGTTCCCCACCCCCTCAATTTTTGAAGCGGTTTGGATAATCTTTTTCCGCAGGGCTTCATCCGCGCCCGCACCGGTCAGGAAGCCAATGTTTTCCCTGCCGGCGTCAAAGGCAGCTTTGAAGATCCATAAGGAAACCAGCAGCCCTGCCAGGGGGTCCAGCAGGGGGTGGATCAGGTTTGACCCCAGGATTCCGAGGAAGGCAGCAATTGACGTCAGCACGTCACTGAGATTGTCTTTCGCTGTGATATTTAATGAGGAACTATCTACTTTTTTCGCTAATTTGATGATGAAGAAGTACATGCCGGCTTTTATCGCTGCGCTGATTAACAGGACAATCACAGGAAGGTCTAAAGAAATTGACGCACCGCCGGAGATGAAACGACTGACTGAAGTCCGCAGGGCTTCATAACCAGCGATCCCCATCATCAAGGCAACAACCAGACCGACCAGGGGCTCAAAGCGGGAATGCCCCTGGGGATGGGTCAGGTCTGGCGGCTGCAGCGCAAGTCGCAACCCAATGACCAAAGCGATAGAATAAACGACATCAGCAACGGAATTGGCAGTGTCTGCGTAAAGGGCAGCACTGCCTGAGAAGTAAGTTGCCAATCCTTTTCCAGCAGCCAGGAGAACATTTCCCCCTAATGTGACCAACAACGCTGTTCGATAGGTTTTTATTATTTTTGGGTCAGGATGGTATTCTCGGATCCATTTCATCATTTCATCATTTCGTTATGACAGGGAAACATATTATACAGCATGGGGAAGGGGGCTGCCCTCCAATCCGGCAATCAAGTTTTCCACCGCCAGCAGGGCGATATTGTTGCGTGCTCTGCGGGTGGCGCTGCCGATGTGGGGGACAATGATGGCGTTGGGCAGTCCGTAGAGCTCGTGGGTGTGTGGAAGCGGCTCCGGGTCGGTCACGTCAAGGGCGGCATAGCCGATCTGCCCTGATTTTAGCGCGGTGACGAGGGCGTCCGTGTCCACAACCGCGCCGCGGGCTGTGTTGACCAGGACCGCGTGGGGTTTCATCTTTTCAAACTGGGATTTACCGATCAAGCCCTCCGTATCATCTGTTAGGGGGAGGTGCAGGCTGACGATGTCCGACCGTTCCAGAAGCTCGGGCAGCGGGAGGTAGACCGCACCTAATTCTTCTTCAATGTTTGATTTCCGAGAGTGGCTGTTATACAGAATTTTCATATCAAAGCCAGCGGCGCGGCGGGCAACCGCCTGTTCGATGCGCCCCATGCCAACGATTCCCAGGCTTGCACCGTGCACGTCTTCACCCAGGAGGGTGGTCAATCCCCAGGTTTGCCAATGCCCCTCCCGGGCATAGTTGATGGCTTCGCTCAATCGGCGCGCGGCCGCCAGGATGAGAGCAAAGGTCAGGTCAGCGGTAGCATTCGTTAACAGATCAGGTGTGTGACCAACGGGGATGCTGCGCTCGTTGGCAGCTTGGAGGTCAATATTGTCCACGCCAACCGCCACCTGGCTGATGACTTTGAGATTCTCAGCTTCTTCGATGAGCTTTCTGTCAATGGGGTCGGTCAACAGGCAGACCAATCCATCCACGGTTCTCGTTTTTTTCAATAAGACCGGATATGGCGGAGGGGTATCCTCCGGCCAGTATTCAGTATTACAGAACGCGTTTAATTTTTCCTCAGCTTCGGGCGTAAGGTGTCGGGTGACGAAGACATTGTAAGCCATGAGGGCCTCCAGTGTAATTGTGGGAACGACTCAAGTCTTAATTCTAACCTTAAAAAGTACAGGGGTAAGGGATTGTTTGAGCGATTAAAGGATATTGTACAGAAAATTGAGGACCAAATCCCTTGCTTTTTAGCTATCAAATCCACTATAACATTAAAGAGAATGGAGATTTTATGATCAATAACGATATGTACTGGCACGAAAAAATCCATGAGATTATGCCTGACCTGGAGGTTCATGATGTTGTTTTACACCAGGAGGGCTTGGTGAATGATGTCCTCATCGTGAATGACCAATGGGTCTTTCGTTTCACCCATACAGAATGGGGCAGGGAATTGATGCATCTGGAGGAGCGCCTGATGCGGTTTATCGCGCCTCGTGTCTCCTTGGGGGTGCCTCATCCGGAAAAATGTTCCAACGGGGTCTTGGTTTATCAGCATCTGGACGGGGATACTTTTTTAAGGGAAACTTGGGCGGGAGCTGATGACGAAAAACAACAGAGTTTCGCAGATCAATTGGGCCGTTTTTTGTATGAACTGCATCACCTGCCAACTGATAATCTGGATTGGGAAATCCCCCTCACGCTGGCACCCGTCACCCGTGAGACCTGGCTGGATATTTACGATCGGTTTGTGGAAAAGGTGCAACCTTTATTGCTCCCCCATCAAATCGAATGGGCAGACAACTTGTTTGAAGCTGCCCTTGATTCTCCAGACTTCTTCGAATTTGAACCCGTTTTGATCCACGGCGATTTGTCGCCTTACCATATCCTTTATTCCAGGGAGCGGAATATTTTGACGGCTGTGATCGATTTTGGCATGGCGGGTCTGGGGGACCCTGCGACAGATTTGGGGAGTCTCATCCACTGCTATGGGGAAAAATTGGTCTCAAAAATTGTAACAGAATACCCGGATTTATCGGACCTATTACACAGGGCGAGGTTTTACGCACAGGCTATGGAGATCCAATGGGTGCTGCTGGGGGTGGAGTCTGGCGAGAAATATTGGTTCGCCTCACATTTAGGTTGTGCTAGGGATATTGGATATGATTAAGGGGTTAGATGACAGGGCTGTTAGGATGCAACAAACCTGACTTTGTAAGTAATTTCTAATTTTCTCTTATGCAGTGATGTCCGCCATGAAGTTTACCAGTTGATGTGACCATTCCCGCCCTTCCAGGGTGACGATCGTCCGTCCATCCTCCGGCGTTGCTTGAATAAAGACATGTCCGCCGCCGCCCTGCAGCCTGAGGCAGCACTCCGCTTCATCCACGACTTCCATGCCCCATTCTTCCACAAAATACTTTTTAGCTTTGTTGACGACCTCTTCAGGTGTGAGATTAGAATCTGTTTCAAGGGAAGTTTGTGACATTTTTATATCCTTTTTGTTAATTTTTTATTATCTTACCCTTTTCGTTTTTCTGTGATCATTTGTTATTTTATGGTTCCCGTTGTGAATGGGTTTGAAGGGGCAGTATTTGGTTGTCCTTTCTTTTTTACCATTATTCACTTATGATTGGGTCTTTTTAATTAAGGACTGTTTTAAATCCCATAATTTCTGTGAAAGGGAGACATGATAGGTATGGGGGTTCATGATCCTTCTGACGCCGGGATCCAATGCATTGATATCTTTTTCCCTTCTCTCCCGCATTTGGGGAATGTCTGGTCGTTCTGCGACGATTACACCATTCTGGATGACCTGGATGAGAAGATTCTCGATGTGGTCAATTTCCGGCTTTGACAGCGTCCGCCGTTTGGTCGCCATGGTCGGATGGCGCAGTTCCAGCGGGTCCTGGTTTGGGATATCCTCATCATGCAGGGCGATCAGATCAGCGGTAGCTTTACCGCGGTTGTCGTAAACCCGCCAGACACGCTTGTTTCCTGGATTGAGGGTCTTGTCAACGTTTTCGGAAATCTTCAGGGTGGGGATCCATTTATCATCCTGACATATAGCAACCAGCTTATAGACGCCATCCAGGGCAGCATCGCCGCCGGAGGTGATCAGCTTGGTCCCCACGCCGTAAGCCAGGCGTTTGATCAGGCTGTCTGGGTCCACGCCGTAACGCTCAGCTTCCTCCTGTATTTGAGTGACGATCTGCCAGATCACCAGCTCATCCAGGTCGTTGGAGAGAACGATGGAAACATCTGGAAAGCCGGCGTCATTCAACATTTTGGCGGCTTTGATGCTCAAATGCGCCAGGTCACCAGAGTCCAGGCGGATGCCCACAGGTCGGTGGCCTTCTCGTTTGAGTTTCTCAAAGACTCGGATGGCATTGGGGACGCCCGATTCGAGGGTGTCGATGGTGTCCACCAGGAGCAGGCAGTCATCGGGGTAGATGTCGGCATAAGCCTGGAAAGCCGCCAATTCCCCTTCGCCCAAACCCATGAAGACCTGCACCATGCTGTGAGCGTGGGTGCCTTTGGGCGGGAACCCGAAAATTTTAGAGGCGCTGACGTTGGATGAGAAATCTGCGCCGCCGATCAGGGCTGCGCGGGCGCCGTGGATGGCACCCAGGCTCTGCGCCCGGCGGAGTCCAAATTCCATCAGGAGCTGACCTCGAGCGCTTTGTTTGATGCGTGCGGCTTTGGTGGCGATTAGGATTTGATAGTTGACGGCGTTCAGCAAGCCGGTTTCAATGATCTGCCCGACCGCCAGGGGGCCTTCGACTACATGGATGGGCACATTAGGATGCACGACTCTCCCTTCGGGCATGGCATACAGGTTGATCGCCTTAGCGGAGAAATCGTCCCTGAGCCAGGTAAGGAAATCATCCCCAAAGAGCTGACCGCCGGATGAAGACTTTTGGGAGCGCAGATATTCAATTTCATTCCGCCCAAATACAGCCTCATCTAACCAATCAAGGAGGGAATCGAGGCCGGCGTTGACGCAAAATCCGGCTTTGTGAACACCGTAATCGGGCGTGCTGCGGAAGAAATGGTCAAACTGTGCCATCGTTTCATGGATGCCCATACGGTAATACAGCTGTGCCATGGTTAGTTGGTACATATCCGTGAGCAAGATACCGGTTGCTGATAGAAGGTCTTTACGTTTCATTTCATTCGATTCCTATGATAGTTGATGTGTTGTTAGTCTGATTTGATTCGGATGCCGCTTTCCAGCATGCGCCGGATGGAGCAGGCTCTGGCAACTTTGTGCAGGCGCTCCAGGTCTTTTTCGGATAAGTCGCCCTCAAAATCCAATTTTTCTTTGATGATCTCCTCATATTGCGTTTCCTCATCACAGTTGTCACAATCCTCTGCAAAGATACGATCGTAAGAGGCGTCAATGGTGATCCCCTTGAGGGGGATGTTGTGATTTCTGGCGTAGGTGTTCACCACGATAGCGGTGCATGACCCAACGCTGGCCAGGAGCATCCCGTAGGGCGTCAGGTTATGAAGATGCATGACCGATTCCAGTTCCTGAGAGTCCTCGTCATTAGGATCGGCAGCACGGAATTCCGTTCTAAAGCTCTTATCCTGATAAACGACAACGCGTTCAGACATGATTTTCCTTTCTATTTAAATTTTGTTTCCTTTTAATTATAGACGATGGGGCAAACGAAGGAAAAATGATTTTTTACGGCAACCCGTAAATGTGGATTAAGCCATCCTGAGTTCCTAGCGCGATGATTGATCCATCGGGTGCGGTTTCCATGGCGGCGGGAAGTTCTCCTGGTGCATCCTTCTCATAGAGAGGACAGTCTGCGAGTTGTGATCCGTCTTGCACAGACCAGAATTCCAAGCCCTGGCGGGTCGCCAGCGCCAGCGCTGACCCATCCTGTGTGAATGAAACTGCACAAGCCTCTAAAGACGGCAGGGTGGTGATGTCATAGGGCGTTTTCCTCAAGTCAGCTATCAGGCTGATCCCTTCGCCGGCTGCCCCAAGAAAATTTCCATCGGGGGATAAAGCGAGGTCTGAGAAGCCGGATTCCGAGACCTTTAAGGTCTCCAATGACCCTGTATTGTCAAAAACAAAGAGTCCAGCTTGATCCCCTGAAATGAACTTGAAGGCGCCATCGGTGAGCATTTCGAGAGTATTGATTTTGAAGGGTGCCTTGACATTCGGCGTGATGTTTTCGATGCGGTAGCGGTCCCTGAGGTTCCACAAGCTGAAGGTGCAATCATCGCTGGCGGTCAGAAGCTGTTCTCCGTTCGATGAAAAGACCAGGTCGGTCACCGCGGCTAGATGTCCCGGAGTAATGTCATAGTAGCGCCCGGCGTCCAATTGATAGATACGCACCGTCCCATCCGTCAGACCGCCAGCCAGAAGCTCGCCATCCGGTGAGAAAGTCAGGGAACGGGCGCTGCCCGTCAACACGCCGAGCAACTCTCCGTTATAGGCATTGTAGATTTGTACAAAACCGTTGTTGAATCCGGCTGCCAGAACAGACCCGTCCGGTGAGAATGCCAGGTCATACAGCCGATTGGGGTGCCGGTCCAGTGTGTTGATCAGCTCGCCATCCAGTGTCCCTCTTTTTTCAATGACGCCGTCAGGCCGTAGTCCAAAGAAAAACTCACTCCCGGGGGAGAACGTTACCTGTGTGAAGTTCTGCTCGATTTTCCAAGCCAGCATACCGTCGGAGGCGCGCCGGAATTCTGAACTGCCTTCGTTAAGGGATATTAGCATCATGACATCATCGGGGGTCAGCGCGATCAATTCGATGGGTGGGATAATGGATGTATCAGTGCAATCCCAGGAAAATTCCCCTTGCGCGTTAAGGCAGGTTTCAGGGGCAGTGCTGCAGGGACTTGGCAATTGTGAGGAGTAATCGTCCAGTCGGTAGCTGACCCTTTTATCCTGAATTTCCCAGTAGACGATGCTTTTCCCTGTGTTCATCAGGATGAAATCCCCATCATGGGAAGGGGCTGGTTGGGATTCAAAGGTCGAGGTCTTGGTCCAGAAGTCTCCAGAAACGGAGGTTGTTAACGGCACGACTTGAAATTCATCCGGATGGGAAAGGGATTGGAGGCGGAGGCTATCTTTGGAGAAAACCCCCAACAAGTTGATGTCCGGATTGTTATACGAGATTAACTCTCTATCTACTGTAAAAGCGGCGGCTGTTCGCCAGTCAGATGTGTGCCATCGGTGAACGGTGATTTTTTCGGGGGTTATCATCACCGATGTGAGTTGACTGCCCTCGTCTGAGAATGACAATGCCATCTCAACCGGATAGGTGCCTTCACCCTGAGGTGGTTTAAGTAAAACAATCGGTGTCAGTTCAACGTAATCAAAGACCTCCAAGAACCCACCCGCTTCGCCTAACGCGATCCACAGGTTTTCGACGGAGAAGGCAATGCTCTGAACAGGGCTGCGGGTGGGAAGAAGAGCGATCAGTTCATAGTTCAGGCTGTCATAAAGGTAAACGCCGATGTTGGTCCCGACCGCCAGTATCAGGGCATCCGGGGACAGGACCAGGTCATTAACCCTACCCGTACCCCACACTGCCAGTTCACGCACCTCATCAACGTTTTCCATTGAGATCTCATTTCCCGTTAGCGGGAAGGGTGTCAGTTCCAGCGCCCTGTCATCCCAGCGGTCTGTGGGGGTGATAGTCTCTGTCGCAAAAGGTGTGGGTTCAGGCGTTGATGTTCTTGTGGGCGTGATGGAAGGTGAATATGTTGCGGTCGGTGTTCGGCGGTACTTGCTTGTTGGCGTTTTGACTATCGGCGTGTCAATGTGCGTTGTGGTGCTGTTCTGCTGACAGGCTGATAATAGGGAAATGAAGATGAAAAGTATATAATAAAGTTGTGCCCTTCGCTGATGTATCATCATCCACTCCCCCCTGGTGAAACCATCACCGGTTCCGTAGAATTGGTTTTATAGAGAGTACCATCTGGAAAGGTGATGCAGGTGCTGTCGCCGTCGCGTTCCAGCGATAATCCCTGCCAACTCACCCTCACCGTCCAGGGGAAGGGACATACGCCCCAAACGGCAACCCGTTCCGGGGAGAACAAGCGGATGCCAGCGATCTCTAGAAACAGTCCCAATGGCGCCAAGCCGGCAATGGCATTGCGCTTGCCGGCGGGTTTGCCCGTTTTAACCTCGAATGCCGGGAAAAAGCCGTGAAAGTCTCGCAATCCGTTGACAATGGTGGACATCAATGTCGTGAATAAAGCCGCTGCTTCCTCATTGTATCCCTCTCGAACCAACCCTTCGATGATCAGGGTGTTCCACAGTAGATTCACGTGCACCGATAAGGATTTGGGCAAGGGCTTTCCCTCCCTCCAGGTTTCCGGTATGCCGTTTGCCTTTCGTATAGCTTTGTTATTCAGATGAGTTTCCATGATTGCATCTGCAGCCGGCTTGCTAGCAGCGCCTGCCCAGAGCGGTAACAAGCAGGTGATGTCACCTTGCGAAAAATCCGCTGTTTCAATGCGCAGACGGTCATTCGGTTTCATCCCCTGGATGGATATCGATTCTATGGAAGCGTACAGATTCTTAGTTGTAATGTGGGCGGTACTCAGCGCCCAATGAATATCCTGCGGTTTGAATCGTTCTGCAATTAGTCTGCCCTGCGCATCTTCACCTCTGAGGTTGAGGATACAGACCCGTGTATGTTCTTCGGCGGCGTAGAGGTGCAGCTGCAAGCGCTGGGGGGTGTCAAAATGTGCCTTGAGCGTTAGGTCTTTTTGAATCTTGCCCCTGTAAAGACGTTCTCCAGAAGAACAAAGGTGGGATTGGCAGTCCAGATAGTCATAGCGTTTCCATTGTTCCTGCCAGGATTTTGCCAGGTCTTCCTTTAAAAGTTTTGCTCGCTGATCATGTTTTGATTGAATGGATGCTTCCTCCAGGATGCCTGCTATTCTGGCAATGGATGTGCATTCCCGATAGAGCAAGGCAAGCAGTGCGGGGCTTTGCGCGTATTGTATCTCTAGACCTTTTCCGGTTTCTTCCCAGATGTCGAAAGCGAACAACCCCGTGTCTAACTGCAGTTGTTGTGGGTCCTCCCAGGTGGGCAGGCTTTGTTGGCCTCTTCCGTCGTCTTCTTGGAACCAGGCATCCGTCAGACGGCAGAGGTCTTCCAAAACTTCAGCTATAAAGGTTTCATCTTCCTCCCTTTGGAAAAGCTTTAGGGAAAGATGGGCGAGTATAGGTGGCTCACTGAAGGGTTGGACGAAATCTGATACATTTGACCTTGAGAAGAGACTCCCATTATCATCACTCCGATCAATGAAGTTATTGATCACCTTTTGAATCAGTTGAGGGCGGGTAGGCAGCAACACCTGAGCTAGGTGAGCCCCCTCCAGCGTCGTCAGGTTGTCAAGATTTCTCTGTTCCTCAGGGGAATACGGTGGCTGATCGGGGTCTCTGCTTCTGAGAAAGAAGGGAGAATTTGATCCCATTCCTTCGGAAACCACATGGGTCATGGCAACAGTTTGTGAGAGGTAAAAAGCGGCATCCCAATCCGGCTGGCCGGTTTGAATATGAAGGGTCTCGCTGGCATGTTTCATCACATGTACACGGGAGGTCTTCTGCCAGTCTGGGGCGAGGTAACTGCGGGCAGCCTTGAATGATGAATCAATGTCGGATTTGGACGCTAAAGCCCAGACCAGCGTTTCATTTTGGTCCGGTTTGATGTGCAGGGAGGCGGATAGGGCTGGGTAGGGGTTGGCGGCAGCCGTTGGGCCGCCAGCGAGCATTAGAACTGGCGAGATATCCCCTGTTTGACCGGCAATGATCCGAATATTTCCTTTTCGGTCGGGGCGGGTGGGGAAGCCCTCACGCATCGGAACCAGGACTGCCGCTAATTCCAGCAACAGGTTCAACACCTTTTTTACACTGTTCTTGACGGTGATGCTTCCTACGAGAATGTCTGAGGTAGGCAGGAAGAAATCATATTGAATGGTTATCCCTGAGACTGGACAGCAGGTTAACTGTAGAGTATCGGGTGTGTAACAGGTGACCGTGGGTTGACAATGGAACTCTTTCGGATTATCAAAGGATTTATTATCCATTATGATATTGGGGAATAAGCGCATCGAGCGTGCACGTAAGCCATAGGTTGTTTCCAGGCTGAAGGGGAATGTCTCTGTGCCTTGAAGATCTAATTCCCAGACCTGGTCATTCTCCGCGTGAAAGGGTGAGAATGACCCATCTGAAACAAGGAAGAAGCTTTGAGGTCCAGCGGAAGTGAAGGAAGGCCAGCGCATATCTCCATTTTACCAATGATTAATGGGCTTTTGAACCATCATCGTGGAATATGATCGGTTTTCAGGAACAATTGGACTTCATATTTCGTCTTAATAGAACAATAAGTTTATGCTAGAATAATGCCATGGTTGATGAACAGAAGCCAAATCATCTTGAAAACAATTCGGATGCGGATAACTCCGTGGATGAAACGCGTAAAAGCCCCTTACCGGCTGATGATGACACCAAGGAGATAAAGGTTTCTTCGACGCCATCTGAAGATGCACCGCAAGCCCCGTCTTCCTCTGGATGGATCAATGAAATGGATGCATATTCAGAGGGTGAGGAATCGGAGGGGCATCAAGTAACTTCTATGACACCTGATAACGAGGGCGAAGAGGGTTCTGCGGATTGGTGGGGGGATGTGCCATTTACACCGATAGATGCATTGGATGATGAAGATACACAGCCCCTGACACCTGAGGTTGATGCGGAGGCGGAAACACGGGTCACGCCGGTTCAAGAGGGTAAACGCCTCGCTACAGATGATATTCCGACGGTACCGCCGCCGAATGTGCCCCCCGACTGGACTCCCGAAAACCTCATTTTACCTAAAGCAGTCGACGAAGTGGACGATCAGGCTACACGGGTCACTTCTGCAGCATATCAACCTTCGCAGCGCACAGCTGAGACCAAGCCTGCTCGCAATGGGAAAGAGAAGGGACGCCGTCCTTCGGAAATGAAGCGGCCGAAAAAGCCCAATGGGAAGAAGAAATGGACAGGCTGCGCTCTACGAATCCTGTTGATCTTGGGTTTTCTGATTGTCCTCGCGCTTCTTGTGGTGGGTTCCATTGGCATTTATCAGTATTTCAAGATCTCCTCATCCCTGCCCGATGTGAATGAACTGAAAGAGCATGCTGCCAAGTTTGAGACAACGCGCATTCTGGATCGGGATGGGAATGTGCTGTATGAAATTCTAGATCCCAATGCCGGGCGGCGCACGTATGTGCCCCTTGAAGATATTTCACCCTATTTGATCGCAGCCACAATAGCGACGGAGGATAAGGATTTTTACACCAATCCGGGCTTTGATCTCTTCGGAATGATCCGCGCTCTCTGGCAGAATTATACAGCAGGCGAGATCCGTTCGGGAGCGTCAACTATCACCCAGCAATTAGCGCGCTCTCTCTTGATGGACCCGAGCGAGCGTTATGAGCAGACCTACGCCCGCAAGGCGCGGGAAATTGTGCTGGCGTACAAAATCACGCAGCAGTACTCTAAAGAAGAAATTCTGGAATTATATTTAAATGAAAATAACTATGCCAACTTTACATACGGCATCCAGGCTGCCGCGGAAACTTATTTCAACACTTCTGCAGATTCACTGAATTTATGGCAGTCCGCGTTCCTAGCCGGTATCCCGCAGGGTCCAGCCATTTATGATATTTACAACAACCGAGAAGCGACCTTCTACCGCCAGCGTACAGTCCTTGTTCTGATGTATCAGTTGAGTGCTGAACGGAACTGCATTGATATTGGCATGGGCAAGCCGCCGGTCTGTGTATCTTACGAAGAAGCCACGCAAGCTGGGATTGACCTCACCAATTACGATTTCCCCGAGCCAAACATCAACATGACCTATCCCCATTGGGTGGTGTATATCAAGACTCTGCTGGAAGAACAGTTTGATCCCCAAACCATTTATCGCAGTGGTTTTACGGTCCATACGACCTTAGACCCTAACCTTCAAAAACAAGCGGAGCAGATCGTTTCGGAGCAGGTTGCGGCGCTTGTCGGGAATAATGCGACCAACGGTGCTCTGGTCGCTATCAACCCCAACACCGGGGAAATATTATCCATGGTCGGTTCGGAAGATTTCTTTGATGAGAGCATTGACGGACAGGTGAATATGGCGCTCTCCCAGACCCGGCAGCCCGGTTCAGCTATCAAACCTTTGACGTATGTGGCGGCTTTTGAGAAAGGCTGGACTCCTTCAACGCTGATATGGGATGTTTCTTCGGAGTTCCCTCCTTCCGAAGACCCCTACGATACCAATCCGCCTTATGAACCGGTTAATTATGACGAGAGGTTCCATGGTCCGGTCACCGTGCGTTCTGCGCTGGCAAATTCTTATAATGTCCCGGCTGTAAAAGCATTGGATTTCGTGGGAATCTATGACGACCCAGATACCCCTGTTGAAGAAGGCTTGATCTCCTTTGCCCACCGATTGGGCATCACCAGCCTGAACCGTAGCGATTACGGGTTGTCTTTGACCTTAGGGGGTGGAGAAATCAGCTTGATGGAATTGACCTCCGCTTACGGTGTTTTTGCTAATGAAGGCCGGATGATGCCGGCGGTCGCGATTTCCAAAATTGTCGATCACACCGGTCATGTTGTTTATGAATACGAGCTGCCGGTTGGCGACCAGGTGGTGCGCGTTGAACATGCCTATTTAATCTCGTCTATTTTATCTGACAAAACTGCCAGGATCCCTATGTTTGGCACGAATCCCGTGATCAACCTGGATTTCACCGCTGCGGTTAAAACGGGAACGACTAACGACTTCCGTGATAATTGGACGGTGGGTTATACGCCTGATTTGGTCGTCGGCGCTTGGGTGGGCAATACGGATTACACCCCAATGCAAAACACTACCGGATTGACCGGCGCAGGCCCGATCTGGGCTGAATTTATGACCTATGCTGTTAACGCATTGACTGGGGATAACCCTTCCGCCTTTGAGCGTCCAGCGGGCGTTGTCGATCGTGTGATTTGTGCGATTTCTGGAACGGAGCCTTCGGAATGGTGCCCAGAGCAGACCAGTGAGATCTTTGCGGCTGACCAGCCGCCGGCGCGTAAGTCCGAAGATCTGTGGAAAAAAGTTACCATCGATACCTGGACGGGGTTATTGGCATCGGAGGATTGTGATGAATTTACTGATAGTAAATTCGCGATCAATGTTGATGATCCTTGGGCTAGGAAATGGCTGAAGGAGGACGCCGCGGGTAAGGCCTGGGTAGAGAAGATGGGTTTCTCAACCCCTTTATTCTTTGAGCCGGAACGTGCTTGCGGGGCCGACGACCCACAGCCTGAGATCAAGTTTACTGGCTTAAAAAATGATGACACAATAAAAACAAGTCCATTTGAGATCCGGGGTGTTGTTACAGCGAGCGAAAATTTTGATTATTACCAAATCGAATGGGGCAAGGGCACCGATCCAGTGAAGTGGGAGACCCTTGTTGAACGTGAAAAAACCCCTCAAGAGATATCGGATATTTTACACGAATGGGACCTTGATGAGATTGACGCGGACCGTATCACTATTAAGATCACGCTGCATAGCACGGAAGGAACTTATGCAGAAAAAACAGTATCGTTAAAGCTTCAACTTCCAACCCCCACGCCCACCAATAAGCCCACAGCGACTAAAACCCCCAAGCCGACAGCGACTTCGACGGATACACCTATACCACCTTCAACGCCTACTCTGACGCCGACTCAGACCCTGCCCCCCACAGAAACACTCACCCCCACTCCCACAAACACATCAACACGGACACCGACCTCGTCATCAACAGCAACGCCGACATCTTCACCAACATCCAGCCAGACGCTTACACCAACCCTCACAAACACACCCACCTGATCAGAACAAGGCTAACTGGGATGTGCGGTATTCAGGTGGGTCTGCAAGAATTTGTTCTTTAAATAGTCCTCGGGACAGGAGAGGATTCGCTTCCAGGTCACGCACCAAACGATATTTCATGACCAGGAAATGCTGATCCAATTTTCTTTGCAGCAGGGTATTTCGTTGTTTCTTATATGCCAGAAGGTTGGCGCGGCTGCCGGGGATGACCAGAATATGATTTCGTGCATTTGACGGACGATGAATTTGGGGGGTTATGATGGCTGTGGAGAGGATATTGAATTGATATCTTGGCGTGGGCTCGTCCGCCTCCTTCCAAATTAGGGGATTCATCCCGCTGACCCGATAACCAAGACGCTGTCCAATCTCATGCAGTTTATCGTGTATTGCATCCATATCTGCTTTTCGAGCGGCGGACAGTTCCGAGTTGCGCAGCGTCCAATGATGCTTTGTTTCGTCAACAAGGTCTGCGTAGGATTCAAGGCAGTTCAGCAAGACCTCATCCTCTGGTGTGAAAAGTCCCGGCAAGGTTTGATAGACGCAGGCTTTCACCGCTGAGGAAGAGGTGGTGGTAGATTCGACTAGGTGTTGGAGGATCGTCACTTCAACACGATCAATCAAAGTCAGTTCAGGTTCCGACCCCCCAACGAGCAACCATTCTCCTGTCTCAAGGGAAACAGTGCCGCCGCCGATGCGCGATAGGAGTCCCGGCTCTGAAAAAAGCGTTTCAATTAGGCTGTTTGTTTCCGAGGCTGCCTGATTGGGATTCTCAAGCAGCGTGTCAACAGCTAATTTATTTTCATTTGCCAATTGCGTGATGGCCGCGGCATGTATTTGCTGATAGGAAGCGGGTTCCCCTTTTTCTTTCAAGTAGTTAGAGATTGCCCCTCTTGCTGTCTCAAGAGCGGGATAAGGCTGGGTATAAGTTGGCTGCTGTGGAAGTTTTTCCCATCCTACCTGGGCGATTTGGTCATCTATGGAATGGGAATAAGCGGTGAGTTTAAATCCCGTAGAGTCCCCCGCCAGAAGGCTTGCCAAAAGGAGCATGGGTTCATTTTCTGTAATGATCCCCCAGAATTTATTTTGGGGATCGCTTATTTCAAAGATTGTATCGTATACGCTGCGCAGGGCATTAGTGTGCCAATTCCAATCGTAGCGCTGACGGGAAAGCACCTGGCGGATGGGGGTCACAGCGTTTTGCCCCCAAATCCAGCCCGTCCAAAGCGCAGAGAGGGTCCAGAACGCCTGATTAGGTCTGGGAATAGCGGTCACAATAGCGGAAAAAGACTGTTTGATTTGGGGTGCGAATTCTTTAAAGCGCCCTTGGTAACGAAGAATACACGGCGTATCTGGGATTGAGCCCGACCAATCTGAAAGTGGGATCGGTGAGGTTAGATATTGCCATGATTCAACAGCTTCTTCCATGACCTTCCATAGATTTCTCTCTTGATACACCGAAGGGACGACAATTTGGCGGGGGCGGTTCCTGGGCGAAGGATAAGCCCAAAGGGTGTTGCCCTGGTCAGCGGCAGAAAGGATCAGGGCGATAAGAAGCTCGCGCCGCCGAGGGGACTGCTCCAAACTTTCCAGCTTATTGATAATGGTCTGCAAGACGATGAGTGGGCGTGCGGGATAAGTATTCAGAGCATGTTTTACCTGCGTGCGAAGGGGATCATCCCGCGATGTGATACGGTTCAAAGCACGTGCTTGATGCAGCTGCACTGGGGGTAATGGCACAAAGTTTTTCCGTGTTTCTTCAGTTATAGCCTGTTCTCCCCTTGCTCCGCAGTAGGGGCAGGTCACGAGAGCAGCGTATGGCGTGCTTTCTTCCTTACGCCATAAGAAGGCATCCGCTTCTATTTGCCGATGGCAATCCGTACAGGTGACTCGGTACAAGCCCCGGATATAGGGTTCCATGCGCTCATCACCTTTGGATGCCACAGCCAGGTCCTGAAGGGCAGCAATTAATTCTTCACGCTGCGGTGCGCTGGCGATGACCTTAAGCATGAAGGCGTGGATAGGATTATTAACCGTTACCAGCACAGGGTGACCGGATAATGCAATTTCAATGGGGACAAGTGGAGTGAAGCCGAAAGGCTCTAAAACGGGATCGTCCACACGCAAGTTTTCTTGACACCATGATGAAATCATTCCCTCAGGGATGGGCGGCAGGAAACGCCCGAGGGGTAATTCGGGAGGAGGTGCGTTTCCTGGAATGTAGGGTACATTCATCGAACTTTTCCTTTAATACGAGCCTCCGATGAAAGTATGGTGTGTCACTCGTGATCTAAGTTTTTAATACGATCTATCATCCTTTGTGTTTAAAGATCTCGACTTGATAAGGAGTAAAAGATAAGGAGCCGCTGATCGTTGTTTCGTCATCGGCAATCAGTGAGAACCAGTTCCCCTCAGGCAGCGTGAATGACAGCTCTCGGCTGCTGAAGTTTAAGATAACCACAATGCTGTCATCCGCGTATGTACGTTGATAGGCTAGGATGCGGCTTGGGTCTTCCACCAGCGGTGTGAAATCTCCCTTCTGGATAGCAGGTTCCGATCTGCGGATGGTGATGATCTTCTTGAAGAAGTTGAGCAGTGAATCCGGGCCGGATATCTGCTGTTCGACATTACGTTCGGGGTAGTCTTGATGGATCGGCAGCCAGGGGTCTGTATCAGAGAAGCCGGCATTGACTTCGCTGTTCCACTGCATTGGCGCACGGCATCCATCCCGCCCTTTATGGAACGGCCAGAAGGTTTTTCCAATGGGGTCCTTCACATCCGCTTTTTTACGAATGGGGATATCCCGCATCCCGATTTCCTCGCCATAATAAATGAAGGGTGTCCCTTTGAGGGTCAGCAGCATAGCTGCAGCGACCTTAGCACGGCGGTCGTCCTCACCAAAGCAGTAGCGAGAGGCTGCCCGCTCTGTGTCGTGGTTGCTGAGGAAGTTGTTGGGCCAGGCATCTTCGTTGAGTGCTTGATACAATTTGAGGGTTGAATTGAGGAACCGTTTAGGGTGCCAGCGGTTTTCAGCAAATTCGAAGTTGAAGGCGGCATGGAGTTTATCCTCACCGCAGTAACTGGCGGTTTGTTCTGTATCTGCAAGGAAGGTCTCACCAATAGCATAGGTTTCTTTATACTTGTCGAGAATTTCTCTGATGTCATTCAATAATGGATACATCTCCGGTTGGGAAACGTCATATATATGTTCTTGCCAATCGAAAGGACGAATCCCCAATTTGGGTGGGTTATCCTTAAATTCCTCATCTTTAAAGTAAGCATTGAACACATCCAGCCTGAAGCCGTCCACGCCCTTTTTCAACCAGAAACGGAAGACATCCAACATGGCTTCACGCACATTGGGATTGCGCCAGTTCACATCTGGCTGCTCTTTGTAAAACATGTGATAGTAGTATTGGTCCAATTGTGGGTCGTATTCCCAGGCTGAGCCGCCGAAGATCGCCTGCCAGTTGTTAGGGGGATCGCCGTTGGGCTTGGGATCATGCCACAGATACCAATCGTGAAAGGGGTTGTCCTTAGATTTTTTGGATTCGATAAACCACGGATGCTGATCTGAGGTGTGATTCAGCACCAGATCAAGGATGATGTGGGTATCGCGTTTCTTGGCTTCTTTGACCAGCTGATCAAAATCCTTCATGGTGCCGAACTTGGGATCAATGTCTTTATAATCCGCAACATCGTAACCAAAATCAACGTCCGGCGAGGGGTAGATCGGCGAGAGCCAGATAGCGTCAACGCCGAGGTTTTCCAGATAATCTAATTTGCTGATGATGCCCTGCAGGTCGCCGATGCCGTCGTTGTTTGAATCAGCAAAAGAACGCGGATAGATTTGATAGATAATGCCATCCCGCCACCAGAGAACATTTTTCTTCATATTTATTCCTTTAGTTTTAATTAATTAATGATTAGTGAATAGTTAAATTATAGTAGATTTACCTTCACTCGCCAAAGGTAAAAGCAGAATCTGGATTGTTTTGTAAAAGTTTAAAAGAATGACACCATTTTCGTGTTTATATTTAGCTTGATTCAGGTGTAAAATAGAATCATGGGGATATGAAGCATCCTAGGACGTAGATATGGATTGGAGGTGTTTGGTGGATGAAATCCTGAGTGGTCCAAATGTGACATCTTTGTGCGGGGGATTATGTGCGTTGTTGCCTGGCGCCTTGGGCATCTTGCTGATTATTATTTATTTTCGGAATAAACAGAAAACAAAGGAAAGCCGCAATTGGTTAATAGCGACGGGAAAGGTTATTCGCAGTGAAATAAGCATGGTTATGAATGATGAGGATTCTTCAAAGGTCAGCTTTATCCCAAGACTTGAATATGAATATAAAGTAGGTGATACGCTTTACAAAAGTAAGAGAATCTCATTTGGCAGTGCTCATGATTTTTCTTCGAGACAAAAAGCTGAAGAATTCATCGGGCAGTTTCCAGTAGATAGCCAGGTAACAATCTATTATGATCCGAATAAGCCAAAGGATGCGGTACTGATCAGAGAGATGAGATCAATGAAAGCAGGATTGATTGTCGGTATTTTGTTGATTGTTGGGAGTGTGTTGGTCTTTTGTATTTCTCTTACTGGACTGATCAAACCATGGTCATGGTTCCAATGAGAAGGTCATAACCTCTTACAATTATTTCTAATGATCTTACCTGGATGCCCTATTGGTATGCCAGGAATAGTGAAGAGTATGTAACTCCAATATGATTCTACCAGCCGGATGAGCCGGCAAGACCGGATCATCGTCCCTACACCAGTATCAGCCCTCAGCGTAAGTTTAATATTGAATTATTTCAATATGTTTTACGGCGTAAACAAACTTAAGAGATTCTTTCTTTGGGGAATACGGCTAAGCCATTGGTAAGTTAATAGTAGTAAGAAAGAGATAATTGATGTGTTCAGGGATGTCTAGAAACATAACGAACTAAGCTTCGTATGGCTTTGCGTAAATATTATAAAATTCACGATATACTGTATCATATTTCCATATTTAGATAGAGAATAAATTGACATTTCTTGTTTTAATAATTATAATAGTGTAAGAAATACTAGCCCATAAAAAATGGGGAAGGAGGGACATAACAATGAAATTCCAAATTGAACATGTAAATAAAGAATATCAACAAAGATCTTTGGTTGCAGCCAACTGTTGTTGCTGTTGCTGTTTCAAAATAGTAATTAAGTAACACACAGTATTTCTAAAATGTTTATATAGTACAAATGGGCTAGTATTTCTTTATTAATGTGTAGATAAATTAAGTAAAGAAGATGCCTCTACAAAGATGGGATTAATGAGGTTAGCTGGTGGAGATTCAGTGTAAATTTGGTAAGGTGTTTACTTCAATTGAAAATATTACCAATAATGATTTGGAGGCAATTTCAGTCGTTATTACACACTGCATCTCGGAAATCAAAAAGCTGTTAAATTTCCATAGGGACATCCATCAGTTCTCGGTTATCATCATCGATGATCCTCTACTTATCCCTTTTGCGAAGCTCGATACCCATGAGATATTTTATCCGTATTCTTCATATTTGCGCCTAAAAAACACTAGTAAGAAATGCTGTCCTGATTTAGTACATGAACTAACTCATTTTGTGTATTTTGATTCCTCAAGGCAGTTGTTGTCTGAGGGATTGGCTGTCTCTTGTGCGCTCATAATATGCAGAGAAATATTTTATCCTTATCATGTTGTTGTGTCACCTGATTTAAAAGAAGACAGTATTAAACTTGCAAAAAAAACCTCCCCAGTTTTTTGGGAGGCGAATGAGAGTCCCCAAGCTTTTTTATTTTCTAAAGAAACTCCGTCTCAAAATAATGAAAGTGCTCGAAAATTCTATGCGCTAGGTGGATCTTTTATATTTTATTTATTTTCAAAGTTTCCAGCAAACTACATTCTCTCATTACTGCAGAGCAATGAAACGGGTTTAAGCAATCTGTTTAGCGATTTTTTATCAAATACTCATGACTATCTCTCCACATCTGAAAGGGAAGCTCTCGATTTAGAAAGTATCAATTTATTATTAGAACCATGGCTCTTATCTTCTAGCAACGATAACAATGATGAAAATCCAATGAAAATTATTTCTAATAAAGAAAAATTGATCGTTACCGGAAATATTACAGCGAATGAACCGTTGAATGGCTTCGCCGTCGGAGTAAATATGAGTAAATTTGGTTTGACGCAGGCGCGTTGTAAAGAGATACATCTGAAGCTGGCAACATTTTTAGATGAAATGCAATTATTTTATACAACCAATAAAGATGAAGAACCGGGAGAAGATTATTTTTATACTCTCCATCCAATCAAAGTGTCTGAGCAATCACAAACTATAAAAATCCAAGACTTTTACCACGTCATGGGTTCAGACCAAAACTCTAGTGACAATGATAATTTAATGAAGATCATAGGGTTAAGGTCTTTGTTTTCGGTTTCACAAAAAATTAATCTTGAAATTCTGCAATTTGACTTAAAATATCTCAATTGATTCTTTGAGGGTGTCATTATGAAACAAATCATTAAAGACGAAATTTGTATTCTAAAGGGTGAGCAGGAAAGTGAATATTTAATAACGGATGGAAAGCGGCTATTAATGAGATTAAAAGGGGAAGATGCTGAATATATCGTTGAGAATATTATTCCATTAATTAATGGCGACAATGACGAAAATGATATTGTTCAAAAAACGGTGGGAAAATTTACAGAACAAGATATTCGAAGTGTGATAAAGGCACTTGTCATTAACGGCATAGTGACAACGATACCAGACGCGGTAAAAGAAAAACCATCATTGAGGGATATTCTAACTTTACTGAGGTCTGATTATTCTGAGTCATTTTCTCGGCTTCAAGAGATACGATTGCTGATTCTTGGCCCTAAAAGTTCAGAGTTAGAATTGACATATTACTATAAACAATTTCCATTTAAATCTATCCATATTGGGGAAAACAAGAATATTATTGACTATAAGGACATTATACATGACATTGACTTCTGCATTTTTATTGATGACAGCATTGGTTATTCCTGTGGCGCAAATGAATTTAATAAAATGGCGCTGGAAAACCAGTTGAGCTGGTTATACTCTTGCTTATTTTCCTCATCCAGTGTCCTGATAGGTCCAATTTTCTCTGGCAGATCTGTTTGTTATAATTGCTTTTTGAAACGACTTCAACAAGGCTTTAGCAATGAGACAATTCCCTTAAGTAGCGAGTCAACTCTTTTAAGGCAACCCCGGATAAATGATCATGCCATCAAACTGATTATGTATAGAGATTTAATTGAAACCTTGAAATATGAATTATTCACAGCAGACGAGACTCTAGAGAATCGATTCTTAAGGTTAGATCTCAATTCATTTGAGCAAGATTTTTACACTGTTCTTCCTGTCCCCCATTGTAATTGTATGGGTTCTAATTATCTAACATATCAGATGTATTCTGACGAGATTATAAATTTTCGCAACAAAGATTCGTAACGGATGGCATTATGATAACCAGTTCGGATTTTGAAAAAAAAGGCTTTGGCCTCATTAAAAAAATAAACATCAACAAATCGCAACCAGGTTCTCCGCGAATTATTTGTGCTGGCGCAGAAGTTTTCACTGAACCTGATTCTACTGGGTATCGTAGTCATTCCACCTCTGGTGGTGCAGGACTATCAGCACAAGATGCCATTTTTTCTGCTATAGGAGAACTGGTTGAAAGATATGCTTCTGGGCGCTACAAAGAAGAGGATATTCTATTCGGAAGCTATAAAGAATTATCCAAAAGCAAATCGATATTGGCTCCCAGTGAGCTTCCTCTTTTTTCTTCAGACCAATACCAACACAATAAGAGCTTTTTGGAGAGGTTTTCTACTGATACACTTGTGGGCTGGACAGAAATGACCAACCTTAAAAACGGTGAATTAACATTAGTTCCAGCCTCTCAATGCTACCTGCCGTATTTCTACTCCACTGACGCAGTGATAGCTCCTAGCATTTCGACTGGCTTAGCAGCGCATAAATCCATTCAGGAAGCAATTGTCTCCGGGATTTATGAATGTGTTGAAAGAGATGCTTTCACAATATTCTGGATGAACCAGGGGCATACAAAATTATTCCAATTCAAGGATGATGCTTCATCATTTAATGATTGTTACGATAAGTATTTCCGGTCCAATGGTTATAAGTATCAGATTTACGATATAACCACTGATATCATAATCCCAAGTTATCTGACAGTATTATTCGTTGATGATGAACGTGGGAAAATTATTAGCATTGGAGCTTCTAGTAATCTGGATCCAATCCTAGCCATTAAGAAGTCAATGAAAGAAGCAGTCCAGGGAGCCCCATATATCAAATTGTTAATTGAGGAAGACAAATTTTGGCGACCTAACCCAGATTTTAGCAATGTTAACGATTTTTCCGATAGCGCTAAACTCTACTCTATCGCGCCAGAACTGCAACCATATATCCAAGAATTGGAAGACAGAGTGATCCAAAAGTTTTCTTTAGAAGATGTTGTTGAAGAATACCAGACCGGTTCGGTTGTTGACAGCAAATCAAGCGAAATTTCCTCTTTGATTTCTATTTTGACTAAAAGTGGATTTATGGTTTTTGCAAAAGACCTTACGACAGCCGATGTGGATAGGTTAGGTTATAAAGTCGTCCGAGTGTTCATTCCTGGACTTCAAATGCTCCATGGTGATCACCGCTATCCTTTTTTGGGGAATCAGCGACTATATAACGTTCCTATAAAGAACGGTACGTTAACTACTCCCAGAGACGAGTCGTTTTTCACAACAGTTCCTCCTCACCCATTTCCGTAAATGCAATTGGACTGAAAGGTAAGAATGATGCAACTGGAAAAAATAATCAATCAGATTGAAGACCCCAGTTATATTATAGAAACATACGCATTTAAGTACCATTATATAAGTAAGCTGACAAAGCACAATGTAATGGCATTGAGTCAACATATAGAGTTATTAAAAACATCGGGGATTGTGAAATCCATGTTGAACTCTTATAAAAGTTATCCAACATGCCAGCAAATTGCATTACCAGATGTTGAGGATTGTGAAAATAAAAAAAGCTTGGCCGAAATTATCATTGAAAGACGCACCTGCCGAGATTTCGGAAATCAGGCAATTGGTCTACATAAATTGGCAACAATACTTAAGTATTCATATGGAATATCTGGGGAGTTTGATACTGGGTTTGGAATCCAGTACTTGAGAACTGTTCCCAGTGGAGGAGCATTATATCCATTAGAAATTTATATCTTGGCCAATAAAATTGAAGGACTAGATCAAGCACTTTATCATTACAGGATTGGTCATAGTTCCTTAGAAAAAATCAGAAATGTCGACAGCGGTTTTTTTAACAATATCGCAAGTGAATGGATATTGAATTCGCCTCCGCCAGCAATCATGATCGTGTCCGGTGTACTCGCAAGGACAATGATCAAATATAAGGAAAGAGCATATCGATATTTATTAATGGAAGCTGGCATGCTCGGGATGAACATCACCTTATTATGTGAATATGTGGGTCTTTCAACGGTTATGATTGGCGGTTATATTGATGATGAAACCAATGAGCTTATCGGATTGGATGGAATAAACGAAATGGTTCTTCTACCAATTGTAATGGGTGTGAAAAATGATGAAAACCATTAATATCGTTTGTTTGCAATATGACTTAAAGTCAGACGAGTATTTAGTGAACATGAATACTGTGAAACGCCTGCTTGAATCAATTGAGAAAAAAAAGCCTGATATTATCGTTTTACCTGAACTCTGCTTTTCCGGTCATTTTTTCACGAAGGGCACTTCATTCACCTTAGACACGGTTAACCAAGGTCCTGCATTTGATTTCATGAAAAAGTATTCAACTCAACACAATTGCTTGATTGCGTATGGCATTAAGGAAAAGGATATAGCTGGAAACCTTTATAGCACGTGCGTTTTGATGGATCGAGGGGAACTGATAGGCTATTACCGGAAAGAGCATCCACCTTGTGTAGAAAAGGCTTTTTACACTAACGGAGTTAATGAGACAAACATCTTTAAAACCCGTTTTGGAAACATCATGTGCCTTATTTGTTATGATATGTCTTATGCAGAGTCATACACCCGTCAGGGAAGCAAGGACGTTGATATTGTCTTGGTCTCAAATGGGTGGATTGAAATGGAGAGATTGCCTTATTTAGAGGGGAGTAAGTTTGAAACAAACACCATCTTGCCAAGAGCCATTGCGATTCAAAACCGATGCCTTGTGGCAGTGGCTAATCCTGTTGGCAAGACGAGTTTCATTGTCCCTGGCTTTCCAATGTTTGGCGACGGAATCATTCCTTTTGATACGGAGTTTTCTGGCAATTCATTAATTTGTGATCACATGGGATCAATCCTTGCGATGGCGGATAAGCACTCGGAAACAGCTTTATTTTGCTCTTGTACAACAAAGTTTGCACAACAAATGAAAAAGATTGATTTTGAGGACTATGGTCTCAATCAGATCATAGCAACACTTTTTAAGGAGGAAAACGCATGAGTCGAGAAGAAATAATTCGGATAAAGGACATCAAGAAAAATTATGGTCCTATTGAAGCCGTCAAGGGGATCAGTTTTTCTATCCGGGAGGGGGAATTCTTTTCGCTACTTGGTCCAAACGGTAGCGGGAAGACCACCACTATTAGTATGATTTGTACGATCCTTAGTATGGATGCAGGTAGTGTTGAGATTAGTGGCTATCGTGTTGGGCGGGATGATAAGAAAATCCGGAGGATGTTGGGCGTGGTCTTTCAAAATAACCGGCTCGATTCTGTGCTCACAGTACGAGAGAATCTGGAAATCCGTGGAAGGCTCTATAGCTTGCCAAAACCAACGCTGGAGAATCGGATTGAGGAATTGCTTACTATCACTGGAGCCGTGGACCTGGTGAAAAGGAAATACGGTACTCTTTCGGGAGGGGAAAAACGAAAAATTGATATTGCCAGAGCTTTGATCCACTCGCCTAAAATATTACTCTTAGATGAACCCACAACCGGGTTAGACCCGGAAAGCCGCAGCAAGATCTGGCAAATGGTTACCAATCTTAGAAATGAAGAAAATGTCACGATCCTTTTAACCACACACTACCTGGAGGAGACGAATGAGTCGGACCATGTGGTAGTACTAAATGAGGGCCGTGTGCAAGTGGCTGGCAAACCGAGTGAGATCAAGGATCGCTATAGCCACAACTTCCTCATTATTCATACGAACCATAAGGAAGAACTCGAAGTTATGCTTGATGATCAAAACACAGCTTATAAATATCGGGACGGTATGTTTTTCATCCCATTGAAGAACACAAAAGAAGCTATTTCAATCATCAATGATTGCCAGGGTCTAATTGAATCTTATGAAGTAAAACAAGGCACCATGGACGATGCCTTTATGAGTATTCTACGGGAGGCATGAAAGTCATGATAACCCTCATCAAACGCAATTTGAAGCTGTTTTTTAAAGACAAAACGGTCGTCATGTTCTCGCTTTTGAGCACATTGATCGTGTTAGGACTGTATATTACCTTTTTGGGTCGGCTAACCTTTAAGGAGCTGGCAGATTACCCTGATGTAGACATTTTAACCGGGGCTTGGGTGATGTCGGGCATTCTGGCGATTGTCCCTGTCAATTCCTCATTAGGAGCGCTTTCTGCCATGCTGGTAGATAAAGAAAAGGGAACTTACGAAGACCTTATCATGACCCCGCTTTCCAGATTACAGATCATCGGCGGTTATGTATTCAGTACATTTCTGATCACGTTGATTCTTTCAGTTATTGTTCTCATCGCCACCGAGATATATCTGGTTTCTCTAGGTGGAACTTTGCTCTCCTTGGGAGCTTTGATAGACATCTTGTTTAAGATAATCCTCAATACTCTGATTGCTACCTTAATTCTATTTTGCATTTCTTTGTTCTTTAAGAGCCTAAATGCTTACTCGCTATTTAATTCCATTTTGGGGACATTGATCGGTTTTCTGGCTGGTATCCTGATTCCAATTGGCGGATTGTCAAGTGCTTTCCAAACGGTTGTAAAGGTTTTTCCATTCTCACACTCGGCATCCATGTTCAGAAAAATATTGATGGAAGAACCCATTAAAACTGTTTTTGAATGGGCAGAACCAAGCACAGTACAAAATTTCAGGCAAACGATGGGAATCGATCTCATGTTTAATAGCAGCCCTATCACAGATTCGGCAAGCATCCTTTATCTTCTGATTTTAGGTGTGGTTTGTTTGGTCATCAGCATAATGTGCTTAAAACGAAAGCCTTAAAAGGAGGAACAAGGCGGCGGGGCGAGCAGTGTTATATAGTTGCCCTAGGATCTAATTTACACTTGTCACTATTAACATATTTAAAAATTCATCATTGACCTAAACCTATGGCTGATGGTTGGGTCATTGGATTTTCCGAGAATCTCCCGCAAGCCATGCTGGACGGTTATTTTTTACTTAGAGCAGTCTGGTGTTATCGGTTTAAATTGTTCCGGTCTTTGGTTTTTTAGAACACTGGACGCGCATTTATACTTGCTATATTTCCTGGCTTTCTTGTTTGTTGGGAAATGATTCCCTTGCACCTCACTTTAATTTGTGCTAGAATCACAGGTGAGTTGATAAGCAATTTTGCTTATTTTTTATACCCTTACCGTTGAAAAGTGGGTGTCCCCCACTTTTCTGTGTATCATGCAAGATTTAGATTCGGAGTACGTGGATCATGAAAAGTGAATTTGCGCTGGCTTTTAATGAGGTTGTTGAGGATCGACAGCTATCCAAGGATATCATTCTGGAAGCCCTCGAGTCTGCGATGGCCTCTGCTTATCGCAGGGCTGTTAATGCCTCGAGTGCGCAGCTTGTCGAAGCGAAAGTGGATTTGGATACCGGCGAAGTGGAAATCTTTGCGGAAAAAGAAGTCGTTGAAGACGTTCAAGACGAGCGCACGGAAGTGCTGCTGAGCGAGGCGAAAAAAGTTGACCCGGAAGCAGAACTGGGCGATATGGTCGTTGTGGAGACCACACCGGAAGATTTCGGCCGCGTGGCAGCGCAAACGGCGCGTCAGGTAATTCAACAGCGTATTCGCGAAGCAGAACGAGAAATCCAATTTGATTATTTTGAAAAATTGATCGGTGAGATCGTCAGCGGCGTTGTTCAAGCCGTCAGCGGACGTGGGGCAACGATCGGCCTGGATAAGAAGGCGGAGGGGATAATGCTGCGTAAAGACATGATTCCCCGAGAACGCCTGCGCGTCCATGATCGCATCCGATGCTTGATTTATGATGTCAAAGAGACCAACAGTGGTCCTCAGATTTATCTTTCGAGAGCTCACCGCAAATTCCTGCGGCGGCTGCTTGAAAATGAGGTTCCGGAGATCTATCACGGTGTGGTGGAAATCCGATCTATCGCCCGAGAACCCGGACAGCGCGCAAAGGTTGCGGTTTCCGCAACTCAACAGGGTATAGATCCGGTTGGCGCTTGTGTGGGTGTGCGCGGCGTTCGCATCCAGGCGATTGTCCGCGAACTTAATGATGAAAAGATTGATGTCATTGAATGGAGTAATGACATCCCTTCATTTATTTCCAAAGCGATCAGCCCCGCCAGGGTTGTTGGCGTGTATCTATCCGAATCGGAAGAAACAGGAAAAACAGCCACGGTAGTTGTCCCTGAGGATCAGCTGTCTCTGGCCATCGGTCGTGATGGACAGAATGCAAGGCTGGCTGCCAAACTAACGGGTTGGCGAATCGACATCAAGAGCATCGTGGAAGCTGCTGGGGAATCCTTGGTGAAATTACGCGAGGATCCGAAATATCAGGAAATGGCTGTCCGAGAAGCTGAAGCAATTGAGAAAGTAATTATCTTGTTGGAGAAAAAAGCGGAAGGACGTCCGCTCCCGCCCGAAGATTATGATTTCATGGCGAATTTTGTTGACCGGGTTGAAAAACGTGTCGAAAAGAAACGCCGTGAAGAGGATTTGGAAGAAAGGCGTCAGTACGAAGAAGCTCGGGCTACTGTGCCTGATCTGACCTTTGAGATAAATATTCTCGATGTTGATCTCAAAGAACACATTTTATATATTCTGCAGGAAGCGGGTATTGAGACGCTGGGCGATCTGGTATTGCAAATGCGATTGGATTCAGATAAAATTCTTGCGCTAAACGGAATCGGGCCGAAGTCATTTGAGCAAATTTCCGAACTTACAGATGGCTTACGCGTTTCGCCCGAAGAAGTCGCTGCTGCCGAAGCCAAAGCTAAAGTTGAAGAAACCCAACCCGAAGAAGTGGTTGAAGAGGAAGCCGGTGAAGAACCGGAAGAAGCCCTGACCGCTGAACCAGAAGCGGAGAAGGAAGAAGCGGAAGAAGAACCCGAAGAGACAGCAGAAACGGGTGCGAAAGAAGAAAAAGAACAGACAGAAGAGAAGAAAGATAAATTTGATGAAATCTTCTCTTATGATGCCAGAAAATATGGGTATTTTGAACCTGAGAAACCTAAATTTGATGAGGACGAGGAGGAACCCCAAAAGCCTGGCAAGAAAAAGAAACGGAAGAAACGCCGCTCAAGCTCGGATGATGTTGATGAGTGGGAAGAGTGGTAGCGATAAAATGAGAAGCGAGTAGATGGTCAAGAAATCAAAACGCCACGGTAAACATATCCCTAACCGTACGTGCGTGGGCTGCCGGGAAGTTTTACCCAAACGTTCATTGATCAGGATCGTGAAAGGGCCCGAGGGTGTGAAAGTTGACCCGACGGGAAAAGCCCATGGAAGGGGTGCTTATCTGCACGATCAACGATCCTGCTGGTTAAGCGGACTCAAAGGTGCTCTTGACCATGCACTAAGAACTAAACTGACGGATCAGGAAAAAAGTGAATTGTTGACTTATATGGAAACGCATATTCCTGAAGAAAGTATTGCCCAAAGGGGGGCGGCAGAGGGATTGTCAGGATGAAATAAGATCATCTGATCGCTCCTCAGCAGATAAATAATCGAAAAGCCCTTGGATCTTCTATATGTGAGAGGGAAGGGGAACAAAACATGGAGGTGTTGTGTGAGCGATAACGACAAAAACAAAATAATCTTACCTTACAGTATCAATGTTCGGGATCTGGCCGAGAAATTGGATGCCAGCCCAATAAAAGTCATTAAGACCTTGATGGCGAATGGCGTCATGGCAAGCATTAACCAAACAGTCGATTTTGACACGGCTGCAGTTGTCGCCAGTGAGCTTGGATTCGAGCCGGAATTGGAGCAGCTTGAGGAGGAGAAGCCCGAAGAGAAGGGTGAGGTTCCTCTTTGGCGACAGGTGATCGCCGACGAGGATGAAGATGCTTTGGAAGTCAGACCGCCGGTGGTGACGATGTTGGGTCATGTGGATCACGGCAAGACCACGCTGCTGGATGCCATTCGACAAACCAACGTCGCCGGAGGTGAAGAGGGCGGGATCACACAACACATCGGCGCTTATCAAGTAGAACATAAAAACCGTAAGATCACTTTTTTGGACACACCAGGACATGCTGCTTTCACATCCATGCGGGCAAGGGGGGCCCAGGGTGCGGACATTGTTGTGCTGGTGGTCGCTGCGGATGATGGCGTGATGCCCCAAACGCGGGAAGCTGCCAGCCATGCCAAGGCAGCCAGGGTGCCGATTGTGGTCGCCTTGAATAAAATGGATCTTCCCTCAGCAAATCCGGAACTGGTTAAACGACAGCTTTCAGAGATAGACCTTGTGCCGGATGAGTGGGATGGGGATACGATCATCGTTCCTGTGTCGGCAAAAGAGAAGGAAGGCTTGGACGATCTCATGGAAGCCATTCTTCTTGTTGCGGACAATCAGACCATCCAAGCGAACCCGGATGGGGAAGTGATGGGGACTGTCGTTGAAGCGGAATTGGATAAATTCCGGGGCACGATGGCAACTCTCCTCTTGCAAAACGGCACGATTAACATTGGCGATACCATTATCGCGGGAAAATCTCACGGCAGAATCAAAGCTATGTTTGACTACCGCGGGAACCTCATTGAGCAAGCTGGCCCATCCACACCCATTGTTGTAATGGGGTTAAATGATGTCCCCAGAGCGGGAGAAATTTTCAGAGTTGTTGAATCTGAAAAAGAAGCTCGAGTTATTGTGGAAGATATGGAAAATGCAGCAGAGTCGGAGCAGAAGGTCCAGCGTGCGACCCTGGAAGACCTTTTTGAACGCCTTCAGGCTGGTGAAGAACAGGAACTACGACTGATTGTCAAGGCTGATGTCCAGGGATCACTGGAACCCATTGTCAATTCGATAGAGGAACTTGGCGAAAAACAGTCAGATGTGGCCATCAATGTCTTGCATCAGGAAACGGGCAATATCACGGAAAACGATGTCATGCTGGCAGCCGCCTCAGACGCCATTATTGTCGGCTTTGCGGTTGAGGCTGACAGCGCAGCAGAACGGCTGGCAGAAACCGAAAAAGTATCGATACGGCTGTATACGATAATTTACCGCCTTACTGAGGATATTGAAAAAGCCCTTAAAGGTATGCTGGCGCCTGAAATGGTTGAACGCACTATTGGTCGAGCTAGAGTTCTGGCGACCTTCAGTGTTTCGAAATATAATGTTGCAGCCGGCTGTCGTGTGATTGACGGCGAAATCCGCCGGAATGGGAGCATTCGAGTCATCCGTGACGGGAAAGTTATTTTTGATGGTAATATCGGCTCTCTCAAGCGCGGTAAAGAAGACGTGCGCGAAGTCCGTGAGGGATTTGAATGCGGCGTGACGCTAAAACAATTCCATGAGTTTGAAGAAGGCGACGTGCTTGAGTGTTACGTGACTGAAGAACAAAAGCTTTAATGATCGAAAGTAAAAGGAAGATGATTATGCCTTCAGGAATAAGATTGAAACGAATTCAGGATCAAATTCAGCGGGTTGTAACCGAGATCATGGAAACGAAAGTGCACGATCCAAGAGTGGAAGGCGCTTATATCACCGATGTGTCTGTGGATCGTGAGTTAGATTATGCCAATATCTATATTTCCTCACTGGCTGGCAAGGAGCAGGCTGAGGAAATACTGGAAGGGTTAAACCATGCGAGCGGTTTTATTCGTTATACCCTCAGCCAGGAAGTGAAATTACGGGTGATGCCACAATTGCGTTTCTATTGGGACGATACACCGGAGCGCGCGGACAGGATCGAATCTCTTTTGGCAGAAATTCGTGAAGAACGCGGCGAAACCGATGAAAGTGATCAAAATACAGAAAACACAGAAAATACAGGTTTAGATGAGGAAGTGAATGACCAAGGAAACGGATTACAGAATTTCTGAAAAGATTAGAGCCAGCGAACGATTATTACTGGTATCTCACGTTCGACCGGATGCGGACGCTGCCGGCTCGGTGTTAGGTTTAGGTTTAGCCCTCGAGAACGTCGGAAAAAACGTTCAGATGGTTTTGGAGGACGGAGCGGATAACTTCAAATATTTACCGGGAAGTGATCGGATTGTGCCAGCTCCTGCAGGCGAAGTGGATATGGTTATTGTTGTTGATTGTTCCGACCCTGAACGGGTGGGCGGGGTATTGGCTGAATACGACCACGTTGACCTTGTTGTTGATCATCATAAGACCAACCTTCAATTCGGTGAATCTAACATTGTTGAATCGGATCAGGTCGCCACTGCGGCTATCCTGTTCGATCACATGCCGGAATGGGGACTTTCTTTTGATCCGGATGTAGCCTCCTGTTTACTTTCAGGAATCGTTGGGGATACGATCGGGTTCCAGACGCTGAATGTCAATGCTGATGTGATGCGGAAGGTCGCCGATCTCATGGATTTGGGAGCGGATTTAGGAAATATTTATCGTGAAGAACTTGTGATGAAGTCCTTTAAGGCAGTGCGTTATTGGGGGGCGGGATTAAGCCGCATGGAACAGAATGACGGCCTTGTTTGGGCAAGTTTGACGCTTGCCGACCGACAAAAAATAGGGTATCCTGGAAGTGATGATGCAGATCTGGTGAATGTGCTGTCTTCGGTCAATGAAGCCGAAATCGCACTCATTTTCATCGAACAACCTCAAAATATGGTTAAAGTAAGTTGGAGGGCACGACCCGGTATGGATGTTTCCGGAATCGCGTTTGAGTTTGGCGGCGGGGGGCATGCTGCCGCAGCAGGGGCGGATATCCAAGGGACGTTGGAAGACGTTATGGAAGATATTATCATTGAAACACGGAAATTATTGGAAAACTATCGTAAATAAAGGAGACTTACCGCTTACACCCCATGGGGAGTATGAAAATTATGAGTGAACAAGAATTTGATGTAAAAAATGCTGTCTCGGGGGTACTTGTTGTTGATAAGCCTGTTGGGATGACGTCGCATGATGTCGTTCAAATCGTACGACGGGGAACCGGAATACGACGTGCAGGCCACACTGGCACCTTAGATCCACGTGCTTCAGGCGTATTGGTTGTCCTTGTAGGGCCGGCGGTGCGTTTGAGTGAGTTTGTTTCGGCGTCTGACAAACGTTATCAGGCCATCATTCGACTCGGTGAAAGTACGGATACCTATGATGGCGATGGCGAAGTGACCCGCCGGTCGCCAGTGAATCTCACCTTTGATCAAATTGAAGAAGCCCTGACCCAGTTTGAAGGCACGGTTGAGCAAATACCACCGGCGTATTCAGCCAAGAGGATCAATGGTAAAAAAGCTTATGAGCTGGCGCGAGAGGGTGAGGATGTAGAGCTGGACGCGAAGGAAATTGATGTATATCACCTCGAATTGCTGGAATGGGATTCACCCGAAGCTATCGTGGACGTGTACTGTTCCTCAGGCACGTATGTCCGCTCCCTCGCCAACGACCTGGGTGAAGTCCTCAATACCGGTGGACATCTGGTCGGCCTGCGCCGCACAAAAAGCGGCGAGTTTGCACTCAGAGATGCCGTTCAACTTCGTAAACTTCAGGAAGCTTTTGATTATGGTGATTGGTATAAATACTTGATCCCGGCTGCTGAAGCCTTGAGTGATTGGCCGTCACGTGAACTCAGTTTTGAAGAAGTTGACCTGGTGCGTCATGGCCACCGGATCCCGGTTGAAGACCCGCCCGAAAATCTGGACCATTGGGTTCGTGCCATCAGCCAGCAGGGAGAGCTAGTTGCCTTACTGGAATATTTGCCTGAAGAAAAAGAATGGCAGCCTCGGAAAGTGTTTTTCTCGTAAGGCATCAATAGATTGATAGAATTGAACTATCGCCCTTTCTTTTAGTATAGGGAGGGTGATTTTCTGATTGAAACCGTTGAGCTGATATGCCAAACAATGACAATCATATAGTGAATCTGATCAATTATTTTGAAATGAGCCCTTTATCCTATCGGGATTCATACATCTCTATCGGCAACTTTGATGGGGTTCATCGCGGACATAGGGCAATCATTAAATACATGCACTGGCATGCCAAACCGCAGGGAATGCCGATTATCGTCGTGACTTTTTTCCCAAACCCAGCAGATTATTTCAACCATAAGACGAATAATTTTTATTTATCCACCCCAGATGAGAAAGAAAACTTTCTATGCGGATTGGGTGTGGATGAAGTATTAACTTTTAATTTTGATAAGGATTTTGCAAATCAATCCCCTAAAGCATTTCTTTCTGGTATCAAGGAAAAGTTGGGAATGAGTGTTTTGGTTGTGGGGCGCGACTTTGCGCTTGGAAAAGAGCGGGAAGGTACGGTCCCTGTTATTAAATCAATTGGGGAAGAATTGGGCTTTTCTGTTGAGATGATCTCTCCTATTAATTTCAAAGGCATGGAAATCTCATCAACAGAAATCCGCCAAAAGTTGGATGACGGTGACATTCGAGGGGCAGCGACACTTCTTGGCCGCTATTATTCCATCTCGGGTGAGGTTACCCACGGCTCCAATCGCGGGATGAATATTGGTCTGCCCACCGCAAATATCGCCCACTGGCCAGGGAAGAAGCTTCCCACTGTAGGAGTGTATGCCACAAACGTAATCCTGCGTGGTGAAAAGCACCAGGGGATCACCAATGTTGGCTTCAGACCAACGTTTGAAAATCAGGAATTACCAAGTGTTGAAACTCACATTTTGGATTTTGATGGTAATATCTACGATGAGAAGCTAACAATGCAATTTATTGAGAAGATCAGAGACGAAAAGAAATTCTCCGGCGCGGAGGCATTTCTTGAACAAATAGAACGGGATAAAATCACTGCCAGAAAGATCTTCGAGAATGAAGAGATCTAGACGTATCTACCTGCTCAGCCCTAAAAATCTAAGCCCGGAAACCATAGCGGTTGCATTTGCAAAGACTTCCCGATCCCCGAAGCCTTTTGATGAGATCGCGGGCGAATTGACGGATGAAGGTTCTGCCCAGTTCCATGAGAAATGGGTCGTAGGATATGGGCATTCCTCTGTTGCGGAGCACGCCGTCTTGCATTTAGCAATGGAAAATGTGTCACGACTGGCAATAGAAACGATTGAAGGGAATCGGCTGGCGTCCTATACAGAGAAATCCACCCGCTATCAAAAATGGGGAGAAGATGCCTTTTACCTGCCAGATGAGTTAAAAGACCACGACTTGGCGAAAGAATTTAAATCCACCTGTTCACGGCTTTTCTCCACATATCTTGAGAGTCTCCCTAAAGTTGAAACCTGGTTGAAAACGAAAATTTCACAGGAAAAGAATGAATCGGAAAAAGCCTATGACCGCCGGATCATGTCCACTGCAGCGGACATCTGCCGTTTCCTTCTGCCTGCGGCTTCGCTGGCAAACGTCGGCGTGACGATGAACGCTCGGTCATTGGAGTATGCGATCTGCAAAATGCTCAGTTCCCCATTACTCGAGGTGCGGGCTATTGGTGAGAGATTAAGGGAGGTCAGCCGGTCTGAAACGCCGACATTGGTGAAATACGCTGCGTGCAATGAATATCTCATCTCAACAAGAGAGAAGATGCGGAGGTATGTTGCTCAATTACCACAAAACGGTGGTGATGATTTCCGTTTGATCTCCTGGGATGAAGGTGGGGAGGAAAATATCCTGGCAGTGCTCCTGTTTCGTTATTCAAAGGACAGATCTTATCAGGCTTGTATTAACGCTGTTCACAATCTTTCTTCGAGTGAACGGGAGAATCTGGTTTCAGAGTTGATGGGTGAGCGCGGCCGCTTCGACCAGCCTTTGCGGGAATTTGAATATGCACAGATGACCTTCGAGGTCGTGATGGACCAGGGCGCGTATTTTGAGTTCAAACGCCACCGGATGATGACTCAGACGGTTCAACCTCTGACATCTACGTTGGGGTTTGCGATTCCAAAGGGAATTGTGGAAGCGGGTTGTGAGGGAGTATATTCCTCCGCAATGCGAGAAGCTGCCAGCCTTTACGAGCGTTTATCAGCGTGGAACCCGGATGTCGCCAGCTATATCGTGCCGAATGGTTTTAACCGACGGGTCTTATTTACCATGAATTTACGGGAGGCTTTTCATTTTTGCTGTTTGCGTGCTGCAGAGAACGCCCATTTTTCTATCCGAAGAGTTGCCCTTCGTATAGCCGAAACGATCCAGCACATCTATCCCCATTTTGGGCGCTACTTGGACGTCCCGGAAGGGATAACCTCGCACGATGTGAAGGACGAATACTTTTCTGCAGCTGAAGTTCGATAATCTTTTTCCTTTAATTTATTCAGGTCTGGCTCTTCATAAATTGGAGTAAGCATGATCATCCTGATGATCCTTTCGTTCCTCAGTATGTGGATCATGATGGGGAACAGTGAACGTGAACCGAATTGGCGGTTGGCTCTTATCCAGGCTATCGTGCTTTGGGGTGGATTTTTGGTTATAGGCACTGAAATATTGAGTTTGTTTACATATATCAACCGGACATCCCTGGGGATCATGTGGGCGCTGCCGATCTTAGCGGGTGCGATTTGGATGTGGTTATGGTTGAAAAACGGAAAGGTCTTGCGGCTGCCTGTGGTTTATCATCGCGACAGCTGGCTCGGCACGGTTTTGGATATGTTCGTAATTTTGATTTTGATCATCACGGCACTTGTGGCTTTTTTCTCCCCGCCGAATTCCAATTCAGCCATAGTCTCAGATATGGCGCGGGTGGCGCATTGGGCACAAAACCAGAGCCTGGCTCATTACGCGACGGGCATTGAGAGTCAGAACAGCCACTCACCAGGCGCGCAGATCATGATGCTGCATTTTTTTATCATTGGTGAGGGAGATAGCTTGGTTAATTTTGTCGCCTGGATCAGCTTCGCGGGATGTGCTGCTACGGCTGCCAGCCTGGCGGAAGTGTTGGGGGCGAAGGTAAATGGGCAGCGAATGGCCGCGATTTTTTCGGCAACACTGCCCGCCGCCATCGCCCAAGCCACCGGCGCAATGAATGACCTCGTGGTCAGTTTGTGGATCGTTAGTGCGGTTCTGATGTTGTTTCAGTACACTCGGAAAGAACAGAAACCTTTACACCTTATTCTTGCCGCGGTTGCGGCTGCGCTGGCTGTTGTCACAAAAGCAACGGCATTCATCTTTCTCTGGTCCTTCGCGTTGTATATCATCATTGTGCTTCGGCGGCGCGTGGGGCTGCTCAGAATGCTTCTATGGGCAGTGATTGCCTTTGTGATCTTAGGTGCTATCTGCGGCGGACACTTCTATCGAAATCAACAGTTGTATGGGCAATTTTACCGACCCTTAGAACTTACACAACAAATGAACGAAACCCGGAATTGGCGGGTTATGGTTTCCAATATCACCCGGAATGCCAGCCTGCACGCTGATTTACCCTTCCCACGAGCGGACCACTGGTTGAGGGAAAATTTACTCAAGCTGCATACTATGCTGGAGCTGGATATTTCTGATCCCCGTACTACAGTTTGGAATTCATTCTTCATTCCAGAAGTCAACACATCCGAGACGACCAGCGGAAATCCCGTGCATGCCGCTATGATTGTCTTCAGCATTACCGCTGTGGTTGGAATGGTACTTTTAGGGAAAGAGGATCATGAGATTCTGGTCTATACGGGGGCAATATTTTTCTCCATGATATTGTTTTGCTATGTCCTCAAGTGGCAGCCAACGGGCGGTCGGTTTCACTTACCCTTCTTTTTCCTTTTCGCCCCACTGCTCTCTGTATTGTTGGATAAGCTGGAGAAGTATGGACTTGAGACCGTATTAGCGGTTATTCTGATGTTGTATGCTTTTCCTTGGTTGTTTCAAACCTATGAACGTCCAGTTATTCCCCACGATGAACGTACCTATTACTTCAGTGTGTTCAACGAGAAACGCGATAAACTTTATTTTGCCACCAATCCAAAAGAGGAATACAAAGCTTATTGGGCCATCACCAACACCATCGATACAATGGGGATTACTCAGATTGGATTGGATTTGACAAGTGAGAGCGAAGAATACCCTTTCTGGGCAATGCTGGGTGCGCCCGATGAAGACCTGCACATTGAATGGGTTAATACAGACACAGCTTCAAATGTGTTACTTGATGAGGATTATTCGCCTGAGGCTATCATTGCTGAAGGGCTTTCCCCATCTGAAATAGCACGATATGCGAAAGAATACAAACATGAATCACATTTTGGCATTGATCTATTCTTTAGGGATGACGGATGAAATATATTAAACGATTATTTTGGAATCAGGAGCAAAAGCGATTAAGGACAATATGGCGTCTGGGATTGCATGCTGTTTTGGTCTTTGTGCTGACCAGTGTTTTTTCAATCGCATTTCTTCTTCTGGCTGTGATCGTTGATTTAATCGCCGGGACCAATCTCTCCGATGTACCAATGGGGAATGATCCTATGGCAATGTTGAATAATCCCTGGTTGGGTTCTATCTTGATTCCCGCGGCGACCTTGATGGGCATTTTTCTCGCCACTTTTATCTGCGGACGATGGTTGGACCGACGAAAATTTAAAACCTTCGGGCTTTGCTTTTCAAAATCATGGCTGCGGGATTTCGGCTTTGGCTTATTTTTGGGTGCATTCCTTATGGGATTGATCTTCTTGCTTGGATACTTGACTGGAAATTTGCGGATCGTCGGATTCATTCAATCCTTTTCGGAGCATGGGAATTTCCTAACCGGCTTTCTGCAGTCCCTGGTGTTTTACATATTTGTGGGTTTTTATGAGGAACTCCTCTCACGGGGATATCATCTGGAAAATTTGGCTGAAGGTTTGAATTGTAGAATTATTGGAAAACGTTGGGCGGTTATTCTTTCCCTGGCAGTGTCGTCATTGGTGTTCGGATTATTGCATATGAGTAATCCCAATGCGACCTGGGTCAGCACCCTCAATCTCTCCCTGGCTGGGATGTTCCTTGGGCTGGGCATGGTGCTGACAGGGAGTCTGGCGATACCGATTGGTTTGCATATCACTTGGAATTTCTTCCAGGGTAATGTGTTTGGCTTTGCCGTCAGTGGAATGATGACAAGTGCAACGCTCATTGTCACGGACTCTGTTGGCCCGGTGTGGTTAACAGGTGGGAAATTCGGCCCTGAAGCCGGAGTGTTGGGGTTGGTGGCGATGCTGATTGGGAGTATACTCATCATTCTATGGGTGAAAAGGCAGGGACATATAAGCTTGAGGGATGATCTCGCTTTGTATGAACCTCCGGAAGGTCATTCTCAATTTGCAGATAATCTGCAGTACCTGAGTAATGAGTGAGGCTGGCTTTTATCCGGTTGCATCGCCAACGGGTTTTTTGATTAAAGGAGTGCCTAAGCTGGGTGGCAACACGGACAAAACGTTCGTCCCAATATGGGATGAGCGTTTTTTTATTGCTTTCCCCCATGACTCTGGTAAATATCCATTCAATCAAAAATCTGGAGGTAAACAATGTCTGAGAACGATCTCCCAACGCGATGGTACGACATCAGTGCAGATCTGCCAACAGAATTGCCGCCGGTGCTCAATCCGCAGACCAAGGAACCGGTTACCCGAATTCCTGAATGTTCTGTTTCCGATGTCTCTTATCGAACAAGAGATGAGTCAGGAGCGCTGTATTGATATTCCTGAAGAGGTAAGGGAGATTTACAAGCTCTGTCGTCCGTCACCCCTATTCTGTGCTCGGCGGTTGGAAAAATTCCAGGATATAACCGCCCTTATCTATTTTAAAAATGAGGGAGTTTCCATATACAGCAGCCATAAGCGCAATACGGCTGTTCCCCAAGCTTACTATAATATGATTGATGGCACCAAAGCGCTGACCATGGAAACCGGTGCGGTGCAGTGGGGTTCAACCCTGGCGATTGATTGAAAATTTATTGATATGGATTTGGAAGTCTATATGGTTAATGCTTCTAGAGAGAGGAACGTGTTATCCTGTTCAATCTCTCTGGTAACGACTTGTTTGATCTGGCTGCATATGATGACTATAATCAGGGAAAGATTGTTGATGACACGCTGGAGATGACACTTGAAGAGATCCGGTCACATCTTCCAAAGGTGAATCTATAACAACGCAAAGGTCTTCTCTCACCCTAAATGTCCTCTCTTTGGAAAAGTAAGGGGATAACCTCTTCTTAAATCCTTAAAAATTTTAATGCGCACGATTACGGGGTGGTATAATTTATTGATTTTCGTGAATTTTTCGCCTGGGCGGGAGAAAAACGCCCGGAACAAAGCTTTGCTTAGGAGGTAAAAGTGACTGTTCATTTATATTTATCCTTAGTTCCTGAAGCGCTGATAGCTTCAATGCTCACGCCGGAAGAGTTTGGCAACTACTACGCTGTGGGCACCAAGAAGAAATCCAGTGGGCAGGCTATTTTCTTTGAGGTGGATCCTGCTTTTCGCAGCAAATATTTCAGGATTGATGAGGGTATTTCACGATGTGTGGCTCATGAAGATGGGACACCGAAAGCATCTATCTATATTAGCGTCTACCGTGTTTTAGAGCATGTCAAACTTTCGGCATTGAGAGAATTATTCCTGGTGACGCAAGATGGTCGTACGTTGGAATTAGAATCCAGCAAGACGGTCCCCGAGTTAGATGATGGCTTACATCTTTACAAAGAAATTGCCCCGGTATCACCTCTGATTGCCAGCCGGCTGAACCCCCTGGAGTTTTACGACTTGATTGTCAAAAATCCGACCTCACTGGTGACACTGCCGGCTATTGTTTTCACTGAGCTTCGGTTGGATGAACTGGCAGAGGATCCAGAGATGGGACAGGTGGGCGATTTGCCCTATCGAAACATGGACCATTTACGTGAAGTCTTAATGGATATGAAGACTAAGCCAGTTGCTACAAAGATGGTTGATCGTGTCAGTCAAGCGACGTTTGCTTATCGGACTGTGAAAAATGGTTTCTATGTCGGCAATGAATCGGACCTGCTTTTTTACCCAATGCCGTCCAATGAAGAATTGCGTGACAACAATTATCGTTGGTGGCGTTCAGCAAAAATGTAAAAACAATCAGCATTGTATGCAAGCGTATGTTTTCGTAGGTCTTATGAATAGAGGAGTTAATTATGGAACAAACTTGGCTTTATATTAGTATTGCAGCAAGCGTGGTTTCAATCGCTGTTGCTGTTTATCTATATTTTTGGGTTATACGTCAGACGCCAGGAACGGAAAAAGCGCAGGAAGTCGCCTCTTGGATTCGAGAAGGTGCCCAAACGTATTTGAAACGCCTTTACATGGCATTGACCATCGTAGCCGTGATTCTTGGTTTTATTATTGCTGTCGTATTTAGTTTTGATTTGATTGACATTGCTGCGGGGGATGTGGATATAACACCATTGAATGGTATTAAAATGGCAGTTGCTTTCATAGCTGGCTCCCTGTGTTCAGCGGTGGCTGGGTATATGGGCATGAGTATTGCGGTCGAAGCCAACGTCCGCACAGCGACAGCAGCGAATGATTCTCTCAATAAGGCATTCCAACTTTCGTTTTATGCAGGTTCCGTGATGGGTTTAGCCATGGTTGGCTTGGCAGTATTGGGAATGACCATTATCTTTTTGATCACGGGGGACGCGGATATTGTCCTCGGGTTCAGCTTTGGCGCTTCTGCATTGGCGCTGCTTGCAAAAGCCGGCGGCGGCATTTACACCAAGACTGCAGATATCGCAGCCGACCTGGTTGGTAAAGTCGAGGTTGGTATACCAGAAGACGATCCCCGCAACCCAGCCGTTGTGGCTGATAATGTTGGGGATAACGTTGGTGATGTTGCTGGAATGGGCGCCGATATTTTTGATAGTTATGTGGCATCCACTGTAGCAGTCATGTTGCTTGCCGCTTCGTCTACTTCCCTGGATTCAAAATATATAGTCCTGCCATTGATCTTATGCACGCTTGGGATTGGTGCGTCTCTATTGGGTATCCAATTTGTCCGAGTTGGCAAGAACGGCAAACCCGGCCCAGCGCTGAACTTCGGCACTGTGATCACGACCATCTTCTTTTCAGCTATGGTAGTAGCACTTGTGCTTTTAAGCGATATTAATATAGGAGTCCTTTGGGCGACATTGACTGGGTTGATCACGGGCGTGATCATTGGCTTTACCTCGGATTACTTCACATCTGAAAGCCAAAAACCTGTATTGGAGACGGCACGTGTGTCTGAATCTGGCGCAGCGATTAATATTATTACCGGCTTCAGCTATGGTCTGATCAGTATTGTTCCCTCCGTTATCGGCATCGCCGCGGCGACACTATTGTCTTATTACCTGGCGCAGACGAGCGGACTTCCCGGCATTTACGGGATTGGTATCAGTGCGGTAGGGATGTTGTCCATCAGCGGCATGATCGTTTCTGCGGATGCCTATGGTCCCATTGTGGATAACGCTAGAGGTATCGCTGAAATGGCAGGGATGGATCATGAGGTCATCGCTACAACAGACACGCTGGATGCAGCTGGGAATACCGCTAAGGCAATCACTAAAGGCTTCAGCATCAGCGCAGCAGCGTTGACTGTGTTAGCCCTTTTCGCCGCTTATGCTGAAGTCGTGACGGTCAGTGGGGCTGAGATCAATATGAGTTTGCGGGATCCCATTGTCGTTGCAGGCGTGTTCTTGGGCGCTATGACGCCGCCCTTATTCAGCGCACTGACCATGCTTTCGGTGACCAGCAATGCTTTTGAAATGATTGAAGAAGTACGAAGGCAGTTCCGTGAGAGACCGGGTATATTGGCGGGTACAGAACAGCCCGATTATGCCACCTGTGTCGGTTTGGCCGCGCAAGGTGCCTTGACCTCCTTAATACTCCCAGCATTCCTGGCCGTGGGTTTGCCTTTGCTGATTGGGTTCCTTTTAGGGCCGAATGCGCTGGGTGGTTTTCTGGGCGGCAGTATTTTCACCGGCGTGATCTTCGCGCTGTTGATGTCGAACGCTGGCGGTTTGTGGGATAACGCCAAGAAATATATCGAAACAGGACAGTTCGGTGGACCAGGATCGGATTCACATAAAGCGAGCGTTGTCGGTGACACGGTTGGCGATCCCTTCAAGGATACAGCAGGGCCCTCTTTGAACACATTGATCACCGTTATGTCTCTTGTGTCATCATTGTTTGCACCTCTTATTGCAGCTTTCCATATTTTCTAATGGATGAAGTGTGAATATTATATTTACTGGTTTTTCCACAAAGTAAATATATGAAGTATTTCTCGTAAGGGTGAGGCACAGAGCGCCGAAGTATGAAAGCGAGCCTCGCCCTTACTCATTTTAAAATACAAACTTCCTTGGTATTGAAAAATTAGCCGTTTGTACTTACTAAAAATTTGATTTTTTTGAGAGTTTAATCACAATATTTGGATGAGTTTTTTTTAACAGCCTAGTTGTTTTTTATCCTTCAACGATGTTTCGATATTAAATGGGCATGGTGAAGTGGAAGGTGGATCCTTCACCCTCTACACTTTCAAACCAGATTTTACCCCCCATCATTTCTGTAAGCGTTTTTGAAATCTTTAAACCCAAGCCCGACCCGGGTGTTTTTTCGATCTTCTTTCCTGTGCCCCTGAAGAATTTCTCGAATAAATGTTTTTGATCCTCTTTAGAAATGCCGTAACCCTTGTCCTTCACCCAAAAGTGGACGACTTCCGCAGCGCCTTGTTCATCCCATGTGTTAATCGCATGTTCCGCACCTATCTCAATCCTGCCACCCTCATGCGTGTATTTGATAGCGTTAGAAACCAGATTTGATAAAATCTGGATTAACCTCAATCGATCGCACCATACATTATGTATTTCTTTTGGTATCTTTATTTGAACATCTAGAGAATTTTCTTTGATTTTATTTTCATAGGATTGGAGAACCTCATTCACGACTTCATGAACGGAGGATGATTCAAAGGATAGCCTGAGGGACCTCGTCTCGATTTGTGATTGATCAGAGAGGTCAGTGATGAAGGTGCTCATCTGCCTGACGTTGTGAGAAATGGTTGACAAGAAATCGACCTGCTCCTCGTTGACGTTCCCCGCCATACCTTTCCTCAGGATATCAGCGTATCCTTTGATAACGGTCAGGGGGTTTTTTAGTTCGTGGGAAATGAAACTGATAAATTCGTTTTTTGCCTGAATGGTGTCATGCAGTTCCTGGTATAGAATAATGTTTTTAAGGGCGAGGAATGCATGATCTCCAAGACGGTTTAGGAATTCACTATCTTCTTTGTCAAGACTGTCTTCCGTATCCAGATGAAGCATCAAAACCACATAATTCATTTTTTCCAATTCGGACTGTTTGAGATAATGTATCTGATAATCTTTTGAGATGCCAAGTATTTCCGAAAGGCTTTTCGAATTGATGATGTTTTGTTCTTTTTCTAATGATTCAGCAAGCCAGGGAAAATCGTTCAACGGGATATTATCTTTATGAATCGGTTTTTCTTCACCAGGAAGGACCTGGCATAAATTCTCAAAAGAATCCGACTCCATATCGACTATGCCCATGGTTCCTGCTTGGGCATGGGTGTGGGCAATAGCAGCTTTGAGCGTGATCTCTAAAGCCATGGATAGATCACGGGTTGAATTCAATTCCCGGTCTATTTTCTGCATGATATAGAGTTCTTTGATCCGTTCTTCCAACGCCCGATCTGTCTCTGAATATAACGTTGCATTATGGATGGCAATGGCAGCCTGACTGGCAAACCCCTCAAGTATTTTTAAGTCATTCTCATTGTATGGGATGTTATTCTTTTTATTAATGACTTCCAAAATTCCGATAATCTCGCCTTGCGTAATGAGAGGAACAGCCATGATATTTCGGATTTGAGAGATGACTTCTGGATGGGTGTCTTTGAATAACAAAACCTCCTGGTCCACGTCGTTTTTAATAACCGACATTCTTCTGGAATATGCTTCACCACCGATTCCCTGATCCAAAGGTAAGCGTTTTCCGATCAGCGGCGTTCCGATCGGTCCTGCAACTACTTGAAATTCAAGTTCATCACGTTTATCATCAATCCTCATTAAAATACCGGATGAGCTATCGAGGATTTCGAGCGCACCGTCCAGAATGTTCATTAAAAGCGGTTCAAGAACAAGTGTTGAGGTGAGTTGATGACTAACTTTGTTAAGCATCGCTAATTCTTGTGTTTGTAGTTGCGAAGCTTGAAGCAGGTTTGTTTTTATAATGGCACCACTCATTAGCGACGAGATAGAATTGATTAAGTTCAAGTTAATCCGATCGAAAGCGGTCCTATTACTAGAGTGTCCCAGGCTAAGTGCACCAATGACGCGGTCATTAGCAGTCAGCGGTATGATCAGCCATGTGGAGGCTTCATTGATGATTTCCGATTTTCTCTCAGAGATGCTATGCTTTTCAAGGAAATTATCCTGCAATCTTTTTGGTTGATGGGTGGAAACAACTTTCTTTCCGTTCTCATATAAGAACATGCGACAATATTCTTCTTCAATTTTGGATTCCATCACCAAAGATAGCTTATCAATATCAAAGAGGGACTGCATTTGTGAATAAACTGCTGTTAAAAGCGAGTCAAGATCATTGTTATTGTTAATGGTGACTGCAATTTTATTAAGGACATCCATTTCATGTAAGCTTTTATGGGTTGATGACGTTGCATCCGCACGTTCATAAACAACGGAAAATTGATGCGTTAACGTACCAATGAGATCTAAATCCTCAACTGTGTAGGGGTCACTATTGATTTTGGGTCCTAAGGCTGCCCAGCCATGAATACCTTGGGCGGCGGGAATAGGAGCAAAGATTATTGATCCATGCTTATCCCATAAACCTTCCCAGGGTTTTTCTTTTTCGATTTCACTCTTTTTTGGTTTGAAATATAGTACATCGTGTAATTTTTCAAGCGTGTTGGGAATAACTGAATCGCGAGGGATGATGGATTCACTATCATTTTCTATGTCGGGATCAAGTTCTGCTGCATATCCGAGGATCTCTGGCTTATAGAGATAAATGTGGACGTGTTCCGGATTTAATATCTCTTTGATCGCATCCCTCAGTAATTCGACAGCGACAGTTTTATTGGTCGTTAAGGTAAGTGAGGAAATATAATGCAATGTCAGATCTTTAGTTTGCTGCGACGACGCCTTTGGTTTGGGAAATAGGCGTTCAATGTTCTTTCGGATGGGTTGAACTGTGAAGATGACCAGAAAGATCATCGCGCCAATTATCAAAGGATTGTCGGGCGCAATGGGTGAAATCAGTATCTTGTTCAAAAGATGAATAAAAATAAAGTAGATCACTCCAAATGCGAGGGTGATTAATGCGTAGATTATGATTCGCTGAAACGAGTGTTTGGTCTGGGGTAGTAAATAATTTTTAGTGTTAAAAGTATAGCTGATAGGGTAAATGGATAGTGGGATGAGAAAAAGCGGATTAATGGAAATTTTTGGAAATTGTAATAGGTTAGCAAATAGATATATCAGAACTGGTAAAAAAGAACAGATTGAAGCAATCAAGAGAATATGAGCCCGTTTTTGGAAAAATTGAGAGGTGATATGCAGTCTCATCCTTAATAGAATGAAGATGTGGAATATCATGCTCAGGCAAAGCGAGCCCATCAGAGCCCAAAAATAAGGCAAAACCCCCATTGTTGTTGATGGATTTTGAAGCTTGAATAATGCGATACCAATCAAGATGAAAATGAGCGGGTAAGCGACATAATTAAGCCAGAATCTTTTTTCTTGGGTTGGTTTATGCCAGGGCAGAAGAATTGTTATGCGAACAAGGGAAGCTGCCGCCAATCCAACACTGATAAAGAATACGGGAACAAGGCGATGTAAAGAGAAAAAATCAAAATACGTGATCAGCATGATAGCGATGCTCGTTGTGAAGACGGCGAAAGCAGTGTTGATCGCATCTTTTCTCTGGTCACTAAACGCCCATAACCCCGCTAAAAAGCATAATAATGCCGCGAACAAAGGAGCATAGATAAATAATAAGCGTGTTATCCAAGAGAAATGTATCAGGGTAATATCATTCTGAAAAGTTTGTCCCGTTTCCGTGAAAGTCGTAAGGGTTATCTCATCGCCGGGTTCAAAATTAGAAAGCGTTTTTGTGACGTCAAGGGAGGTTTGCACTTGCTGTCCGTCAAGTGCAATGAGTCTATTTTTTAATCCCAATCCGAGTTCCTCTATCGGCCAAGAATCATCGGTAATGAACTTCGGGGTCTGTGCGAATCTTAATGTGGGTGTGAGAAAACCGCCGATGAAAGGATTCTGAACCCAGCGGGATGTGAGAATGGGCATAGCAATAATGATGAAAATTGCCGTTGTCATGTATATGACGAGGATCAGATTGGGATTCGATTTCTCTTGAATTCTGTTTCGTTTCATTTCAATTAAATTTAATATTAAATACAAAAAAAGAAAATTTGTATTAAATAATAAGAGTGAACACGCTGTGTTCTAAGGATATAATAACATAATATCGTATCAAAAACAGATTTGATAAAATTTTACTTGCAAAGTGTAGGAAAGGTGTATGGGTTATATGGTCCATGATTTTGGCCCCGGCATGACCATTGATGAATTAATTGATATGCGCGCTGTGGATATAGCAGCGCTAAACCTTCCTTCCGAAACGCTTTACGCTGTCGTCAAACAAGCGGCGTCCATCATGATAGATGCGGAATTAACCATGTATGTTTTAAGTGAATTGTGGGAAGATGGACACAGCGTTTGGCGGGATTTTATGACAGAAGAAACGGTTGTTGTTACGCCTACCGGACAAATAAGAACGTCCAAGGACTGATGACGATATATTCTACTTTTTTAATGAAGCTTTCATGTCACGGCGAAGATCTTCCGGAAATTCATTCAGACAATCTTTAATAAGCTGTGCGGTTGCCGACGAGTCGCTTATTGCCAGGGTTTGTTTTAGAAAGAATGCGGTTTCTGTTGGAGAGCGTTGTACTAACCTTGACACAAGCTGTATTAGATCTTGTTGAATTGCGGGATGTGGATTTCGGATCAAAGGGCTGATTAGCCGGAATACTGCGGGCAGATTGATAAAGTCGGGATCCTTTGACCCTTCTGATAATCCTTTAATCCCCAGCCCAATCATTTTTGGTTTTTCTTTTTCAAGAAATGATGCAATAAAGCGTTCCCATTCTTCCTGAAAGTCACCCCGGAGCTGTTGGGCGCCTGTGGAAAAAAGCTGGGAAATGAGAGTTTTATCCAAATTTGGCGAAATCCATTCTGTTATGCGGGAGAGTATCAAGGCTGGTTCGGATATGGGTGCTGCTCCCAGAATATGGATCGCTGTTTGCTTTATTTCCAGATAGCTGTCTTTCCATAATTCATCAGCCAGTGCAAGAGCAGCCTCAAGCTGCGTTTCACAGCGGCGGCTCAATTCCAGGTTAAGCTGCCGTGCGACCGGGCGCGGGAGATTGTAGATGGGGATCAACGGTCTGGAGGAAGATGAATCGCCAAAATGCAAATGACGGTTAGCGTATTGATTGAATAAATCCTGCAGGTGTTGATGGAATTTCTCTGGCAGGTCAAAGAAAGTCAAAAGTTCTTCAATTTGAAATTTCAACCTTTTTGGGTCAACTGCCGGCATAGTTCCTCAGGATATTTGGATAGATATTGATAAGACTGGGGTAGGCGGAAAAATCCGTTTCCCCTGGTTCTTGTTGATCAATACCCTCGTGCAAAATAGGCTTTTTCGGTAGTTTCTTGACCGCTGAAAAAGCATTTGCCTTTTCCGCCTGATTGTTCGAGCGGGAAGCAGCGCAGGGTAGCTTTAGTTTCCTCTTTGATTTTAGCTTCATTTTCAGCGTTTGCTTTCCACCAAACATAACACCAGCCTTCATTGGCGATGATTTCCTTAAATTCGTCGTAATCCTTTGGCTCAAAGATGTGATCGTCTCTAAATTTCGTCGCTTTCTCAAGCATATTTGCCTGAATCTCGTCCAGCATCTCACCAACCGTCTGAGCGATGCCCTCCTGGGGGACAAAGGATTTGCCATCCCGGCCGGGGATATCCCGTCTGGCAAGTGCAACGCTGTTCTTGGCGACGTCTTTTGGCCCAATTTCAAGGCGTAAGGGAACGCCACGGAGCTCCCAATGATTGAATTTAAATCCGGGAGTCACTTCGGTGCGGTCGTCCACTTCAACCCGATAATCAGCGAGTTCTTTTTTGACTCTGTCAACCGCAGCCATTACTTTTTCTTGCTCTTCGTCCTTGCGGAAGATGGGGACGATTACCACCTGGATGGGGGCAAGACGCGGCGGCAGGACCAACCCCAGGTCATCGCCATGGGTCATGATGATAGCGCCTATAAAACGGGTGGACAAGCCCCAGGACGTCGTCCAGCAATATTGCAGGGTGTTATTCTCATCGAGGTACTGAATATCAAAGGCCTTGGCGAAGTTTTGCCCCAAATTGTGGCTGGTGCCAGACTGAAGAGCTTTGGTATCACTCATCATGGCTTCGATGGTGTAAGACTGGACAGCGCCGGCAAATTTTTCACTTTCACTCTTGAGGCCAGGGATGACCGGCACGGCGGCTTCATTTCGGGCGAAGTCGGTGTAGATATCCAGCATTCGCAGGGTTTCTTCCTGCGCTTCTTCCGCAGTAGCGTGGGCGGTGTGGCCTTCCTGCCAGTAGAATTCCAGCGTGCGCAGGAACAACCTGGTTCTCATTTCCCAGCGAACCACATTTCCCCATTGGTTGATCAGGACTGGGAGGTCCCGGTAGGATTGAATCCATTTTGAGTACATATAGCCGATGATGGTCTCGGATGTGGGACGGACAATGAGAGGCTCTTCTAATTCTGAACCGCCGCCAATGGTGACAACTGCCAGTTCGGGAGAAAAACCCTCCACATGCTCCTTTTCTTTTTCGAGGAAGGACATGGGAATGAAGAGGGGGAAGGCAGCATTGACATGTCCGGTGGCTTTAAAGCGGCTGTTCAAGGCATCCTGAATATTCTCCCAGAGGGACCAGCCGTAAGGACGCACAACCATACAGCCGCGTACGGGAGCGTAGTCCGCCATTTCAGCCCGCTGCACGAGCTGGTTATACCATTCGGAATAATTTTCTGATTTGGGTGTTAATTTCTTCTCATCCATAATTGCTTTCTTTTTTAATGTTTATTAGATAGGTGTTAAGGAAGGTCTTTGAAAGACTTCAATAATGAAAAAGCTGATTCGGAGTCGGGTGCGAAGGCAATCCGTTCGCGGTTTTCAATGGGGACGTATTCTCCCAATTCCTGGAAGAATGTCTTCATGAGGGTGTGCCATCCTTCCCCAATGAGGATCAGAGGTTTGGGATCAATGGCGTTAATTACCAGTTCATTCCAGGTCAGGCAGATTTCCAGCAGGGTACCCACACCGCCCGGAAGGGCGAAGCCTGCGTCACAGTGGTCAATTAATTTATTAAGACGTTGTGGCAGTGTCTTACAACGCCATTCCTCAGCAACCCATTGATTGGGACCAATTGGGCGGTAGGCTTCTATTGCATCGCTGGTCACGCCAATGACATGCCCACCGGCTTCGCTGGCACCGCGTGAAACGGCTTCCATCGTGCCCATGTATCCCCCTGTTAATACCGTCAGACCTGCTGAGCCAAGCAGTCTCCCAAGCTTGTAAGCTTCCTGATATGCTTCGGAACCGGGCTTTGGGCTGGATCCGCCAAACACACTAATTTGCATTGTCATTTGATCTCTTCTTCAGTTTGTGTATCATGATCCCAGGTGCGGTCAAGGTTGAATCTCAGTTTATTCAATACAGCTTCTTCCAGATTGATCTTGGAGACGCTGGCAAGCTGCAGCAGGTAGAGCATGACGTCTGCTAATTCGCCTGCCAGCATATTAGGGTCTGGGGGTTTTTCGGCCCATTGAAATAATTCAAGAACCTCTGCGGCTTCAATGTTGAGGGAAACTGCCAGGTTCTTAGACGTCTGAGGGCGTGGGCTTTCAGAGTCATACCAGCCTTTTTCTTCAACAAATTGGTGCATTCTTTGCGTTAAATCGTTAATATCCATCACGTCAGAATTATACATGATAACCGACAATGCCGAATGAGGAAGCCTTGTAATATCAAGGCAATTGCAATGATGAAATCCATACTACTTCATTTCTAACAAGATAAGATTTAGCTCTCTCAGAAAAAGTTATTAAAGCCTTCCCCTTGAGCGCAGCGAAACACCCGAAGGGTGCTGAGGGGAAGGTGGCGCGTAGCGCCGGATGAGGAATTTTTTTCTTTTGTCCAATAACTTGATAACGTTGATGCTTCTTTTAATTTATCTTGGTAAAGTCGTTATTCTCAAATCCTCAAATAATAATTATTTCCTTTCTTTACCTCATCAGTCTACTTCGTAGACAGCTTCCTCTTTTCCCCTTCGGGGGCTGCGTCGCTTCGCTCCTTGAGGGGAAGCCTAAAAAATATGTCAATATGCTGATAGTGAGAATTTTTTTGTCTAGATACCAAGATAATGATCTAACCTTCTAAAGTTAGAGAATTACCAGCAGTTTTTCTCACTTTAACAATGTTTAATGAAAGAATGTATGGATTTTGCGATTGCCCTGCTTATTCTATCGGTTTATTAGAAAAATTACTTCTTCGCCAGAACGCCAAAGGCTTGCGCCTTGGGCGTAACAGTGAACCCTGCCTTCTGCAGCCGGTCAACCACACCCCGTCCGGTGCCAGTTCCAGATCGACTTTTCGGGTCGCCAATGTAGTGGTACATGCGCCCATTGGGCTTTAGAATGCGGAAGAAAGATCGGTAGATATCGCCTGAATACAGATGCCCAGCCAAGCTGAAGGTGGGCGGATCGTGAGTGATGGCATTGAAAACTTCGTCTTGAAAGCACGGTACCAGATCTGCTGTATTTCCGATGATGATATCAATTTTTGGATTGGCAAAAAGTCCTTGTGACCAGGGATTAAGCCGGCATATGGAAAGCACCACAGGGTCAAATTCAATGGTGATGACGCGATTGGCGGTCTTTGCTGCCCGCAGGGCTGTGTAACCCAAGCCCGTTGCTGTATCCAAGATGAGACCATGGGGGATCCCAATTGCTTGAATTTTTCGGGTGGTGTCTTCAACCGGCGTGGTTTCTTTAACACGATGCATAGGAATCCCAGAGATCAATATACTGGGCGCCTTTGACGTTGGGTAAAGGCTGTAATAACGGTTTGTATAGTAGGAAAAGGCTTCTACTTTTTGCAGCTTGCCATCGACAAGGCGATAACAACTGTTTTCATTTTCATTGATGGTTTTTATTTGTGTATCGGTTAGGATTTCACCATCTGGCAGGTGCCATCCATTGGATGTTCGTTCAACTTTGATAGTGGACAATCCTAAATCTGTGGATAAAGGCATTGTAGACATTGCATATTTATCCGCCAGAGGGCGAGTTTGATAATGAGAAAATATCATCTTTGAGTTGAGGGGGCTAATTACCAAAAAATAGTTCCCACCAGATTTCCCACTCTTTCACCTCATCAACAACGACTTCAAGTTGGCTTGTTGGGGTGGGTACGGGATCCGAGGGGGGCAGCAGGACAATGGGGACATCGCCCTCCTGAACCATGCCCGCTTCCTGGCGCGCCCATTCTTCAACGGCATCGTCGGATTTGGCATAGGCGATTTCAGTCTGAAGAGCGAAACGCGTTGCTTCCAGTTGGGCATATTCCTGGGTCAATTGCTTTTGCTGCCCGCGCAGTTTGGAAAGCAGGACCATCCTCTGGTTGAAATTTAGAAATAGCAGGACAAGGATGATCAAAGCAATGACCACTATAAAACGCTTATCTTTCAGGATCTTTTTCATTTGATTCAATCTATCTTACTACGATAAGGTACATTAACTCTTTGTTACACATATTGTACCATTTGCGCCATTATTATACGTATAAAACAACCCCCCCAATAATCGGGGGGGTGAGTGCCGAAGGAGGGAGTTGAACCCTCATGAGCCCAAGGCTCACTACGCCCTGAACGTAGCGCGTCTGCCAGTTCCGCCACTTCGGCGTGGAATTTATTTTATCCAATTACAGCGTTTTGTCAACCGGATCGCGTTAATTGAAGAAAAAGTGTGTTCTGTTTGTATTTTCAGGTAAAATCATATCATACATTATCCGTGTTTTTTGAAAATAATTTATCAAAACAAAAAGGAGTGCAACTTGAAGAAAAAAATCCAAACCTATTTATGGCTTGCCTTTTATTTTCTGATGGTATTTTTACCATTGGTACTCCTGATGATCCTTCCGAAGCCAGATGGCAGAGAATTTCTGCGTGAAGTATCCGTGGCTTTGGGATTTCTGGCAATGGCACTCTTAGGGCTGCAGACCATTCCAACGTCACGGTTAAAATTCTTCACGAAGGCTTTTCCCATGGATACACTGTATACCTTTCACCATGGCTTATCCATATTCACTTTCCTGATCGCACTGGCGCATCCGATTTTATTGTTCATCAATAATCCGGAGACATTACGCTTATTGAACCTGTTTACAGCCCCCTGGCGCGCCAGAGCTGCCGTCTTATCCATTGTGGCAATGATCATTCTTATTGTGACTTCTGTCTGGCGTGAGGTCATGAAACTCAAGTATGACGTTTGGCGCTGGATCCATGACGGTTTATCGTTCCTGGCGATTGGATTGGCGCTGTACCATATGTTCAAAGTCAATCACTATATGTCCCTGACATACCAGAGAGTGATCTGGTTGATTTTAACTGGGATTTGGGTTTTGATCATTTTATACATCCGTGTAGCCCGTCCGATCATCATGATTAAGAAACCTTATACGGTCGTTGAACTTAAGGAAGAAAGAGGTCAGAGTTGGTCGCTCTATCTCAAACCAGATGGTCACGAGGGAATGGTTTTTGAAGCTGGGCAATTTGCCTGGATTACGAACGAATCGCCATTTATCTTCCGTGAGAATCCCTTCTCGTTTTCAAACAGTGCAGAGTCAGAAGGAAACGTGATTGGGTTTACCATCAAAGAATTGGGAGATTTCACGAATACTGTGAAGAACTTCAAACCCGGAGACACAGTTTATGTGGATGGGCCTTACGGCACGTTTAGTATGGATGAGCATCGTTGTAAGGATATGGTCTTTATCGCCGGAGGCATTGGATCAGCGCCGGTGATGAGCATGCTGCGGACATTGGCTGACCGCGAAAGCAAACAGCAATTGACATTTTTCTACGGCAACCCTACTTGGGAGTCGGTGATCTACCGTGAAGAACTTGAGGAACTGGAGAATAAATTAAACCTTAACCTCGTTCACGTTCTTGAAAAGCCGCCGGAGGGATGGGAAGGTGAATCTGGTTTCGTTACAGCCGATATCCTGCGCAGGCATTTACCTGAGGATTACAAGGAATCCACCTTCTTCATGTGCGGCCCTTTGCCGATGATTGATGCGGTTGAGGGTGCTCTGAAGGAAAATGATGTGCCGCCGACCCAGGTATTCTCCGAACAATATGAGATGGCGTGAGAGAAGGAACAAGATGGATATTCAACATATTGCCCAGCGTTTCTTTATTATAGTGACGGTACTTTTGTGCATCGGATTGGCTTTGTTGTTTGGTGCTATTCAGGCAGGGTTGATTTAGCACTTCACCTTATTGTTTCGATGTAGATTAATTGAGACGCCTATCCTTGGGTATCTCTTTATATCGAAAAAGGCTGCCATGGTACCGGCAGCCTTTTGTGTTTATCTAATTCAGGTGTTTTATTCGGGTCGGATCAACTCAGTCATGTTGACGGTTATCACTTCGCCAAGATTGGCGATCCCGTCGTACATTAACTGGATTAAGTAACTGGCATTGTGCATGAAACCGCCCGGGTCTTCAATGACAAGGTGATAATTGTAAGTTGATTTGATCAGGCGTGGCGTCCAACTGGCATATTGGTTGCCAAAGTTAGTTTCGTCCTCATCAGCCTCACCGTTACCATTGCTGTCAACGAACCAGTAGGGATAACCGTGTCCATAGACAATAGGTTCGCCAATGACCTCGCTGGCGTATTGTTGAATGGCGGCATAAAACAAGTCGTGCATGGTGGTTAATTCCCCGTAAACACCTTCTGTGGTATCTCCATCGCCGTCATAGTCAGGTGTGTCCTCCACGCGAATATCGCGCAGGTCTCCGTAATCGCTGACGGCTGGGTGGCAGGCTGCACATTCGCTGGGTGTGATTTCAAGGCTGTGGGGGTCGTGGCATTCTGTACAATCCTGATAATCCTCAACATGGGGATAAAAGCCCGCGTAACTCATGCCGGGATATTCGTAGCCGACGTTTACCTCGGTCCCAAAACGCACGGCACCGCCAATGCGATAGTGGACGTTGATAAAACTCAAGTCCGCATTGACTTCGTCTTCCGGCAGGTCTACGATAGCATTCTCTACATCTGTGCCTGCACGGGTTCCCTGGTGGCACTCCGCACAATTGGCGGTAATTTCCAGATCATCAATTTCTGCGCCGGATGGAAAAATAACAGTGTCCTTTTCATGGGCAGAGGGGTTGTGGCATACAAAGCAGGTCACAGTTGAGCCAATGTTTGCGGCTGTGTCTACCATATTCGCTACGCTGCCATCTTCCCCAAGGTAATCGATATATCCGTATGCGCTGTGGCATTTTGCACAATTTGCTGGAATTTCTGTGGGTTCGTCTTCATCCCAGTGTATGAATGCTTCGGCTTCAGCGTCAGCATGACCGGAGTCACTCCATTTATCACTGATTGCTTCCACTGACTCAGGCCTCGGCTCAGGCGGAAGAGCTACCTGTCCGATCAGGATGACGGCGAGACCACCCAATAAAAAGAAAATCACTAGCAATGGCCAAACAAGCTTTTTCATAATGGTCTACTCCCTTTACTGCTGGTGATCCAGATTAGTATTTTAATTTTACCTTATTAAATCATACAATACATATTCAAGCTGAATGGCTTATGTTTCGGTATAATTGGAGCAGTTATTCTATTATTTGGAATTTGTATGAAAAAAAGAAATAACTTGATACTATTAATTGTTTTCTTATTGGCGACTTCCTGCAAGGGAGTAGATCCTTCGAATTCCGAGGTTGAATCGGGACAAAAAAATCCTGTCTCAGAATTTACACAGACGATCACCAGTAAACCTACGCAAACCCCTACGGTTGCGCCCACAGAAACACATACACCCACAACCACTCAAACTCTCTTACCGCCCACCATTACACCCACACCCTGGGCGCTTAGTTCCTTTGATTCATCCCTGCTCTATCCAGGTGTTTCGCCCGTTCGCTATATTGAGGACTCCTGCGAATATCTTGAAAAGCGGTGGGGAGAGGGGAAGAGTGAGCCTGGCACGATAGTTGTACCCATTATGTTCCATTCCATCCTCAAACCTGGTCGTGAGATCACCGATCCAAGCCAGATAACGAGTGAAGGGTTCGTGTCTTTTATGGAGAAAGCAGAAAACATGGGTTTTGAAACGGTCACGATGACCGAATTACTGGATTTTCTTGAAAATAACCAGGCGATCCCTGAGCGCTCCATGATTTTAATGCTGGATGACCGGCGGCCTGACACCCCGCAACTTTTTATGCCTTACCTGGAAGAAAATGATTGGACGCTGACATTGTCCTGGCCGACAACTGATGCGACATCTGACAGCTTATGGAAGAAAATTGAGGATTACGTGGACACAGGTTATGTTGACGTTCAATCCCATGGGCATGACCATATCTATATCCAGTCGTTTACACCTGTGGAAGAGATTGAAGAAGAGATTTATAAACCAATAGAGGTGATTGAATCACATTTTGGTTTCAAACCCATCGCCATCATTTGGCCCGGTGGAAATTTCACAACGCTATCCATCGAAATGGCACATGAGGCAGGATTGGCGCTTGGATTCACGGTGCATCCCAGAGGGCCTGTGATGTTCAATTGGATCCCTCAAGGGGATGCAGAGCTCGCCGTCAACGACCCTTTGTTGACTCTGCCGCGGTATTGGTCGATTGAGGCTGAACGTGCCCTTGATGAAGCCGTGGCGATTGGAGAAGCTGCACGCATGGCAGCGGAAGAAGTCAGGGAAGAAGAACTCCTGTATTATTCATTATTTTGCCAAACTTCAGAAGGCGATTGATATTGTGAAGATCAAAAGGTTGATTCTCCCCATCCTGTGTGCCTTATTACTCCTGAGCGGGTGTTATAAACCCGGGCCAGGTGCAAAGACCTGGCAGGTGTCCGGTGTGGATGGCGGCAGCGGTGGGGGGAGCGACATGGTTTTAGGAACACCAACAAGGACCGCCCTTGATTCTCAAGGTGAACAGGAGAGAATCTATACGCCAACCCTGAACCCCTCTATTTCGACGCCCACACCCAATCCACCCATTACCATGCCGACCCCGCGTCAGGAAACTTTGGAATACACCGTGCAAGCTGGCGACACGTTGGGTAAGATTGCCAGAGCTTTCCAGGTCACTGTTAATCGACTGATTATCTTAAACGAAATATATAATGCTGATCAAATTGAGGTAGGGCAGGTGTTAATCATCCCGCCGCCAACCTTTGATGATGTTGCATCTAATTTTAAAATCATCCCGGATTCAGAATTGGTCAACAGCCCATCCAATGCCTCTTTTGATGTGACTGCTTTTATACAACAAAAAAGCGGCTATCTTTCTTCATATTCTCAGGAAATCGACGGTGTAAACTTCAGCGGGGCTGGGGTCGTTTCCCGCGTCGCCCTGGAATATTCTGTTAACCCAAGGTTACTGCTGACGCTTCTGGAGTGGCAGAGCGGCTGGGTGACGAATCCCAACCCAGAAGAGGAAACTTTGTATTACCCCATGAAGATCTATGATATAGGATCTGAGGGGCTGTATCAACAGCTTGGTTATGCGTCAAATCTTTTAAATGAGGGATATTATTTGTGGAAGATCAACGCCATCAGTGTGTGGAATTTAAAGGATAACACCATCCTTCAGGCGGACCCGACGATAAATCCTGGTACGGCGGGCATTTTAAATCTGATGCAGTACCTTTCAGACGAGGCGGAATGGGAACGCGCCATCACGGATGGTGGTATTTTTACTTTTTACAGTTCCTTTTTTGGTTATCCTTTTGTTTATACTTACGAACCCATGATCCCTGAGGACCTGTCACAGCCGACACTGCAACTCCCATTTGAAATGGGCGATGTCTGGTCCTTTACAGGGGGACCGCACGGCGGTTGGAATTCAGGATCTGCCTGGGCGGCATTGGATTTTGCGCCCCCAGGTGAGGCTTTTGGCTGCTTCCCCAGCGGCGCTTGGGTGGTGGCATCAGCGCTCGGTGAGGTCGTTTATTCCGATCACGGCGCGGTCATTCAGGATTTGGACGGTGATGGCATCTGGCAGACCGGTTGGTCGATTTTCTATATGCATATTGATCCGTGGGAACGAGTTGAGGTTGGAACTAATCTGGAAGCAGGAGACCGGATTGGTCATCCTTCCTGCGAGGGAGGATTTTCCACCGGTACTCACCTGCACATCGCCAGACGTTATAATGGAGAATGGATCGCAGCAGATGGAGAACTGCCATTTGTTATGGATGGCTGGGTTTCATCGGGATATGGGGTGGAATATAACGGTTATCTGACCAAAGGTAATAAAACCCTGGAGGCTTGGAATGGGCGGTCGTCGCTCAATGCCATTGAGCGCTAGAGAACGGTACTTCAAACGGCGCGTGAGAAGAATGGGCATTTTGATGAGTGCGGCGCTTGTGCTGGCTGTTGTGGTTTGCGGCAGCCTGGCTTATCCTGTGATCGCACCTGATTCAAGCCATAGTGCTGGAGTTGTATTTACTCAAACACCTCTCCCAAAGGGAACGGAGGCTATAAAAGAGGAAACACAAACCACGGTGGTTCCAACAGCGACCTCTGAACCGCTTCCGACGAAGACGCTTCCGACACAAGGGCAAATCGTCCCTCCAAGTGATGACACTCACATTCTTTATTACACTGTGGCAGGGGACAGTCTATTAAATGTCAGTTTACGTTTTGGGGTGGATGCAAATGATATCACATCACCGCAATCCGTTGAACGTGAAGGATTGATCCCGCCTGGGCAGCTCTTGATCATCCCCAACACCCTGGCTGAGACCAGCTCGTCGCAAAAGCTCTTGCCGGACAGTGAGGTCACTTATTCTCCTTCAACGATTGATTTTGACATCCAGGGATTTGTCAATGAAGCCGGCGGGTATCTTTCAATGTATAAAGAATATTTAATGTCTACAGGAGATACCTCAGGGGCGGACATTATTCAACGCATTGCGTTGGAATATTCTGTCAATCCCAGGCTGCTGTTGGCTTTCCTGGAATACAAGTCGGGTTGGGTCTATGGTTGGCCTGCAGGCGCGGATACAGATGATTATCCCCTGGATTATGAAAATGAGTTGAAGAAGGGATTGTATCTCCAATGCGCCTGGTTTGCCAGCACGATGATGGATGGCTACTACGGCTGGCGGGAGGGGCGGCGTTTGGCCATCACTTTCCAGGATGGGCAGGCTCTGCGCTTAGCACCTGAATTAAACGCGGGCAGTGTTGGGTTGATGAATGTTTTCACCTATCTTTATGATTTTGAGGGGTGGGCTCATTCGCTGTATGGTGAAGATGGTTTCATTACCTTTTATGAAAATATGTTTCCCAATCCGTGGATCCGGGCTCAATCAGTAGAGCCGTTGATTCCTGCAGATACGGTTCAACCTGAGATGATTCTGCCCTTTGAAGTTGGCAAAGTGTGGGCGTTTACAGGCGGGCCGCATGCTGCCTGGAGCGCTGCCGATGTCTGGGCTGCGTTGGATTTTGCACCCGGGAGTGATGTCCACGGTTGTTATGAGTCTGACGCCTGGGTGGTTGCTTCTATGTCTGGACTGATTGTTCGGACCGGGAATGGGGTGGTGGTGATTGACCAGGATGGGGACGGTTATGAACAGACGGGCTGGACATTACTCTATTTGCACATCGCCACGAGAGATTGTGTTAAAAAAGGAACCTGGGTGGAAGTTGGCGACAGAATCGGGCATCCCTCCTGCGAGGGGGGGAGATCGACAGGGACTCACGTCCATATAGCACGGCGTTATAACGGTGAATGGGTGCCAGCGGACGGGCCGCTGCCGTTCACGTTGAGCGGATGGGTGGCTAAACGATGGAACAACGCTTATGAAGGATGGCTGATCAGAGGAGAAGATAAGATTTTTGCCAATACTGCTGCAACATATGACACGCAGATTACTCGGGATGAATAATCATATAATATCCACCCAGTGATTTATCCTTATTTAGCCTGATTTTTTAAATTGGACTTTTTTCTATCTTCGGAGTATGATTGTGTAACTTTGATAATGCATTCTGACTGCCAAATTGAGGTTTTTGGCTGTTTTGTTCGAAATCCCTGACAATAATGAACCGAAAAAGACTTTTCACCCTGATAATAATCATTTTATTGCTGACTGCATGTTCACCAAGCATGCAGCCTACGATGATTTTCCCGACGGCAACTAACGAGCCGAATGTGGAAGAGATTCCGGATATCACACCTTTTCCCACCAGACCTGCGTATGAACCTGGGGAGCTGGTGGAATATGTTGCCCAAACTGGAGATACGCTGCCTGCTCTGGCAACAAGGTTTAACACCAGTATTGAAGAAATCCGAGCTTCCAATCCGAACATCCCGGAAGATGTGACCACTATGCCGCCTGGGATGCCGATGCAAATCCCGATTTATACCCGAGCCTTATGGGGGACACCTTATCAAATCCTGCCTGACTCTGTTTTTATCAATGGGCCGGATACGGTAGGTTTTAATCCCCAGACGTTCATCGTGCAGCATCAGGGCTGGTTGGGCAATTATCGGGCTTGGGCTTTTGGCGGCACACGCACGGGTGGGGAGATTATCGCGTATGTCGCTTTGAATTATTCGATCAGTCCGAAACTGCTGCTCGCTTTATTGGAATACCAGGGAAGTGCTCTTTCCGAACCTTTTCTGTCGGAAGAAGATGAAGAAAATATCCTTGGGCTTGAATCAATGTATTGGACCGATGTCTATCTACAACTCGCTTATGCTTCGAATATTCTCAATGACGGCTATTATCGCTGGCGCGAAGGATCCCTGATTGAATTTGAGTTGTCGGACGGTTCTCTAATTCGTCCCGATCCCTGGCAGAACGCAGCCACGGTCGCGCTTCAATATTTCTTTGCACATGCGCTGGATGCACCTGAATTCTATCAGGCGATTGGACCTGATGGTTTTATCCAGGCATACCTGAGGTTATTTGATGACCCGTGGAACGTTCCAACCCACATTGAAGGCTCGTTACGGCAGCCTGAGATGCAATTGCCCTACGAGAATACAGTTTCATGGGCTTTCACGGGCGGTCCGCATACCGGTTGGGGGAATATGGCGCCGTGGGCTGCGCTTGATTTTGCCCCGCCGTCTGAGACAACGGGATGTTTCCCGTCCACTATCCCTGCGACCGCCGTCGCAGGTGGGCTGGTGGTGCGGGATGGAGAGGGTATCCTGGTTTTAGACCTTGACGGCGATGGACATGAACAAACAGGATGGGTGGTTTTCTATCTGCATATTGATGAAAATGGGCGGGTTCCGGTGGGGACACAGGTTAGTGCCGGTGATTACTTAGGATTTCCATCTTGCGAAGGAGGTGAATCCACTGGGACGCATGTCCACATTGCCCGGAAATACAATGGAGAATGGGTCATCGCGGACGGCGTGATCCCCTTTGTGCTGTCCGGCTGGGAGCCGGTGCGGGGGGATGCACCTTATAAAGGGTACTTGATCAAGGATGATATGATCGTGGTTGCCAATACGAATCCGGATAACCGGAGTGAGATCCCATGTGAGGGGGAGGAATAAGATAGGTATTAGGCGAAAAGGTATTAGGCGAAAAGGTATTAGGCGATTAGGCAATTAGGTATTAGGGAAATTTTGGTAGAGGAGATGTTTTGGGGATGATGTAATGTTTTTTTATATTATTCCACTGTCTATTGGAGAAATTGCCAGGGGTTGACGGGCTGATTGCTTAGGCGCATTTCAAAGTGCAGGTGGGGGCCGGTAGAGTTGCCGGTGCTGCCCATGGCAGCGATCAATTCGCCTTTTTGTACGTTTGTCCCGCAGGGCAGCATGGTGCCGTCCAATAAGTGAGCATAGAAGGTCTGCCAGCCTCGGTCATGATCAATAACAATGATGTTGCCGTATCCCCGGTCTGACCAGCCGGAGTAGACGATCACGCCGGAATCCGCTGCGTAAATCGGGCTGCCGAAATCGCCGTCGAAATCGAGACCGTTATGGGTAGGCGGTGTGTAGTCATATCCAGAGAGCCAGGTGGCTGTTGTCGGCCAGGTGAAGGTGCCTGTGCCGGATTGACTGTAAATACTTACCTCGCAACCTCCTGCCCCAAGATAAGAGATTCTGCCGGATACAGGGTCTTCACGAGCAGTGATCCAGGACTCAACCTGGCGGGTTCCACCTGGAATGAACACCATGGTACCAGGTTCGATGTTAGGATTGGCGTAATCACCGATGGTTTCTGCATCAAGGTTGTTAGCAGGGTAGTTGATGATATCTTCGGGGGTCACGCCGTAATATTTAGAAACGCCATTAAGGCCGTCACCTTCATACCATTGATGTAAAGCCCCATCCATGGGATAAATTAATAATTCCTGACCGATGGATAAACCATCAGGGGTATCGCCGAGGGTGTAGCGATTCGTCCACAGGACGGTTTCGGGTTCCAGGTCAAATTTCTCAGCGATATCGAAAATATTGTCGCCTTGTTGAACGGTGTAGGCGAAGGGTTCATAATGGGTGATGACTTTGGCTGAAGGGGTGGTGTTAATTTCCGGCTGACGGACCAATCCGCCGCTGCCTTCACCCGCTGAGAAAACAGGTGTTGTGAGCCCCTCTGGATAAGTAACTGCTGTACTGCTTGGTGTCAGCGTGAACTGAGGGGCGGCTTCTGTATGATTAACAATGAGCATACCGATGCCCCATACGATCAGGACGACAACGATGAATGCAACGGCATATAACCCAATTCTCAGGACGGTGGGATTTGTAAAGAACGATTTTGTGGACTGCCCGCTGTCTCCAGTGGGGGATTCGAGTTCTGTATCCATGATTGGATCTTCATCAGCAGATTTATTTTTATTATCAGAAGCCTGTTCTGCCATTATCTGTTACTCCATTGGCATAATAACATTAAACATCCGAAAGTCAAGCATTGCGAGGCTCTCATTTCGTATAATAATCGTCAATACATGAAGTGTTATTATTCGAAAGATGAAGAAAAGTATTGGTCGATCAGTGAGGTCAGATCCATATCCGTATGCTTTCTTAGGATTGAGAAAAAGCCCTCCGCTGTGGCGATTTGATACTGGTTTTGCCTGATGTAGTCGCGGATGAAATTAAAGAACGCTTCATCTCCCATCATCTCCCGTAAATCCTGGATAAACAGGGAGCCGTTGCGATAGACGATATCCCGGTAGTCAAACAGATCTCCACCATAATAAATGGTCGTGTCGATCTCGCCGTGGGGGTTATGAGCAGTGATGTAGTTTTCTAAATACCACTCAAAGTGATCAGGATAGTAGCGTTCGTAAAACAGCCTTTCAGAAAATGTTGCCAGGGCTTCGTCTAACCAGGGCTCCATTGCCTGGTCGTTGCCCACCAAACTAAAGAACCATTGGTGGGAAATTTCGTGAGCGGTATAAACGTGAATATTGGATTTCGGTGTGCCGGGATAAAGGTTATAGAAAGCGGGGCTGAGGAATATCAACCCATCAAATTCCATGCCGATATCGGCGTTGAATTCAACAATGGAGAGTGTGTCACGAGGATAATCCCCGTACAGTTCTGAATAAAGACTGAGGGCTTCTACCGCCACATCTGCCACGTCCTCCCCCACAGGAGCATGTCCTCCTAAGAGCGTGAACGCCTGTATCTTTGTCCCATTGACCTCCCGTTCGGTGATGACGAACCGATCACTGATGGAAAGCGTGAATGTCCTGGCAAGTTTGAGTTGGTAATTAATAACGCCGTTTTCTTCCTGCGGCAGCGCAGGTGCAGCGATATTGAAATTTTCTCTTCTATCGGTGAATTGTAGAGTGATATCGAAATCTGCGGCTTCAAAAACGAGATATTCGCCGATGTAAAAACTGTTGACCAATTGGGGTTCATGGGCAAGCCAACCCTCGGTTTCATCGTAGGGCGGGATGAAGGGAAACCAATAGGACAGGTTGAGTTCTTCACCCGTTTGTCCGAAAACACCACCCCGGTCGGGCATGTATAATTCAAAGGCATAAACGATTTCGATCTCTTCCCCGGGCAGGAGCGATTCATTTAGAGGTATGACCAAACGGTGACCATCCCACTGATAATCGGTGATCGGGCTGTTATCTCCTACGGTCACACTCTTTGTGTAGACAGCATCATACAGGGCTGGATAGACGATGAACACAATCTCATTTAGAGGAACATTGGATTTATTGGTATAAATAGCGCGGCTGTTGGCGGTGATAAAGCGATTATAATAGTTGACTGTCGCGTCAATAATGTATTTTGTCTGCTGTCCATTAAGAGGCAAAGGCGTGGATGTGGACGTGGGTTCCGCTGTGGGCGATGGTGTGACTGTAGCCGTATTCTGCGGACTGGATGTCAACGTAGGCGTCGGTGTTTGACCAGGCGAAGGTGTGCACCCTATCAGAGTGGTAAGGATAAACAGGAAGATGATGAAGAATTTTAAATTGGATTTATTCATTATAAGAATGGCCGTCGAAATTTGGATTCAACCCTAAGATTCTACCAGATAATGCATGAAGTGATAAAAGCTTTGAGTCGGTCGTTAGCCCGTGATTGATAGGGGTTCATAAAGACTTTTTGATGAACGGAGTGAGATAATTGCCAAAATCTAAGGGATTGCGAGCATTTTTAATGGTCTGGATTGGGCAAATTTTTTCCATGATTGGCTCTCAAATGACGCATTTCGCCATGGGTATTTGGGCATGGGAGAAGACAGGTCAGGCGACTCCATTGGCTATGGTAGCCTTCTTCTCATTCACACCCTTAATAATCTTTTCGCCAATCGCCGGCGTCTTTGTTGACCGCTGGAGCCGCAAGTGGGTGATGGCGTTGAGTGATATCGGTGCAGGGCTGATCACATTGGCAATATTTATTTTGATGATAACGGGGAATCTTGAAATCTGGCATTTATATATCACGGGCGTGGTGGGAGGTATCTTTGGCGCTTTTCAATGGCCGGCTTATTCAGCAGCGATCACATTGATGGTCTCCAAAGAGCAATATGCCAGAACCAGTGGGATGATTTCTATGGCTGGTTCCGGGGTTGGAATCGTTGCGCCTATTCTGGCAGGTGTTCTGATCCCCCTGATCGGGATGAAGGGCATCATTGCCATTGATCTGGTGACGTTGTTGATCGCATTGGGGTTCTTGTACCCGGTTGTGATACCAGAACCGAAGAAGCTGCCCAAGGACCACAGACCTGGATCCTTCTTCCGAGAACTCCGTTTTGGGTTTCAATATATCCTGGACCGAAAACCCTTGCTGTATCTTCAGTTGGTTTTCTTCTTCGGGAATTTATTTTTTACCACGGCTTACACTCTCCTGGATCCGATGATTCTGGCGACGACAGGGGGTAATTCGACCATACTTGGCTCCGTGAAATCCGCCGGGGCCATCGGTGGCTTGGTGGGCGGTGTTATTTTGACCGCTTGGGGCGGGCCGAAAAAGAAAATCGACGGCGTCCTGGTAAGCTGGATCATCGTTGGCGTATTGGGATTGAGTGTAATGGGACTGGGACGGTCGCTGCCCTTTTGGCTGATTGCCCATTTCTTGATGATGTGTGTCAACCCTTTACTCAATGGCTCCAATCAGGCTATCTGGCAGATGAAGACAGCGCCTGAAGTGCAGGGCCGAGTGTTCTCCGTGCGGCGGTTGGTGGCACAGATCACAGCCCCGATTTCAATGGCGATTGCCGGCCCTTTGGCGGATGGTGTCTTTGAGCCACTTTTTTCATCCTCCGATCATTGGCTGAGTAAATTACTCTATCCTATCATTGGGACAGGACCAGGCACGGGGATGTCTGTATTGATATTGATTAGTGGTATACTGGTAGCAGGAGTTGGACTTGGGGCGTATCAAATCAGGCAAATTCTCTACGTAGAAAAATTGATACCCGATCATGACGAAGGCTGATGGTGTGCCGCTTATGGAAGAAAGCTCAAAACATTACAGCGCATCGAAGAATAAGAAATCCAATTTGACTGGATTCATCCTCATTTGGGTGGGTCAGTTCTTTTCAATGACCGGCTCATTCATGACCAGCTTTGCACTGGCCATTTGGGCTTGGGAAAAGACGGGCTCCGCACAAGCGCTGGCAATGGTAGGCGTGTTCACCTACGCCCCTCTGATTATTGTGACACCTTTTGTGGGGGTATTAGTCGATCGCTGGAACCGCAAGCTGGTGATGATGCTCAGCGATTTAGGGGCTGTGCTGGCATCATGTGTGGTCTTTGTTTTGTTTTTGTCCGGGGAACTTGAGATCTGGCACATTTATGCCACAACAGCGTTTGCCAGCGCATTTCAAGCTTTTCAGTGGCCGGCGTATTCAGCCTCCGTTTCCCTTATGGTGCCCAAGAAGCACTACAGCCGGGCGAGCGGCCTGATCAGTATGGTGGAGAGTACATCTAACATCGTGGGGCCAGTTTTAGCGGGGGCTGTGATTGGATCTATTGGCGTTAAAGGGATATTAATCATTGATATCCTGACCTTTTTCCTTGCTATCGTCACGCTGCTGGTGGTGTTCATCCCCCAACCGAATACCCAGCCCCTGAAATTAAATATTCAACAATTTTGGGCAGATATGACCTACGGCTTCCATTTCATTTTCAGGAAGCCTGGTTTGTTGGGGCTGCAGTTGGTGTTCTTTGGGGCGAACTTTATGACCGTGATTGCCTGGGCAGTGGTTTCCCCAATGGTGCTTGCCCGTACCGGGGGCGACGCACAAATCCTCGGCCTAGTGCAGTCCTTTGCTGCCTTTGGAGGTCTGATGGGGGCGATTTTCCTGACGGTGTGGGGCGGCCCTAAGGAGTTGGTTTGGGGAGTTTTGATCGGTTGGGTGCTGAGCGGTCTGTTAGGACGGTTGTTGATGGGCATTTCTCAGGATCCTTTACTTTGGATCCTGTCGGCCTTCTTACTGGCTTTCTTTATGCCCACTGTGAATGGGTGCAATCAAGTCATCTGGCAGCGTAAGGTTCCCCCTGAAAAGCAGGGACGGGTATTTTCCGTCCGGCGTTTTATAGCGCAAATTACGATTCCCGTTTCCATGTGGATTTCGGGTTGGCTGGCGGATCATTTCTTCGAACCGGCTTTTACTGCCGATGAAGGATGGGGGACGAGGTTTTTTTCATCGATATTTGGTTCGGGCGAAGGCGCAGGACTTTCTATGATAATTGCCATCAGCGGGGTGATGGTCGTCCTGGTCGGTCTATTGGGGTTTACCAACCAGGAAATTCTATGCGTCGAATCAAAATTGCTCGATTATGATGATGAAGTGGAACCGCAGGAGACCAGCGACGATCGGATCGTGGAAATGAATTAGGGACTTAGGTCTCTTGTTCTATGGTGATTTTATGGGTGATTTCCGCAGTCTCTGCTAACATGGCTTGAGCACCGCAATAACGGGTTTCAGAAAGTTCCACAGCGCGCTGAACCGCTTTTTGGTCGAGGTTCTTCCCCTTAACTTTGTATTCAAGGACGATCTTCGTAAAGACTTTAGGATGTTCTTCTGCGCGCTCAATCTCTGCGGAAACCTCAAATTCCGTCACGTCCTGGTGTTTCTTTTTGAGAATGGAAATAACATCCATGCCTGTGCAGCCTACTAAACCCACTGCAAACAACTGCAGCGGTTGGAAACCCAGTTCACGCCCGCCCACTTTTTTATCGGCATCTAGGGGGATAATATAACTGCCATCGCTGGTGCCCGTGAAGGCCATACCGCCTTTCCAAACAACTTTTCCTTTCATGTTCATACTCCCTTTCTGGTCTCTCACGGAGACCGTGGTCAATGTGTTATCAAGTGCTGGCGCCTGCTTCTGTCAACCCGCAGTTGGGGCAGACGAGCTGCAGCAAGCCGTTATATTCAATTTTCGCTTCCTTGCACCGAGGGCAAAGCATGCCGGCTCTGAGTCCTACCTTGGGATTAACCCAGCAAACAAGCGGTTGTATCTCTTGTGGGGTTTCTGGTGTCAGCGGTTGCTGTTCTTTATTCGTCACGGCTGGCATCATCTTCCAGTGCTAAACAGGCAAACAAACGGGTGCGGACATCTGGTGGAAGGGTGGTCTTTTCACCATCCTTTTGATAGATATCAATGGTCTTTTTCAGGGTATCCACCACGATTCTGCAATTCTGACAGGTCTCCAAATGGGTCTCAATTTTTTGACAGAGGTCCTCATCCAACTCCCCATCAATATACGCGCTCAAGTTGTTCAATATCATTTTACAATCCGTGTCATGCTGATGCATCATACGTTTTCCTCCGCCATCCGTCCTTTGAAAAACGCAGTCAATTCCTCCCGAAGCTGCATTCTGGAGCGCATCAGACGTACTTTCAGGGCTGATTCGCTGATATTCAGAGCTTGTGAGGCTTCACGGGTGGAAAGCCCTTCCACATCGCGCAGGAGAAATGCTGCCCGGTTGGCATCGGAGAGGGTTTGAATGGCTTTTCGGATGTGATCCCTGACTTCACTGCTCATCAGTTCCTTTTCGGGCAGGCAGCACCAATCAATGATCTGCCGGGGGATGATATCGCCGTTGTCCTGTTTAATCCCTGCGTCAATGTGGGTGACGCCGTCTTTACGTTTGCGCAAAAGCATTAAAGACTCGTTGACGGCGATGCGATAGAGCCAGGTGGAGATTTTCGAGCGCCCCTCAAATCCTTCTATGCTTTTGTAGGCTTTGATAAAGGTCTCCTGAAGGACATCTTCCGCATCCTGTTCGTTGCCAACCATTTTCAGAGCCAGACGATAAATCCGATTGGAGTTCTGGTTCACCAATTGTGCGAAGGCTTTTTTATCTCTTTGCTGCAGCGCTTCCAGATCAATCGGTTCTGTATGGGTTTGTTTACTCATTGGATGATGTTCAACTGTGGTTGGTTACATTGCTATAGGTTAAGAAAGCGGCCACGTGGGGAGCACGTCAAAATCAAAGGGGCTGAAATCGTTCTGAATGTAATGGTAATACGCCGCACCGGCGATCATAGCAGCATTATCGGTGCAGAGCGAAAGAGGCGGGATGTGGACAGGGCGTTTACTTTCAGAGAGGATTTTCTCACGGAGGCGTTTATTGGCTGAAACGCCGCCCGCCACGATGATATCTCGAACTCGGTGGGAGTCTGCCGCCATGAGCGTTTTCTCAACCAAAACATCCACGACCGCAGCCTGGAAACTGGCTGCCAAATCTTCAACAGGAAGGGGCCGGCCTTCAGCTCGTAAAGCTTCAACGGTTCTAAGGACAGCGGTCTTAACACCGCTGAAAGAGAAATCCCAGGTTTCTTCCATCATGGCGCGTGGGAAATTAAACGCTGTTGCACTTCCGGAAAGGCTTGCTTTTTGGATCGAAGGGCCGCCCGGATAGGGTAGGTCCAGCAGGCGGGCAACCTTGTCAAATGCTTCCCCTGCAGCGTCATCCAGTGTACCGCCCAGACGTTGATATTCCAGATGGTCCTTGACCAACACCAGCTCGCTGTGACCGCCTGAGATCAATAGAGCCAACAGGGGAAAGCGAGGCGGCTGGTGCGGTGAGGCGTTGGCAGGATAGAGCCAGGCGGAGTAGATATGCCCTTCGAGGTGGTTAACACCGATGAGGGGTTTTCCTGTTGCCAGAGACAAACCCTTGGCCATATTGACGCCCACCACCAGAGAGCCAGCCAGGCCGGGGCCGCGCGTGACGGCAACGGCGTCAATATCCTGAATATTTAGGTGTGCGCTTTCCAGCGCCTGGGTCACAATGGGGTAGATAGCTTTGACGTGTTCGCGGGAGGCTACTTCAGGGAAGACACCGCCGTATTTGGCGTGTAGGTCCATCTGGCTGGCGACCGCGCTGGAATGGATCACGCGGCCGTCGCTGACAACCGCTGCTGCTGTTTCATCGCAGGAAGTTTCTATACCAAGTATTCGAACTGTTGGAAGGGTCATCATTCGTCATCCACACCTTTCATTTCATAGGCAGGAGGAGGTCCATGGGATAATCCACAAATTTCTCAAATCTGCCCTCTGGCGTTACATAATAAGTATCTTCAAGCCGGACGCCCAATCCCCGCTCGGGATAATACAATCCGGGTTCAACGGTGAACACGGAGCCGGGGAGGAGCGCGTTGGTTGGGTCATCCTCACGGCTGAACCAGGGTTTTTCATGGATGTTCAAACCCACGCCATGCCCTAGGGAGTGAACGTAACCTGATTCCACAGCAGGATCCTGGCGTGTGGTGGCATGCCCCATCGATTCAAAGAGCTCGCAGGTGCGTTCCTGGAAGTGGGCTGCGTTGCGTTCTGACTCCAGTTCAGTAACGATTTGTTTATAAACTGATTTTACCTGTTGATACAGTTCCTGAGCTGGCTCTGGCGCATATCCCAAGCACCAGGTACGGGTGAAGTCATAGAAATACCCACCGCCTTTTTCACATGGGAAGATATCAAAAACAATGGTCTGCCCCAATTTTATGGGGTCGCTGGGGGTACCGCTGCTGTGTGGGATACCGGCATCCCTGCCAATGGCAAAGATGGTGTCCTCCGGGTTCTCGGCGCCAAGTTCCGCCAGCCACAGGTTGATCTGGCTTTTTACATCGCCAATTAAAAGCGGGGTGCCGTTCTCTTTGGTCAACACCTCATCCACAACTTTGTGCTGGGTGAGAAAATCCGCCACGCGGGAGACAACGGTGACCACCCGTTTACCCATATCCCGTATGCGTTCAATTTCATCAGGCTCTTTGGTCGCCATAGCCTGCAGGAGAACGGTATCATCGAGATCGCCTTGAAAATCCAACCCGGGGAGCAATTCGCTGAGTTTGTTGAGGAGAGCGTAATGCTTCCCGGCATCAGTCCTGCCGTAAACGAGCACCTTGCCCTCTATAAGGTTCATCTCTTCAAATATGTGCTTGTAGAGTAGGGCATGGGCGGCAAGGCGGTCGCCTTCCGACAGCTTCAACCGATCATTGAGGGGGAACTTGCTGTAATTAAGGGTGCGCAGCCCGGTTCTTGCGGCTTCCTCACGCTCCATAGGCGCATGACAAAGGAGGGGGGCTTCCCCAACGCGCTGGATGATATCCGCCTGGGTCATATGCCCGCCGCCGGTCAGGTAGACCATGGGCGGGTTATGCTGCGCCGGGCCGGTGACCCACAGTGCTTCAGTTTGATTTTCCTTTAATAACCTGTCAAGATCAGATTTCATAATTCCCTTTGAATCAACAATGGTCAGATGCTGCTACCTCTCTCAGTTTACTTCACCCGTTCTCATTCTCCAATAAACGCGAGAGATTTCTGAGCAGCGGCGCTTTTTGTCCGGGTAAGACGGTTCTTGGATCTAGTAGGATTTGGTTATTTTCTATGCGGGTGATGATTGGGGGATGGGAATCCCGCAATTCACGGGAGAAATCATCCGGATTTTTTGGGGAAAGGGCTAAAAGGAAGGTGGGCAGTTCCTCGGTGGGGAGGCTGCCACCGCCCACGGTGGAAAAGCCGGGCACGACTTCTCCAGCGCTGAGAAACTCGCGCCAATTTTCAGCGATAGCCTTGATGTCATCGGGTCTGCTGGCGATCATCCCCCAGATGGGGACTTCTTTCTCAGCCTCATCCTTGATGTAATGCATTAGGTTGGCATTTACGCCAGTCAAGGTCAGTTTACCAGGCCTGAGGGCTCTCGCCAGGGGGTGCACTCGGATGGGCTTGAGCAGGTCATCTTTACCGATGATGATGCCCGCTTGCGGACCGCCAAGCAGTTTGTCCCCTGAGAAACACACCAAATCACAACCGGCATTTAGGGAATCGAAAACTGTAGGTTCGTGTGAGAGGCCGTAATCAGCGGTGTCCAGCAGCGCGCCGGAGCCGAGGTCATGCACCACGGGCACGTCATGGCGATGGGCGATGGTTACGATTTCCTGCAATGCCGGTTCACTGTGGAAGCCGATGACCTTGAAGTTGGAATGGTGGGCAATTAAGACCAGTGCGATTTGTTCTTCCTTGAAGGCGTTTTCAAAATCATAAAGATGGACGCGGTTGGTTGTCCCGACCTCGAACAAGTGCGCGCCTGACTGGCGCATGACATCCGGGATGCGGAAGCCCCCGCCGATTTCCACCAGTTGAGTGCGTGAAACCAGCACATTCTTGCCCCGCGCCAATGCGGAAAGCACCAGAAGAACTGCGCCGGCGTTGTTGTTAACAACGAATCCCCCTTCAGCACCGGTCAACAAGGATAGCAGGTGATGAGCATGCACTGAGCGTTTCCCACGCTTGCCTGTCTCAAGGTTAAACTCCAAGTTGGAATATCCAGCGGAAATCTCACTGATCGCCCTTCGTGTGGCATTGCTGAGTGGTGACCTGCCCAGATTGGTGTGCAGGATCACGCCTGTGGCGTTGACGACGGGGATCAATGTGGGTTCCAGCCAATCCTCTATTTGCTCTCGGATGTTTTGAAAGATTCGTTTTTCCTCTGGAACTTGGAAATCAGGCTGGTCCGACTGATTCCGGACCTCGTTCAGAACAGCCCGCATGGCTTCCAGGGTTAACGACCTGCCGTAATCCCCCATAATAGGTTGGATTTCAGGGGTCCTTAAGAGATAGTCAATTGAAGGTAATTTACTTAGATCTGCCATAAGTTTATCGTGAGTTTAAAGATAATAAGTCATTCAATCGTTTTGATTGGGATTCCAACGGCTGCGCTCGAAAAGTCGCAGCAAAAATTCGATGAGGATGAATACACCAGCCAGAATCAACACTAAACCGGGCGTGAGGACACGCCCTAATTGAAGCCAGGAGATCGTTCCTCCGCACACGCCGACCCACAATGCCTGCCGGAGGATAACCATACCCTCGACAGGCGGATCGCTGGGGAAGCGTTTGTTGAGATAGTAGACGATGGGCAGGGCAGGCCCTGTCAGCGCCAGGACGCTCAGGAAGAAGAACAGCCAGCGGGGTATCAGCTCCGGGACGGTGGTGTAAATGATAAGAAAAAGCCCGCCCCAACCCAGAAGCGTTAGTACGATTGTGAGCAGGAGGTAGGTTGGTATGAATTTCAGTAAGGTTTTTTTCATCATATTTCCTTTGAATATTATTGTAACGCATTAATAATCCTATGTACGGGCGAACTTGATATATCATTTACAGGGCAATCGCAAAGTTCACCAGAGATAATTCTGATACTGATAGTAAATTAATAACCTCATCCCCAGCCCTTCCCCTTGCCAAGGGGAAGGGCGCCCGAAGGGCGGAAAGGGGTTATTTTTGGTTGTTTAAAAAGTTACACAGACTAAAACGAATGACTTTGCGATTGCCCTGGTATCATTCATATGATTCAGGCTATTGATGATAGAATGCGGTAGAATTCAACGGACTGGAAGAAAAATTTCGGAGTGAAACAATGGCCCTAAAACACGTTGCAATTGACATCGGCATGACCAATATTGACCTGGTTGTGGAAGACATCCATGGCTTGAGGATGCATATGTTGACCAACCGGCATGAAAAAGCGGCAGATCAGGTGCGGGAAGCGCTGAATGCTCTTGGGGAGGGCCTTACGGCAGGGATGACCCTGGGTGTGACCGGCGGGCGTTACCGCGACCTGCCCGATGAATTGGATGGATTTCGCATTAAAAAAGTGGATGAGATGCAGGCTATGGGCTTGGGCGGATTGGCACTGGCAGAAGTGGAGTCCTGCTTGGTGGTCAGCGCGGGGACAGGGACCGCCATGGTCGCCGCGCGAAGGGAGGAAATCAGCCATGTGACCGGATCAGCCGTGGGCGGGGGGACGCTGTTGGGGTTATCGAAACTGACCCTGGGTACAGCGGATGTGCATGAGGTGAATGATTTAGCACTGGCTGGTGATGCGGGCAAGGTGGATGTGATGCTGACGGAGGCGGTAGGCGGGGAAATCGGGCGGCTGCCAAAGGAGGCGAATGCGGTTAACCTGGGTAAGCTCGTGCGGGATGTGGATTTTTCGCGGGAGGATCTGGCGGCTGGGTTGGTGCGCCTGGTAGCGCAGGTGATCGCGGTGATCGCCATCAACGCCGCGGATGCCGAAGTGATGGACGAGATTGTGATGATTGGGCACTTGATGGACCTGGAATCGGTACAGCGGGAAGTGAGGTTGGTGGGGAAGTTTTATGACCGCGATTTCACCATCCCGGAGAATCCCGGCTTTGGGACAGCAATAGGGGTGCTGGAAGTGTTGAGGCTCAGGTAGGTCATGCATGGCGGCGAAGCCGCCTGCGTGACAATATATCTCATTTAGATAGAACAGTTATTACTCCATTAAATAATTACTTGCCGTAGTAGTTATGGGGATGGGAGTAATATTTCCAAGTGATGACGCTCAGCTAGTTACAAGGACAAGATGTCTGTCACCTGGGCGGCTCAACAGAGCCGCCACAGGTGACCTACGCCTAATTACCTAATCGCCTAATCCCCGGATACTGTATCATATTTCCATATTTGAGTAGACAAAAAGAGAGAACTCCTTGAAAATAGGAAAATCCTAGACCCGAAAGGAGTTCTCATATGACAGCTAGCACTGTCAAGATAATTATAGCCGCT
>Ga0307427_1000072_pt1 | contig 85104 bp, 101 predicted proteins | sample SalMarWE160190MG_FD_202162 | JGI IMG/M metagenome (GOLD analysis project Ga0307427, IMG submission 202162) | Salt marsh sediment microbial communities from the Plum Island Ecosystem LTER, Massachusetts, United States - WE1603-190 | ecosystem: Environmental > Aquatic > Marine > Intertidal zone >...
GGGGATCAAATCTACATTTCAGGCTTCGACGCCTAAAGGTCACGTTCAGATTCACCCTCACGCCCCTGGCTGGTGCTTTTCGCCTCTCCAGCATACACCATTTAAAGATACAAGGTCACCTGTGGCGGCGCAGCCGCCCAAGTGACAATAAGCACATTTGTTAGTGCATGCTCAATTCTTCTGACAAAGGCCCCTATCTTATTCCATTAGACGATAACAAGCAATACTATCCATCCTAGGCTTAATGGCGTGCAGGCTTCAGCCTGCATTTGACATCTTCTACCACTAGAGGAAGTATCTATTAATGCGACGTTCGTTATCGGACAAAAGTCCTCACTCCATTATTTCAATGAATTCTTAATCGTCACGCAGGTTCGGGCGCTCCGCTTCCGAACCATGCATGACCTACATTGGGCTGATGTAGGTCACCTGTGGCGGCTCAGCCGCCCAGGTGACAATATCCATCCCTCAACCAATGTTATAATATCCCCATCACACGCCAGCGGGGGACTATTTGCGAATGTTATATGAATTCAATTATCAAAATCAGTATGGGATATTTGTCAAAATTCCGTTTAGTGTAACTGTCTAATTATCTCGAAATTGTTCGAAAAATGCTCTCCCTTCATAAATAAATCGCTTTTCAAAGTTTTCTCTGAGGTGTTTATTTTCAGGATTTTGTAAATCGGAGACATATTGGTTGAATCCTGTCCTTAGGTCTTCCAATAACTTTTTTATATTTAATTTTATTAAATCATTTTCGTTGTAGCCGAATGAATGAGGAATATTTTCTGTAATCAATACATTTGGCGAAACAAAACCTGAATGAGAGATCGGATTTCTAACATATTTATAAAATAGTTTTGATGCTTTCTTGCTATAGGATTCCGAATATATACCACGAAAACCCACATCGAAATGTTTAAATGATTCTCGATCGCCAGTATATCCTTTCACGTGTTTGCCTATCATTTCAAATATACTGACAATAATTTTTAAAATTGCAAATCCATTGTAAGGAATATTTTTTTCATATATATTTTCGCAGACATCAAGAAGCCAAACTTTTACTCGTTCTTCAAATACTGTAATTCTTTCTTCTAACCCAAACTCGGTAAAATCTGAACCCCTTTTTGTTGGACTAATATATGGATCAAATTCGTCTGTCATCATTCCTCCAAATTTTGGTTGTAAAATTCCAGATCAAGTCTTTTATAAGGTTATCTCCACCTCCCTCGCTTCGATGTCTGCTGCAGCCATCCATCTTATTCTGCCATCGCGCATACTTTCCGAGTAGCCTGGTTATCACCTCCAGGGTTCCGCAGCAAACATGATAAGAACTGTCCACCAATAATCGCTCCCCATCATATAATCCACCCGTAATATTAAAAACCAGGTGGTAATCCAATAAATCCGGACCAGCAAATCTGATCCCCTGATCACCAACTGTCATTTCTAATACTATCACATCAATACTATCTTCCCTCATCATTATCCCTACAAACAACATCGATCAGCAACGGTAAATGCTCAGATATGGTCTGTTGAGCCCTCTTCCTATTATCCTCAGCCAACTGCCAGAGCAGAAAAGCCGCGTCCGCTGCCTCCGCCAACTTTAAACATATGCCACCCTGTAATTTCATCCTCCTGATCACAATCTCAAACGCCTCCATTGATATCTCCCCGAGATATTCCGACGGGAAGCCACCATTTGATGCCATGTATTCTCCCTTATTTAGAATGTATGTACTATTTTAATGACCTCATTTTCTTTTTCAATGTTATTACCGGAAAATATCGTTATTTAGCCGTGTGGGAATTTGAGATCGGCGGCTACCAGGTGCTGCACAAGTGGCTCAAGGACCGCCGCGGACGGGAGCTGTCCTATGACGAGCGGGAGCACTATCAACGGATGGTCGTCGCCCTGGCTGAGACGATACGCCTGATGGACGAGATCGACGCCGCCATCCCCGCCTGGCCGTTATAAGAAGATGTAGGTCACCTGTGGCGGCTCTGTTGAGCCGCCCAGTTGACAAAAGGTGTTAACTAATAGTATACGCAGTGAATCTCTCCAACGAATATCCCCCTAAAACAAAACACTACAACAATAAACAATACTCAATCAAGACTAAATGGAGTGCGGGCTGAAGCCTGCGGTTGACGATCTTCTGTCACTGGATATTGTATCTATCAATGTAGCGTTACTTATCGGACTAAAGTACTCTAAATCGTCACGCAGGTTCGTCCGCTTCGTGTTCAGCCGACGGTTCATACCGTCTGGCACTACACTGATGCACCTTGATGGTGCTCAGCTTGGAACCATGCATGACCTACATTGGGCTCATGGTTGTCATCTGTGGCGGCGCACGCAACACTTACTTGTCGTTGCGACAAGCTGAGTGACAACAGGGCACATCAGCGCCGTGCCATCCGTCGTTGCGAACGGATAAATTGTCAGTGGGTGCAGCGCTGAGTTCCATGGTTGGGGCAGTCGTATCTTCAATGACCGGTGCCTGCGTTGCTTCCGGTGTTCATCCCCCTCTGTCGTACTATTGTAAACCTCTTTTAGTAAGATGAGCAGCCCTTCCAGCGCATCACAATCCACCCCTCCTCCGATATATTTTCGCCTATTCTCATCCCCCCAAACATATTAAAGATGCTGGAATCTCTAAAAATGGGTGTTGTTTCTTAAATCTAACTTAAGAATCTCCCCCCGCCACCCTCTGGAACTGTTATTGCAACGATTATTGAGTAAAATATGAGTCCTATATCGGATAAAATAATGGTCTAACATGAAAAAGATTATCGGTATATTTATTGGTTTAATACTCCTGACCGCCTTGGTACCCTTACCAAAGGCCGGATCCTCCCAATCCGCCCTGCCCACCGAAAGCCAGATCGCTGATTACCTCAACCAGCATCCCCTAATCTCGGAATCCGGCGGCGAGGTCTTAGATGTGCTCATTCAAGGCGAAGCGCTGGTCATTGACCTCAGCCAGGCGGTCCTGCCCGACGGCGTCTACGATGAAGCGCTGTTCACACAGCTTCAATCCGACCTTGATCAAGCCTTCAATATCGACCAACTTTTCCTGACCACCTTCAAAGTGGAAGGGGAGCTGCTCGAATATTGGGGACGCCCCCTGCCCGATTTCAGCGAAAAAGCAGAGCCCCCCTCCACGCGGGAAATCCCCGTTAACGGCCCCCTGTCCGGCATTAAAGTCGCACTCAGCCCGGGCCACGGCCTCTATTGGAATGAAACCTATTCCCAATGGATGTATCAACGTGGAGAGTTTTGGGGTATACGTGAAGATACCCTCAATGTCGAGATCATGCGCTATGTCCAATTCATGCTGGAATCCCAGGGTGCCACCGTGATCCAACTGCGCGAGTTCGATAAATATGCCGGCACAGGGATCACGGGCTACCCCAAATGGCACGAATCGGCGCGCCGCTATGCCATCTCCCTGGGGCTGCCCGACTGGATCTGGGACGGCAGCAACAACAACTACAACAGCGACATCCGCACCCGCCCCTATATGGCAAATTATTACGGCGCTGACATCCTGATCAGCCTGCACAACAACGGATGGAATGGCGATCTGAGAGGGACTGAGACGTATTATGACACAAATAACCATCCCAATTCACCCGCGCTGGCAGCCGCTGTCCATACCAGCATCATCAATACATTGAACACTGAATACGGCTATTGGTACAACAGGGGCATCATAGCGTCCGACAGCAATTACGGTGAGATCAATTACGCCCAAATGGCTGCCATCCTGATCGAGCTGGCGTTCATGGATAACGAATTGGATAATGCCTTTCTCCACCAGGAATCCTTCAAGCAGATCTCCGCCCAAGCCATCACAGAAGGCGTCTGTGATTTCTTTGGGGTGACCTGCCAGGTTAACGAAATCAGCGCCAGCCTCTCCCCGGCGTATGGAAGCGGGATGTGCGACTCCGGCTGGTACCGTTTCACCAATGTGCGCGGAGAAAATACATACCTGACCCTTAACAAGGCGGATGAATCGCAGAGCACCAACACAGCCCTGTGGCAGATGGGCCTCCCCAGCAGCGGCGCATACAAACTAGAGGCTTTCATCCCCACTCACGGGACAATTCAGTGGAGCTGCCCGGATGTGGATATTAGTCAGGACACAAGATACGCAACTTACACGGTGCAGCATGCCAACGGTGCTTCAGCCATCCATGTCAACCAAAACAATTTTTATGACGAATGGGTCGATTTGGGCACATTTCATTTCGATGCGGTTGGGGGAACAGCAACAGCATCCGTGACCCTAACGGATGTCACCGGCGAAACCGCGCAAACCAGTACGGTCTCCGCCAGCGCCCTGCGCATCACCCTGGCGGGTAATGCCGGCATACAATTCTATGACACCGCATGGGTTCCCAACACCTGGCTGACGGAAGAAACAGGGAGAGATGAACAGGACATTCGAAATTTATTTATTACCCATAATAGCTGCTTGAGCGAACCCATACTTGACTCCGACGGTGTGGAAATTGATATCCCCCAACTGATCCAGGGCGCAGCTTCCGCCAATGGGATCAACCCCAAACTCCTTCTGGCGATCATGGAAGCTGAAAGCAGTGCCCTCAGCACCTGCCCGGACCAAACCGCTCTGGCGGGGCTGATGGGTCAGGTACCGGCTTCAACCGCGCGGGAACAAATCGCTGAGGCAGCCCTCCAAATCAAGACGGCTGCCGCAGCCCTCAGTGAAAATGGCATCACCCCCAACGGCTGGACGACCGGCGTTGCCAAAGACACCTTGGACGGTGTCACCGTTACACCAGCCAATGACATGATCACGCTCTTATTTGATTATGCACAAAACGCCGGTGAGATATGGGGCGGGACAAAGGCAAGCGAAGCAAGCGTCCACGGCATCTACATTGCCTATCGTGACTACAAGCTGGATGACCCACTAATTAAAATCTACCTCCCTATCTTTCTTCAACAATAATATTTTCCAGAATCGAATAGGGATGTTTCTCAAAAAGTATATCGAGAATTTTCAAACCATAACGAATTAAAAAATCAACCGTAGGGGCGACCCGTGGGTCGCCCGCCTGCTATCTCAATTAAGAAATTTGTCATGTAGAACTCGCCCCATATATACCTTAAGCCTTAACAAACCCTCCTATACCAACCCTTTTTTCGGTTTTACATAAATCAACTTTCCTCTTTTGCCGATTCTTCGTCCTCATCCAAAGTTTCTTCTACCTCATCCAGGGCTTCGTCAACCTCTTCCAACAGCTCCTCTTCCTCCGGCGTGGTTTCTACTTCTTCTTCCTCTGTTACGATATCCACTTCCGCCGGCAGGCCGCTGAGCTCCTGGATGTAAGCGATGTAAAAGCCGACCATCTTCGAACAATTTTCAAACGACAAACGTTCGTTGACCCCATGGACGCTCTTCAATTCCTGTTTATCAATCTCAACCGGTGTAAACCTGAAGGCATTCTCCGTCACCGATGCGTAATGCCGGGCATCCGTCCCGCCCAAAACCAGATATGGGGCGACCAGAGACCCGGGGAATACACCTTTGATCAATTGTGAGGTCTGCGTGAAATAGGCGGATTCCGTATCCGCCACAGGTGAGGGGTCCCAACCGGATTCCCCTTCCAGGGTCTCGCCTTCAAAAGGCCCAACTTTCACCCGCTCGTCCCCAATCCGCTCAAGCACCATCTCATAAACGCTGCGCAGGTCATCCCCGGGCAGGATGCGGAAGTTGACCACAGCTTCTGCCTTGGAGGGTAAAACGTTATCCTTCACCCCGGCATGGATTATCGTCGGGGCAGTGGTTGTGCGGATGCTGGCGTTCATCACATTAGATTTCTCCAACTGCTTTTTCAATAAACCGCCAAACAGCCAGGTGTTAGCAAACAGCATGCGCTGGAAGAAAGGCATGGCGGAACCCAGATAACTCATCAGGAACTCGACCACCTCCAAATGTGTGGGCATCTTATCCGCTTCCAGCCGGGCAACAGCCCGTGAGAGTATGCCGATAGCTGTTTCCTGTTCGGGCATGGAGGAATGGCCGCCCTCCACCTCCACCGTCAGTTGCAGGCTCAGGTAACCCTTCTCCGATATGCCCACCACGCCTACCGGTGCCTCAACGCCAGGCAGGAATCCCAACATGACATTCCCGCCCTCATCCAGCAGACTGCCCAACTGTACCCCTCGGGACTGCAGCAGTTCTGCGATCGCCATTGCGCCGTTCTCACCGCCCACCTCTTCGTCGTGCCCAAAGCCGAGATAGACCGTCCGCTCGGGCTGAAAGCCCTGCTTGAGCAGGTACTCCGCCGCTTCTAAGATCCCAATGACGCCGTTCTTGATATCCAGCGTCCCACGCCCCCAGACATATCCCTCGGCGAGCTCGCCGCTGAAGGGGGAATAAAGCCAGCCCGAATCCTCACCCTCATCTGCGGGCACCACATCCAGGTGAGAAGTCAACATGATCGGTTTTAGATCGGGGTTTTTCCCCTCCCAGGTATATAACAGACTGTAGTCATTGATGATCTCCCGCTTCAATTGCTCGTGTACCTGGGGATAAAGCGTTTGAAAAAGCCGATGTAAACCAGTGAAGGCGTTCTCGTCAAATTTTTCCGGTTCATGGAAGGAAACCGTCTTATACTGCACCGCCAGCCCCAATCGCTCCGCCACGGACTTGCCGTCAATCTGGATATACTCCAGCGGTTTGACCTTCTTTTGCGGCGTCGAGAAGAACAAAGTGCGTAGAATGATGAATCCCGCCGCAAACAACATCAGCACCCCCAGGCCGATCAACAAAGAAACAAGAATGGTTCCAATTGTCATAAGGTTTAACTCCTGAATATGAATTTCTCAAAATAAATAGCTTGACCTTCGAAATTGAGGCTGTCGTCAAGCCTTCTCATCCGATTATCGCAGAGGAATATCCTTCTCCTCCAGGAGCGCCAGAAATGCTTCCTCAGAGGCTTCCGCTGTGAAGGCGCGCTTTGGGATGAAGGGATAGACTCGGTTCTCACCTACATAAACCAGCAGGTAAAACCCGCTCCCACTGATCACGTGCTTAAAATTCTCCCACAACAGGTTGGAAGTATTTTCACCAACCGCCATCGTCACACCTGACTCTGAGAAGGTGAGCGTACGCGCCTTCTGTAAGTATTCATTGGATTTGTAAGCCCTGGATAACTGCCAGGGAATGATCGCCAGGAAATAAACGATATAAAAAGCGCCCACCAAAAGGACGACAAAAGCCGTATTTCGCCAGACTGCGGTCCCTACCGCTGGGAAGATCAGCACAACAGCAGCAGCGATCATCGCCAGTAGAATGAGTCCAGCTATGATCATAAAGCCTGTTGACTTTGTCGCCAGCGTCCGTGAGGCGAGAATGTAATCTTTCCTGTCCGGTGTAAATCGGATCACGAGGGGTGCATCCATTTCTTTTTCATCCTTATCTAATTCTTTGATTTATTTTACCACTGAGGATCATTTATCTTGCTTTTATTAGGTTGTTCTCTCAAAACCATTTTTTTCAGGCATAATTATAGTGAAAGGCTCAAAACGAAGAAAGGGAAACGATGACCGATCAAGATCCAGACAACACCTTCACCCCAGCGATCCATCTCTTATTCTCATCCCCCTCGCCGCCCAACCCCGACGAGTCAACCCTTGTGGAACGAATCTCAGCATTGGAAACATCTTACGCGCCCTCAGACATTGAGGCAGCCTGGCACATACAGGAAGCCAGCCGATCCCTAGGGAAATTACGCTTCGGGGAGCATGCCATCCAAATTACCGGCCTCGCTGCGCCCCTGCCCAACACTGTCATCAACCGCACCGTACACGTCTCCCATTGGCAGCCGCAGATCAAAGCCGCCATGCGCCAGCACCGCAGCCACCTGAATCTGGTCTACCAGGGGCATCACTACGATCCTGTCGAAAAGATGATCGCCCTCTATCAAGCGGCGCATGCCTTTGAGGACGAAAACCTGTTAGGCGTCGTCAACCAGCAAGCCTGGACCGCCCACCCCCCGGCGGATTTCCTCTCAAAGGAGAAGATCACCAGCTACCGCCAGGAATTTCCTTTTATGCTCTGGATGGGCTATGTAAAATTTTATACCGATAAGGACCGCTACTGGCTTGCCACTAAAGGCCATCACATCTTCGATGTCCCCGACTTGACTTATTTCGTCGAATCAGAAGATGACACCGCTGGGATCACGGATCATTTCGCTAATATTTTTTATTATCTCTATGAAAAGGACGTCTTCGTCACCGCCGGAGACACATTGGAAATGGGTAAAAAGGGCGAATTGTTTAAATTTGCCCAAGTCCCTGAGAACTCGGAATTCCTGATAGGCCCCTCGGGGGTATTGGTCATCGAGAGAATCAACCCGGAGGATAAGGAGGCTGACGCTTAATTCCCTTCGTATTTAAAATCAATAATGAACTGAAGCTGTTGCGATGTTTCAACCGCATCCGCTACATGTTGACGCACCCACGAGAACGCTTCCCTGCCGTCTAGGTCAAAGACAACCTTGGCTAAACACGCCGCCAGGATCCCCGTCCGCCCCAGCCCCGCGTGGCAGTGGATGGCGATGATTTTCCCCTGACGGGCCTTCGCCAACATCTCACGTAAAACTTCTCGGAAAGGTTCCTCCTCCGGAATGGAAAAATCCTCCACCGGCAGATAAATCACGTCAAACCCCATTTTGTGATACATGTCATAGAGTGACCGCCCCGTCACCTGATACACCTCATCCTCGGGCGTCAGCATCACCACCACGTCCACCCCTACCTGAATGTAAGCGTCCAACACCTCGTTCCCTGGGTCAAAGTACGGACTGAAGGGCATCGGGCTGCGGTAGATCTTCCCGGGCAGGCCATAGGGTAAAAGTGTCAGGATATCTCGCAAAGGCTGCCATCCTTTCTAAATATGATAAAAGCACTCATAGGTCAACAGCAGAAAGCCCCGTCGGTAATATAAATTGCCCTTGCTCATCTTCCTCCAACGCGGAAACGGCGACCACCGCTTTTAACTCCAGGGGGCCGTAAATATGGGGGAACTTCTCTCCTTCCCCCAGCAGATCTTCATAGCGTATCTCAGCGTTAACCTTATCCACCGCAATTGTCAACAAATACAAATCCGACTCACCGCTGTAATAGGCATTGGCTACTTTGATAACTTGATCAACCTTTGAACAATGGATGAACCCATCTGATGCGAAATTCGCCGGTTGATACACGCCAGCATCCTGTGCCCCCTCCCAATCCGCCTTGGGCAGCAGGTGATAGACCACTTCTCCACGACGTAAAAAGGTGAGGACAAAAGTCGCCATGCCCGGCAGGTCTCGGTGCAACCAGAAATATTTTTCCCAGAAAGTGTTCAGATAAACATAATCCTCCCGTAAAACATTTACTGGATAATGCTGCAGCTCTTCCATGAATTCATCCGTGCTGTGAACGAATAACCCCAGGGATCTACCAATTTCCTTTTCCAGAAAGCGCGCCATCAACTCGTCCACGGCAGTATGTTCCGCCTCCTCCAACTCACAAATCCACGGGGCGACATGAGACACGGCAGCGTGACAGGCCTCGTGAAGATAAATATGAACAATCTCCTCCCGTCCATCAGCGAAATCCTCATCTGTTAATTCAATACCCAACGCCCCCTCAAGCTGCGTTCTGATCGCTGCTAAATTCTCAATTAATGTCATCTGTCCTCCACCATCCTATCTCATGGTGCGCTCAACACCGGAGCATACCCTACTAAACTTTTTTACCATGCGTAGGGTGGTGCGCAGCATTTTCCTGCGCACTAATAAGTTATTTTACAATATTCTTGAAGTAAAACCAAAATCTTTGAAATCCTTATCCCCGCAGCAAGCTACGGGGCATTACATGATTTCACCCTTCGGGACAGATTTTGTTTGACATTCTCGCAGCAAGCTGCGGGGAAATGCCCTCCTTAGATTATAAATTACCTTTCGCCCATTGAATGCGCCTTGTGGTATAATTCCGCTGGTTATCAATCCAGCCAGCGACGCAGGATGCTTTGATGCACGCCACATCGGTTGGGCATCATTTGTAGAATAGAACCAAAATTAACATTATTTTAGGAGGATGATTGATGAGAGTTACTATTGATAAAGAAATGTGCATAGACTGTGGTATATGTGAGTCATTAGTCCCAGAGGTTTTCAGCGTAAACGATGAAGGCGTTACAGAAGTTATTCTTGAAGATGTTCCTGAAGATCTTCAAGACGCTGTCCGGGAAGCTGAAGAATCATGCCCAACAGAAGCAATCGAAATTATTGAAGATTAAGTCTCAATAACTGAGAAAATAAAATCGAGGCTGCCCATTGATCGGACAGCCTCTACTGTGTTAACCATCCTAATTACTTTTTTCCTGATCCCTAGTACCTACTTCCCAATACCTACTCCCCAATACCTACTCTTACACTTCCGGCCGCACCAATCCCATCGCCACAGCCCGCGCTACCAGGTGCTGAATGTTATGCGCCCCCATCTTCACCTTCATCCCTGCCACATACCCGCGGATCGTGCGCGGGCTCAACCCCAGCTTCAGCGCGATCTGCACGGTGGTCAGCCCCTCCCCCAACAGCGCCAGCACCTGATGCTCCCGCCGGCTGAGTTTTGGCGCTTCTTCCTCCGCCGCCGGCTTGCTTCGCGTCACCACCACCACATCCGCCTGCTGGCGGGCGAACAGCGGTCCCTGCGTCTCCGGCAGGTAGTCCTCCCAGCGCCCCTGGTTGACCGCCCGCACGATCCGCTCCGGCGGCGCGTTCACCTCCATCACGCCAAAGGCGTCCGGCTCTTTAAAGATCAAAACCCTGGTCATCCGCGATACCCTCCTGAGATCCTCTGATCGGCATATGAACCATCATGACAAATTAAATAGAACATATGTTCTAATCATAGAAGATAAATACCCCTTTTGTCAAGAGGGTGAACGTTAAAGATTCTCCTGAGAATCCCCATTACCCAAAAGCCAGAAAGCCCCCACCGCCAGCATGCCAACCAACGCGCCGCCAAACCAGGGCGCTTTCGTCCCCACATGGTCGCTAAGGAACCCACCCAAAAGTGGGCTGATCCCTGAAGCCACATTCCATGTCAATCCATACAGGCTCATATAGCGTCCGCGTTTATCAACCGGCGCCAGGTTGGCAGCATAAGCGCTCGCCCGCGGCACCACAATTAACTCCCCGAGTGTCATCAGCACCATCGCCAACCAAAACCCCCAAAAGCCTTCTGAAAGCGCCACGACCAGCGGTGCAAGGATATAAAATCCCGCGCCCCAACCCATGATCTTCACCGCCGGCTTGCGCCGCGTCCCTCGGGTGATCCACACCTGCAGGAACACCACCATCAAGGCGTTGGTCGTCGGAAGCCAGCCGTAAAGCTGCTCGCCAATCCCAAAATGCGTCTTGAGGTATACCGACAGCAGCACCCACATCAGGGCAGATGTCATCTGCACCAGCGTGAACGCCCCCACCAGCCCCATGAAAGGTCGGTCTCTCAACGCATCCCAATAACCCCGCAGCTGCTCCTCCAGGCTGGAAGCTACAGCCTTGACTTCGGGCGGGATGGTTTCAGTGGCGAAGAACAACATCAACAATCCGTAGGCGATCAGCCCCGCAGCCGCACTGTACAAGCCGATGCTGTAAGACTGCGACAGCACAAAGCCGCCCACCGCCGGCCCGGTGGCTACGCCCACATTGCGCGCCATGCGGATCAGCGCGAAGGCATCCGCCCGCTTGCGCATGGGGAACATATCCGCCAGCATGGCGTCCATCCCGACTTTATACAAAGGCGAGAAAGCGCCGCTCAATCCCAGGATCAGGGCAAACGCGCCGTAGCTGTGCGCCCCGTTGAGCAGGAAATAGCACAACCCGTTCCCGATCAGCCCGACCACCATGACCCACTTGCGCCCGGCACGATCCACCACCGGTCCCGCCAGCATGGAAGAGAGGATCCCCGCCGCGGCGTTGACCGTCATCAGGCTGGCCACCGCCCCCAAGGGCAGCGACAGCGACTCGCTGGCGTAGATCATCAAGAAAGGCCAGATCATCGTCATCCCCAGGGTGGACAGGATCAAGCCGGCAAACATCAGCCAAAACTGGCTGGGATAATCGGATAATTCATGCCGCAGGCGGGTTAACATGGGGGGAATTATAACAGTTCTTAAATATAAATTTTCAAAACCTTATCTGATTAACCATTACAAAATATATTTTTTTATTCATGAACAAGAAGACAGAAAAAAATAGAACAATAATTCTTCTATGTTACAATATACATGTATTGGTAACGTAAAAGGATTATTTACATGGAATATCTTGAATTTCCAAAAGATTTCATTGATAAGAATATTTGTGGTGATTCTATTGAGGTTATGAAGCAAATACCAGACGAAAGCATTGGTCTTGTTGTTACATCACCTCCATACAATCTCAAAAATTCAACTGGCAACGGGATGAAAGATGGCCGTGGTGGAAAATGGGCAAATGCTGCTTTAGTTGATGGATATGATAATTATGATGACAACTTACCCTATGATAAATATGTAGAATGGCAACGCAGTTGCTTACAAGAAATGTTACGTATTTTAAAGAATGACGGTGCAATTTTCTACAATCATAAATGGCGTGTACAAAATAGTTTAATTCAAGACAGACACGAAATAGTTGACGGTTTCCCTGTTCGGCAAATAATCATTTGGAAGAGAAAAGGCGGGATTAATTTCAATCCAGGATATTTTTTGCCTACATATGAAGTTATATACATGATAGCCAAACCTGACTTTAAGTTAGTACCAAAAGCTAATGCAGTCGGTGATGTATGGGAATTTGCTCAAGCCCGAAATAAACATCCAGCTCCTTTTCCATTGGATATGATCATTCGAATCATAAGTTCGACATCGGCGAAACTAATATTGGATCCCTTTATGGGTTCTGGAACTACCGCTCTTGCAGCAAAAAAGTTAGATCGCCATTTCATTGGGATTGATATATCAGAAAAGTATTGTCGGATGGCAGATAAAAGAGCAAATATATATCAAAAATCATTACTCTAATTTCATTAAGGGGCATAATGGACAGGTTACCAATATTCACAAAAGAAACATTGAAAGAAAATTTGTTAGAAATTAGAAATATGGGTTGGATTCCCAACGAAAGACAAGGAAACGCCGGTTCTGCTGGAAATACACTTGAAGATTTACTCAACATACCAGAAAATAACCTGCCACTCCCAAATGCTGGTGAATGGGAGTTGAAAACATCTCGAAAAAACACGAATGCATTAATAACATTATTCCATATGGAGCCTTCACCAAGAGTCTTTGGTTTTGTTTCTAATATTCTTTTACCCAAGTATGGTTGGTCTCATCAGGAATCAGGTAAAAGGTATCCTTCTAATGAAATGAGTTTTAGGCAAACAATAAAAGCAACGGATAGAACGAGCCGTGGTTTTGGAATCATCGTGAATCAAGAAAAAATGAGGATAGAGATATCATTTGACGCTAATTCTGTAAATAAAACCATTCACAGTGATTGGTTAGAGTCAGTGGAGAATAGAATTGGATTAGAAGAATTAGAACCACAGCCTTACTGGGGGTTTGAAGATCTCACACATAAAATTGGAAGCAAACTAACTAATTGCGTTTATGTTCTAGTAGAAAAGAAGCGAATCGACGAAATTTCATATTTACGATATTGTGATATGTATTTTTTAAGCGATATTACTACCATAAGCGTTATTAATGCAATCAAAAGGGGAATACTTTTTGTAGATTTTGATGCTAGAACAGGACATAATCACGGTACGAAATTCCGAATAAAGAAAAATGAAATCATTAATTTATATGGGAATTCAATACGCTTTTAGATTAGTCCTACTCCAAATAAAATAACTGCCGCCCCACAAAGATCAGCCGGATGGGATGGGTGCACACCGCCACATCCGGCAGCGCCGCCAATAACGCCGCCACGTACACCGCATTGAACGCCGAGAACTCATCTGCGATCTCCAGGCTTGTCAGCTCCCGACGCGCCAGCAGCGCCCCAAAAGCCCCCTCCAGCGTGCCGCGCCGGATCCTGCGCTGCTTCCCACTCACCGCCGGCGAAAGCACTACACTCGCCTCCCCCACACTAACCACGTCGAAAGGCCGCCCCCGCTCCAACGTCTTCAGCTCCCGCCCATCCAGCGTGCTGATGTTCGGCCACAACTGCTCCTGGGTCAGCAAGACGCGCCCCTTTCAGAGCGGACTGAAATGTGATCGTTTCTGCAGCGACGCTTCAATGTGAGAATAACGAGCCTCCCTCAACCAAAATAAAACACGGATAAACACCAACACCCCTGATTATACATTAACCCTAATACCTCAAGCCGTAGGGGCGTCAGGCACTTTCGGCGCAGTGCCGACGACAGGAGTCGTCGGCTTCCCCATTCACCACGCCCCATATTATAATTACCATCCACGACCCAGCGAAAACCCTATGGACATCCACCAAATCATCCGCTCCAAGCGTAAAACACTCAGCATTGAGATCAAACCCGACGGGCGCCTGATCGTGCGCGCACCTGCAACCACCACAGACGCCCATATCAAGGCACTGGTCGCCGCCAAAGCCGACTGGATCCGCAAGACCCGTGCCCGCCTTGCCCAGCAGTATCCCCCGCTCAAGCCTAAAACCTTTACCCCCGGCGAAAAGTTCTGGTACCTGGGAGAGAAGTATCCCCTCCAATTTACAGAACGCCAGCGCCCGCCTCTGGACCTGGACGGCTCCTTTCTGCTCTCACGGGCTGCTCACGGCCGCGCCAAAGAGGTCTTCATTGAATGGTACCGTGAGGAAACCCGCGCCATCACCCAACGCCTCATCCAAGCCTACACGAAGCAGTACGGCTTCAACGTGCGCAAGGTGCGCATCACCAGCGCCCGCACAAGGTGGGGCTCCTGTTCCAGCCAGCACAACCTCAACTTCACCTACCGCCTGTGCATGGCGCCCCTCTCCATTATCGAGTATGTCGTCATCCACGAGCTGGTGCACCTCAAGATCCACAACCACAGCAAAGCCTTCTGGCAAGCCGTGGCAGAGCTCGACCCCGATTATCAAGCTCACCGCGTCTGGCTCAAGTGCAACGGCCCGCGGCTGACGTTGGATTAAGGTTTTTTTACTTCGCAACTTCTTAAGCTAGTACCTACGAATAAAAAAGACATTAAAGAGCCTTCTCCTACGCCCTAACGGGCGCTTCGTCGCTTCGCTCCTTGAGGGGAAGGTGGTGCAAAGCGACGGATGAGGTATTTTTTATTTGAAAGAATGTGCATTTAGCCTTCATAGTAAATTATTGTTGTATGTTTTTTTAATTATTTCTCGATATTTCGGTCTCATTGATCTAAATCCTCTCGTATAATAAGAAAAAACATAAAAAGGAAACATCTTGATAACCCCATCCCTAAAAACCAAAATCCTCTTTCTGTGCACCGGCAATTCCTGCCGCTCCCAGATGGCGCAGGCCTGGCTCAGGACCCTAGCCAGCGACCGCTTCGAGGTTTACAGCGCCGGGCTGGAACCCCACGACATCCACCCCCTCACCATCCAGGTGATGGAGGAAGCCGGGGTTGATATGAGAGGCTACCGCTCCAAACACCTGGATGAGTACATAGGGAAGATTGATTTCGATTATCTGATCACCGTGTGCGGGGACGCTGACGAACGCTGCCCCTATTTCCCCGGAATGGGCGTCCGCATCCACTGGCCCTTTGAAGACCCGCCTGCTTTTGAAGGCCCACAGGAAGAAAAACTGGCGCTGTTTCGCAAAGTGCGGGATCAGATCAAAGCGAAGATCGAAGAATGGCTGGGTGAAGAAAAGCTCTAATAGGATAATTCCACAAAGGTGATTGTCCAAATTCGGCAGCAGTTAATACCCATTACGAAGAATATCAATTATCTATTCATCTTGCGGGCGAGGCTCTCCTTCATCCTTCGGAGCTTAGTGCCTCGCCCCTACCGCTGGTATTTTGTTTTTCACCTCCTCTAACGAAGGAAAATGCCGGCGGGGCGTTTCACCGCGAAATGGCACGGGCGAACCCCATACCCAATTCAATATGCATATTTATTAATATTCAGAAGATAGGCTTCTTTAAACGAAAACTCCCCAGGGGACTGACCCAAGGGGAGTTATTTTCATTCTTATACCCAACTAGAGTTCGCAATACCGATCCACGCGCTTTCCGACCACAGCCAGGCTGTCCGCCCAGAACTGCTTGTCGCGGATATCAATATCAAACCTTGCTGCCAGATCCGCCGCCGGGGCTTCACCCGTGCTGGAGAGCAGCTTCTTATAATCGGGGACAAAATCCTCACCCCGCTGTTTGTAAATGGCATACAATCCCACGCCGAACAGCATCCCAAAGGCATAGGGGAAATTGTAGAAGGACAATCCGGCGGAATAATAATGGGGTTTCCACGTCCACATGAACTTGTGGCGGTAATTCTCATCCAGTCCCTCGCCGTAGGTTGCCGCCTGCGCCTCCTCCATGATCTCGCACAGCTCATCAGCGTCCAGGTCTGACTTCTTCCGCCGCTCGAAGACCTCCTTTTCAAACAGGAAGCGGGAATAAATATCAACAATCACTTGGGAATCGCCGATCAGCGCCGTCTCCAGCAGGGCAAGCTCTTCCTGGGGGTCTGTGATGGTTTCCATCATCGCATTGAAGGAAATCGTCTCGCACATGATGGAAGCGGTCTCCGCCATGGTCATGGGCGTCTGCCGCTGCAGCGGTGTCTTGCCCGCCTGATCCATGTTGAAATTGTGATACCCATGCCCCAGTTCGTGTGCGATGGTCATCACCTGATCCAGCGACCCGTCGAAATTGCACAGGATGCGGGACTCCTTCACGCCGGGCACCCCCATGCAAAATGCACCGCCGCGTTTTCCTTTGCGCTGCTCAGCGTCAATCCAGTTGTTGTCAAAGGCGTTCCTGGCAAAGGCTTGCAGTTCCGGTGAAAAGGTGCCGAAATTTTTGAGGATGAAATCCCTGGCTTCTTCAAAGCTGTATTCCTTCTCCATCTTGCCAGTGGGGGCGAACACATTCCACCAGGGCAGCGCCTTTTGTCCAAAACGGGCAGCCTTGGCTTTAAAGTAACGCCGGAAGGTTGGGAGGGAATCCTCCATCGCCCCCAACATCGCCTGGAGCGTCTCCTGGTCAATACGTGCCTGATCCAGCGGCTCGTGCAGGGCGTCCTTTCGCCCGCGGTGATCGTTGAGCGTGTTCACCCAACCCTTAATCCCATTCATGCAGGCTGCCAGCGGCTCCTTCACCGATTCCCAGGCTTCCATTTCTACTTCGTAAGCCCGCTTGCGCACCGACTCATCCGGATGTGCGTGTAAATTGATCAATGCGGGCATCGGCAGCGTCTTGACTTCCCCATCCAACTCGAATTCCGCCGTCTTTTGTGAGGTCACCGTACCCTGCAGTTTGCTCCAGGCTCGCGATCCCGACAGGCTCAGTTCGCTGGAGAGGATCTCCTCCTTTTCGCCCATCAGGTATTGGCTCTGCTCGGCAATTTCCTGGATCGGGAAAGCGTGCTCGCCAGCGCTGCCACCCAACGCCAGGACATCCGGCAGCACATCCTTGAACTGCCCCACCCAGGCTTCAAGCAGGACATTCACTTTCTGGATGCCCACCATCACCTGGTCAAATTCCGACCCCATACGCATGGCCTGCTTATTGAAAGAATCTGTCGCCATGAAAGAATGCAAGAACGCATTAATCGTCATCGCCTTCTCCATCAGCGTATTGATCTTATCCACCATCGTGCTGATGGCTTCGTTGATCGCTTCCGGTGAACTGGAGGTGTCCACCTTGACGAGTTTTTCTTGATACAACTGACGGATCGATTCGGTGGCTTCTTTTACCCAATCGATATCCTTCGCCAGCGCTTGGGAATCCAGCCCGGGGTAAACGTTTGAAAGGTCCCAACGCGGGGGGGTTGTCGCCATGTAAATACTCCTTCTAAAAAATCGTGAATGTATTAGTATCTGACCACCCAATTATAGCTAATTTTTCTGACCATCGAGAAAGTTATGCCAAATCAATAATGTGAAATGCAACTTGGTTGAGTTTTCACTTCCATTGCCAATACCCAATAAAGCCTTCCCCTCGAGGAGCGACGCGACGAAGCGCCCAACGGCGCCGGATCAGGTGTTCTTTTGAATATTAAAAAGGTAAAGAGTTGCCGTTATTCATTAATTTTTTCTTGTTACTGCGGTTATTCTATCCACATGAAGATACGACTAGAGCGTGTTGAAAAACATCAGCTTGTAGCGATATTCATATGTGAGTTATGTTTAATTATCAAATTTTTCACCCTCACCTCAGTCCTCTCCCTCGCCGAGGGAGAGGAGGAAATGCAGCAATCGTGAAAATTGAGAGAGGCAGACTCATATTGATGATAAAGCCCTCTCCCTTTCGAAGGGAGAGGGCAGGGTGAGGGTTAGAAGAGACTTACAACCGGTTCTTCACCTCACCCATTTCCACTTCAGCGAGCGAGAGGCGTATTGAGAGGTTGTTCAAAATGTAAATATTTGAGAATACGGTCTAGTGGAAGCCCGAAAAGGACACCTGTTAAATACTCATCAAGAAAAATCGTGATCAAGTTAATGTACTTTTACTTAATCTTACCAATCTGATCCATAAGAGAAGTGATGATCCCTTCCTCTTTTCCCTCACAATCGATGCCGCCGATTTTGATGCTCTTCTTAGTCTTGCCGTGGAAATCACTTCCGCAGGTCATCAACAAGTTAGCGGATGTTGCCGCCTGCTGATAGAACCGTATCTGCTCAGGGTTGTGATAACTGCTGAACACCTCAATCCCCATAATCCCTTCTGCCACGATCTTCTCTAAGAGAGTCACATCTTCTTTCACATTAATCCCGGGATGAGACAAAACCGGGCATCCCCCGTTAGATTTTATAATCTCTATCCCACGAGCCAGGCTGGGAAAGTCCATTGGTGTGTAGGCCGGTTTGCCCTGGGAACAGAAATCCCAATAGAAATTAACAAAAGGATTGTCACTCCGGTCACCCCCTGTACGATAGGGATCCAAAAGGGGGTTCTTTTTCTGTGAGTCATACATCAAAGCTGCTTCCGCAATCATCTCGCCGGTCACCACGCCATCTACGGACATTCCCATAACGACATCATCCTCAAAATCAATGCCTAACTGGTGCACCAGGTGCATTAACTTGGCAGAGTTAGCTCTCTCCTGTTGAAGAAGGTCGGCCTCAATTTCCTCAAAAATTGGGTCAGCATAATCCATGCCATACCCCAATAAGTGCAAATTGAATCCCTCCAATTCGCAGTCCATCTCAATTGCCGGGAGTATGGTCAACGGCGTTCCTTCTGATGCAGATAGGGCTTCATCAATCCCCTTCACGGAGTTGTGATCCGCAATGGCCGCATGGGACAATCCAGCATCCAGGCAGAGTGAAACCAAGTGGGCGGGCGAAAAGTCCGCGTCGTTGCTGTAGTTGGAGTGAATGTGGAGATCAATGGTTGCCATAAGTTCCCTTCGAAATATAAAACAAAATAAACGAATTAACAAGTCCCGTGCGCCAGGAACGCCACCCGCTTTCCCTCTCGCACCAAACGATTATAGGTTGCGCAGGCATCGGGGGTTTCTTCGATGATCAATTGTTCAATCCCATCCTCTCGGATCACTTTGCGCGCAGCCTGGGTGATCTTCAGCTTCCCATAAACACCATTGCCGATCACCAGCACGTCCACATCTGCCCTCAAAACAAGCCCAAGCATGTGTGGTTTGACCGTGTGCCCATTGCGCGCCGCCCAGGCTCGCACCTCGCCGTTCAGGATGCAGATATCCTTCCCCACCCCTTCTCCTTCCATGGAATGGTTCTCCCCATGGATCGTAAACCGTCCCCACTCAAAAGACTCAATCGGACCCTTCGAATCTTCAAACATCGCACACCTTTTTTCCATAACTATTTCCCAATGTGACCCAGGTATAATAAACGTATCTTGATTATAATCGCTGACTCCAGGATGGCTCATATGCCCTCCGGCTTTGAAAGGACCCTATGGCATTTCGTATCACCAACGAATGGATCATTGACCTGCCCCAGGATTTTGAGAGGCGGGTTGAAGACGCAAAACTGATCTTCTGGAAAACCGGCATCACGGTGATCATCGCCGCCTTCACCCTGCCGGAGGACACCGGAAAGCTGGAATTGCTTAATCAGATCCAGGAAAAGATGCCCGAAGACGTCCTGGAAACCTTCGTCTCCACCAAAGGTGAGATCGTCGGATTAGGCTATACCCAAGTTCAGGAGATAAAGGGCGAAAACAACCGCCTGGCCCTGACCACCTTCACCGCCAGCGACACCTCCTGCCTCCAGACGGCTTTTTATCTGGACGACCCCGCCGCTGACCTGGATTGGGCGAAATCGGTTTGGGAAAATCTGGTTTATCACCCCGAAACCGAAAATGAAAAGTCAACCAACGCATAGGCTGCCACATCTTGAAACGAAATGATAAAATCAATAATTTCAAACAAAACTAACATATCTTTTAATATATCGAATTTTAATATTAATATTATTCAGTTTCGGTTTTGTGATCTTTAATTTTATGATATAATCCCTTCTGAAAATGAAAATTATTTACAGAAAGGAAAGGAATTATCATGAAAACTGAATCCCGCCCTATCGAAAGTTTTGATAAAATAAACTTTAAGGACTTTGGTACGCTGATCCTCACCCAGGGCGATCATGAATCCCTGATGATTGAAGCTGACGAAGAACTCCTCCCGGAGTTGATCTCAGAGGTACGGGACGGCACGCTGATATTAGGCATTGACGATGATTGGGTCAACCGCATCGGTAAAGTTATCTCTTCGATCTTTTACAACAAAGAACACAAGGTTACCTATACTCTGACCTGCGTCGATTTAGAGAAGATCAGCATCAGCGGCAAGTGCACTTTGACATGTGAGTCTTTTGCGTCCGATGCTCTAAAGCTCAACATCTCCGGCCTGGGCGATCTGCGTTTCAAGCATTTAGATTGCGATTCCCTGGATGTGCGCATCAGCGGCAGGGGCGAGTTCGAAGCGGCTGGGCGTGCGGACGATCAACAGGTGCGCATCTCCGGCTCCGGCGAATATGAAGCACCTGACCTGGTCAGCAAGAGCGTCAAGTTCGTCATCTCGGGTCAGGGCAATGCCACCGTCCGTGTTGAAGAAAACTTAGATATCACCATCTCTGGCCTGGGACAGGTCAATTACTACGGACGCCCCAAACTGCGCCAAGTTATCAGTGGGCTGGGCAAATCCAAGAGATTGAACGATGAATAAAACACACCAATCACAAGTGGAGGGACGATGACTCAGGAAATTAAAATTGAAAAAAAAGCTTCAGAGGTCATCCAACCGCAAAATGTTGATGAAGCGCGAGGGGCTATCCGCTCCCGTGCAGATCTTTCCGGCGCAGACCTGCACGGGATGGACCTCAAGAATCTGAATACTGTTGGCGCTGTTCTGCGCAAAACAAACCTGAACAATGCCAACCTCTCCCACGGGCTGCTGGTCAATCCAAATTTCTACCGCGCCACCCTGCACGGCGCCGCCGTCCACAACACCATCTTCTTGGGCGGTGATCTGGTCAAGACCAGCTTCAAAGATGCTGATTTAAGCAATTCCGCTATTTTTGGTGCGGACGCTGAAAACGCCAGCTTCGAGGGGGCGAACCTGCGCAACGCTGCCCTGGCGAGCAGCAGCCTGCAGGATGCCGACTTTACGGGAGCCAAGCTCAACAACGCACGACTGGCGGGATTGAACGTGTCCGGCGCGGACTTCACCGACGCCGATTTGGAGGGCGCCCGCGCCTTCCAGGTGGACTGGTCAAAGACCAAAGTACCCCCATCAATAATCCCTGAGCCCTTCCTTGAACTCCCCACCTGGGCCTGGTCGGTCATCATCGGCAGCATTGTGGGAGTGATTGCCCTGGTGATCTACGGCCTCATCCGCAGGCATAGGACTCGAGCCGACTCCTAATACCCCTTATCAACGGAGAAACGCCCCAATCGGGGCGTTTTTTAATTCCACTTAAGCTTAAAACGGGTTTATTCCCATATCAGCCAGGTGACAATACTCACCAGCAGCCCCAGGATAATGCCCCCCAAAGCCTCCCCCGGGGAATGCCCCAACACTTCTCGCAGCTCTTCAAATTCCTGGGCGGGTTTCGTCTTCCCCTCAAACAACTCCTGGATGATGCGGTTGATCTGCTGGGCGTGAAAGCCCGCCTGCCGGCGGATGTTGGTGGCATCATAGATCACTACGGTTGCGATAGCAAACGCCAGCCCAAACAGCGGCGTGTCAAAACCGACATAATGCCCCACACCTGCAGCCGCTGCGGTCACCACAGCAGAATGGGAACTGGGCATGCCGCCCGTGCCGAAGATCAGCGACCAATCCCAGGACTTGGTGCGCAGATATTCCAGCGGCAGTTTGAGGATCTGCGCCAGTATGGAGGTAATCACACAGGCAATAAAAACGGGGTTGCTTAAGATACCAATGAAAGGCATGGGACTAATCTTCCTCTTCAAGATTTGTGTCAGTGTCCATTGAAAGTTGTCGCACTTTCAATTCCGCTTCTTCCAACAGCACAGCGCACCTTTTCGCCAGTTCCTGCCCCCGTTCAAACAGCGCCAGGGCTTCGTCCAAAGGCAGGTCCTCCCCTTCCAACCTGGCGACATTCTCCTGCAGTGCTGTGAAAGCTGCTTCAAAATTCATTTCCTGGATGTCGTCTTTTTTCTTTTCTGTCATATCAACTCTCCTGATGTGTTTCTTTCACCGTAGCGTCCAGGCTACCCTGGCTGACCTGGACATGAATCCTCTCACCCGCTTTCACCTGTTCCGCGCGCTTCACAATTCGTCCGTCCTTCTCTCGTGTGACCAGGGCATAGCCGCGGTTGAGTACCGCTTGCGGGTTCAGGCTTTTTAGGGAGCCTCGCAGTTTCTCCAGCCGGAGATGTTTATTCTCTAACCTGGCGCGCATGGACCGATCCAGGCGCAGGATGATCTCATCCAAGCGCTGCCGGTAGGTGTTGACCGCATGTTTGGGCGAAAGCCTTTCCAGAGCGCTTTGCAGTTGACCCTGCTCCCAGCGTAAATCCGCCAATCGCTCCCGCAAGAGGGTGGTGTGCTGGTTTGCAAATTCCATCACCGAAGCCATTAACTCCACCTGATCCGGCGTGGCGATTTCCGCGGCTGCGGTGGGCGTGGGTGCTCGTTGGTCAGCGGCGAAATCCGTCAGGGTGAAGTCTGTCTCATGTCCCACCCCGGAAATGACGGGGGCCGCCGATACCGCCACAGCACGCACGACTCCCTCATCGTTGAAAGCCCACAAGTCTTCAATGGAACCACCGCCCCGACCGATCAGGATCACATCGGGCTTAACCAGCTGGTTTAACCGGTTCAAGGCGGCGACGATCTCCGAAGGCGCTTCCGCCCCCTGTACTGATGTAGGTGAGAGCACCACTTCGGCGATGGGAAAACGCCGCCGTAGGGTGTCCAGCATGTCCTGCAGAGCCGCGCCCGTGGGCGAGGTGACAATGCCGATGACACCCGGGAGTTCTGGGATTGGTCGTTTAACCTCCACATCAAACAAGCCCTCAGCTTCTAGTTTTGCCTTCAACCGCAAGTATTCCTGATAGAGCGCACCTTCACCAGCCTTTTGCATGGTGTCCACATAAAGCTGCACCTGCCCGCTGACTTCGTAGACGCCCATGCTCCCATGGGCTTCCACCGCCGTACCTTCTCGGGGATCAAAGCCCAACCTCTCCGCGGCGTTGCGCCACATAACACAGCGCACGGCTGCATCTGCATCCTTGAGAGTGAAGTAAAGATGCCCTGAGGAAGGCTTGGAAACATTGGATAGTTCCCCCCGCACCCAGATATCCTGTAATATCTCATCGCTTTCCAGAAGCTGACGCAGGTAGCTGGTGAGTTGGCTGACGCTGAGGAGGTCTTTTGGTTGAAATATGCTGTATTGTTCCATGATTGATTCTCTTATGATATTACTTGATTAAGTATATCAATGATTGGGGACAAGGTATCAGGTATTGGTTATTGGTTATTGGGTAGGATAACCGTTAAGTTGTTTGAGTTCCCTTTCAAAGCCTTTCTCTTAAGAATTAGTTTCGTATAAAATGATGTATAAGCCTTCCCCTAAGCACCCTTCGGGTGTTTTGCTGCGCTCAAGGGGAAGGTGGCGCAGAGCGCCGGATGAGGTATTGGGTATCAGGAATCTGATACAATACAATAACGATAATCAATATAGAGAAATAGGACCATCCTGTTTTGGACCATATCTGGACACCTTGGCGTATGAAATACATTCAAGAAAACAAAGATTTTGAAGGATGTATTTTTTGTCTGGCGGCGGAGTCGGAAGATGATGTCGACAACCTGGTTTTTTACCGCGGCGAAAATGCCTTCATGATCCTCAACCGCTACCCCTATACCAACGGGCATGTCATGTGCGTGCCCTACGCTCATAAGGCACGGCTGCAAGACCTCACTCTTGAAACCAGGATTGAAATTATGGAACTTACGACCAAAGCCGTTCAGGTCTTACAATCTGTGTATCAGCCGGAAGGGTTTAATGTTGGCTTGAACCTTGGGGAAATGGCAGGCGCCGGAATTGAACAGCATCTGCACATGCACATCGTCCCACGCTGGGGTGGGGATACCAACTTCATGTCCTGCATCGGAGAAACGCGGATTCTGCCGGAATCGCTGGACCAAACTTTCCGCCGGGTCAAACAAGCTTGGGAGAAATTTGGGGAAAGCTAAGCCATCTCTATCTCTCTACGCGTAATACAACAGGCTGGCATCATATAGACCGCCAGCCTGTTTTGTTATTAAGCGTCTCTGGAATTCAGGCTTTCTTATGCCTGCCAGATAGGATCGCTTTGACGAGCGACACAACACCCAATATGACCAACAACACAGGCCAATACATGGTGATATTGGGATCCAACCCAAAAGCAGAGCCAAAAGCAAATAACAGGATTGCACTGATTAATATCAACACCAGACCGCTGCTGATAACCTCTTTGAATTTGCCGTCAATAATCCCGCTCAGGATCACACCGACGCCGACAAATCCGGGAATCAGCCCCCAGATGTACGACCAGGATTCCCAATCACCTGTCAAATTCTGATAATAGAGAATACCACCGATCCCCGCCAGGATTGACCCGGGAACAGCCAGCCCGCCAGTTCCGCCGAGGACAGCCCAGAGTAAGAACACCCCGCCCAAACCGATGATGATGAAGGGCCAATCCCAAAAATCAAAAACCTGGGGATAAATTTCGCTTGCGAGGAATAAAACCCCTAACAAAATGAGGATAATCCCGCCTGTAATTCCTGCTCTCTTATTCATGCCTGCTCCTTTTCTATTTCATTATAAATTCGTATTTCTTTTGAAATTTATTTATTGCCAAGATTGTTGATATCACCCGCGCCGTTGATATCTTGGGTCACGCTCGGGCTGCCGTAATAATTCAGGGTGCCGCCGCCGTTGATGGTGACACCTAATGCTTCCGTCACCCATACGGTGGCATTGCCCAGCCCGTTGAATTCAACTGAGGTCGTTGAGGTCAACAGATCGCCAGTGTGAACGTTGCCTGCGCCGTCAATCTTTATCATTTGGTTGGACGCTTCGCCCGCCAACGAAACATTGCCGGTACCGTTGATCGTGATGCTGACACTGTCCGCTGTCAAATCCTCAATCGTGACCTGTCCTGCGCCGTTGATGGTAATCGCCAGTGATGAAGTCTCAAGCGTTTCCATTTCAAGAACAGCCGCACCGTTGAAAGTGATTGCAGACAGGTCTGTTACGGTGAGCGTGTAAAGGATTTCCTTCGTTGGGATGACACTTTTACGCCAAAATTTATCCTGATAACCTAAAACCAGCGTGCTGCCTCTGACCTCAGAGGTCAGTTCAGGGAGAATATTGTCTTCAGCTTCAATTTCAAGTGTTTCCACCTCTCCTTGGGTGATCACAACGCGCCCTGCGCCGTCCAGGCGGATCTCATCAAACCCACTCACCTCTCGTGATTCGGTAATGACATTACCGGAGCCGCGCACAATGTTAATAAAGGGAAGCCGGCATGCGCTTAAACTCAGGCTAGTCAGGAGTAGTAAAGTTAAAACAATTAAATAACGTTTCTTCATTGTGTTAATCCTTTCAAATTATGATGCTTACACTTTAGTATACGAGAAAAACATTTAAAAGTCGCAAGATTCGCAATTTCACCTGTAAAAGAATAGCCTGCAATCTGTTTTGTTGTAAAATTGGAGGATTTTTGGAAGAAATCAATAATTCAGTGTTGCTGATTCATATCCAAAAAGCCGTTATTCGAAACATCACTAAACTTTTAGGTTGAAGACATTGACTTATTTTTGTCTCGTGAGAGTAGGTTTTTCACCTTAAGCTGGTATATAATAAAACACATGATCATAATAATTAATAGTGTTGGAAGTGAGGTAGATCATGACATTCGATACAAATAACTATCAATCTGATCAAACCGAAAAGAAAAAACGAACCAAGCAATGGGCGGTGGGATGCGGCGTGGTTGCCATCGCCATCGTTTGTCTTGTGGTATTTTTAGCCCTCGGTGGTTTTGCGGGCTTAATCGCGCTCTTTGGCGGCGATCCTGAAGGGCTCGCACTAGAGGTAAACACGCCAACCTCGCGGATCAATGTCGGCGAGACCTTCACTATCTCTCTTGATCTCAGTAACGAGGGTGAACAAAATATCACCATCAAAGAAATACAACTCCCCAACGAATTATTGGAGATTGCTTTGGTGACGAATATCGAACCCGCCAGTGAGCAGGGGCTGGATTATGGCGATCAAACCGCCTTTGAATTTGATCTAACCATCGCACCCACCGGTCATGAAACGGTTGTTTTCACCTTCCAAGCCCTGGCAGCAGGGGACATCAGCGGAGATCTGGATGTCTCAGTCGGGACGAAGAGCAAGATTGCAGCCATCAGAGTAGTTATCTCTTCCAGACAAGCATCAAATGGTGAGATTGGGGACGATATTCTCGGCGAAATCATTCCATTCCGATCTGTCGTGCAGATCATCGCCATTGTGGAAATTGAGGGTGAACGGATCCAGGGATGGTCTGGGTCGGGAACGATCATCTCCAAGGACGGCTTAATCCTGACAAATGCCCATGTGGTGCTTTCCCAACGCTATTACGAAGTAGTTGATCTGGTGGTGTCCATCACCACCGCAGAAGACCGGCCCCCTGAGCCAATGTTCTATGCGGAAGTACTCCAGGCGGATGCCAATCTTGACCTGGCAGTCATTAAAATCCGTTCAGACCTCCAGGGCGGCTCAGCCAATTTTAGTGATCTTAACATTGAGCCCGTTCCTCTGGGAAGTTCTGATTCCCTGCAATTAGGGGATGAGATTATCATCATCGGCTATCCGAGTATCGGCGGCGAAACCATCACCCTCACCCGCGGCGAGGTCAGCGGATTCACCGCAGAGGATCCCTACGGCAACCGGGCGTTCATCAAAACCTCAGCCGTCATCGCTGGCGGCAACAGCGGCGGATTGGCGGCAACAGCACAGGGAGAGATCATCGGTGTCCCAACCCAGGTCGGCTCTGGGGATTTAGAGGATATGATCGTCGACTGCCGCCCCCTGGCGGACACCAACCGAGACGGCTACATTGATGATTACGACACCTGCGTCCCCACCGGCGGTTTCATCAACGCCCTGCGGCCCATCACCCTGGCACTACCTATGATCGAAGCAGCACAGGCTGGTGATGTGGCTATCGAAGAGGGTGGAGACGACATCAGTCAGGATGATTACAATCCGCAAGGGAATGTAGTTCTCAGCGATGATTTTTCTGATAATTCAAATGGTTGGTATATTGGCGAATCTTCTGACGGCAGGGTGGATATCACCGGTGGAAAATTACTCATTGATGTTTATAATGTCAGTTATGTGGTTTGGTCAGACCTGCCTGAGACATACAACATGGCTTTGATGGTCTCAAATATGCAGGTGTTAAACCCGGTGGGAGATGGCGATTTCGGCTTCATCTGCGGAATGGAAGATTCCGACAATTTCACTGCACTCGAGGTCAGTGAGGACGGCTATTATGCCATCTGGAAATATGAAAACGACCAATTTGTCTCATTGGTGGATTGGACCTACTCAAACGCCATCCCACAGGGAGGAGCGTTCACACTGGCAGCTTATTGCGGCCCCGATAAGCTCCTCCTGGCTGTCAACGACACCCTTCTGGCGGAAACCATTGACCCCAATTACAGACCTGGACGGGTAGGTCTCATTGCCGGGTGCTACGAATACCCCAATATCCGTTTGGGATTCGAAGATTTCTTAATTTATCAACCCTAATTCAAATATAACCATCCCTTAAAAAACAATCCCCTCAATCTTGATCTGAGGGGATTGTTTTTTTAATTTTTATTCGAGGGAAAATTTAGTTTCTTCGATGAACTTATCCCGATTAGCTAATCGGGCGGTTTTTCCGGAGCTAGTTTTGATGATCCAGCCCTCTTCCACCAGGTGTACATGACGTAGGGCAACTGCCGAGCTCTGGGTGACCGTTTGCCGAATCTCATCGGCGATGTGTTGCTTCTCGTCGTCATCATTGGTATCCACTTCAGCCACAATCACCACCTGCTCAGTCCCCACTCGTTTTGAGAAGATGCCAAAGGCCACCACCCGGCCGGGATGAACGCCGGAGACGGTCATCGCGATCCGTTCCAGGTCCTGCGGGTAGATATTCTTACCGCCCACGATAATCAAATCCTTCTTGCGTCCGGTGATGTATACCTCGCCATTCAGCATGTAGCCGTAATCGCCGGTGAGATACCACCCATCCAGAAAGGCTTTCTCCGTCGTTTGAGGGCGGTGATAATACTCCGTCAGCATACAATTAGACCGCAGGGCGATCTCCCCAATATGGCGGTCGGGCAGGGCATTGCCGTCTGGATCAATGATTTTCACCTCAGTGTTGGGGATCGCTGGGCCGGCCGATACCATATTGATCACTGGTTTATTTTCCATAGCTGGTCGGGCGACGCGGTCCACCTGTAAAGAATGGCGGTCAACTGGGTCAATGTTAACAGGTTCATCAATCCCCCCTTGCGTTACAGCAAAGGTGTTTTCCGCCATAGCGTAGCTGGTGGCAATGGCGCTCTCTCGGAAGCCATAGGGTTTAAAAGCCTCCAGGAAAAGTTGATGGCTTTCATGGCGCATCGGTTCCGAGCAGTTGATCACCGCCCGCCAGGAGGAAAGGTCCACACCCTCCATGTGGCGCGGGCGGATCTTCTTGGCGCAGAAGTTATAGGCAAAGTTCGGCAGCCAGACCAGCGTGCCTTGATAGTCGCTGACAACGTGCATCAGCCGCTGGGGTGCGCGCACCCAATCAAAGGGCGACATCAACACAATCGGCAGGCCGTACAGGATCGGCATCAAGAAGCCGGCGATCAAGCCCATATCATGGTACAGCGGAAGCCAGCTCACGATAACATCATCGTCAGCAATATGCAGCACATCGGCATAAGTAGTAATTTGGTTCAACACTGCTTGATGGGAAAGGGCGACACCTTTCTGCAGGCCGGTTGTGCCCGAGGAATGCTGCAGAAGGACAATGTCTTCCGGTTGGCGGCGGTTCAGGTCGAAAACGGGCGCTCCTCCTTCACCAGCGTCTTCGGCGATCATCACACTGCGCACAGAATCACCCTCTTTAAGGGCAGCTTGCACCTCTGGCTCAAATTCTCGATAGGTGAAAATAGCTGATGGTTTGGTGATGCTGATCAAGGCTTCCAGGTCTGCCCGATAGCGCTCTGGTTGGAGCTTTTCCGTCAGATAGGGCATGATGGAAGGTATTGCGCCGTGTAAAATAGTGCCGAAATAAGAATAAATCAATTCTTTGCTGTGCTGCAGGATTAATAAAACCACTTCCCCAGGTTCAATCTCCTCAGCTTCCAGCATGCGCTGGGCGCCCACCGCCCGATGCAGCATGTGGCTGACGGTGATCGGAAAATCATCCTCCCCAGCGTGCTGCAGATAGATGGCAACATCATCCGGCCGGTTTTCATAATGCGACTTTAAAATATGATGAAAGGTCTGCATCACGCTTCCTGACGGTCAAGGATTAAGTCTGCCAACTCATTAAGCGTATCAAAGGTGTCCGCATTCAATTCCGTGTCATCAATGCGCACATCATAGGTGTCCTCAACAAAAAGGGCAACGTCAACCAGGCTAAAGGAATCAATCAACCCGCTGGATATCAACGCCTCATCCGGTTCAATTTCCCGATTGGGAAGCTGGAGGATGTCTTCCTGCAGGTAAATTTTTATCTTTTCAATAATTTCGGCTTTATCTGTCACAATTCACTCCTCTATTTTTCCACGCATCGTCATCAACAAAACTGGAGATTATTTTACCATTTACTCGCCGATCAGGCGTTGAAGAGTGGGCCGCAGGGCTTGGTAATACATCTGAGACCCCTCCGGCGTCAGGTGTACGGCGGAATTGGTAAATTCCTCTTGGGGGATAAAATTCCACAGGTCAACGTAGTCCCAATCCGCATATACAGAGCGTTCTGCCATCGCTTGGCGATATTGGTCATAAGCCCACCGCGGGTAAAAGAAATTGTATCGGATATCGCTATTTTCCCCCTCGCTGACAAGGATGGGCTCATTCACCACCATCACAGGAATATCCCCAGTCAGGTCAGTACCGGCACTCAGCGCATCCATCGCCAATTGGTTGAGGGGCAGGGAGCCTGAGGTCCATCCATAAAATTCATCGTCGCCCAATTCAAAATCCCGCTGTGCAGGTTCAACATTCTCAGGATAAGTCTGGTCGATGCCAGTTGCCGCCCACATCACGCCGTAAAACTGGAGTTGCAGCGCGTCAAAGATGGCGCGTCGGCGCCCAATCAATGTGCGGCCCCAAAATGTGTCTTGGACAAAGACCTCCTTGTCTACGTCAAGAGGCAAATCTAATCGCTGAATAAGCGGCTGCACCCGTTGAGGGTTGTTGGCGACAAGAGGTGTTTCGATCTGAACACTCATGGGGAAAGATTTTAAAGTTACCGGCCACAAGATCAGGTCTGGGTCATATTCGAGAGCTTTTTCAAGGATCATCAGGTCTTTGGTAAGGGACATGGTGGGATAAGCCAGATTATAAGCCCGCACACGTTTTCCACCCCCGGTGATCAATTCGTCCTGATTGATAAGCCCGCTCAGGGTATCCTCTGGATACAACAGCGTGCCCCAGGTGGCGCTGTCGCCGATCAATATGATGCGGTATTCATCCTCCGGCTTTAGGCCGGCATTGATCTCATGGCTGGCGAACATTGCCTCCAGGTCATAAAGGCTCAAGTTGTACGCCTCATCGGGGTTTTCCCCAAAGGGCAGCCGAACACGACCGGGCAGAATGAGGTTATACAGGGAAAGCCGCCCAAATTTACCACCCGTCGGGATCAGCGCAACCCCAAAATTAAGGATCAAGAAAAGCAGAACGCCTTTGATGATCACATTTCCCAGAAATTTTCCTGTGTTTTTATTTTTCTCAGATTTTTCTTCCATCATAAGTCCGTTAATCTTCAACTTCTTGTAATTGTCGGCGGATCTGGTCTAATAATTCCAATGCAGATTGATTGCGGATATCCCATCCCTTGTAGTTGAGATACACATTTTCCCGGTCTTTATCCAGCCCCCGATTCGGGAGCTCTTTCACAGCCGCCCAGAAATTCCATAATGGCAATTCATAAGCATAAGCCACCTCTGCCATCGCCAGATTGCGGTTATAATCGCCTTCCCCATTGTCCGCCTTCGTGGAAAGCACGGGGATCACACCCGCATCAAGTATGATCTCTACAATCTCCGACAGATAATCCACATATTGTTTGTGGGAAGTGGAGGGATGCCAGTTGGTGCCCAAACTGATCAACATCAGGGAGGGATTGCTCAATCGAATTTCGCACGCCACCGGTGTCTCCGTGGATTCGCACTTTTCCGGATCCGCCCAGCGAGGGTTGAGCGCGCCGGGCGCTGTCATGCCGTTCTTGACCGTCAGGCTGCGGTGAGAAAACGAGCCGGCATACCAATCAATCGTCTCCTGGAGATGTTCCTGCCCTTCCTCAAGTGTATACCGCCCTTCATCGTACTTGCTCAGGAAGTAAGTCGGGGAACTCTGGCAGTCGCCAAGCACTGAGAACACCCGTGGGTTCCGTCCCAATTCCTGACCTTGTTGATAAACCTCAAACATTGCGGCGCTGAGGTCTGGGACAATGGTCCAGGACTGCCAATCCTCGGGTTTGGGGCGCAGGTCAGGAGTGCCCGTTAATGTGCGAGTGGGGGTTGAATATTCCGTTTCCGAAGGCTCGGGGGTCAGCGTTTGGGTATCTTCTGCCGCAGGCGTTTGCGATGCCATAATAGGGCTCGCCGTTGGATATGGGGTTACCGTCGGCGAACAAGCCTCTATGGATAAGAGAGCGAGAAAGAGACCAATGAGCCAAATCCTTCCTAATTTACGAATCATCAGCCCATACCAAATAACTTACCGAAAGTCTGGATAGCCAGATGTGTTGTGGGCAGGGCAAACCACACCCACCCAAGAGAGACAAAAATAAAGGTCAACGCCACACCGCCCAGGTCAAAGGCTTTCTCCAGCCAGGGCATTTCTTCTTTTACATTCGCCAGCTTCGGGCCGATAAAGCTGCTCCAGCGGTTGTGAAGGAAGAGTCCTAACCCATGCCACGCGCCCCAGATGACAAAGTTTGCCGTGACGCCGTGCCACAGCCCGATCACGATCATGGTGCTCATCTGAGTGATGAAGATGATCAAAGGCGCCGGAAGATTGCGCTTCCTCCGCAGCGCCCGTGTGATGGGATTAAAAAAATAACCCCGGATCCACTGTGTGAGGGTCATATGCCAATTGTTCCAAAACAAGGTCAAATTAGGTTGGCGGTATGGCTGGTTAAAGTTTTCTGGCAGCCGGAATCCCAACAGCAGACCAGTCCCAATCGCAATGTCGGTATACCCCGCAAAATCCAGAAAGAGCTGGAAGGAATAAGCTTCCAGCATCAGCCACAACCAGCCAGCCGATTCCGTTTGCGCCACCTTGGCAGCGGAAAGAGCAACGAACGCCAAGCTGTCAGCCAGGATGAATTTACGGAATAACCCCTTTGCCAGCCGAGCCCCGCTTTCTTTCAACTCACCTGCATCCAGCGGCTCAGGGTTCGCCAGGTCTTTGCGGAATCGCTGCAGCCGGTCCAGCGGCCCAGCCAGAAAAGCAGGGAAAAATATCGTGTAAATCAAATACTCCCCGAGCTTGACCTCCTTCAATCGACCGTTCATGCGGTCGATCAATGTGTGGAGCAGTCGGAAAGCCACATAAGAAAAGCCCAGCCACCCCAAATCCGTCGCCTTCGCCAGGGCAGGGTCTTGGGACGTCAACTGCCGTAGGCCGATGCTTGAGAGCATGGACAGCAGCGGATTCTTCAACACAATGAAGATCAAGATCAAGGCCAGGATTCCCAGGCTGAGGATGCCGCCTGTGGTCTTGAAAAACCGCACCAGGACAATCGTCAGTCCAAGCAATAACAGAAGAGCAATCACAACCAGATAAAACTGTGGGGGTCTTGTTGGGGTAACCACCCCTTGCAAGCTGATGAATCGCGTCAGCGAGATTAACAGAACCATGCCGGCTGCCAACCCAGCAGCGAGCCAGTTGCCCCGGTCTTCCAACTGGTCTTTTTCAGCCGTCAGCCCCCAACTCAGCAGGGTCAGCCCAAGCGTTCCCGTGGGGAACCAGAAATCCATCCCTCGGATGGGAAGGGCGGATTGAAGCCAGTAAATCGCCAACACGGATGCAACCAGCATCGCCCAGCGCCGAAGTTTTCCCGGGAACACCGATCGGATCACCAGCGCGGCGGCAATCAAAATAAGAATATTAAGTAAGGACATTTAAAATCCCTGATAAATCCACAGCGGAAAACGGTCAGCGCTGAATATCACCAGCAAGGTGATCAGAAGGCACAACAAGAGCGCCCACAAGTTCTCTTTGGTAAAGATGTGATCCTTCAGCCAGCGCATTTCTCTCTCCGACTATTCATACCCGCACATGCGCCATTCGCCCCCTTCTCGAAGGACAAGGTAAGTGCGTCCAGAGAGCGGGAAATCCGTCGCTTCGCCCTCATAGGTGGCTGAAATCGCCCCTTCGCAGGTCACTTTGGCGGTGTCGCCCTCCTCGCTGACCGTCTGACAGGTGACGCCGACCAGTTCTGTCTCCACACTGACGAAGCTGTCCAGGTCCTGCAAAGCCTGAGTTTCCCAATCCGCACAGGACAGGTTGATCAGGAGTTCCTGCTCTTTATCGACCAGAGCCTGGTGGTAAAGCTCAACAGCTTGTGCCGGCTCATCACCGCCGGTGCAGGCGGTTAGAATGGCAAGCAAGGTTAAAGTTAAGAGTGTTAGTAAATTCTTCTTGTTCATTTAATTTGTCCTCCAAAGGTCATGATCATGGAAAAAACCAGAATAATGTATCAATGGTAATGAAATCTTCAGATTCGATGGTCAGACTTTCATCAAGGGTATCATATAAACCCGAGTTTAAGTCCAAGTGTCGAAATTGTAGCCTGTAGCCGTTTTCATGGGAGAGGGTTGATGTCAGCAAGAGATAATCCCCGTCCTCGTCCCAATAAAGACTGGGGTTCAAGCCTGGGAAGGCAACATATTCCAGCGGAGTCATCGTTGTCGTATCCACCACGAAAATCCGGGCGTCTGAGGATTTGCCGCTGTAATCGCTGCGGGTCAACGACATTAATCCCAAGCGGTTATCATTTGGCGACCAACCCAAATCCACCACGCGATTGCCTGGCAGGTACACAAAATCCTGATTTGTCTGGTCCACTGAGCGCGTATAGAGAATAATCGTGCTGCCCTCGGTGTTCTCTACCCATGCATAAGTTTCGCCAGCACTGTCAAAAGCCGCCGTGTTGACCTCTGCATAGCGTTCACTGACGCCATCCATTGTTCGCCACACCGTATTACCCTCACAGGCAGTTTCAGCGTCACATTCGCCCTGATACCAATAGTAAGTATCATACTGACTGACCGGAAGGATGCCCGATATCGCGCCTTCTGCAACCAACTCCCAGTCTTCCACCTCAGGGTCCAGCAGCCACAGTGCATTGCTGTCGCCCTCATCCGTGAGGATAAGCAGTTTACGCTCATCATAGAGCCATCCTGCCCTTGTCTCACGTCCCGTTTGGGCTAATTTATCCGTGAGGAACTGTGTATTGCTCGCCAGATCGCTGATAAAGAGCTGATTTTCATTGCTGACAAGCAGTCGCAAGCTTTTTGGATCGACATCTTCCAAAACATACCCTTCACCGAAAACTTGATGGAACGTCCCCTCAGCAGGGCTGTAGGCATATACGCCAGCGCTGCGAGTTGCCTCGCCGCTGCGCTGCGTCAAAGAGAATACCCACACCTCATTCTCCGACGGGACGGGAGAATCAACCGGAGAGGGGATCATGTTAATCTCAGCGAAGTTCTCCTCTGCTTCAGGGGTTTCAAGAAGGACATCGGTCTCGTTCCCCACTTCACGGACACCCCGCCAAACAGCATCCAGGGCTTGCAAAGCGGTAAAACTGCGTACAGTCCAGGCTTCATAGCTGATATGAAAGCCGTCCCGGTCAGGGTCAATCCCATGATGAGGCAGCGGCTGCACCGCCAGCCAGAAATTCCACAGTGGAATGTGATATTCATAAGCCAATTGCGCGGTTGCCAGGTTGATGCGGTGATCGCCCTCAACGTTGTCAGCCTTTGTGGAAAGGATGGGAACCACCCCATTATCGATATAAAACTCGATAATCTCGCGCATATATTCCTCATAGCGTTCAACCGTTCGCCCCTCCCACCACACTTCCAAACTGATAATAACAATGCTGGGTTTATGAATCCGGTATTCACACTCCATCGGCGTTTCGCCGGGATTGCAAGCTTCGGGGTCTGCCCACATCGGCGAGAGCACAGCCGCTGCATTGAAGCCGCCGCGCACGGCCTGGCCGTCTCGATCAAAGGAGCCTGAGAAATTGTCAACCGTCTCCTGGAGATAAGCCTGGGAGTCGGTCAGGTTATAACGGTCAGGCTGATCATAAATGCCCATGAGAACATCCTTGATCGCCTGGCAGTCGCCCACCTTTGAAAAGTGCGTCGGGTCATTGCCCAGGCTCATCCCGCGCTGATAAATGGCGACTTCCCGCCCGGTTAATTCCGGGACGACGGGCCATTCCCGCCATTGTTCGGGTGGGAGACGCTGTTCAACAATGGACGTCGGTGTGGGCTGAGGTTGGGTTGGGGTTTGGGTGTCATCTGCCGTCGGTGAAACTGCCGGCGTCTCTGTCACCGTGAGATCGGTTGGTGTTGGTGTATTTTCTGGTATTACGGTCGAGCTATTCGCCGCTGGATTGCAGCTGGTCAATAAAAACGTAGCTACCAATGAGAGTGAGACCACCCGAAATAACGACGTCGTACGCATAAACAGTCCTTTCAAAACACCACTTCCCTGAGTGGGTTGAGATCGCAATGTTAGGGAAGGGTGCCGGAATTCAATTTCAGACAATTTTTGTCCACTACGAATTATAACATGTTCAAATTAAAAAGAACAAAAAATCACTGTAAGTATTTAATTAACCTTTACTCCATATTAACATATTACTTCTCCATATTGAAGAGAACATATGACAGCGGAAAGGCTTTACAAACACTTTTATTTTCGTTCAAAATAAGTAATATTAAATGTAATAACGGATTTATTAAGGAGATAAAAATGAAATCCAAACGTATCATCATGATTTTAAGTTTAGTCCTAGTATTGGTCGTCAACACCCTCGCCAATACCCTCCCCATCAACGGCGTGACCACGGGCGAGGTATCAGATCAGTTCCCGATCCTGTTCGTGCCGGCTGGCTATGTGTTTTCCATCTGGGGATTGATTTATGTGGCCCTGATCGCATTCGCTATTTATTCCGTGACACCCAAAGGGTTGGCAAATGAGAAGATCGATTCCATCGCCTGGTGGTTTGTCGCGGCAAATGTGTTCAATGCCTCATGGATCTTCTTGTGGCATTACATGCTGTTCACCCTGACACTGATCCCCATTTTCGGTTTGCTGATCAGTTTGATCGCCATTTATCTCAAGCTCAGGATCGGGGTCGAAAAGCGAACACTGAGCGAAACCCTGCTGGTAAGTGCCCCCTTTTCTATTTATCTAGGCTGGGCTACGGTGGCTGTGGTGGCAAACGTGTCTCAAGCGCTCTATAACCTGGGCTGGAACGGTGCACCTCTTACCGCGCCCATCTGGACGGTGATCATGCTGAGTGTAGCTTCCCTTCTGGGTGTGTTGATGATCTTCCTGCGGCACGAGGTCACCTATCCCCTGGTGCTGGTTTGGGCTTTCATCGGGATTTGGGTCAAGCACGGAGATACACCTCTGGTTGCTATCATCGCGTTGGTTTTAGCTATCGCTCTGTTCGTATTAACCCTGGGCAGATGGATCGTTTCAAAAGACAAATAAACCACAAAATCACCGTCAATCAACTTTAAAATCGCAGGGGTCAGGCATGCCTGACCCCATGTTGCATTACACATTTACTATCCAACCTTGATGAAACGCCGTCTCACCTTCGCCGGCGGTTCACACCCCCTGCAAGCGAAGCGAAATACAACAACTGCATCACGGACGTGGCAATGGCTGCCACATAAGTCAGGGCAGCGGCGTTCAATACCTGTTTGACGCCCCGTTCTTCCTGATCCGACGCGATCAGCCCACTCGATTGGAGTAATTTTTGCGCTCTCTTAGAAGCATTCAATTCCACAGGCAGGGTGGCGATGGAAAACACCGCGCCGGCAGAGAAGGCAATTACGCCCAGCCATGCCAAATTGCCGAACTCAAGAAGCAGTCCCAGCAGGATAAAAATCCAGCCAACGGTCGTACCGATGTTCACCACAGGCACCATCGCTGACCGCAGCTTCATAAATAAATAATCTTCCTGGTCCTGCTGCGCATGCCCTAATTCATGGGCTGTGATCGCCATGGCAGCCACGCTTGAACCCTGGGCAATGTCCTGGGACAGACTCAACTGATTATTTCGCGGGTCGTAATGATCCGTCAACCGCCCAGGCGTGCCCTTAAGCTGAAGATCATATAATCCCATGCGCTGAGCAAGCTTCTGCGCCACCTGTGCTCCAGTCAAACCGGATCGGTTCTGTATCTGACTCCACTTGGAATATCTGGAATTGACGTAAAATTGAACGACCAAGCTCAGCAGGAGTGCAGGCAGCATGTATATTAAATAGCTGATATTGAATGTGGGGAGAAAAAACATCTTAACCTTCCTTGATGAGTTTATTGAACCAAATCTTTAAGGACCTCAATCGCCTTGTCCAGTTGAGGATCGCGTTCCGCCTCATAGTCCTCTTCGGTCATTTCAACAATATATTCCGGCTCCAAGCCGACTTCACTGATCTGCCGTCCATCCGGTGTCAGCCAGCGGGCAATCGTCACACGTACGCCACCGGCATTATCTTTCAATGCAATCCAGCTTTGTACGGACCCTTTACCGTAAGTGGTTATGCCGACCAGAGGCCCCCGACCCAGGTCTTGGATGGCACCAGCCGTGATCTCGGAAGCGGAGGCTGTACCTTCGTTGACCAGGACCACCAGCGGGATCTCCGTGGCCAAGCCGCCGGGGATAGCTTCATAAGCATAAGTCTCGCCATCGCCGTACTGCTCATACATGACAACACCCTCGCCAATAAATTCGGAAACCACCTCAATGGCGGTATCCAGGTAACCACCGCCGTTATCCCGCAGGTCAAAAATCAAACCAATCGGATCCTGTGCCAGCAGTTCCTGCAGGGCTTCCCGCAGTTGTTCAGTGGATTTATCACCATAGTTATATAAAGCCACATAGGCAATGTCGTCTTCCAGCATCTCATAATCAGCCGTCGGGACGACAATATTGGCCCGGGTGATGATAACATCGAAAACCTCCTCGCCGCGCTGGATGGTCAGAGTGACATCCGTACCCGCGGGGCCGAGAATACGCTGTAAAACAAGATCGCCTGGGACATCGGCCATATCCTCGCCGTTAATCCCGATGACTTTGTCATTGGGCTGCAAGCCCGCTTCAGCAGCAGGTGAGCCCTTCATAGGGCTGATGATCTCAACATAATCGCCGGTAATGTCCACCCAAGCGCCGATGCCTTGATACTCCCCTTCCAGGGATTCATTGGCTTGTTCAAATTCCTCTGGCGTCATGTAGGAAGTATGTTTATCACCCAAAGCTTCCAGCATACCCTCAATGGCACCCCGCATCAGCGCCAGGTCGTCCACTGGCTGGTCAACATATTCCTCATGGACAATATCCCAGGTCTCCCACAAGGGTGCGAATAATTCTTCATATTCTTCCGGGGTGTCCCCTGAGGGATCAATGTACGGACATTCTGGGCATTCTGTGGGAACAAGGGTGGTTTCGCCATCCGTGGGTGTCTCAACGCTTTGTTCGCAAGGCGGGCATTCAGTGGGTCCGGAGACATTCGTCTCTGATTCAAACAACCGCGGCACGAAATAGCCCACACCCACGCCGGTGGTAAATACAATGGCTAATACAACAACGCCGATACCAATGGTCAAACAAGTCCGCATGACTTTGGATGTCATAGTCACTCCTAATCGTTCTTAATGGTCAAGAATCCAAATTAATACAAATCATACCGCGCCAGGGCTGCATCAACCCAAGATAATATGATGTGTTTTGTATTTGTTATGTAGATTACCACAATTTTATTAACAATTGATATAAAAAGAAAGACCTCAGCGGGAGTACGTCAGCAAGGCTTCCACCAGCAGCGCCGCCATCGCTGTCACCCCCGTCGTAAGACAGTCTTCATCCACATCAAAATCCGCTGTGTGCAGCATGGCATATTTCCCTTCCTCTGGGTTGGCTGCCCCCAGCCACAACATTGCTCCGGGAATCCTTTCCGTGTAGAAAGCAAAATCCTCACAATTAAAGGGAAAGGCCGCTTCCAGGCGGATCAGGTTTTCCTCCCCAACGGCAGCACGAAGTGCGGGCAGGGTCGCCTGAACCAGATCTCGGTCATTGCGCATGTCTGGCATGCTCCCCATTGGTTCTATGTGATAACGAACATGCCTCGCCCCGCAGATGGGGTTAAGTGCAGACCTGACCCGGCCTAAAGCCGCCCGGCGCAAATGTGAGTCCGCAGCCTTGATCCCCAAGCCGAACTCCCCCTGCCAGAATGAGGGTTCCTCATCATCCAGGCTGGCATCATAGATGATAAACTTGCGAAGGTCCTCAGGCGGGTCTTTCATTAGCTCCCAAAACGCCGCCATCTCTTCCCAGGTCTGGGGGAGTTTCCAGTCGTTGAAACGTCGTATCACCTGGCAACAATGTTTTGCAGCCGCATGCAAGTGCCTTACCGTCAGAGGATAGCCTGCCTGCGGGGAAAGGGTCACCAGGTAATGATCGAAACCTGCCAGGAACAGGTCGTCCGTCCAGGCCACCTGACCGACGGGCAGTGGCGCAACATGCAGCCCCCAGATCGCCGCAGGGACAGGATGCGCCAACGCGCCCGATTGGATCATGCGCAGCGCGCCGGTCACCTGCTCTTCCTCCGGCTGGAAGATGAAGCGCACATTACCAGGCAGATCAGAAGCCATATGGGAAAGGACGGCTGCCGTACCTATCCCGATGGCGCTGTGTACGTCATGGCCGCAGGCATGCATCACCCCAGGAATTTGTGATCGGTAAGGCACCGCGTTGATCTCCTGGATGGGCAGGGCGTCCATATCCACCCGCAGGGCGACGGTTGGCTTGCCCGGGTCGGTGATTAAATCCGCAACGATGCCGTGGCCGCCGACGCCGGTGCGGATTTCCAGAGGCAGGTCGCTCAGTCGGTCGGTGATATATGCTGCCGACCAGCTCTCCTCCCCCGAAAGCTCAGGGTGCATATGCAGATCACGCCGAATCTCAACTAGCGGGTCGAGAAGATCAGACACATGATGCTGAATGGCTTTAAAAAATTTGGAGGATAGGACGGTGTTCTTTACCGGATTATTATTCTTCAATAGAAACCGTTCTTAACATTGATCACATGTTAGAGAAATAGTAAATCAAAGCATTGATACTCTTAATATGCGGGCTGCCGTCATGACGATGAGCGCCGATGGACACCGTCGCCATCCCCAGCGCTTTTGCAGTTACAAGGTTGTCCGGCGAATCATCCACAAGCAGGCAATTTTCCGGTATATCGTGGACGATGCTCAGCGCTTTTTTGTAGGCTTCCTCCTGAGGCTTGCAGTGCGGCATCATGGCATAGATATCAATGATACCCTCAAATTGGTCTGAGACTCCCAGGTGATCCAGCACCCGCTTTGCGTGGGCGGTATAGGCATTGGTGAAGATGAACTTACGTTGCGGCAGGTCTTGCAGGACGCGGTATAGGTTTGGGTCTACAGGAATGCGTTCTTCCACGGGAACATCGTGGACGTAATCCAGGAAGTCTTCCACATCCACTTCAAATTCAGCTTGCAGCCCGCGCAGGGTCGTGCCGTACTCCTTCCACAACCGATGGCGTAATGCTGGCACTTCATCAGCTGGCAAACCCATCTCCTCCAGCATATAGCGCTGCATGCGAGAGCGGATCATCTCCCACACGCCACAGTCGTGGGGATAGAGCGTGTCGTCCAGGTCAATCAATAGGGTATGGATATCTTGAAAAGCCATTAATCTGCCTTCGGATTTCTTAGTAAAGTAAAGTAAAGAAGAAGTGCGGGGGCGAACAGAACCACCATAACACCATAGGCAACCGGATGCACCTCCCATGCGCCGCTGGGAAACGTGCCTGCTCCGAACACCACTGCACCGGTGATAAAAATTGTTAGCGAAAGAATGCCCAACGTGCGGTTCAGCTTCCTTTTTATCAGAAATTGCGCTGAAAAAATAATCCCCAAAAGGATACCCAGCACATCCGTCCCTGCCAGCCCGAATAAGAAAGCCATGCTTTGCGTTTCCCATCCACCGGGCGGCGGCAATAACGGAAAGGGGTATGCCACGTCCTGCAGGATGACCAGCCCTGCCCTCGCCAGGGTGAGTAAGTGCAGGCTTTGCAGGATGCCGTAGTAAAGCACCAGTATTCTCATCCATCTTCCGCGTTGTTTCATTCAACTCTCCCTAAACACTCATGGATTTATGTTTATCTTACCAGCACATCTAAAAACAGGGATGTTTTTAAGTCTGAACAATAACGAAATGATTCTCGGATTGGCATCACGACCAAGATTCTGACTTTGTTAATGCCAGCGCCACCCAATCATCTTGAGACAGCCGGTCTATCTCCCTGAAACCTCGCTCTTGTGCTGCCGCCAGGACATCTTCAACCTGATGGTCCAATATCCCTGAAAGGAGCAGCTTTCCATTCTGGCTGACCAGGTTCCCCAACCCCAGCTCAAAAAGCCGGATGATAACCGGCGCCAGGATGTTGACCATCACCAGAGAGGCTTCTTGAATCATAAAGCGACCTGTCAGAATTTCCTCCACCGACCCCTTCATAGCTTCCACCACGGCGGGCAGAATATCATTTAACTGTGCATTTTCCCGAGTCGAACCCACCGCTTCCTCGCTGATATCCACAGCCAGCGCATGGGCGGCGCCCAGCTTGATCGCTGCGATGGAGAGGATGCCTGACCCGCAGCCGACATCTATGACGATCTCACCAGCTTCCAGGTGGCGTTCCAGCAACAGCAGGCTGAGCTGTGTGGTGGGATGGGTGCCTGTCCCGAAGGCCATGGCAGGGTTGATACGGATGATAATGCGCTCACCGACCTCCCCCGACTTGTCCCAGGCGGGTTTGATCATCACCTTCTCGCCAACGGGGACAGGGGCATAATGCTTCTTCCAAGCAGCCATCCAATCCTCATCATGCACTGGGGAATAGGTCGGTTCCGGGATGGACGAAATCTGGCTCAGATGCCAAAGCGCTTCGTTCAATTCCTGGCGTTTTTCTTCCAGATGCTCATTGACAGCCAGATACCCTGATACCAGGATCTCACCAGTGGGGACAGCGTCGTGAGTCTTTTTATCGTATTTTGTGACACTCTCCATGACCACGCCATTATAAACAAAACGCCCCAGCACTTCTGCCAGGGCTTCTGCGATTTCTCCATTGCACTGTATTTGGACTTTTATCCAGTGGACTTTACTCCTCAATTCAGCCACCAAACACCTCTCTGAGCTTCTCGAAGAAACTCTGCTCCTGGATCTTGATATCCGAGTCCATGGTCTCAGCCAATTTCTCAAATAACTCCCGTTGTTCTTCTGTCAACTTGTTTGGAATCTGGACTGAAACGGTCACTAGTTCGTCCCCGGTGCCTGAACCCCGCAGATGGGGGATACCTTTCCCGCGCAGACGGAATGTCTTCCCAGGCTGCGTACCGGATGGGATCCGCAGGTTCACATCCCCGTCCAGGGTAGGGATTTGGATTTCATCGCCAAGGACCGCCTGAGCGATGTTGATATCCAAATCAAGCAGGACATCATCACCTCGCCGGCGGAAATAGTCGTGTTTTTCAACCTCTATCTCAAGATAGAAATGTCCGTGGGGTCCGCCGTTAACCCCAGGTTGACCCTCTCCCGCCAGCCGGATTTGGACGCCGTCAGAGACGCCTGCAGGGATGGACACCATCTTGCTGATGGTCTTCCTCTCCAGACCGCTCCCACCGCATGTTGGACAAGGGGTATCAATCACCTCACCGCTGCCGTTGCAGCGTGGGCAGGTGGCCACCTGTACCATGGACCCCAGCAAGGTCTGGTGCACCTGGCGTACTTCTCCAGTGCCGTTGCATTGCGGACACGTGCGCGGAGAGGTGCCAGGTTTTGCGCCGGTGCCGTTACAGGTGTGGCAGGTCTCATTTCGCGTGATCTTTACTTCCTTTTCCACACCGAACGCCGCCTCTTCAAAGGTCAATTTGATCCGTTGAGAAAGGTTAGTCCCCCGTCGGGGTGTATTACGCGAGCGCCTGCCCCCTACGCTGCCAAATCCGCCGAACCCAAACAAGCCTTCCAGAATATCGGAGAGGTCAATATTGGTGAAGTCAGGCATGCCCTGGGTATTGACGCCGGCATGGCCGTAGCGGTCATATGCTGCCCGTTTTTCCTGATCGGAAAGGACAGCGTAAGCCTCGTTGATCTCTTTAAATTTCTCTTCCGCATCCTGATCGTCGCTTACATCCGGATGATATTGACGCGCTAACTGCCGAAATGCGGATTTTAAGTCGTCTTCATTCGCATTTCGGGATACGCCCAGCACTTCATAATAATCACGTTTTGCCATAAATTTTATGTTTTTGTAAATCTTGAACGAATAATGCCTGTCTTGCTATTAATCTGGTTGAGTCTACTCAGAATGGAGGTCAGTGTCAAATCACGTCCCTACTGAATATGCCGTCAGGTGCCCGAAGATATCCCGGGCACCTGTGAGACTCATTGAAAACGATTAAGATTTTTAGACCTGTTTGAATTCGCCGTCAACGACATTTTCATCATCATCGCCCGACTCGCCCTCAGAAGGCTTCCCGCCTTCAGCTTCAGAACCGCCAGCGCCTTCGCCGGCAGCTTGCTGTTGCTTATAGGCAGCCTGTCCGAGCTGCTGCAGAACTTCTGTTAAATTTTCGGTGGCTTTCTTAATGGCATCAATATCCTCGCCGTCTTTGACCTCGCGCACCTTCGCCGCAGCGTCCTCAACCTTCTGTTTGAGGTCATCAGGTACCTTGTCGCCCAGGTCTTTAAGCGTCTTCTCAGCAGAATAGACCGTATTATCAGCCTGGTTTTTCGCTTCAATTAATTCTCGGTGTTTGAGATCTTCCTCGGCATGCTGCTCGGCTTCCTGACGCATCTGCTCAACTTCTTCCTCACTCAAACCAGAAGAAGCGGTAATGGTGATATTCTGGCTGCGCCCAGTGGCTTTATCCTGAGCAGTCACCTCCAGGATGCCGTTGGCGTTAATGTCGAAAGTCACCTCAATTTGCGGGACACCGCGCGGCGCCGGTGGAATGCCGTCCAGAATGAATTTACCCAGGGATTTGTTGTTGGTAGCCATGGGGCGTTCACCCTGAAGCACATGGATTTCCACTTGTGTCTGGTTGTCACTGGCTGTGGAAAAGATCTGACTCTCCCGGGTGGGGATGGTTGTGTTGCGTTTGATCAGCGGTGTCGCCACGCCGCCCAGGGTCTCCACAGATAGGGTCAGCGGGGTCACATCCAGCAAAAGGATGTCCTTGACCTCGCCGCCAAGCACGCCAGCCTGAATCGCTGCGCCTATGGCCACGACCTCATCCGGGTTGACGCCCTTATGCGGTTCCTTGCCGAACATCTTTTCAACTTCGGACTGAATCCGGGGCACACGGGTCATACCGCCCACCAAAACAACCTCATCAATGTCCTTCTTGGAGAGGTTGGCGTCATCCAATGCCTGTTTGACAGGCGTCAGGCTGCGTTCAATCAGGTCTTCCGTCAATTGCTCAAATTTCGCCCGTGTCAGGGTCATCACCAGGTGTTTAGGTCCTGACGAGTCTGCTGTGATATAAGGCAGGTTGATTTCAGACTGCATGGTGGTGGAAAGTTCAATCTTGGCTTTCTCTGCCGCTTCCTTTAAACGCTGCAGGGACTGGCGGTCATTCCGCAGATCAATCCCTTGTTCCTTTTTAAACTCGTCAGCCACATAGTCAATAATGCGTTGATCGAAGTCATCGCCACCCAGGAAGGTGTCACCGCTGGTCGAGCGCACTTGGAACACACCTTCCCCAACATCCAGGATGGAAATATCAAAGGTGCCGCCGCCCAGGTCGTACACGGCGATAACCTCATTCTTCTTTTTATCCAAGCCATAAGCCAGGGAAGAAGCCGTGGGTTCGTTGATGATCCGCAGGACTTCCAATCCAGCAATCTTCCCTGCATCCTTGGTGGCGTTTCGTTGAGCGTCATTAAAATAAGCGGGCACGGTGATCACCGCCTGCGTGACGGGTTCCCCCAAATAGGCTTCCGCATCACGCTTGATCTTCGACAGGATCATAGCTGAGATCTCAGGCGGAGAGTATTCCTTGCCGGCCAGCATGACTCGCAAGTCGCCGTTGGGCGCTTTGGTCACCTCATACGGCACCAGTTTCATGGCGCGTTGAACTTCTGGGTCATCATATTTACGGCCCATAAAGCGTTTGATCGAGAAGATCGTATTCTCCGGATTGGTGATCGCCTGGTTGCGAGCTACCCGCCCCACCAACCGCTCACCATTTTTATTAACAGCGACTACAGAGGGGACTAAGCGTTCCCCTTCTGCGGAGGGAATCACAACGGGTTCGCCGCCAACCATCACTGCGCCGACAGAGTTCGTTGTTCCCAGGTCAATTCCAATAATTTTTCCCATAATATATTGCCTCCAGTTTTCTAACGGGCGACCCGCACCATGGCGGGACGTATGATACGATCAGATATTCTGTAACCCGGCTGGACAATGTCAATGATCTGTCCTTCTTTGAAATCCGGGTCATCTTCCTGTGTGATGGCTTCATGGATGTTCGGGTCGAATTCGTCCCCGGGATTGACTTCCATATGTTCCACACCCTGATTTTTCATTTGCTTGAGCAGTTTGTCATAAATTAATTTAATGCCTTCCACCCATTTCTCAGCCGCTTCCCCCTCCGGTTTATTTTTGAGGGCGCGTTCCAGGTCATCCACCACATCAAGGAAGATTTTCAGAACGCTGGTCATCGCATCCTGATAGGAACGGGCGGCGTCACGCTGAACGCGTTTTCGATAGTTCTCAAGGTCGGCGCGGGCGCGCAGCCAGCCGTCCTTTTGCTCTTCGACCTCCGCCTCGAGAGATTCGATCTTTATCACCAAATCATCGTATTCGTCGAAGGTCAGGGCGACCATAGGTTGGTCTTTTTCAACTTCCGATTCCCCATCACTGTTGTCTTGGATGGGATCCTGCTCTTTTTCTTGGTCTTTCTGCTCTTCTTCTTTATCTTTCTTTTCTTTTTCTTTATCCATGCATCACTCCAGAACCATGATTCTTGTTTAAATTATTGCAATCTTCATGCCGCCAGTGTCTCAGAAACGAGATCGCTGAGAACATTCGCCACAAAGCGGACAGTTGAGATCGTGTGATCATAAGGCATACGGATGGGACCCAGAACGCCAACCGAACCGGTCATGCTGGCAGGGTCGCCGTACCGCGCCAGAACGACTGAGCACTGCCGCAGCTCCTCCCAAGTCCCCTCCCCACCTATCAGCACCTGGATCCCGCCCACATCTGCGTTCATCACCGTGCTGGCCAGCAGGTTTTCCAACAAAGACCGCTCTTCAAGGACTCGCAGCGCCTGACGGGCTTCATCCGATTCAGCGAATTCCGGCTCGGAGAGCACATTGGTCATCCCGTCCAGATAGATTTCACCGGTGGCGGATTCTTCAATCAGCGATATTTCCGTGATAAGGATATCGAGAATGTCTTTTCCCAGGGCATCCACCTGATCCTTAAATCGGGTGATCGCTTGTGCGTCGCAACGGATACACAAATTTGACAATTGATTTGCGATTTCCGAAAGACGTTCCTGGGAGACCGGCTCTGCCAGGCTGATGAACTGCTGGCAGATTTCGCCGCCCATCAACACAAGCACCATCAATACCTGCCGTCCATGGGTGGCGATCAGCTCCAGATGTTTGAAGATTGCTTTATCCGAGTGCGGCGCGGTCACCAGGGATGCCGCTTGAGATTGATTGGCAAGGACAGACGCCGCCAGCCTCAGCCATTGCTCAACATCCTGTCGTGATTGGTAAAACTGATGGGTGATCGTGCGGCGCGTGGTGGTCGGGAGGCCCGTCTTTTGGATGAGATTCCGGACGAAATAACGGTACCCCTCCTCCGTGGGCACACGCCCCGCAGATGTGTGCGGCTGGCGCAGTAATTCCTGATCAGTCAAGACCGCCATCTCATTACGCACGGTGGCGGAACTCATTGACAGGTCATATTTATCCACCAACGATTTCGATCCGACCGGCTGCGCCGAACGGATATGCTCGTGGATAATCAACGTCAGGATGAGTTTTTGGCGATTGGTCAGTTCCATAGAGACCTCTGTAAAATTTAGCACTCTCATCGTGAGAGTGCTAAAACAGCACAAACTTAATGTTACCATGACCAAAAAAACCCGTCAAGAACTGGGGATGCTCAGGGATATTAGAAATTTGTAAGAAAATAGTGAATAGGGACTGGAAATTAAGGAGAAGTAGATCGTCACCGCGTGTGAAGGAGCCCACGTGGCAACTATGAGATTGTGTCACCCCTTTTCAGCGGTTTGGCGCCATAGGAGGACATCTCACCTTTTTAACCTCACCCTGTATACATTCCTGTCGATCCCGCCAAACTTGTATTTATAATCCTCATCGCCCCGCATGAAATCAAATTCCTGGATGCCATTCATCGTCGCCCACTCGATCATATAGATCAGCAGCAGCCAGCCTGGCGAAAATTCCCGATACTCCCATTCCCATCCTGAGTTATACAGCCATAGTCGCTCATTGAAGTTAAACGACATATTGCCTGCTGCCTTTTCGCCGTCGATCGTAAAAAACGCAAGCTGCAGCCACCCATAATCGAAAGCAACCTGGGCAGTGTTGTGCAGGTGCTGCCTCATAGGGTCGGTGAGAAAATCTTGCTTATTTGGGTCCTGCGCCATCATCGTCAGGAAAGCATCCACCTCATCATGCAGGCGGTCGGGGTTATCCGCAAATACCAAAGCGCCGTCCATAAAACTGGTCTCCAGATTACGCAGCTTGCGCCGGATCTCACGCCGCTGTTTTCCGTCAATCCCTTCCATATAAGAGTTGAAGTCGCCGGGCAGGGGGATATACGGCGAGGGCTGTAGGCGAACCTGCTCATACATCCATCCCAGCCGGTCTGCTTCAGCTTGTAATGTCTCCAGGATCGGCGACCCTTCCAGGATGTTATACAAATCCAGCCCCTTCCATTCAGGGAGACTTGTTTCGCTTATAAGAAAATCGATCAAACCTGAGATGAATGGCGACAGGTCTTCGGGTGCCACGATGAAATCGAGAAAATCCGAGACCTCAATCGCACCCACGAACATCAGCGCATGCTCTCCCAGGACATTCTCAGCGTGAAACAGGGGTGCAATTCCAATCAGTTGTTCATTTTCAAAAGCCGCACAAAGTACAAGTTGACTTTCCTCTGGCCATTCGCCTCCGCCCCGTGTCCGCCACCATGCTTCCAGGTAATCATAGGTCAAAAAGGGAACAACACTTGCACTTTTATACAACAGCTGGTTCCACGCTTTTTTATAACTTGCCAGCGCATCGAAAGTGTTGTATCGTTTAAACTCCATAGAAAAAATTATACCTTAGCGTAGGAATGTGTATAATGAAACTGTAAACCGTATCTCAGATTGGCCAGGTGCCTATGTATGATTTAAACCTCATCCCCATTCACATCCGCCAGGGTGATCTCGTCGCCCAGCTCCCCGGCTTCTATGCCGCGGCTCCGCCTCGGCGGTCTGCACGCAGCCGCGCGGAGGACAAATTGATCCTCTCCTTCTTCACCATCGGCGAGGGCATGTCCCCTGAAACCCAGCAGGAGCTTTTGGAACGTTTGTCACAAACCTTTTTCAAAACCAGCGGCTCTGTCACAGCTGCCCTGCGGACGCTGATTGAAACCTTGAACCTGATCATGCTGGAGGAAAATCTCAAGGTTGCGGAAAAAGGCGAAACGATAACCGGCACGCTGACGGCAGTTGCCGTTCACCGCCAGAATATCTATCTGGTGCAGAGCGGCGGAATGCAAGCCTTCGTCCTCACCCACCAGGGGTTGCAGCACTTCAGCGATGCCAGTCAGAGCGACCGCGGCTTGGGCGTCAGTCGGACGCCGTCCATCCGCTACTATCAAGCTAATCTTGGGAACGGCGGCTATGTCTTTATGACGGATAAAACGCCGGAATCCTGGACAGAAGATGCTTTGTTTTCTGATCAGTTCCCCACCCTGCCCAATTTACGCCGCCGGCTGCTCAACCAATCCCCCTCCGATTTCAGGATCGACCTCGTCCAGGTCGTCCCGGGAGAAGGGCAAATCCATCACCTGCAGCCCGAAAGCCGATCCGCATCAGCGCCAGAAGTGGAAAAAAGCGATGAGACGCCGGAACAAGCCATTATGCCCCCTCCCCTTCCTGATGAGCAAGAGCAAGAGCACGAGCAGGAACAAGAGCAGGAAGAGGCACAAGGGTTGGGTAAAACACAGGAAATTACATCAAGACCAGACCAAACACCAGCACTGCCAGACAAAAACCTACCTGTGGCTGAACCTAACCAAACAATCCAGCAGCCTCACCCCAGCACTGCTGAGAAGTCCGGCCCCTCACGTAAGGAGACCCTGCGAGAACAGGGCGAACAACTGAAACGGGAAAGCATCAAAGGCTTGCAAGCTTTCTTTACATGGTGGCGAAACACAAAAGGACGCATCCAAACCTTTTTCAGAGACCTGATTGCCAAATGGTCACCCAAAAGTTCACAAGGTGTACTCAGACTGTCCAAAGGGACACTGACAGTAATAGCCGTCGTTGTACCTCTTGTTGTGGCGGGGATCGCTGTTGGCATCTATCTGGCGCGTGGGCGGACCCTTCAATACAGCTATCATATGAACCAGGCAATGACCGCTTCGCAACAAGCTGTTACAGCGGAGGACCCTCTTGATTCCCGAGACCAATGGGTGCAGGTGCTGAGCTTCCTCGATCAGGCTGAATCCTACCGTTCGACCGATGAGGTCACAGCCCTGCGCGACCAGGCGCAGGACTCCCTGGATGTGTTGGACGGCGCTGTCCGGCTGGAATACCATCCAGCCATCATCGGGTCTCTGTATTCCGAGATTAACATCACCCAAATCATATCCTTCGGCGCAGATCTATACCTGTTCGACGCAGCAGGTGGACGGGTTATCCATGCCGAGCGCACCAGCCAGGGTTACGAGATTGACCCCGATTTCGTTTGCGCTGCCGGCAGTTTCGGCAGCGCCGCGGTGGGTGCGCTGTTGGACATGACACAATTACCCATCAACAACCCCTACAATGCCCATATCCTTGCTGCGGATGGGTTGGGAAATGTGATTTACTGTACACCAGGGGAAGACCCGATTGTACAACCTCTGCCCAGCCTATCCGGAACAGATGGAGGAGTTGCCCATATCGTCTACGAGAGCGGTTACTTATATGTTCTCAATCCTGCCGCTAATACCGTCCAGGTCTTTAAATCCACCAATGGTCAATTTTTAGACACACCCACTGATTTCTTTGAAGGATCAAATGCCGGGGAAAAACCCGATCTGAATCAGATCGTTGATATGGATGTCAATGGACAGGAAATCTATTTATTACGGCAGGATGGTAGGCTGGTGGACTGCAGATCCAGCGGACTTTCAAGCGATCCCGTGATATGCGATAACCCCGTCAAATATATAGATGGACGCCCCGGTAAAGAGGATCAGGAAATGGTAATGTCGGATGGTGCCTATAGTTCTATCCTATATATGGATCCCCCCGACCCATCCATCTACATCTTGGAGACAACTAACGCTGATATCTACCAGTTTTCCCTGCGTTTCAAGCTTTATAAAAGGCTGCGTCCGGATATGGGAGATTATGAAGTGGAATCCCCAACGGCTACCGCTTTTACCATCGGAATTGATCGGATCGCATTCCTCGCCTTCGGACATCAGGTGTTCTACGCTTATGTAAAATAAGAGCATTTGATGGGGATAAGGCAGTAGAATTTAACCAAAGGAGGATAGGGGGCTATCCATGGTGATGACTTAACACACTTGCCAGAGGGCAATGTAAAGGTTAATGTTACAATTGAGTTTCAGAAAAGACCAAAAACGATACTAAGGAGGAACATGGCAAAAGTTGATCCCCGAATTGAAGAGCTGCGCCAGATGCGCGCCAAAGCCCAACTAGGCGGCGGTCAGGACCGCATTGACCGCCAGCACGCTAAGGGCAAATTGACCGCGCGGGAACGGTTGGACCTGCTTCTGGACAAGGGCAGCTTCACGGAGCTGGAACCTTTTGTGACCCAGCAGAACGACCCGGATGGAAAATCCAACCTGGGTGACGGCGTCGTCACCGGCTATGGCACAGTGGACGGTCGAACCGTTTATGTTTACGCCCAGGATTTCACCGTCCAAGGCGGCGCGCTGGGCGAAATGCACAGCCGCAAGATCTGCCGTGTGATGGATTTGGCAGCCGCCAACGGCAGCCCCATCATCGGCATGATCGACTCGGGCGGCGCCCGGATTCAGGAGGGCGTCAAGAGCCTGGGCGGCTATGCTGAAATCTTCAAACGTAATGCTCAGTATTCCGGCGTTGTTCCGCAGATCAGCCTGATCCTCGGTCCTTGCGCCGGCGGTGCAGCTTACTCCCCCGCCATGACGGATATGATCATCATGGTCGAAAAGCAGTCCTTTATGTTCCTCACCGGCCCTCAGGTGATCAAAACCGTGACCGGCGAGGAGACCGATTTCGAATCTCTTGGCGGCGCACAGGTGCATCTGAACTTGAGTGGAACAGCCCACTTGATCACCAATGATGAAGAGGCTGCCCTGTCCTTAGCCCGCTACGTGCTGGGCTATCTTCCCTCCAACAACATAGAAAATGCACCGGTCTCAGAAAACGGAGACGACCCCGAACGCAAATCAGAAATGCTGAACAGCCTGGTACCGGTTGATCCTGGAACACCCTATAACATGCACACTGCCATTGAAGCAGTTGTTGATCAAGGATCATTTCTGGAACTGCAGGCGGGGTTCGCCCGCAATGCGGTTGTGGGTCTGGCGCGTTTTGACGGCATGCCGGTGGGAATTATCGCCCAGGAACCCAGTGTGATGGCTGGCGTGATCGACATTGATGCAGCGGACAAGATCAGCCGCACCGTGCGGTTTTGTGACGCCTTCAACCTTCCCCTGGTGACCTTCGTGGATTCACCCGGGTTCCTCCCAGGTGTGAGTCAGGAACATCGCGGCATCATCCGCCACGGCGCAAAGGTATTGTATGCCTATTCCGAGGCAAACGTCCCCAAGGTGAGCATTGTCACCCGCAAAGCCTACGGCGGAGCTTATGTCGTCATGAGCAGCAAGTACCTGGGAACGGACATCAACTACGCTTGGCCCAGCGCAGAGATCGCAGTCATGGGGCCAGAAGGCGCCACCAATATCCTATACCGCAAAGAACTTGCTCAGTTGGATGATCCCGAAGCGGAGCGCGAGCGGCTGGTTGCTGAATATCGCAAGCGGTATCTGACGCCCTATGCCGCAGCCCAAACCGGTTATGTGGATGATGTCATTGAGCCGGCTGAAACCCGCCCGATGATTATCAAAGCCTTGCGGGCTATCCAACATAAATCTGAACAGCATCCACCCCGCAAACACGGCAATATGCCAGTCTGAGAGGGTTATTGATGAGCGATATACAACAAGGATTACTAATTGCCGCGATTGGGATGGGGCTGGTATTTATCGTCATCATCTTCCTGTGGGGCTTGATGGCGTTAATGATGAGGATCACCTCCCGCGGGGAGAAAGTTGAAGAACCTGTTGAGATGGGGGAAGAAACCGATGCACCCTTAGTGCCTGAAATGCAGGCTGCTGAAAGTCAACGCCGGGCTGCGGCTGCTGCCGTGGCGGTTGAAATAGCACTCATTGCCAGCAGCAGCCTTTCAAAAAAACGGCAGGGGAATCATGGGGGCGAATTAAGCCCCTGGCAGGTTTTTCACCGTTCCCGCCAGCTTCAACAAAAGAACATACGAGGATAACCCTATGAAGATGAAAGTCGTAATTGATAACCAAACTTACGAGGTGAACATTGAAGACATTCATGCCCGTCCTGTGATCGCTCTTGTGGAAGGTGAACGGTATGAGGTGTGGCCTGAGACACAGGACACAATTTCACCCAGCGTTTCAAGTGCACCGGCTGTTTCCGTACCAACGCCGTCCCAGGAGATACCTCAAAAATCGCCCGAGCCGCAAACCGGCGGCGATAAGGAGGTGACTTCACCATTGCCGGGTGTGATTATCGCCATTTTAGCCAAACCCGGCGACGCTGTTACCCGCGGACAGGAACTCTGTACGCTGGAAGCCATGAAAATGAAGAATGCCATACACGCCAACCGTGCGGGAACCATTGCCTCTGTTGAGGTCAGCGTTGGTGACCAGGTCAACCATGGACAGGTTTTGATGACCTTTACCGAATAAGGGAGCCCATTAATGGATTTTTCTTTCTTGTTGGAAGAGATCACCCGTGGATTTACTCAATTCAGCCTGGGAGGGGCTGTGATGATCCTGGTCGGCGTGGTACTTATCACACTGGCAGTGGTCAAGGAGTATGAACCCGTTCTGCTTCTACCCATCGGCTTTGGTTGCATTATGGCTAATATAGGGATGTCAGCCGATACCGGCTTTATGAAGGTGATCTATGACGCGGGTATCGACACAGAATTATTCCCCTTGCTGATCTTTATCGGCGTTGGCGCCATGATTGATTTCAGTCCCTTACTGGCGCAGCCCAGGATGGTCTTATTGGGCGCTGCGGGGCAGTTTGGCATCTACGGCACCCTCCTGCTGGCTCTCTTGCTGGGATTCCCCATGAATCAAGCTGCTGCTATCGGGGTTATTGGCGCAATTGACGGCCCCACGGCAATTTTTGTGGGCAGCAAATTAGCACCAGAGATTCTTGCCCCCATCGCCGTTGCAGCCTATTCCTACATGAGCCTGATCCCCATCATCCAACCCCCCTTGATGCGGCTGCTGACCACCCGTAAAGAGCGCTTGATCCGCATGGAATACACACCGCGCCCTGTTTCCAGGACGACCCTGGTCGTCTTCCCCGTCTTTGTCACAGTGGCGGTCAGCCTGGTGGCGCCGGACGCCGCGCCTCTGATCGCATCTCTCATGCTCGGCAATCTCCTTCGCGAGAGTCTGGTTGTGGACCGATTGAGTAAAGCTGCTCAAAACGAGATCATCAACATCGCCACCCTTTTCCTGGGGTTGTCCATTGGCGCGACGATGAAAGCCGAATCCTTTCTCAACCTCCAGACCTTGATGATCCTGGGGTTGGGATTGGCGGCTTTTATTCTGGATACAGTTGCAGGTTTGCTCTTTGGAAAATTGATGTCCGTATTAAGCGGGCGCAAGGTCAACCCCCTGATAGGCGCCTGCGGAATCAGCGCCTTCCCAATGGCTGGGCGTTTGGCGGCAAAGATGGCACAGGATGAGGATTTTGAGAACTTCATCCTGATGCACGCCATGGGTGCCAATACCGCCGGCCAGTTGGGCAGCGTGATCGCCGGCGGTCTCTTGCTGGCATTGGTTTCGGGTTTGAGTTGACATCATTGACGTTTCAGTAATGCGTTAGAACCGAAGGGATATTAAAAATATAATAAAAACAAACCGCGTGCTGAAGAGCACGCGGTTTGTTTTTGAGAGAAGCAATTAAAAATGATTGTTCTTAATGTGTCTTCTCACAGCCATCTTGTGAGTGACAGGAATAGAAGGGATGCCGCCATCGTCGTACTTGGAAAAGGTCCTTTTCACTGGCGGGTATCGGCCGCCCAGAACGTTTGATAAACGTTACAGAACCATTGGACGCTCTCAAGTGGTTAAATTTTCGTTTCTTATCTTCTATTTCCAGACGTTTTTCCCATACAAGCATTTGGTTGATAAATTGTAAATGAGTCATCATAAACCTTCTTTCTGCAACCGGTTGCATACCAGTTTAAAAAAAATACATCTTGTGAGCGTCTTACGCCGATTCTCGCACAACTAATTCCACAGGGGTGGTGACATGGGTGATCACACCATTCTTTAAATATTCGATCAGGTTTTGAGCCAGCAGCTTGCCTGCCAAAGGGATGTTCTGTCGAACAGTGGTCAGTGGCAGGTTATTGTATTTCGCGATTGCCAGATCGTCATACCCAATGACAGCGACATCCTCTGGAACACGCTTACCCTGATCCTGGATGACATCAATAGCGCCAATTGCCATCAAATCGCTGTTGGCAAACACCCCATCCACATCGGGTGTCTGCTCTAACAGTTGTTGCATCGCCCATATTCCCGACTTATGAGAATAGTCTCCATAGACCACCAAACTTGGTTCAATGCTCCCTCCAGCAGCCTCTAAGGCAGTTAGATACCCCTTGAAGCGGTTTTTAACTTCCAAATCATCCTCGTGACCGCCGATAAAGGCAATCTTCTGCCTGCCTGTTCGGATCAAGTGCTGTGTTGCAAGCCTGCCTCCAGTGATATTGTCCCCAGAAACTGAGCAGCAGTTATAATCCGGCGACGGGATACCCCAGACGATAAATGGTGCATCCATATCAATCAGAGTTTTAATGTACGACTGCTTATGCGAGGAGGTCATAAGAATGAAGCCGTCCACTCTGCCGCTGCTAAGGTATTGCTGCGCCCATCCTCTGTCATCGGGGTCAATATGAATGACGAGTAACTCGTAACCAAGTGCATGCAATCCGTTGGTGATGCCGCCCATAATTTCCAAGCCGAACTGGTCTTCTGCCCAGTAACTGTTTTTATAATAAGCCTGTGTCACATACGCAATCGTGCGACTCTGCTGCATGCTCAAATTCCTAGCAGGCTGATTAATTCGGAAATGGTGTTCACGGGCAATCGCCTGGATACGTTCCTTCGTTTCTTGCTTGACAAGCGGGCTGTCGTTCAAAGCTCTGCTCACTGTTGATTTAGAGACATTTGCCAGCCTGGCGATATCTTCAATATTTCTAACACTATTTTTTCTCATAATTTTGCAACCGGTTGCATTATAACAAATTAAAGCAGCCGTGTCAAGAGAATTGTTCAATTTCATCTGGAATATTATTCACCCAAAGTGAAAAGACAACCAGGTGATCTTCTGCTAAAAATTCCTCCCGCCTTTGAAAAGGTGCTGTTTAATAACTCCTAATTCCTTCCAACCATTCAGTTGATTATTCTTTCTCTTTCAATTCTTTGGGTTTCCAAATGCCAATCAGGTCACCCGTCGTCTCCAATGAGACCTCCTCCCAGGAATCAACCGCAAACGCCAAATAACCCAGCCCGGCAGTAGGCAGGGATTCCACTTCCCCATCAATGATTTGCAGATATGCTTCAAGTCCCGGGTTATGTGCAACGATCATAACCGTTTCGATCTCATCATCTACTGCCTTAAGCATGTCAATAAAATCCTGCGGCTCACCCATATAAAGGCCATCAGAGAACACTATCCGACCCTGATAACTCAAGGTTTCGACGATAATGCCCACTGTCTCCTTAGCCCGAACAGCAGTGGAGGACAAGATTAAATCTGGCATCAAATCATTGTCGATCAAGACTTTAGCAATACGTTTTGAATCCTTCCTACCGCGTTTTCTTAATGGGCGCTCTCGGTCTTCAAGGTTCTCGTCTTTCCAGCTTGATTTGCCATGTCGCATCAATAGTAATGTTTTCATCCCATACTACTCCTCAATGATGATTGTTCACCAAAAAAAATCATAACACAATTTATGGCGGGTGCAAAAGAATGTATGTTTAACAACAATTCCTTAATATTCACTCGACACCGAAGATTAATCTTCTTCTGGGTCAATGGCATTGAAAACATCCTCAAATATCAATGTCGTTGAAGGTGCTCATTCGTGATTTTCAGAAAATCGATATTGACCTGCCGATACCAGTCCAGATGCGCCTGAACGGACGACTTGTCTCTGGATTTACCTTTTGAAAATGAAGGCAGAAACTTTCTGTTACTCAAACGAGGATGTCCCTTTTTATTGCTGCTTAGACTCGTTCTTTTTTGTTAATGGATTTTTCACCTCCTAACATAAACTGAAAGTGCTTTAAATTGCCGGACTGCGGATATCATTCCCGCAGTCCGGACAATACACCATTAATAAGACCGTAGGCCATGTCTACCAATATCTTTTTGCTGACCTACCCTCTTAATTGTTATGTCAAAGGGACATTAATTCCAACCTTTGTATAACCTTACATGATTTTGCTACAAATGTAATGGTTTTACCTTTTAATTGTCCCGAGTTATAATAATGAAGTCTTTTTAAGGCATTGTATTAAAATAACTAATTTCTATGACAGAGATACGAGATAATTTATCAATGACAAATCGTCATAAATCACTAAGCAGCAATAATCGATTCAGTGAGGTCCTCATATCACCGAGGATGATTTATCATGCAGCGTAATATGCAAAACCTCTCCTTCCTGGCCATCATAGGCGCTTTGTTGAGCTGCGCGTTTTTCTTCTCTCAGCTAACCCAATCCAACCCGCCATCTCCCCTCTCACAAGAGACAGAAACAGAGAAGGCTGAAAAACCCGAATTGGTGTCTATTGATGATTTCCCGGACTGCACAAATCTTGAATCTGAAGAAGAAATTTTATCCTGTTACAAAGAGGCGACCTCGCTCTCCCAGCAATTATTGGAATCGAAGATCGATGCCATCCTGGAAATGGAAGCGGATTCCCGTCATCGGATGGATTTCATGGAAGTCCAGCTTTCATGGGAAGAATCCAGGGACACGGAATGTAACTTTGTTCAAGGTATGAGCCAAAGTGAAGAAGAAGCCACTTTGAATAAACTGATCTGTCTGAAAGATCATAACCTTGCTCGAAGCGAACAGCTTCAATCCTATTACTGCGAATGGTATGATTCATCCTCTTGTGAGAACTAAATGAACACTCCGACTCACATCACACTCAAAAAGGCTTTCCTTGTTCATTCAATGAATGGGAGAATGTGTATTAGATAGTAACAAAATATTAATCTTATTCCCTTTATTGACCAAGATGTGTTATTTTTAAGTCACTCAAACTAAAAAAACTCATTAATCTTTATGATAGGAATTGTTAACCGTGCTAGTAAACCGCAATTTCTGAAAATAAAGTTATAGTGATAGAGGTGTAAACCCATTATGTGTATTTTCTGTCGAATTGCCGATCACGAACTCCCAGCTAGTATTGTTTACGAAGACGAACATACCATGGCTTTTTTGGATATTCAGCCCATTAATCCAGGGCATGTTCTTATCATCCCCAAGACCCATGCCGAATCCCTGAGTGATCTCACGGAAGAAGATGCTGGGCGGATCATGCGCGTTGGACAGATCATAAGCCAGGCTTTGCGCGCCAGCGATTTACCCTGCGAGGGAGTGAACATCTTTCTCGCAGATGGTAAAGCAGCAGGTCAGGAAGTCGACCATGTACATTTGCACGTTTTTCCAAGATTCGAAGGCGACGGTTTTAGGCTAAGAATTGATCAGACCAATCGCAAACCGCCCGGAAGGAAACAACTGGACGAAAATGCCAATGAGATCAAAAAAGCATTAGAAAAGATCAATAAAAGCTATCCATAATGCTGTTTCCATCATGTTATGGCGGGAAACACCTGTTCGCAGATTAATTAAAAACCTCAAACGAAGAGTAAAGCACAGCCCATTGTTCTAACCTTTCCACCTTCATACCAGCAATAAACCTTCTACAATTGTAGTTATCCACCCTCTGATAAAGGTAAAATGAAATTACTTTATCACGTTTTTTTTATTTACCGTATGGCAAAGAGGAAAGAGGTTCTCATGAATGGGTCGACGATTAAAAGCATTATCGGGGTTATTATCGCCGTTGTTCTTGCCGGTGGTATTGCCCTTACCGGGAGTCAGAGTGGACATGAAGTATTTGGCATCCCCATATTCATCCTTGCCGTGGCGGGTGCATTTCTTATCCAGTGGGTCGTTTTCGCCATCGCTTATATGAAGAAAAGCGAAAGGTTTTACGACCTCACCGGGAGCCTCACCTACATCTCCATCACCACCCTGTCGGTTCTCGCTATACCTGAAATTGATGATCGCGCTGTCCTACTTCTGGTGTTGGTCGTGGTCTGGGCAACGCGGCTGGGTACATTTTTATTCACCCGAGTCTACAAACAGGGCAAGGACGACCGCTTTGATGAGATCAAAGTCTCCTTCCCCCGTTTCCTGCTCACCTGGACCCTCCAGGGGCTGTGGGTCACTTTCACCGCTGCTGCCGCACTTACCGCCATTACCACCACAACCCGGCTCGAGTTAGGCTGGGTCTCTCTAATCGGCATCATTATCTGGGCGTTCGGTTTCTTCTTTGAATTGATCGCTGACGTCCAAAAAAGCCAGTTCAAAGCAAACCCTGAGAACGAAGGCGGGTTCATTCATAACGGATTATGGGCCTGGTCACGCCACCCCAACTACTTTGGTGAAATCGTCCTCTGGATTGGCGTTGCTGTGGTTGCCTTGCCTGTGCTACGCGGTTGGGCGCTGCTGGCTCTTGTTTCCCCCGTTTGGGTCATCCTTCAGTTGACCCTGATCAGCGGCATACCCATGCTGGAGAAAAAAGCGGACGAGCGCTGGGGTGGTCAGGAGGACTACGAAACCTATAAGCGCAATACCCCCGTCTTATTCCCCCGCCCCCCGAAACGCAAATAGAAAAACCTATCCAGGGAGAGGGAGACACGAAGATTCAACAGACAAAGACGCACCTTGTCCTGATAATCATTTGTCATAGTCCCAAAAATCTAAAAATTTCGCATTATTCCATTCGATTGATATTTAATTTCTTAAGGAAACACATACCAATTTCATCTGTCTATTAGCATCAATAGAAGGTCACCTGTGACGGCTGTCACTCAGAGAGTGCTCTTCGAGCAAACCGTCCAGGTGACATCAAGCTTTTTTAGATAGATAATCAGTATAAGGTGAAAGTTTGACGGACTGAATCCCTCACTCCAAGGATTATGTATCCTTACAATCTATCTTAACAAATATTTTATTTATGGAATGCAGGCTGAAGCCTGCAATTTTTGAGTATCAATCAATTGTCCCATAAAATACTTATATATCAGGCAAGTTCAGCTGCTTCGCGATACCATCATCTTCAAAAAAATATTGGGATTATGTTTGGGGTGATGATATATGGAAAAAAGGAGATGATTAATGATAAAATGATAAAAACAAAATTCAGTATATTGAGGATTGATATAACATATTAAAACAATAGAACCATGCATGTTAATGATCGTTGTTTTGATCTCTGCATGCCATCTGTGACCGAAAAAGCTGATGAAACTATAAAGACTCGAGAGACGGCTGGTACAACTCCAGAACGACAGAGACACAAGAAACATCATTTAACACTGCAGCAGACAGCTGTCCCCTCGATGATATGAACCAGGCATCAATAAAACGAAGGATTTGAATTGAAGGTTGATCTGAACAATCATAGACCTACTGACAGAGAACATCTCAACAAAAACACCGGCATGATCAGGAAGGTTCAAAACAAGATAAATGATTGAATTTTTTTAATTGATTGGAGGTTTGATGCGAAAAGTATCCTTCTTTTGTATCTTAATGACCATAGCACTGGCATCATGCACACCTGGGGACAATAACACCCCCTCAGACTTCTCATTAGAATTGACATGGAACACCGGTTCATTGCCCCCAGAATACACCTACAGCTATGTGATCACAGTCGGACCAGAATTAAAAGGTACTCTCGAGTATCAGCTTGGATACGATGACACAACTAACGTCAACAAGTATTCAGAAGACTTTCAAATCACCCAGGAGAATCTCGCGCAGCTTTACAATGATCTTCAGGACATGTTTCGCGAAGATTGGAAAGTGGGCGAGACAATGGAAGGCGGTCCGGGCGCCAGCCTGACACTATCCGCTTACGATAAACAATTTCGTGTCCCAAGCCTATCCGAACTATCCGGTGATGATTACGCACGTATGGATGCTGCTATTGAAACTATTCGTGAGGTCGTGCCAGTTGAATTATGGCAGGAAATGCAAGCCCGCCAACAAATCTACGAAGCGGAATATGAATATTAGACCGTTGATGAAGGAGCATTACGAAATATAACATTGCATAAGACATCCTTCAAAAATAAGATCAAATCTCAATAAATAACTGAACCAAGGAGAGATATCGATGAAGGAAAATATCCGTTTTGCACTTAAATCATATCTTGCAGGCTGTTTGGGGTGTCTGGGTGCCCTTTCGGTCATTGCCGTCCTGGCGCTGGTCATTGGTCTCATTTTTGGATCCCAAATCATGAGCTTGATTCCAGCTATATATCAAACAAGTCCACAGACCAATATCCAGATGCCGAATGAATCAGGAAATAACGAGCCGGACAACATCATCAACAACGATATTGGATCTGAGTTGAGTATGGATGTTTACCTGACGGAAGGAAACGATCCAAACGGAAAGCGTCTGACGACCTTCTCCAGCGATCAAACTAAAGATATTTATTGTTGGGTAAAGCCCCCACAGGGAATTACACTCGAATTCATCATCATGATTACACTGCCGAACGGCAGCCAAAGTCAATATGGTCCCAAGTTCGTAAGCAACCCTTCCGGAGAACCTGTTAATTGCGGACAATTCAACGAAGCAAATCCACCACTTGGTGAATACCAATTGGACGTCATCCCCAGCATGGATAAAGACCCAGCAGCAACACTGACGTTCACCATCACCGAATAAGCAGCGCTGCCTATGTGATACTTAACCTCTGCAGATTAAGGCTCAGATCAACGTCACCTGCTCCCAGAAGTCAAGAAATTTTGCCACTCTTATGGTTTGATACTTATGGATCAAAAACGGCGCAACGTCATTTGCAAGCTGCCCAAAGTTATACGCTGATATTTTCTCAAGCACATTAACTCTCAATTCATCTGGCGATGACATATTTCTAACGCCCCTGGCTTTCCTCAACCTCGTAACCGAACATATACAAAGGCTTCACACTCCGATAGCTGATGGTCCCCCACCGGCTTTCAAACTGCTTGGTCTTACGCGAACTGACGCTCGTCACACCCAACACAGATTCAGGAATCACCTGATAAGTCACCAAAGCCGATTCCAAACTAATATAAGAAGGTGTATACAATTCATTCGCCCCAACAAATAGAAATTTCTAATCCACTTCTTTTTTTGGGATGTAATAAAACTCCCCAGCAAAAGAGCGAATATACCCACGATTTAACCAATCCATTAATTGAGGTTGATGAAAACCAGGATTAATTTTCCGAATATCATTTAACCGGAAAATCGAAATGTCCGTTATCAATTTTCTAAAATTCTGGAATTTCATTACATTTCCTTAAAATAATATATTTATTATCTTTAGGAAAAAAATACAATATTATCAGCTCATTGTCAACTATTGTAGGTCAGTCTTCAGCCTGCGATTAACGTTTTTCTCCCAAGAATTATCTTGCCAAACTATATAATCTCACATAGATTCGGCGATTTAACACCGTCAACATGATCAACTAACCCTAATCCTCAAGCCTATCCAAATAATATAACGACATTGCCACCACCGCTGACCATGATAATATCTTGAATTCACCGGCTTGATACGCTTTATCTACTTCGCTTCGGCTGAGAAACAAAAGCTCCTGATCCTCCAAATCATCGCTGTCTGGCTCAGTGGTTTGTTTCGCTCTCAATGCCAGGAAAAGATGAATAGTAGCTATCCCCCGATTAGGAGCTAATATGTGACTTCCCAGGCTGATCCATTCAGAAGACTCATAGCCCGTTTCTTCAAGCAATTCCCGTTTTGCAGCGTCAAGAGGTGCTTCACCAAGCTCAAGAATTCCCCCAACTGGAGCTAACGTCGTTCCACTAACAGCATATTTAACCTGTCTGAAACAGAGGAATTTATTATCTCCTGTTACGGCGAGGATAATAGCCGCATCAGGCGTGATGATCCATGCCCAATCGGGGATTACTTGACCATCAGGAAGCCTTACAACATGGTTTTCCACAATTAAATACTTACTGTGCGTAAAGACTATTTCCTTTGATATTGTCTCCCATGGACGCAGTTCTTTTGGACTCATATTTTTCCCTTCCTATAAATCGTCTTTTTCGTAGGCCACTTGTGACGTCTCTGTTGAGCCGTCCAGGTGACAATATATTTTCTTAGATAGACAAACAGTAGAGTGAAAATCTTGTATTCCTTATGAGTAACATCAATAATACTCGATTCATGGAGTGCAGGCTGACGCCTGCAATTTGTGACTATCAACGAATAAATATTCTATCCATAAAAAGTTTTTTCACACTGGCTTCAACTGACATGACAAATCGACACACTCCTACTCATGCCTTTTTATCCGGCTCACCAAAACCCTAACCATTCCCCGCAGTTCCGGCATCTTCAAAGCCCACAGCAACCCCACATAGGCCACTATCCCCACCCCCAACGCACCCAACAATTCCACTATCCGCGATCCTCCACCAAACATCGCTCGCCACCCTAAGACCACTGCAGCCATCAACCCCGTTCCCAATATCGAAATCCCCACGCCTTTCCAGACATATCCTCCCTCCAGGCCTTTCAACCGCCGGTGCATCAATACGATTAACGCAACACTCTCCAACCCCGTCGCCAATGAGTTCGCCAGCGCCAGACCACCGTGCGGCATCCAGCCAATACGCTCAAACAAATTTGCAAATAACAGGCTGAATCCGATGTTCAACCCCATAGCAATCACACCCACCGTCACCGGCGTGCGCGTGTCATGCAGGGCGTAAAACGCCCTGCTGAGAATCTCCACCAGTGCGTGTCCCACCAGCCCCGCGGCATACCATAATAGCGCCCACGCAACCAATTCTGTCGAACGCGACGTGAATTCCCCCCTCTGATACAACAGGACAACAAGAGGGGTCCGCAGCAAGATCAATCCCACCGATGCCGGTATCGCTAAGATCAGCACCGCCCGAAGCGTTGACGCCAGTGAACTGCGCATCTCATCCAGCTTTCCCAACGCCACCTGTGCCGAGAACGTCGGCAGTGAAGCGATCGCTGCTGACTGCGCCACAGCCTGCTGCGGCATCAGCATCAAGGCAAAAGCCAATGTGATAGCGCTCACGCTCCCCTCCGGCTGCCCCAGCGCAATGATCGTGTTCACGATGAAATTAAGCTGCACCACCGCCACACCCAACAGCCGCGGCCCCATCAAGCGGAACACCCTTAACACAGCCCGGTCCCGCAAGCCAAAATACAAATGATATGCCCGCTCTTGCAGCCGCCATACCCTGGGGAGCTGCACCAGCAAATGCAGCAACGCTCCGCCCACAACACCGAAGGCCAAACGTCGAATCCCCCAAGTCTCCGGCAGCAGCCAAGTTCCCAGGATCATGCCAAGAGAATACATTGCCGGCGCAATCGAGGGTACCAGGAACACCTGGTGGGCATTCAAAATACCCATCACCAAGCCGCTGATGCCGAAGATCACCACCGATGGCAGCATGATGCGCAGCAGTGAGATGGTCAACGCTTCCTGCACCGGATCGGTTTCTGGCACCAGCAGGAACAACCCTTCCCGTACGATCTGGGGGGCAAAGACCCATGCCAGCATGCTGATCAGCACTAATGCCAAAAACACCAGGTTAATTACCCCGGACGCCAACCGCCATGCACCAGCATGATCGTCCTTTGTGAGAAATCCAGTGAAGCTGGGGATAAATGCCGAGCCCAACGCGCCGCCCGCCACGATGTTAAACAACAGCTCAGCGATACGGTTAGCAGCATTGAACGAATCCAACTCTGCTGATGTGCCAAAGACATCCGTGATCACCATCCCGCGTACCAATCCAACCAGATTGCTGATGATGAATGCTATCATCACCGTCCCTGCAGCCCCGGCAATTTGCTGATTGGCGCTTTGCGCACCCCTAACAGGACGGATCATTCTAACTCCTTATGTTCCTCATCAACGGACGATGCCTTCCAAAGGTCTTCTTTCTCTTTCTGAGACAACCCAATTAGAGCTTTGCCCTTCCCCAGCGCCTGAGCCTCCATGCTGCCAAACCGCGCTTTGAACCGCGCCAGCGCCTCTCGCAGGGCACTCTCTGCGCTGACATTCATGGAATGTGCCAGGCTGGTTGTCGCCAATAATAATTCACCGAACGCAACAGCGCGCTGATCTTCTTCAGCAATCATCACCGAATCGAGCAGTTTCTGAATGGTATTCTTATTCCCCATGTCCTCCAGCCGGTTAAAAGCCACCCGCCCCACCCGGTCAATAACTTCCTCTGCTTGCAATAACGCCGGCAATGCCTGCGGTACGCCGTCTAGTAATCCCTGTTTATCTGGCTCTCCGTTTTCCTGACGTTCTTCAGCTTTGACTGCTTCCCAGGTCTGGATTACGCCTGAAACATCCTCAACTTCGACACCCGAGAACACATGGGGATGCCGGCGGATAAGCTTAGACCCAATCCCATGCAATACATCGTGAATGCTAAAGTTGCCCTCCTCGCACGCGATCTGGGCATGCAACATGATCTGCAGCAGCAGGTCTCCCAATTCCTCTTGCAAATCATTCATATCCTCTCTGTCAAGCGCGTCCAGGGTTTCATAAGCCTCCTCCAGCAGGTAAGGACGCAAGCTGATATGTGTCTGCTCCCTGTCCCAGGGGCAGCCGTCCGGCGCGCGTAATCGCGCTACAACCTCCTGGAAAGACTCAAAAGAAGAGTTCCGTGAAAGTGGTGGAATATATAGGGAACTGAGGAACCCTAATCGATCACCCTGATCAATGGCATAAAGTGGGAGCTCCTCAATTTTTTCTTCATCTGTCCCTGCGCCATGCACCAACCTGACAGGGTGCTCATCTGGATAAGCTGACATCAGCGTCAATTTAACTTGGGAAGCTACCTCTTTTGAATAGAGCTGTGCAACCAAGGCTGGCGATGATGGCGGAAAGCCCGGCGTCTGCCGCATGGATAGTTCTAAAGCATCCATTAAAACCATATCCGGAAAGGGATCAACCCCCAAAGCGCGGCATGTCGGCTCGAGAAAACTCAACCCATCAATCACCCGCATAGGAAGGCTTATCTCTTCAGCTTGCCTGGCGATTTCCGGACAGGTTGCTTCAGCCACAAAGGGATGCCCCGGAACGGCATAGGTCACGCCATCAGGGGTCTTCCCCAATTTCAGAATCTCCCTCACAATAGTAGCATAAACCGCTTCAAAGGACTCCTCAGCCTTATAAATGTCATCAAAACTGATGATCTGCAAGTGTTTGGGCAGGCCTGACACGGTCGGATGCATTTTCGTCCGTAAATATAATACATCAATCTCCTCCAGCCAGTTCCATGCTTCCCGTGTGAGCATTCCCGGATCCCCTGGTCCTAGTCCCAGCAATGTAATCCCGCCTGAGGGTTGCATCTCGCGATCTGTCATAAATTCCTACCTGCTCTTTCAAATAACAAATAGAGACGTTGAGTAACGTCTCTATTTATACACGATACTATGGGAATAAAGCAATGCTAACATAATCTCAACCGAGTTATGTCCACAGCCGCACCCTAAAGTTATTGAACGCTGCTTACCGCTTGGTATAGGTTGGTGCCTTGCGGGCGCGCTTGAGACCGGGTTTCTTGCGTTCCTTGACGCGCGGATCTCGGGATAGGTAACCGCTGTGTCGCAGTGGCGGACGTAGTTCTTCGTCCATCTTGACCATGGCGCGTGCCAAACCCAATTTCACAGCGTCACGTTGTCCTGTTACACCGCCGCCCTTGACTAAAACGGTAACGTCGTAATTGTTCTGGGACTGATCGGCGATATCAAAAGCTTTGATAATCTCAGGGACATCACCCAAACGGGTGAAATATTCCTCAATCTCTTTATCGTTCACGATAAAGGTGCCCGATCCCTGCATCAAACGGACACGGGCTGAAGCTTCTTTTCGACGACCAATTCCTTCGTAATATCGATTATTCATAGATCCTGATTACTCCTCTTACTCAACTAACTCAGGCTGCTGCGCACCATGGGGATGTTCCGTACCCGCATAAACATGCAGGTTCTTGAAAATCCGCCGTCCCAGCTTGTTCTTGGGAATCATACCCCACACAGCGTGTTCAATCACCCGCTCAGGATGGATCTCCAACTGTCGCCGGAGCGTAACTTCCTTCAGACCGCCGGGGTAATTCGAAACGCGATAATACATTTTATTATCCAATCGAGTGGGGTACACATCCACCTTCTCAGCATTGATCACAACCACATTCGCCCCAGTCATCACACCAGGTGTGTAATTGGGCTTGTGTTTGCCAATCAAAAGCTGGGCGATCTTTGTCGATAAACGCCCCAGGTTTTTCCCTTCGGCGTCTATCAGCAGCCACTCTCGTTCAACTTGTCCTTTAGGTACAAATGTTTTCTTCACTGTCTAACTCTCCATCATTCAAAGATCCCTTCCTTGGGCGGTTCTGCCCGCAGATGTTATCTTTATATTTCTCTTACGAATAATGCACATCTTCCAATACAAGGCCTTCCGCCAGCGCCAAACCTGTGAGAGGAAACTCGCCAGTTTGAAGGCTTTCCTCGATCAGATCCTCTGGGGCATCGCCCTGCCCGATTTTCACGAGTGCCAGTACGATCCGACGCACCATGTGATATAAAAAGGCGTTTCCGATGATATCAAAGATAAATTCATCGCCTTCCTGTTTCCATGCTGCAGAAAACACTTCCCGAATTGTCGTGCCGCCTTTTGTCGTCGGGCTGCCAAAAGCTCTGAAATCATGCGATCCGATCAGGGCTTTTGTTGGAAGCTGCATTCGCGCCAGTTCCAATTCGGGCCAAACCCGCCAGGCGCAATCCTCTCGCAATGGATCGCGAACCGGCTGACAAAACAGAAAATACCGGTAATGACGACCTTTGGCATCAAATCGGGGATGAAAATCCGCCGATGTCTCCATAACATCCCGCACAGCCATATCCCTCGGCAAATAATAATTCAGGGCTTCCCGAAGCTCAGCAGTGCCGTGCGCCCAATCCAGGTTAAACTTTACCACCTGCCCGCGGGCGTGCACGCCCGCGTCAGTCCTGCCGGCAGCTAAAATACTCTTGCCCTGCCAACCAATCCGGCGCAGACTCGTTTCAAATTCGCCCTGCACGGTACGTGCATTGGCTTGCCTTTGAAATCCGGCAAACTCGGAGCCGTTGTATGAAAGAATAACTTTGTAAGGTGCTGAGCCCATCCGGTTAATCTCCGGTCGGACTACTCTTCAACCAACTCAATCAACGCCATCTCAGCCCCATCACTACTGCGGGGACCCAACTTCAGGATCCGGGTGTATCCGCCATTGCGGCTGGTATAGCGAGGGGCAATATCATAGAATAATTTCTGAACGATCAGCCGGCTTCCATTACCCAATTGGGCTGCGGCTTTACGGCGTGCATTTATTCCCACAATCTCTTCTGCATCCAGGCTGTTTTTCGCCAGCGTGATCATCTTTTCTGCATCCGCTTGAATAGATTTTGCCTTTGGCAGTGTGGTTTTAATACGTTCGTTCTCAAAAAGCTGCCGAATCATCGTCCGGCGCATCGCTGTGCGATGACCTCCGCTGCGATTGAGCCGACGCCCTTTTACTTTATGTCGCATAATGTTAACTCTCCGTTGTTTCTTCGTCTTCCTCGTTATCGTCCAGGAAGCCTTTTTCGATCATTTTTTCTTTCAATTCAGTCAGGCTCTTTTCACCAAAATTTCGAATTGAGAGAATGGCTTCTTCGCCTTTGTCAAGGAGGTCCAGGACATCACCGACTGTTGTGATCCCCGTTCGCTTCAGCGAGTTAAACACTCGTACTGTCAGGTCCAGGTTCTCAATCGGCATATCCGCTGCTTCATTATGAATTGTTACAGCGGGTTCGGCCTGCTCAATTGGCACAGCCAGCATTTCCTCGCTGATTCCAGCAATGAAGCGCAAGTGATCGATCAAGATCTTCGATGAATCGCTCATCGTCTGTTCTGGGGAAATGGTGCCGTCTGTCCAAATTTCCATTATCACACGGTCATAGTCCGTGCTCTGACCAACTCGGGCTGATCCCACCGTCCAGTTTACCTTACGGACGGGTGTGAAGATGGCATCCACAGCCAACTCACCAATTGGCAACCGGTCACTTCGATCACCTGCCGGAGAATATCCACGACCGCGTTCAACCGTCATGTCAATCTCCAGGTCAACTTTTTTGCTGTCCACAGTGAAAAGATACAGATCTGGATTGACAATCTCAACTTCTGGCGGGCAGATAATATCTGCCGCAGTCACTGTACCCTCGCCGCTGACTTCCAGGTGCAAATGCGCCATATCTACATCAAACATGATCATGCGCAATTGCTTCAACTGCAGCATCACATTGATCACATCTTCACGGACGCCTTCGATCTCGCTGAATTCATGCAGAACGTCGGTAATCCGCAAGGATGTAACCGCGGCGCCTTCCAAAGATGAAAGCAGGACACGGCGCAAAGCATTCCCAATTGTGGTGCCAAAGCCCCGTTCTAATGGGCTGATTTCGAATTTACCGTAGTTTCGAGCTTCCGCAACTCGTTCGACTTTGGGTTTTACCATACTAATTGTTCCAGTCACGTCATACCCCTTACCAGTGCATCCTTTTGCACTATCAGAGAACAAGCTTTATCGTGAATAGAATTCAACGATGAGCTGTTCGTTCAAATTACCATCAATTTCAGCACGTTCGGGCAAACGTATAACCCGGCCAGAAAGGTTGTTAAGATTCGACTCAACCCACACTGGTGGTGTGCGTGTATCTTCCGCTTGTTTAAGCGTCGTAAAATACGTCCGTTGTTTGGAATTTTCTCGCACCTCGATAGTGTCACCGGGATTGAGAATCGTCGAAGGTACATCATTCCGTTGGCCATTCACATTCAAATGTCCATGGCTGACTAACTGACGCGCCTGACTCCGGCTGGATGCAAAACCCAACCGATAGACGACGTTGTCCAACCGACTTTCAAGAATCTGCAACAGGTTCAAACCTGTCAGTCCTCTACGCTTTTGAGCGTCTCGAAAATAGCGCCTGAACTGACGTTCAAACACACCGTAAATTCTTTTTGCCTTCTGTTTTGCACGTAATTGTCGTGAATAGTCCGATTGTCGGCTTGGTTTTCCGCTGAATCTGCCGTGCTCTCCAGGGGGATATGCCCGTCGTTCCATCGGACATTTCGGGGTGAAACATTTTTCACCTTTTAAGAATAATTTTTCACCTTCTCGCCGGCATAATTTACATACCGGATCTGTGTGTCTTGCCATAGAATTCCTCTCTTTTCTTGCTAGACGCGGCGTCGTTTCGGGGGCCGGCAGCCATTATGTGGAACTGGTGTCACATCCGCAATTGAGCGGACCGTGACTCCCATACCCTGCACTGCGCGGATTGCAGCCTCACGACCTGGTCCAGGCCCCTTGATGATCATATCAACTTCCTGGATGCCAAAGCCTTGTGCTGTCTTCATCACCTGCTCAGTCGCCAAACGTGCAGCAAAGGGTGTGCTCTTACGGGAGCCTTTAAATCCAGCTGCGCCGGCGCTTCCCCAACATACGGTATTACCTTGCAGGTCTGTCACCGTAATGATCGTGTTGTTGAAAGAAGCAAACACATGCACCTCAGCGGTTGATAATTGGCGCTTAACTTTGCGGGAAGATGCTCGCCGCGATCGTTGTGGTTTTTTTGCCATTGTTCCTCACTAACTCAATTCTTCACTCCAACTGACGGGACCATCTTGCCGCGGGGTAGAAAGGAAGGAGAACCCCAGATGGACTCGATGTCAGAGTCTTACAATAAAATCGATTATTTCTTTCCGACACCTCGGCGGCGGCCGCGACCGGCAACCGTCTTCTTAGGACCCTTGCGAGTCCTGGCGTTGGTCTTTGTCCGCTGGCCGCGCACAGGCAAACCACGCCGATGCCGCAGCCCGCGATACGTTCCAATTTCAATTAGGCGCTTGATGTTCATCTGCACCTGTCGGCGTAAATCACCTTCCACCGTGTAATTGCCGGCAATGTATTCGCGCATCTTCGATATGTCGTTGTCCGACAGATCTTTAACTCGAATACCTGGATCCACATCGGCAGCTTCTAGAATTTCTTTCGACCGTGTGGGGCCGACACCATAAATATATCTCAGACCGATCTCAACGCGTTTATCGCGTGGGAGGTCAACACCTTCAATACGTGCCATAAGTCTTCCTTATCCTTGTCGCTGTTTATGTTTCGGATTTTCGCAAATCACGTACAAACGGCCATTGCGTTTGACGATCTTACACTTATCACAGCGTTTCTTGATTGATGCTGATACTTTCATTTTGTTCTCCTTTTACTTTTGCGGACTTTCTGCAAAACGTTAAGTATACCGTCTGTAAATTCTTTCGTCTAGTCAATAATTTTTAACTTAATGTCGTCAATATCTTAGGTCCATCAGCGGTTATTGCCACTGTGTGTTCATAATGCGCTGTCAATGAACCATCTGCGGATGCAACCGTCCACTCATCATCCTTCACTCTGGTATTGGTTGTGCCAACCAGTACCATGGGTTCCAGTGCGATGGTCATGCCCTCTCTCAAGCGCATACCTCGTCCAGGTTTGCCGTAATTTGGCACCTGAGGTCCTTCATGCATATTTCGTCCGACCCCATGCCCGGTGTAGGTTTTTGTGATATAAAACCCTTCCCCTTCCACGTAGGTTTGCACAGCATATCCGATATCGCCCACCGTGTTTCCTGCGACCATTTTCGAGATGGCAATATCCAGCGCTTGCTTTGTGACCTTAAGCAACAACTCGGTCTCCGGACTGATCTTACCCACGGGTACAGTCACAGCCATATCACCGACAAATCCCTGATAGGTCGTGCCGCAGTCAATGCTGATGATGTCGCCCTCCATCAGCTTTCGCTCACCAGGAATGCCATGCACCAATTCATCATTGACACTTGTGCAAATACTTGCTGGGTAAGGATAGGGACCTGGATAGTTCTTGAAGGGTGATGTGACACCATATTTTCGATGCACAGCTTCAAAGGCCTCATTCAATGCCGCTGTGTTCACACCTGGCGCAACCAGCCCAACTGCTGCTGCCAGGGCTTCTGCATTGATCCGTCCTGCCTCTTGCATGATCTCGATCTCATAGGGTGTTTTGATATTAATTGAACGTTCCCAGGAAATCATCGCTATGCCTCTTTCACAGCTTGCATGATATCATCCGTGACATTTTCAATCAGCTGTGTTCCATCAATCTCAACCAGTAGGTTCTTATCACGATAATAATTAATTAAAGGTGCTGTCTGTTCATTATAAACTTCAATACGATGCCTTACGGTTTCCGGTTTATCATCTTCACGTTGATAAAGTTGTGAACCGTCAATATCATCAATCCATTTCACAGTGGGTGGGTTGTATTTCTCGTGATAGACGCGCCCTGAAGGGCTCATCCAGCGTCCACTCAACCGCTCCACCAAAATTACATCCGGAACTTTAATGTAGGGAACTACTTTCACAGTGCTGTTAAATTTCGCCAGCAAGTCATCAAAAACTTTTGCCTGGGCATCCGTCCGTGGGAAACCATCCATGACAGCACCATCAGTGCAATCTGCTCTTGACAACCGTTCCTCCACCATGCGCACCGTGACATCGTCCGGCACTAATTCGCCCTTGTTCATATATTGTTTTGCCAACCGTCCAAGCTCTGTTTCATTTTTCAGGTTCTCTCTAAAGAGATCCCCTGTTGAAACATGCACGAGGTCCAGTCTTTGAGCAATCCTTTTTGCTTGCGTGCCTTTCCCAGCACCTGGAGGTCCCAGCAAGACAATATACGTCGGTGTCATCAGTTATTCTCCGGTCCTAACTTATCAAGCGGTCGTCGTAGCCGTGCATCTTCAGGTCAGTTTCAATGATCTGGAAGGTATCACGCACCACGCCCACAACAATCAACAAACCAGTTGACGAGACCAGGAAAATACTGGTCTGCGACATACCTTCTGGCAAGAACAACCCCAGGATATAAGGCATTGCTGCCACCACACCCAGAAACAAAGCTCCCGGCAGGGTAATCCGCCGCTGCACTTTGGTCAGATAACGCTGTGTTGGCTCACCACGGGCAACGCCAGGGATCTGAGCACCCTGTTTCTTCAAATTCTCACCGTAATTCTGCTGTGCAAACAAGACATCAGTGTAGAAAAATGTGAATCCAACGACCATCAAAAAGAACAGGATTGGATAAATCACTCCCTCACCGCTCAGGACGTTTTGTATCCAAGCCGCGAAATTCCGCAGCCATTCCTTTTCCGCATTATTAAAGAAACTGGCAATAATTGACGGGAAGGTCAGAATGGACTGTGCGAAGATGATAGGGATCATTCCTGCCATGTTCACCATCAGAGGCAGGCTGCTCTTCACTGGCATGGACATCCGGCTGCCGACACGACGTCCAGGGAACATCACTGGCACATGTCGTCGTCCCTGCTGTACGTAAACGACTGCGAAAATGGTCACAATAAGAATGGCAATCACGATGAAAATCATCCACCAGTAAGTTTGATCGCTTAGCAGTGCATATAAATTCGACGGAATCTTGGATATGATACCGGCAAAGATGATCAGGGATAGACCCTGACTGCGAATGCCAAATTCTGAAATCAACTCGCCTAACCAAACGCCAAACATCGTCCCCGCCATCATGGAAAGGATCGTCGCCAGCGTGGGGATCAAAGCCTCGCCCGTAAAACCAAATTGCGCAGCCACAGATTGTCCCAAAATCGCGTTAAAAATATTGATCTGGCCAATCGCAGATAAGGCTGCCATGGGGACGGTCAGGATGATGGTCCACTTTTCCATCCACTGTCGTCCTTCGCGGGGATCATCTTGCATCTTACGCTCCAACGCCGGAATAATCGGAATTAAGAGCTGCAGGATAATTTGGGCGGTAATATAAGGATAAACACCCATCGCCAGCACCGAAAAGTTCGATACGGCGCCTCCGGATAGCAAGTCTAACATGTTGATCAAGCCACCCGCGGCTCCGCCGGTTTGCGTCAGCTGCGCCACCAATTGTCGATCAATCCCCGGCACCGGAACATTGGATGCCAAGCGATAGATGGCGAGTAGCGCCAGTGAGATTAATAGCTTTTGTCGTATGTCTTTCGATGTCCAAAGATAGCGCCAAGCGGACCGTTTCATTTCTCAGGTCTCCTTTTTTACTCTAAAGGACAATTTATAGCTCCTCGATGATTTCTACATTGCCGCCAGCTTTTTCTACTTTTTCCTGAGCACCCTTGGAAATGTTGTGAGTCTTAATTGTATATTCCTTAGTCACATCTCCACGTCCCAAGATTTTTACTGGCATATCCAAATCATTCAGGATACCGGCTTCAAGGAGTTTCTCAGGCGTAATGACCGATTTCGCACGGAACCCGCTCAATTGCTCCAGGTTTACTTCGGCATACCGCACACGATTGACGAGCGTGAAACCTTCACCGCGTTTGAATGGTAGCTTTCTAAAGAGAGGAAGGTTGCCGCCCTGATGGTACAGGGGAACACCACCACCGGATCGCGCGTTCTGACCCTTCATACCGCGGCCGCAGGTTTTTCCCTGTCCGGCTGCTGTACCGCGCCCAACGCGCCTTCGGTCTCGATGTGCACCTTCATTTGGTTTCAAATCATGTAATTTCATAATAACACCTTATGCCTCATCAACACTGACCAGATGGGACACCTTATCAATCATGCCTCGCACGGCTTCATTGTCATTGATGCTCACACTCTGGTTAATCTTCTTGAGGCCTAATGCTTTCAAGGTTGCTTTTTGTTTCTTCGAATACCCAATTGGGCTTCGATCTAAAGTGATCGTTAATTGCTGTTGTTTCTTCTTAGCCATTTGTTTCGCGCTCCCAATAAGGCTTTAGGGCATCAGCGGGTTTACCGCGATGCGCTGCCTGTTCCGCAGGCGATTTTATCATGTCAAGCGCATTGATCGTCGCCCGGACAACATTCAAGATATTGCTGCTGCCTAAGGATTTGGATAAAATATCATGCACACCAGCAGCCTCAACCACCGCACGCACGCCGCCGCCGGCGATAACACCGGTGCCGGGGGCTGCAGGTCGAAGGAGCACTATCGCTCCACTCTGCTTGCCGATCACCTTATGAGCGATCGATGTTCCATTCAAGTTCACACGATGCATGTTCTTGCGAGCTTTGTCGCTTGCTTTATTAATGGCATCCGGAACGGAGTTTGCTTTACCAATTCCTAAGCCAACTTGCCCAGCGTTGTCGCCAATCACCATCACGACCCGGAAAGAAAACCGGCGGCCGCCTTTGACAACTTTGGCAACGCGAGCAATATCGATCACGCGTTCGTCATATTGATTCTCGGTTTTATAGTCGGACATGTACGCCTCTTTCCTAGAATTCCAAGCCGCCTTCACGGGCAGCTTCAGCCAATGCTTTCACACGGCCAATGTACTTATATCCACCACGGTCAAAAACAACCCGGTCGATTCCAACGTTTTTGGCGCGTTCAGCGATCGCCTGACCAACCTTTTGCGCTTGTTCTATATTCGTAAGTTTTTCCATTTCAGAGCTTAGTTCAGCATCTATACTTGATGCAGACACTAGTGTATGTCCTTGAAAATCGTCAATGATCTGAACATAGATCTCATTTGAACTGCGAAACACATTCATGCGCGGTCGATCAGGTGTGCCGAAAATTTTCTTCCGTACACGTCGATGTCGGCGTAAACGAGCCTCATTTCGTGATTTCTTTGCCATATTATTTCACCTTCAAAATTAAGCAACTGTCTTTCCGGCTTTACCCGGTTTACGGCGGACGTATTCGCCTTGATAGCGTATTCCTTTGCCTTTGTAAGGCTCAGGTGGGCGCAGCATGCGGATATCTGCCGCAACCTGCCCAACGACCTGTTTATCATAGCCAGATACTTTGATCTGACGGGCTTTCATTTCGACATCAAAGTTGATACCCTCCGGCGGCTCCAGAACCACTGGATGCGAAAAGCCCACATTGATCACCAGGTTTTTTCCATCCATCTCAGCACGGTAACCCACGCCTACAATCTCCAGCACCCGCTCATAGCCCTCGCTGACGCCCACAACCATATTATTGATCAGCGATCGCGTTGTGCCATGCAGAGCACGGTGCATCGGCTCATCGCTGTGGCGTTCAACGAGAATCATGCCCTCGTTCCTCTTGATGGTGATCTCAGGGGAAAAGGTCCATTCCAATTCACCCTTAGGTCCCTTCACATGGACATAAGAGCCGTTGATTTTAACATCGACACCTGCCGGAACTTCAATTGGTAAATTTCCTACTCGAGACACGTCTCGTACCTCCTAATAGCGCCAGGCGCTACCATACTTTACACAATAACTCGCCACCCACGCCCATCTTCCGGGCGCGCTGGCCGGTCATAACTCCCTTGGGAGTTGACAAAATTGCCACACCGATGCCTGATAGCACCCAGGGAATATCCGTTTTCTTGGTATACACACGGCAACCAGGTCTACTCACTCGCTCTAATCCCGTAATTAACGGTCGGCGGTGCCGCCTTTCCCCGATGTACTTCAAATGGAGCCGCAATACTTTTTGATACGGCTGTTTTCCATCGACCACATCATAACTTTCGACATAGCCCTCTTCTGTAAGAATCCGAGCAATTTCTGCCTTGATCTTTGAACTGGGCATGCTCACCACCGTCCCATTGCTCATTGCAACGTTTCGGATGCGGGTCAGCATATCAGCAATTGGATCTGAAATACTCATTGATAATACCTCCGCCGATCTACCACGACGACTTGGTCACACCAGGAATTTTCCCTTGCAGCGCTAATTCCCGAAAACAAATACGGCACAAACCAAACTTTCGTATATAACCTCTGGGACGCCCACAGCGTCGGCAGCGGTTGACAACCTGATTTGGATATTTTCGCCGCTTTTCGCGATATATCATACTCTTTTTAGCCATACTATCCTTTCCTGAACGGCATTCCAAATTTACTCAATAACGCACGAGCCTGATCATCATTCTCGGCTGACGTCACAATCGTGATCTCCATGCCCCGCACCGATTCGACATCATCGTAATTAATTTCGGGGAAGATCAATTGCTCATCCAAGCCCAGTGTATAGTTCCCACGTCCATCAAAGGAATCAGGGGAAATCCCTCGAAAGTCGCGCACACGTGGCAACGCCACATTAATAAGACGATCAAGAAAAGCCCACATGCGGAAACGACGTAAGGTTACCTTGGTCCCAATCGCTCGCCCTTCACGTAATTTGAAATTGGCGATAGATTTCTTGGCTTTGGTGACCACAGGTCGCTGTCCTGTAATTGTGGCAAGATCCTCCACAGCATGATCGAGTGCTTTGGGATTATCCAACGCCTCACCAACGCCGATATTGACAACGATTTTCTCAATTTTTGGGACCTGCATCACATTTTCGAGTGATAACTCCTCAAAAAGGGCTGGTGCGATCTCTTCTTTATACAATTCATGTAATCTATTCATAACTTACTCCAAATGGCGGCCTATTAGTCTATCTTCTCGCCGCTTTTTGCTGAAACACGGATTGGTTTAGAACCTTCGCGTTCAATCCGCACACGGGTTGGCTCGCCACTTTTCGGATCGACAAGCATCACATTCGAGATATCAATAGGAGCCTCGAACTCAATCTTACCAGCCGGAATGGTTTTCCCACGCGTTTGCGTCTGTGCTTGGTGCTTGATGCAAATATTCACACCCTGCACAACCACTCGTGATTCATCGGGAATAACCCTGATGACTTCACCAACGGTGCCTTTATCGTCACCGCTTATCACAACCACACGGTCGCCTTTTCGTATCTTTGTCTTCATTCCAATACTCCTATCACACCGCCTAAAGAACTTCTTGTGCCAGTGAAACGATCTTCATGAAACCTTTATCACGCAGCTCGCGGGCAACGGGACCAAAGATGCGTGAACCGCGGGGATTGACGCCGTCGCCATCCAAAATCACCACAGCGTTGTCATCAAAACGGATACTGGAGCCATCTGGGCGCCGCCATTCTTTAGCCGCTCGGACAATAACAGCTTTCACAATCTCGCTCTTCTTGACCGTTGCTTGAGGAGTGGCGCTTTTAATTGTGCCAACAACAATATCGCCAACATAGCCATAGCGCTGACGTGAACTGCCGGTGATATGGATCACCAGAAGCTCCCGTGCGCCGGTGTTATCGGCAACTCGTAAACGTGTTTCTTGTTGAATCATAGCCTAAACTCCCAACTCCTCAACGGTGTCATCTTCAGACCGCTCTTCAACATGCAGGATCTCTTCAACGACCCATCGTTTTGTGCGTGAGATAGGTTTGCTCTCAACAATTCTCACCTTATCACCAGGATTGGCACCTAGCTCATCATGTGCTTTAAAGACATTGGCTTCTCGAATAACCTTGTGATAGAGTGGGTGGCGGTAAAACCGTTCCACCTCAACTACAGCCGTTTTGCTCATCTTATTGCTGACAACAGTTCCAACCAATCGACGTCGATTATTCATGCTTCACTCTCCTCGGCCGTCTCAGCCAATTTTTTCTCTCTCAGGATGGTCTCCATCCGGGCAATATCATGGCGAGTAACACGGATAATGCTGGTGTCGGTCAACTGGCCGGTTATCGTTTGGAACCTGAGGTTCAAAAGCTCATGACGGGCTTCGGTAAGCTGTTCTTCAATTTCAGCAATGCTCATCTTTCTAATCTCTGCCGCTTTCATCGTTGAGCCTCCCCTGCTACATCACGGGAAACAATCTTGCATTTTACGGACATCTTAAACCGTGCACGCCGCAATGCCGCTTTTGCAGTTTCCTCATCCGTACCGCCTACTTCAAACATGATCCGGCCGGGTTTGACAACAGCCACCCAATATTCCACAGGACCTTTGCCCTTACCCATACGGGTCTCAGCGGCGCGCTTGGTGTAAGGTTTATCTGGAAATATGCGGATCCATACCTTGCCGCGCCGCTTCATCTCGTGCACCATTGCGCGGCGGGCAGCCTCAATCTGTCGGGCGCTGACCCAACCTGGTTCCAAAGCTTGCAAGCCATATTCGCCAAAGGACACGTCAGAGCCGCGATAAGCTTTGCCCGTCATGCGTCCCCGCATCTGCTTGCGATACTTTACTCGTTTTGGCATTAACATAATGTCTTCCTCGCTCATCACCGGTCATCATACCGGCTTCGTTACTACTCGCTGACGTAAACGCCTTCGGTAGCAGCTGATTCTTCTTCCACCTCAGGCAAAATATCACCTTTATAAATCCAAACTTTGATGCCGATCTGACCATAAGTCGTCAGCGCTTCTGTCTGGGCATAATCAATATCTGCGCGTATTGTTTGCAGAGGCACACGCCCCTCACGCAACCATACACTGCGGGACATTTCTGCACCGCCCAACCTTCCGGACACCATCACCTTGACGCCTTCTGCACCCTGGCGCATACCCTGCTGAATGGCGCGCTGCATTGCTCTTCGGTAGCTGATTCGTCGCGTGAGCTGGCTGGCTATGTTCTCCGCCACCAGATAAGCGTCCAGATCGGGGGATTTGATTTCTTTGACCTCAAGGTCAATCTTCTCTCCGGTCATCGCCTCCAAATTAGTCCGCAGCTCCTTGACATTCTCACCACTTCGACCAATAAGAATGCCGGGTTTTGCTGTGTGAACAAAAATCTTGACTTTCCCGGGGAATCGTTCAATTTGTATATCAGAAACCCCAGCGCGGTCATTGTCTTCACGGATCTTTTTGCGGATCTGTAAATCCTGATGTAATTGATCCTGATAATCCTTGCCTTCAGCGTACCAGCGGCTTAGCCAAGGTTTATTGATTTTCAGTCGAAATCCAGTCGGATGTACTTTACGACCCATAATTACTCCTGGTTCCTTTTAATAAATCTATCTTCAATCAACATCACGCCGTCCCTTGTTCTCGTAAAATGACTGTGACATGAGAGCTTCGGCGTAAAATCGGTTTGAAACGCCCGCGCCCACCGAATCTGCGCCATTTTCGTGTGGGTGCTTCGTCAGCGAAAATCTTATATACATACAAGTCTTCGCGTGAGACGCCGAAATTCTCTTCAGCATTCGCAATCGCCGATCTAATGAGCTTGTGAACAGGCTTCGCTGCCTTATTGGGCGTGAACTGTAAGATGTTCAACGCTTCCAGGGCAGGCTTGCCGCGAACCAGATCAATCACAAGACGGGCTTTCTGGGCTGACGTATCAAGATTACTAAGTCTTGCTCGAATATCAGTAGCCATAGTTCATTACCCTTCTTATTCTCTTTCCGCTCGCTCACGTTCGCGCTTTTCAGCTCTGCCAGCGATGACGTGGCCGCGGAAGAATCGCGTCGGGGCGAATTCACCCAAGCGATGACCTACCATGTTCTCCGTGATATAAATCGGCACATGTCGGCGGCCATCATGAACGGCAATGGTGTGTCCTACCATTTGCGGGAAGATCGTACTGGCACGACTCCAGGTACGAATAACTTTCTTTTCGCCTTTGTCGTTCATATCTTCTATTTTCTTCAATAACTTCGGGGCGATATACGGCCCCTTCTTCAGCGATCGTGACATAATTTCGTCCTCTTTCTCGCGTCAATACTCTATATTATTTTACTTGCGCCGCCGCTTAGCAATGGAGCGATGGCGAACAATGTACTTATCAGTGCGTTTATTGTGCCGGGTCTTCTTACCCAGGGTTGGCTTACCCCATGGGCTCTTAGGACCGGGCATACCGATCGGGGATCGGCCCTCGCCCCCGCCGTGCGGATGGTCACGAGGTGACATTGCAGAGCCGCGTACAGACGGCCGCCAGCCCATATTACGTTTGCGTCCAGCTTTACCCAGCTTAATATTGCCATGTTCAACATTGCCAACCTGTCCAATGGAAGCGCGGCATTCCTGCAATACCAACCGAACTTCGCCAGAAGGCAGGCGTACATGGGCATATTTGCCCTCTTTCGCCAAAAGTTGGGCGGAAGTTCCTGCCGAGCGTACCATTTGACCGCCTCTACCAGGCTGGAGTTCGATATTATGAATCGTCGTGCCAACCGGAATATTTGCCATGGGCATACAATTTCCCGGCTGGATATCAACATTCGTGCCGGAGAGCACTTTGTCGCCCACCATCAAACCAACCGGAGCCACAATATAGCGCTTCTCACCATCAGCATAATTCAATAATGCCAGCCGTGCAGTGCGGTTGGGATCATACTCAATCGCTGCAACCGTCGCTGGAACTTCATGCTTATCGCGTTTGAAATCCACCATGCGGACAAAGCGTTTATGACCACCGCCGCGATGTCGGACAGTGATTCGGCCATACATATTCCGACCGGAGCGCTTCTTCAAGGGAACGATCAGAGATCGTTCCGGCTTTGTCTTAGTGATCTCCTCAAAAGTGTAACTAGTTTTGTGTCGAGTGCCGGGTGTCTTTGGTTTATATACTTTAACTGCCATTATTCCACACCTTCAAATATCGGGATGCGCTCGCCTTCAGCCAGAGTTACAATCGCCTTCTTGTAAGCGTTGGTACGCGTTCGCATTTGGCGGTTGCGCAAATTGCGTGACCTTTTGGCGGGCACGATCATTACATTTACAGAGTCTACTTTCACATCGAAAATCGTCTCGATGGCGTCCTTGATGCTCGTCTTGGTTGCTTCATAATCAACCTCAAAAACATACTGGTTTAAATATGAAGATAGATAATTCGTTTTCTCAGTGATGATCGGTCGCTGAATGATGTCAAATACTGATTTGTTCATGATTTCATTCCTGCCTATCCGAGGTAACTTTCAATAACATCCAATGCAGCAACAGGCATCACGAGGTTCTCGTAACCCAGCAGGTCGCGGATGTTTAAATAACTGGCTAACAGGGTCTTCACATTGCTGATGTTGGCGCACGCCCGTTTCACAACTTCATAATCGGGGCCGTTATCAGGGAGTAACACCAGTACGGTGACATCTCCTGCCAACTTTTGCAAAGAGTCTGCCATATCCTTCGTCCGACCCTCATCAAGCTTGAACTCGTCCACCAGGACAATCTCACCCTCTGAGGCTTTGACAGATAATGCAGACCGCAATGCAGCCCTGCGCATCTTCTTAGGCATTGCTTTGTTGTAAGATCGTGGTTTGGGGGTAAAGATCTTACCTCCGCCTACCCATTGCGCCGCTCGAATTGAGCCTTGCCGGGCACGTCCAGTCCCTTTTTGCCGCCAGGGTTTTCGCCCGCCGCCCGAAACCTCACTGCGACCTTTGGTCGAATGTGTTCCGGTACGTGCATTGGCCATCTGCCTGGTATATGCCTGATGCATCAAATCAACTTTTACTGGGGCTTCGAAAATCGCTGCAGATAATTCCGCTGTGCTGACTTTCTTTCCCTTCATGTTGAAGACATCAACTTCCATGATTACTCAACTCCCATAACTGGCTATCGCCCAACCGGGCTTCCTATTGTTTCCGGACAGGCTTGATTACAACCATGCCGCCCTTCGGGCCTGGCACGGAGCCATCAACTGCGATTAAATTGCGTTCCGAGTCCACCAATACCACACGCGCGTTCGATGAGGTGACGCGTTCATTCCCCATCCGTCCAGGCATCTTTTTCCCTTTCCAAACACGACCCGGAGTCGTTCCGGAACCAATAGAGCCGGTTGCTCGCTGTCGGTCAGACTGACCGTGCGTCTTCGGTCCACCCCTAAAGTGATATCGTTTTACCACGCCGGCAAAACCACGTCCTTTGCTGGTACCGACAATATCTACCCGTTCGTCTTTCTCAAAGATATCCACTTTAAGCGTATCACCTTCAGAGACGTCGGGGGTTTTTGTCTTAAATTCTCGTAATACTTTTAATGGTGGCAGATCATTACGTTTGAGGTGCCCCAACTGTCCCCCCGTCAACCGTTTGGTTTTCACCTCGTCAAACCCGAGCTGGACCGCACTATAACCATCGGTTTCTTCGGTCTTCACCTGGGTGACATAACAAGGCCCAGCTTCGATAACCGTAACAGGATACGCACTCCCGTCTTCATCGAAAATCTGGGTCATTCCAACTTTTCGTCCTATCAGCCCTTTAAACATAATTGATATTCTCCTGTGTCAATTTATTTTGACGAGACTGTCAGCCTGGGCTAGGCTGCATCATCTCCGACCGCAGCACAGTCAACGCTTCTTCCGCGACCATTCCGTTTTGTTTTGGACTACGGAAGGAAGTATTCTTATGCCACCTTAAAAGTCTGACATTAATGCCAAACCTGATAATACTACCATCTCTTGGCGGCTTTGCCAAGTATCAATTTTCATCGATTCCCAACAGAAGAGCTTTCATCGTGCATACTCCTCAACTGCTGGCAATCGTTCAATAGCTACTAAATCTTGATCTCGATATCCACGCCAGCAGGCAGATTCAAGCGCATTAACATGTCAATTGTTTTTGAATCAGGATCCATCACGTCAATCAATCGATTGTGCGTGCGGATCTCGAAATGCTCTTGTGAGTCCTTATCGATAAACGGCGACCGTTTTACGGTAAAACGCTCGATCTTGGTCGGCAGGGGTACAGGCCCCACAACCTTAGCGCCGCTGCGTTCCGCAGTTTCCACAATCCGCTTCGCAGATTGATCGATGACTCGATGATCATATGCCTTCAGACGTATTCGAATCTTTTGTTTGGCCATAATTTTTTTACCTGCGTTCTTACTCAATAATCTTGGTGATCGAGCCAGCGCCCACCGTCAGGCCGCCCTCGCGAATTGCGAAATCCGAACCCTTCTCAAGCGCTACCGGTACGATCAGTTCCACTTCCATTGTCACTCGATCTCCAGGAAGCACCATCTCCACACCTTCCGGCAAAGTCACCGACCCCGTCACATCCATCGTGTGAATGTA